>Ga0315280_10009934_pt1 | contig 12044 bp, 16 predicted proteins | sample YL17G06_40_MG_FD_203697 | JGI IMG/M metagenome (GOLD analysis project Ga0315280, IMG submission 203697) | Sediment microbial communities from Yellowstone Lake, YNP, Wyoming, USA - YL17G06_40 | ecosystem: Environmental > Aquatic > Freshwater > Lake > Sediment | place: USA: Wyoming | collected... | reverse complement strand
CTGGCCTCGGCTCTTTTGACCCCTGCCCAGATATGGACGAACGATATGAGCTTGCGATCCATCGCCTCTGAGTTGAATATCGCCTACATGCATTCATAGCCAAGACTTCTTGATATTTTTCTCTCATTTGAAGTTAACGTTTGTTGCGGAGAAGCCCCCGCCGTCCCGGGTCTTCGAGCAGGTCGCCCTCTCGGCGGCCGAGGCAGGGGCGGAATATTTTTAACAGGTGATTTCAAGAGAGGAGGGAGGTTTTTCGGGGGGCTTTTTGGTCTTCCGCAACGATAAGGTGGCCGGATGGCCTCCCTCGCGGTCATTTTTGTATTCTTGACATCGATCCGCGGCTGGGAATATCATTTATTCGTGAAGGGCGGCACCAATTCCGAGCTTAATAGAAGGGAAGGTCGCGCCGCCCAAAAAAGCAAACATACCCAAAAGAGAGCTTAATACTTAACAGCCTGTCCTGAAACAGGAACTGAACCATGTATCTGGACTATTAGCCAGCTGCCATTCCGCTTCTCCAAAACTCCTGTGAATCTTGCCCCCTCAAGAGCGTATGGTTGCCCCTGAGCCTTTCCCTTCAAATCCATGAACTCTGAAAACCAGGCAACTTCACCTGATTTATGAACCTTGATGACCTGTTCCCTGACTGAAATATCAGTTTCTTCCAAAGATGCGAACTGCTTCTCTATCGAATTCTTGAATGGTTCCCAACCAACCCATCGCTCGGCCGCATCTGTGCCAAGATTGACCATGTCATCATCATGAGCCATGATTTTCGAGAAAAGTTCCATATCCTCTATTTTCGAGGCTTGAATAAATTGATCAAGCACCGTTTTGACAGCTGCCTTTTCGGCCTCAAGGTTAACCACTGGAGCTACTTCTTTGGTCTCCGCCTTTTCCGCTTTCTTTTGACAAGCGAAGGCAAAAAAGAGCAGCACAGCCAAAGAAAAGGCCATGATGAATTGAAGAGATGATTTTTTCATGTTACCTCCTTTTTCTATAATAGATAAGTATCTCACTTGACAATGCATGTCAACTTAAATGTTTATTATTCCACCATCTAAGGGTTCCCTTGCGATTATCCATTCATGGTGTATTGCAGTGCTAAATTGAGGGATATTTTGGACACATTCCCGGATACAGTCGAAGTGATGTTTTTCTATTTTCCCCATATGCTACGTTTTTGTGGAAGATTCTGAATATCTCCTCGTCGGCTGTTCGACTGTCTTGGAGATATAAAATAGTCCAATCTTAAAAACCCGTGTGGACAAAATTGTCTAAAATGGCTCGATTTGAATGACTAAGGCTTAAAAAAAATTGGCAAAGGCATCGAAAATACAAGGAAAAACAAGAGCGCGCCTGGAGGGACTTGAATCCCCGGCCCTCAGATATCGCCTTTAAGATTGCGGCCTCCAAGGCCTTTAAGCTGGCCATGAGGGAAGCCAAGCCCACGCTCCTTGAGCCGATCATGAACGTCGAGGTCTACACGCCCGATGCCTACATGGGCGATATCATGGGCAACCTGAATGGCCGCCGGGGCAAACTCCAGGGCATGGAACAGAAAGGGAACATGCGGATCATTAAAGCCACTGTCCCGATGGCCGAGATGCTCGACTTCGAGCCGACATTGACATCCATTACGGGCGGCCGCGGCTCGTTTCTGATGGAATTTTCGCACTACGAAGAAGTGCCCTCCCACCTCCAGCAGAAGATCATCGCTGAAGCTGTCAAAGAAGGCCGGGCCAAGCCCGAAGAAGAATAACCGAGCGGTATTAATTCCGGGCTTAATAGGAGGGAAGGTCGCGCAGCGCAACAAAGCAAATCCTTATACCCCGAAGCTGGCATCAACCGGGAATTCGTACGGCGTCAGGCAGCGGCTGCAGATGAAGCTTATCCGGGCCGTCAACTTTCCTTTGATCCAGACCTCCTTGCCTATCCGGCGGATGACCGCCTCGACATGGGTCGGCCCCAGGAACACGGCGTTCTCCTCCACCAGGTCAACGTTCAGGAACTCAAAGTCCCGGGAGACGCTCAGCCCCTCTTTGGGGATTTTATCGACGTCAATAATCATTTTCCAATCCCTTAAAAGTCATCCTATTATGCCATCAGGCCTTTCTTTGTCAAACCAAAACAGACGTGGGAAACCGCCGCTCGATGGAAGGGCAGGCCGAGCCTCTGTGTCCCGGGACTCCTGCGCTCGTCATGGCTCCGCCGGATCAGAAAATGGCCCAGAGACAGCCCCATCAGGATTATCCCGATCCCGACACCGCCGACAATGACCTCCAGCCTCTCCCTGGATTTCCCCAAGAACAGGAGCAGCATGAGGATCGCCATGGCCATCAACAGACTCCCCCAGAGGACATGGGCAATGTGGAGCTTTTCTCCCCCGAGTTTGGGATAGCCGGTCAGTTTGAGGAAAAGGCGAATGACGAGGATGGAGGCAAGTGCCACGACAAAGAAAGTTTCGAGGTGATCGCCGGCTTCTTTCTGTCAACAATATTATTACAGGGCTCTGAAAAAGTGCACCTTTTAAGCTGAATTTTCGCCAGGTTAGATCTTATTTCCCTACACCATTTTATCTTTTTCCGTAAATTTCAATCTTCGTAATCTTCCGTGTCGACATTTTATATCGGAGCCCAAGAAGGACGTCGGTGAGGACGCTGCCGGTCCAGAAGCCGCATCATTCTCTTCACATTCAAGACCAAAAAGGTCATCAACACTTGAATCTTGATCTCAGCTCTTCCTCGATAGCGAGCTATGTTTATCATAACACGATAGGCTCGCTAATATACTTGACAAAGATGATAGAAATACTATAGAATATATACCCGTTACCGCTAACGGGTATACAGTGTCGGCCTTTGAGATGAGATGCGCTTCGGAGAATATCAACCCTTAGTTCGTGAAGAGGGAGAATTGACATGAAAGGACCGAACAATTCTCAGTAAAGGAGCGATAAAAATGGCGGAGACCATCTTAAAAAAAAGGAAAATAGCCCTTGCCGGCCCAATCGGGGAGGAGCACGCGGGGAAAATCATCAGGAGCCTCAGCCAGAAACAGGGAATTCTGGCCTGCAAGATCGACAAGAGCAAGGGAACGCTGAACCTGGAGTATAACCTGCTCCAGATAAAATTCGAGACAATCGAGAATTCCATTAAAGACTTAGGTTTTCAATTGTCGGGAAAAATCAGGGAAAAACTGAAGAGAGGAATGGCCAAATTCACTGAGCAAAACGAGCTGGATAATCTCGCCGCCCCCTCCCTACCGTGTTGTTCTGATCCCGAAGGACACAAAGCCCGAATGCATGACAAATCTTGTAAATAATAAAGGTGTCAATACAAAGGAGTGACGATGAAACTCGTAAAAGCGTACATCAGGACCTTCATGGCTGACGGAGTCATCAATGCCCTGAAGGAACTTAAGGCGCCGCGCCTGACCGTGCTGGACGTGAAAGCACTGGGCGATGAGGTCGAACCGGGCCAGCTGGAGATTTCTGTCGAGCTGGGATCAACCTACACCCGGATGGTCAAGCTCGAGCTAATCTGCACGGATGACTGCGTGGAAAGGGTTAAGGAAACAATCATCAAACATGCGCGGACCGGCTATAAGGGAGACGGGCTCATCGCCGTTTCTCCCGTCGATGAGGCGATCAGCATCAGGACCGGAAAAGAAGGAGTGCTACCACTTCCCGAATAGCCGGCGGAGAGGAGAAAATGCCCTGGGCAAAGCATAATTTCTAAAAAAGATAGCAAGAAAGGAGGTGAGCAAGATGGCCGAGAAAGTGCGAGATCTGGTGTGCGGCATGGAGTTCGATAAAGATACAGCCAGCGCTGCGCTCGATTATTATGACGAAACCTATTATTTCTGCAGCCCCGGTTGCAAGGAAAAGTTCGCCCGAGAACCAAAGAAATACGTGGCTCACAAGGAAAAAGCATAAGAGGAACCCAAAAAAGTCCGGGAAGCGATAGGCGGGATCAATCACCAGCAGATTTCGTTCTGTGCGCAGGGGAAGGGAAAAAAGATGAAACTGAGATACTCGCTGTTCTCGAGAAGAGCGTTTCTCAACAGGCTTCTCGGTCGAGGATTACTGGCCTTTTTCTCATCCCTGCTCTATCCGATCGTCATATTTTTTTCCCTCTCCGGCGTGAGCCCGACCGGGTCATCCTGAAAAGATGATATTATTGTTCAGAGTTTATAGAGAATACAAAGAGGTAAATAAAGGGAAAACGGAGCGATGGATATGAGACACCCGGCGAAAGATCAGACGATCAAGGACTCAGTTTGTGGGATGCGGATCGAGAATCCTCAGTTCAATTTTGTGTATGAAGGGAAAAAGTACAATTTTTGTTCGCAGGGGTGCTTGAAGAGGTTCAAAAAAAACCCGCGGTCTTACTCGCAGAGACGGAGTTATGACCTGATTATCATCGGCGGCGGACCGGCCGGCCTCACAGCGGGCGTTTATGCCTCCATTCTTAAGATAGGCACACTTCTCCTATCGTCGGACATCGGAGGGCAAGCCGTGGACAGCACGAAAATAAAAAATTACATGGGTTTTGACCTGATCACCGGGCCGGAGCTTCTGACCAAGTTTCAAGACCAGCTTCTCCATCACCATTATGTCGACCACAGAATAGCCACTGTGGTTTCAGTCCGAAAATCGAAAAAAGCTTTTTTGGTCAAAATCCTTTCCGGCGAGGAATACAGATCTTTGGCTGTGATCATCGCCACGGGGATGGTGAGGAACAGGCTCAATGTTCCGGGAGAGAAGAGGTTCACAAGAAGGGGCATCTGCTATGCGGCCAGCCAAGATATCCCCCTTCTTGGCGGGAAGAAAGTTGCGGTGATCGGCGGGGGAAACTCAGCCCTCCAGATCGTCCTGGAGCTCAACAAACATGGATGTCAGACGGTCATGGTCTCCCTCGAGCCGTGGACGGGCGATCCCAGCCTGTGCGAAGAAGTGAGGGCTGCGAAAAATTTAGAAGCCTTCGATCATCATTGCGTCCTCAGGATTGGAGGGAAGGAAAAAATTGAATACCTTCTGATCAGAAATTTGCAGAGTGGAAGGAAACTGAGATTGGCCGTGGACGCCGTCTTCGTGGCCATCGGCCTGGCCCCCAATTCTTCTCTTGTCAGGCGCCTGGCAGATTTAAATGAAAGAGGCGAAATCAAGATCCGACCCGACTGCGGCACCAGGACGCCTGGTTTATTTGCCGCCGGGGACGTCACCGATGTTTTCGCCAAGAGAATCGTGATCGCTTCTGGCGAGGGGGCCAAAGCCGCCCTGGCGGCGCACAGATATTTATCGGGACTAAAGGAGTAAATTCGATGCACGGCGAATCCTCGGGAAATTATGCTTACGGCATGTGGACGGTCGTTGTCTTCAATATTCTCCTTTTCTTTCTTTTCGCTTTGGGATTTCTGCGGCCGAAGAAGAGATTTGAATGGCGCTCAATGGGAGCCTTTCTGGGATTTCTGGCCGCTCTTTTCACAGAGATGTATGGTTTTCCCTTGACCATCTTTTTGCTGACCGGTCTGTTGGGGAAAAACTATCCTGTGCTTGATCCGTTTTCTCATCCCGGCGGCCATCTGGCACTCGTTTTGTTGGGCTTGGCCCATAGCGCCTGGGCCATGGCGTTTTTGCACCTTATAACCAATGGACTGATCTTCTTCGGCCTTTTCACGATGTACTCTGGCTGGATGAAGATCCACAGGGCGACCGACAATCAGCTGGTGACAGACGGAATCTACAGGCTCATAAGGCATCCTCAGTATGCGGGGCTGTTTTTGGTCACAATCGGGTTTATCATTCAATGGCCTTCTCTGACCACTCTGGTGATGTGGCCGGTCCTGATCTTTGCTTACTTTAAACTCGCCAAAAGGGAGGAACGGGAATTAGAAGCGAAATTCGGCGAGGAATACCTTCGATACAGAAGACGGGTGCCCGCCTTTTTCCCAGAATTTTGAATCAGTGATTTGAGGAGGAAGAGATGTCTGATAAGCATGCCATCTGGATGGTCATCGGGTGTGCCCTGCCCATCCTGCTGATCTTTCTTTTTCCGGTTTTTGGGATTAAGGGAAATCTGGCGGTCTTTATTTTTATCATTCTAATGTTCAGCTGCCACCTTTTTATGACCAGAGGTCATAGAAAAGAGGGCCGAGAGAAACACCGCAGGGAACGTGAGGAGGAATTTGATGAACACCCTTAATATCTGGAAACTCGGATTGGCAACGGGTCTGACAATGGCACTCATGTACTTGGGATGTGTCATTGTGATGGCGGCGCTGGGCAGAGAAGGAACAGTCCTTTTTTTTAATTCAATTCTCCACGGGATTGATGTCGCACCAGTTTTGAGGACAGATATGCCCTTTTCTGAAATGGCCATGGGGATTGTCGAGATATTCATCCTGGGCTGGTTGACGGGGGCTGTCATCGCCGGCATCTATAATTTCAGAGCGAAGAAAAAATAAAAAAAATACACGGGGGCCTTTACATGCCATAGGGGGGTATGCTATATTGAACAGAACTCGATGAATCGAGGATGGAAGACAGATGGCGATTATTTTTTAAGGAGAACATCATGCCGGAACAAACGATATCATCCAAGAAGCAAATCACGACCCATGAGCCGGAGCTGGTTCGTCTCAGCCGGATCGAAGGCCAGGTCCGGGGGGTGAAGAAGATGATTGAAGACAAGCGGTATTGCATCGACATTCTCACTCAGCTCTCGTCGATCGTGGGAGCCATCAAGAGCGTTCAGGAGAACATCCTGAGACGGCATCTGCGGGGCTGCCTCAACGAATCTTTCACCAAAGGCGACAGAGAAGATCAGGTTAGAAAAATCGAAGAGGTCATCGAGGCCCTGAGGAAATTCCAAAGATAGGAAGGAGACGGATATGGTTAAAGACGTTGTCTGTGGAATGAATATCCGCGAGGAGGAAACGGCCGGGAGCTCTGTCTATAAGGAGAAAAACTATTATTTCTGTTCGCGGGCTTGCAAGAGAAAATTCGACGAGAACCCGGAGGAATACCTGAAACCTGCTCCGAACGCGGCGAAAAGGGAAAAGAAAAACCAAAGTCTGCTACAACGACCTGAATCCTCGAAAAAAGTCCCGGAGCCGAAGCTGGAACGGATCGATATCCCCATCGCGGGCATGAGCTGCGCGAGCTGCGCCACGACCATCCAGAAAGGATTGTCCGGCCTCAAGGGGGTCGATAAGAGCAATGTCAATTTTGCGACTTCCAGAGCCACAGTTTTTTACGAGCCCTCTCTCGTTAAACCAAAAGACTTTATCTCCTCCATCAGGAAAAGCGGTTACGAAGTGGGCACGGTTTCCGTGGACATCCCCGTGCAAGGGATGGAGTGCGCCTCCTGCGTCCAGCGGATCGAAAAATCCCTCTTGCAGATAAAAGGAGTGACCAAGGCCGCGGCCAATGTGGCTTTGGGCAAAACCATGGTGGAATATATCCCTTCGGAGACCAGCCTGGAGGAGATCAAAGGGAAGATCGAGTCGGCGGGTTATAAAGTCCTCGATATGGATGTCCAAGAGGAGCGGAAGGATTCCGAGAGGTATATCCGCGAAAAAGAATATAAGAAGCTCAAGGTCAAATTTATCTCCGGCCTCATCCTGGGCATTCTCGTCTTTCTCGGCAGCAACTCGAGCTGGTTTCCCTGGGTCCCGGATTTCCTGAAAAATTTCTTCGTCCTCTGGGCGCTGACATCGCCCGTCCAGTTCTGGGTGGGCTGGCAGTTTTATAAGGGAGCCTGGGGCGCTTTCAAGCACCGGAATGCCGATATGAACACCCTTATCGCCGTAGGCACCTCGGCGGCTTATTTCTACAGCGTTGCCGCGACCCTGTTCCCCTCTCTATTCGAGGCCGCGGGCATGAAGGCTGAAGTCTATTTCGACACCTCGGCGCTGATCATTGTCCTGATCATCCTGGGAAGGCTGCTGGAAGCGAGGGCCAAAGGGCAGACGTCGGAAGCCATCCGAAAGCTCGCGGGGCTGCAGCCGAAGACGGCCCGTGTGGTCAGGGATGGGAAAGAGATGGATCTTCCTGTGGAAGAAGTCCTGGCGGAGGATATTGTGGTAGTCAGACCGGGCGAGAGGATTCCCGTCGACGGGATTGTCGTCGAGGGAAGGTCGGCGGTGGATGAGTCGATGATCACCGGAGAAAGCCTGCCCGTCAAGAAAGAGCCGGAAGACGAGGTGATCGGCGCCACCATAAACAAAACCGGGAGCTTTAAATTCCGGGCGACAAGAGTGGGAAAAGATACGGCCCTGGCCCAGATCATCAGGCTCGTCCAGGAAGCCCAAGGCTCCAAAGCCCCCATCCAGCGGCTGGCCGACGTCATCTCCGGCTATTTTGTGCCCATCGTGATCTCGATCGCCATCGCCACTTTTGTCATCTGGTTTGACTTTGGCCCCTCTCCGATGCTGACCTTTGCCCTGTTGAATTTTGTCGCCGTGATGATCATCGCCTGCCCCTGCGCCCTCGGCCTGGCCACTCCGACGGCCGTCATGGTGGGAACGGGAAAGGGCGCCGAGAACGGCATTCTGATCAAAGGCGGCGAAAGCCTGGAGACGGCCCATAAATTGAACACCATCGTCTTCGATAAAACGGGAACTTTGACCAAGGGCGAGCCGGAAGTCACCGATATCGTGGCGGTGAATGGATTTTCCGAGGGGGAGATCCTCCGTCTTGCGGCCGGCGCCGAAAAGGTTTCCGAGCATCCTCTGGGAGAGGCCGTAGTTAGGAGCGCCGCCGAAAGGAAGCTCGCCCTCGAGGATCCTCAGGACTTCAAGGCAATCGAGGGGCACGGCATCGAAGCCGTGGTGGGTGGCGTCCGCGTCGTTCTGGGGAACAGGAAGTTGATGAGCGATCGTGGTATCGACGTCAAGGATCTGGAAAAGAAGGCCGGCGAGTTCTCCGCCGAGGCCAAGACGTCCATTTATATATCTTTCGATGGGAAAGCGGCCGGTTTGCTGGCCGTTTCAGACTCCCTCAAGGATAGCTCGCTCAGGGCAGTCAAGAGGCTGAAGAAGCTCGGTCTGGAAGTGGTGATGCTCACCGGAGACAACAGGGCGACCGCCGAGGCGATAGCCAGGAAAGCTGGAATCGAAAAAGTTATCGCTGAGGTCCTTCCCGAGGAAAAAGTCCATGTCGTCAAGAAACTCCAAGCGGGCGGCCGGAAGGTCGCCATGGTGGGAGACGGTATCAATGATGCGCCCGCCCTGGCCCAGTCCGATGTAGGTATCGCCATCGGAACCGGAACGGATGTGGCTATGGAGGCGTCAGACATCACTCTGATCAAGGGCGACCTGAACGGCGTGGCCGCGGCCATCGAGCTGAGCCGGCGGACAATCCGGGTCATCAAGCAGAATCTATTCTGGGCCTTTTTCTACAACACAGCCGGGATTCCGATCGCCGCCGGGATCCTTTACCCGTTTTTTGGCCTTCTCCTCAACCCGATCCTGGCTTCCGTCGCCATGGCCTTCAGTTCTGTTTCCGTCGTTTCCAATTCTCTCCGCTTGAGGAGGGTTAAGCTTCGCTCTTAAAAGGAGACTGAGATGATAACCAAGCTGATCGTAGCACTTGCGGGAGTTTTTCTTATCGCTTTAGTCAACTGGTATTTCTTCTTTTCCAGGCGAAAAGCCGTCGCCGCAGAGGAGAAAGAAGGAGGCGTCCAGGAAGTGAGGATCGAGGTCAAGGGCGGCTACAGCCCGGATGTCATCGTGGTCGATAAGGGAAAGCCCGTCCGGCTTCACTTTTACCGGGATGAGACGGCCGACTGCTCCGACACCATCGTCTTCGGCGATTTCAACATCCGGAGGCTTCTGCCAGCCTTCAAGACCACGGTCATCGAAATCACGCCTGAGAAAGAAGGCGAATATGTCTTCACCTGCGGGATGGGCATGATGCGGGGAAAGCTGATTGTCAGGTAGGAATGGAGATGAGGAGAGACCGACTCGTGCAAATTTTTTTAATTATAAAACCTATAAATTCTATAGAAATAGTATAATTTGAACCAAAGCGCGATGCCGTATGAACGGCCAAAAAAATCAAAGGAGGTTATCTTATGAAAAGCTCAAAAGCTTTGGCTGTGTTTCTTGCTCTTGCCCTGGCGTTCGTCTTGATGGGAATCGCCCAGCACCAGCACCAGGAAAAGCAGACCCAGAAGGAATCGGATCAGGAAGTTTACACCTGTCCGATGCATCCTGAGGTCCAGTCTGACAAGCCCGGAAAATGCCCCAAGTGCGGGATGAACCTGGAAAAAAAGACAATGCCGATGATGGAACAGCACTCCGGCATGATGATGGGAGAACATGCCTGCTGCATGCTGATGGGCCTCGTTGACTCCAAGGATGCTGAAGTCACAGTGGAAAATTTGAAAGATGGCGTTTCCCTCAGGATCACGTCAAAAGACGCAGCGGTCGTTAAGAAAATCCAGGAGAATGCGGCCCAGCTCAAAGAAGACCGGGACAAAAAAGCACATTCTCACGATTAAGGCCCGGAAAGGGCGATGCGGTCTCCCTTTCTTCTCGAAGGAGGGGAGATCGTCCCATTTCGGGGGTGCGTCTTCCTGGAGAGGATCGCCAAACTTGCTTTAAAAAGAGGATGAACAGGGCATAATCCGGAGGATGAGATGAAAAGAACACTCATTTTCGCTTTTATAATCATCCTGGCCGTGACGGCTTGGAGCCAGGAGCAAAAGACAACCTTGGACGGGCTCGTGAGCCTCGCTCTCGAGCGGAACCCGAAACTTAGAGCCCTGAGGGACGCGGCGGAATCCCGGAGAACCCGGATAGCTTCCCAAGGGGCGCTGCCCGACCCCGTCGTCGGCTTCAGCCTGAAAAACATCGGCCTCAGCGAGATCACAGTGGGCGAGGAAATGATGAGCGGCATCGGGTTTTCCATCGTCCAGGCCATTCCTTTTCCCGGGAAACTGCGGCTGAAGTCGGAGATCGCTTCTAAGGAAGCGCTCGTGGCGGAGGCCCGTCTCCGGCTGGAGGAGCTGACGCTCGTCCGGGAAATCAAGGAATTGTACGCCAATCTTTTTTATTACGAGAAATCCCTGGCCCTGTTGGAGGAGAAAAAAGGGGTTCTGGTGAAAGCCTCCAAGCTGGCCGAGATCAAGTATTCAGTGGGCGAGGGCATTCAATCCGATATTTTCAAAGCTCAGGTCGAAATCTCCGGTCTCGAAGAGATGATCCTCACTATGGATCAGATGAGCAAGACGACTAAAGCCAACATCAATTCCCTGCTCGATTTTCCTTCCGACCGCCCTCTGGGGAGTCCGGAGGAGATTCCAGTTTACGAATTCAAGGGAGAATTGAACGCGCTCATCGAGGCGGCGGTCAAGAATTCCCCCATGTTGAGAGAAAGAGAGCTGATGATTGAGCAGGGGGAGAAGGAAGTCGAGATGGCCCGCAAGGAGTTCTATCCCAATTTCATGATCCAGGCCGGAAAAGACTTCAAGGGACCGCTGCCGGATATGTATGAAATCATGGTGGGCGTAGAGATCCCCCTTTTTTACAAAAAAAAACAGGCCAATCTCCTGGAGGAATCGCGCCTGAACCTGAGCAGCGCCAAAAACAGCTATGGTTCCGCCAGGAATGATGTCTCTTTCATGGTCAACGAAAACTTCCTCATGGCCAAAACCTCGGAAGACCTGATCAAGCTGTACAAAGAGAGAATCATTCCCCAGGCCACTCTGGCCCTGGATTCTTCGCTGGCCAACTATCAGGTGGGACGGGTGGATTTTCTGATGCTTCTTTCCGATATCAATTCTCTGTTTTCCTTTGAGATGGATTATTACAAAAATCTGAGAGGCCTATGGATTTCCGCCGCCAGGGTGGAAGAGTTAACCACGGCGGAACTCTTGAAATAAAAGGAGTGAAACGATGCTCAAAATCACAGGTCGAAAAAGATGGCCGTTGGGCCTGGCGCTCTCGGCTCTGTTTCTTTTCCTTCTTTTTTTCCTGCTGACTGTTTCCTGCAAGAAGGAAGATAAGGTAGAAATGGCTTCCGCCGGGCATGAGGC
>Ga0315280_10009933_pt1 | contig 12045 bp, 15 predicted proteins | sample YL17G06_40_MG_FD_203697 | JGI IMG/M metagenome (GOLD analysis project Ga0315280, IMG submission 203697) | Sediment microbial communities from Yellowstone Lake, YNP, Wyoming, USA - YL17G06_40 | ecosystem: Environmental > Aquatic > Freshwater > Lake > Sediment | place: USA: Wyoming | collected... | reverse complement strand
CCATCGAAATGTTCGAAGCGGCGATTTCCCAGTACGGCATCAGTCCGACGCTGCTCAATGCCGCCGGGGAATGCTACTTCGAAAGGGGAGATATCAAAGCGGCTCTGGCGGCTTGGGACAGATCTCTGGAGCTCGATCCGGACCAGGAGGTCATCCGCAAGAGGATGCATATCCTGAAAGGCAAAGAAAGTCGGAACGAAGGGATCCAGCCCCTGGACGAGCTAAGAAATAACTGAGAGTGATGGAGGCCAGAATGAGACTCAGGATCGCCATCCTATTAACGGTTTGTTTGGCCGGCGTGGGTTTCACCGTCACGGCCCAGGAGGATTTTGGCCGGGGCCGGATCCACGGCATCGGGTATCTGAGCTGGTTTAACACGAGCAAGGGCAGCGACAAGTCCGACCCGCTCGCGGGAGTCCCTTATGATGGTGCTGACCCAAGATATGCCGATCTTTATGGCCCCGCTGGTGACGAAGGGATGGACTGGCCTTAGCTTCCGAAAAACGCCCCCAAGGAATGGCAGAAGACCTGGCATGACAGGACCAAGGATCTGATCGATAAGTACGGCCCTGACCTCATCTATATCGACGGAGGCATTCCCAATGTCGATGCGGCGTCCCCCCATGTGGCTTAGTTCTACAACGAGAATCAGAAGCGGAATGGCGACCGCTTGGAGGCCGTTCTGAACCTCAAGAAAACGAAGGTATCCGGAGCCTATCAGGAAGGCATATGCGTTCAGGCCCTGGAGCGGAGCAAACTTGAAGGGATCAAGCCGGAACCGTGGCAGATCTGCACCTCCATCAACGGTCCCAGATTCTGCGGGAGAGGGGCAAATTACATGACACCCAGCGATGTCATTGACATGCTTGCGGATATCGTCGGCAAGAACGGCAACCTGCTCCTGGCCCTCCCTCTTATGGCCGATCGAGCGCTAGACGACGAATTGGAACGTCTCCTGGCCGAGATGGGGAGGTGGATGGTGATTAATGGCGAGGCTATCTTCGGCACGCGGCCCTGGCTGATCTTCGGCGAAGGGCCGACGAAGGTAAAGAATGAATATTCCGAGACGATCCAGGAAACGTTCACAGTCCGGGATTTCCGGTTCAAGACCAAGGGCAAAATCCTCTACTTGATCGGCCTGGCGTGGCCGGACGGAGGCGGCCCGGTGACGATCGCCTCTCTCACCGCCGGGAGGAATCCGGTCAAGATTTCCAGCCTGAGCCTCCTCGGGCACAATTGGGATCTCAGATGGGAACAGGGGGCGCAAGGCCTGAAGGTCCATCTTCCGGAACGGCGGCTCTGCGACCATGCCTTCGTCATCAAGATCGCGTCTTGAGCTTCAGCGGCTTTCCTTGCGATAGGACGAACGGTCAACGATCCCCCGGGATCCGTGGGATCGTTCTATCGGCGGGTCCGCAGGGGGACGCTCCGTCCGTCCCGTCGGTACTTCTCCAGCAGCGCTGTCAGCTCCGCGACGATATCGGGCCGGCCGGACCAGAGGTTAAGCGTTTCTCCGGGATCGTCGGCGAGGTTGTAGAGCTGGCCCGGCGTGCCCGGCTGGGGCGGTGCGCCCGAAGGGCGCATCCAGCCTCCGGATGTTCGATTGTCGAGAACGAGCTTCCAGGCGCCCCGCCGGATCGCGAAGGTCCCGTTCTCGGAATGCGAGACGATCGCCTCGCGCAGGGGCGGCCCTGGCCGGTCTCCGCGGCCAGCGCCCGGCCCGGTTGACGAAGCCGGGCGGCGGAGGAGAGCCGGCGAGATGTCAACGCTGTCCGGGCCTGCCTCGGGCGGTAGCTCCGCGCCCGCGACGGCGGCGAACGTGGCCATCAGGTCAGTGAGACAGATGGGTTTCTCGACCACCGAGCCCGCCTCGATGCGCCTGGGCCAGCGGGCGATGAAGGGCACCCGGTGGCCGCCTTCCCAGATGTGCGTCTTGAGCCCCCGGAGGGCGCCCGCCGATGCATGGCCTTTCGTGCCCGGATGGGGGCCGTTGTCGCTGGTGAAGATGACGAGGGTTCGTTCGGACTCGCCCAGCCGCTCCAGGGTCTCGAGGATCCGGCCGACGCAGTGGTCGGCCAGCGCGACGAGGTCGCCGCGCGGCCCGTCTCCGCTCCGGCCTTTCACCAGGTCCGGAACGAGCCAGGGTGTGTGGGGAGACGAGAGCGCCAGGTAGGCGAAAAAGGGCCGGCCGGACGCGGCCCCGCCGCGTCCCTCCACGAACCGGACGGCCCGCTCGGTGAAGCGGATATCCACTTCCTCCAGCCGGAAGCCTGGGGCGATCCAGCCGCGCCGCGGGCTTCCCTCCTCGCCCTTAGTCATATCGTAGAACTCGGAGACCTGGCGGTTGGGGATGACGGTGACACGGTCGTTCTCGATGAAGGTGAAGGGTCCGTCGATCGTCGAACAGGCCGCGGTGAAAAAGGCCTCGTCGAACCCGAGCGCCGCCGGGCCGCCGTGCACCGGCCGGGCGAAGTCGACGTTGAGCCCGGTCGAGGGATCAGCGTCCTGCCAGGACCCGCGGAACATGCGCTCGGCGTCCTCATAGGTGGGAACGAAACCGTTGGTCCGGGTCCAGCCGAGGCCGAGATGCCATTTGCCGAAAAAGCCGGTCCGATAGCCGCGCGACTTCAGGATCGAGGCGAGCGTCGGCCTGTCCGGTTCGATCAGGGGCGGAGTGTAGCCGCCGACGACACCCCGCCGGAGCCACGTCCTCCAGGCATAGCGGCCGGTCAGCAGGCCGTACCGGGTCGGGGTGCAAACGGCCGAGGGAGAATGCGCGTCCGTGAAGCGGGCGCCCTGCGCGGCCAGGCGGTCGATGTGCGGAGTAGGGATAAGGGAGGCGGGATTGTAGCAGCCTGCGTCGCCATAGCCCATATCGTCCGCCATGATGACGACGATGTTTGGCGGCGAGTCGCCGGCGGCACGACGGTAAGCTCGCCCACCACGCGGCGGCCGCCCCCAGCCCCGCAGCCTGAGGGAACTGTCTTCTGTTTACGCCCATGTCAGCCTCCGGCCCGAGAATCTTCGCGTGCCCCGCCACCCCGCATTTCCAGAGCGACCGGCTTCGTCGAGCGCAGCTCGATCCAGACGGCCAGGCCATCGCCCAGCAACCCGCGGATGCGGCCCGACCGGACACGGTCCGCCGGCCTGCCGTCGAGGAAAACCTCGGCGGTCGAGCTGTCCCAGCCCTCAACGATCAGGCTGAGATTCTCGATCGGGGATGCAGCGGAGGCGTCGATCACGGCCTTCAGGACCGGTCCGCTCCCGGATGCCCGGGCTCCCGTTTTCTGGCCGCCGCCGGAATCGCGCCGCCACACGTATGCCCGCTGCGACGCGTCATAGCCGACCACTTCGAATCCCTCCCCGACGCTCCTCATCGCGGGCGGCCGGATCCACGATCGGGCTGCGGCAAGCGCGGCGTCCAGACCGCCGGCCCTGCCGGCGGCCGGGTCCATCCGCCTCATCCCGTACAAGAGCCGGGTCCAGCCGTGGCCGGAGTCGCGCGTTCTGGCCCCAGATATTCGACCTCGACGAAAAAGGGCGTGACCGGCCGGCCATCGGCGCGTTGCCCTGTGAAATACGCTTCGAGCGTGGCGTCCCCTGCAGCCAGGATGGTGACGAACTCGACCTCACGTTGTCCCTCGGAGACATCGAAGCCGGTCTCGCCTGCGCCCAGCTTGAAGACGGCCCGGCCTTTCCGGAGAGGAACCCAGACGTCCCGGTTCACCGGCCCGAAGCGCAGAGCGACGCGGAAACGGCCGGTGCGGACCACGTGAACGTTCCACACGCCGAATCCATCCGGCTCCTCCTCGGGATCCCGGGCGAGCCGGCTGTAGCTCGAATAGGACGCCACGGCCCCGGGGCCGTACAGGTCCTGGTTGTTGAGGACCAGGGGATTGTGAAAGGGAGAGCCGAGGTGGATCCGGACTGGGGCCAGGCCATGCGTAACGTCCCGGAACCAGCGCTCGTAATCCACCCGCATCCGTTGGACCACGTCCGGATTCTGGGCCGCCAGATTGACTCGCTCGCCGGGGTCGGCGGCCATGTCGTAGAGCTCGGTCTCTTCGAAGCGGACGGCCCGCGAGTACCTCTCGGCGGCCGGACGGGCGGACATGACGATCTTGAAGCGCTGAGTCCGGGCCGCGCAGTGGGTGAACAGCCGAGGGATGTCAAGGTTGTTCGCGTCGGGCCGGCATTGTTGAAAGAACAGGGTCCGGTCCGGCCAGCCCGCTGCGGTCCCAATCAGCAGCGGGGCCAGGCTGAGCCCATCCAGATCGGGACCCTGCTCCCGGGACACGCCGCAGAGGTCCAGGATGGTCGGCAGAACGTCGATACAGGCGCTGATGCGGTCCACGTCGACACCACCTCTCGCTTTCGCCGGCCAGCGCAAGAAGAACGGGACCTTGATCCCCCCGTCGTAGACCGAGCCCTTTATGTCCCGTAACCCGGCATTGTAGCGATTCCCATACGCGGGCCCGTTGTCGCTCATGAAGATGACGATCGTGTCCCGGGCGAGGCCGAGCCGTTCGAGCGTATCCAGGAGGCGCCCGAAGTTGGCGTCGAGATTGGACAGCATCGCATAATGCCGGGCCGTCGTCTCGTCGAGCCCAATGTCGGTGTAAGGGACGATCTCCTCAGCCGCGATCTCCAGCGGAACGTGCGGAACGTTCATGGGAAGATAGACGAAGAACGGTTCGGCCGCAGGGGGTAATGGTCCCCGAGGTGCCATTTGCCAAAGATGCCGGTCCGGTAGCCGGCCGCCCACAGCCGCTCGGCGAGAGTAAGCTCCTCCGGGCGCATCAGCGACAGCCCAACCCACGTATCGACAACGCCGGTCCGGTAATTGTACCGCCCGGTCAGAAGGCTGGCCCGGGTAGGGGCGCAGAGCGGGCAGGCGTAGAAGTTCGTGAAGCGGACGCTCTCGGCGTGGAAACGGTCCAGTCGCGGGGTTCGAATGTGCGGGTTGCCGTGGCAGCCAAGGTCGCCATAGCCCTGGTCGTCCGTGAGGACCAGGGCGACGTTGGGCCGCCGCGTGGAGCGGCTCTCGCACCCGGTCGATGAGAAGCCCAGAAGGGCGGCCAGCGCGCCCGTGGAGACCGTCGCGGCGCCCGCATCCATGAGGAACTGGCGCCTGGTCCTGGCGCGCTGTTGCGTCATTTAGCTACTCCTCGATCAAGCGGCTGAGCATCGTTCATTTCTTTAAGGCTTCTCGCGATTAGATTTTTCTCGAACTCAAAATTTGCACTATCTTTATTAATATAATAATAAATTGCTGTCAAGATGTTAAACTACTGTTAGTGAGCATGCAGATCGTCGACATCCTGAGAACAATCCTCGGCGGACTGACCTTGCCGTTCGGCCTGTACTTTCTGGCGGACGTGTATAAGAGCAGGAAGGACCTGTCCCCGGCGCCCTGGGCTTGGCTGTTCGGAACGGGCTTTGTCACCAACATATTCGACACGCTGGGCGTGGGGAGCTTCGCCCAGCAGACGGCCGTCTTCAAGTTCTTTAACCTGGTGGACGACAAAGTCATCCCGGGCACGATGAACGTCGGCAACACCATCCCCACGGCGGCCCAGGCCTTCATCTTCATGTCCGTCGTCGCCGTCAGCCCTCTGACGCTGGGCTCAATGGCCGTCGCGGCTCCGGCCGGAGCGGTCCTCGGCGCGGGCGTCGTGTCCCGGATGTCCCGCCGCAGGATTCAATTAAGCTTGGGCTTCGGCCTGCTGGCCGTCGCGCTCATCATGCTCGCCGACCGCTTTCAATGGCTTCCCGTGGGCGGGGACGCCATCGGCCTGACGGGTTGGAAGCTGGCCGTGGCGGTGGCGGTCAGCTTTGTCTTCGGTGCCCTCCAGACGATCGGCGTCGGCTTCTACGCCCCCTGCATGGCCACGGTCTTTGCCCTTGGGATGCACCCCAAGACGGCCTTCCCGATCATGATGACGGCCACGGCCATGCTGATGACCGCGGGCAGCGCCCGCTTCGTCAAGGAAAAAGCCTACGATCCGAAGGCCGCATTCGCGCTGACGCTGTTCGGGATCCTCGGCGTGCTCTTGGCCGCCTATGTCGTGAGATCCCTGCCGCTCGATGTGATGAAGTGGGTCGTTTTGGGAGTAGTGCTCTATACGTCGGCCGTGATGTTCCTCTCGGCCCGGCGATCGCGGACACAAGATCTCGCTTCGGCCCGGCCGCGACGGCGGAACCGGGCGCTGGGACCCAGCCCTCTTGAACATTCGGGGTCGGGTCCGGAGGAGATGGAACCATGAGGTTTCGACCAGCGCTCCGATGCAGAAGAGCATTAACCATCCTGATCCTAGGGGCGGCATTGAGGCCTTCCTGGCCGGCGGCGAGGTCTATCGGTTGGACGACCGGGGCGCCTCGTGGTGCAAGGTCAATGAGGGCGACCTAGCCGCGGGGACGGGATATGCCTTCGGCAATATCCGCGTCTCGCCGAAGGACGCGAACGTAGTCTACGTCCTGGGCGTCGGTCTTGTCCGGTCCGAGGACGGGGGACGGACGTTCTCGAGGATCGGGGGCATGGTCGTGCGGCTGAACGCGCTGCCCACCAGGGCCCTGCACATCGATCACCACGAGCTGTGGATCGATCCTGGAGACCCCGGCTGGCTTGTCTTGGGGAACGACGGCGGGCGGGCCTGGCTCCATCTGAACAACCTCCCCATCACGGAATTCTACGCGCCGGCCGCCGGCCCCGGCTCTCCCTATCTGATCTACGGAGGGACCCAGGACAACGCCGCCCTCTGCGGACGTTCGGACCGGCGCCTCGACGACGAGGCCCCCGACGGCTGGTCGCACATCTGGATTGATCTCTGGGGCGGCGGGGATTCCTTCTTCACCGTGCCCGATCCCACGGACCCCGGCGTCATCTACTACGAGCAGTAGTTCGGGGACATGAAGCGCAAGGACATGAGGACCGGTCGGACGGTCGCCATCCGGCGCCAGCCGAAGAAGGGCCGGCCGACCTACCGGTTCAACTGGATGACGCCCTTCGTCATCTCCCGGCACGATCCCCGGATCCTCTATTGCCGCGTCGAGAGGCTCTTCCGGTCCGCCGACTGGGGCGACCATTGGACGGTCATCAGTTCGGACCTGTCCACGGCGCCGGGGCCCGGCCGCCAGGGGGACGTGCCACTCGGGACCATCACGACGATCGCCGAGTCGCCGCTGGCGAAGGGCCTGCTTTACGTCGGCACCGACGACGGCAACGTCTGGATGACTGGCGACGCCGGCGGTGCTGGCAAGTGACGGCCACCTGTTCGGGATCAAGCCTGGCCGGCGTCCGATGTCCCGGGATTACCGGGGAGACTGGATCTGGGAGACGTCGCGGAGAGCGGTCATCAACTTCCATCTGCGCGAAGCGGGGCGAACGACCGTCACGATCCTCGACGCCAAGGGACAAGCGGTCAAGACGATCGAAGGCGAGACGTCGGCGGCCCTCAATTCCGTTTCCTGGGACCTGGTTCCGGACGGCCCGCCCGCTCGGGCCGAAGTCTATCCGGGCGCCCGGGCACTGGCAAAAGCCGGCCCGTATGAGGTCGTCATCCGGAGCGGGGCCGTTGTGCTTTCGGGGTGCTTTGAGGTCGTGGACCCGGAAACGGGACCGGCCGCGGATAAGAAATCGCAGACGAAGTGATGGGTATCGAGCCATGGACAAGACACTCGCTGTGACCATCCTGTCCGGAGGCGGCACCGCCCGGCCGCTTTAGAGGGCCGGGTCCCGGACGACCGACTCGACTTCCTCGGCCGTCAGGGGTTTCTTGCGTCCCAGGACACGATGGCCTTCGGGGGTGATGAGCACGTTCTCCTCGTTGCGCAGGCCGCCGAAGCCCTTGTAGGTCTCGATGCGGTCATAATTGAGGAACTCGAGGAAACGTTTTTCAGCCCGCCACTGGTCTATGAGCTGGGGGATGAAATAGATGCCGGGCTCGACGGTCACCACGAAGCCCGGGCGGAGGGGCCGGGCCAGGCGCAGCGACTTAAGCCCGAACTGGGCGCTCTTCGGCCGGCCCTCGTAGCCGACGTAGACCTCTCCCAGGTCCTCCATGTCGTGGACGTCGAGACCCATCATGTGGCCCTCCCCGCAGGGAAAGAACAGGGCGTGAGCCCCCTGCCGCACAGCCTCGTCGAGGCCGCCTTTCATGAGGCCGAGGTCCTTGAGGCCCTCGGCTATCCTTCGGCAGGCGGCAAGGTGGACATCGATGTGCGGCATCCCCGGCCCGAGGGCGGCCTTGGCCTTCTCGTGCGCGGCCAGGGCGATGTTGTAGATTTCCTTCTGGCGCCCGGTGAACGCTGGATCTACGGGCATGGTCGTGGACAGGTCGCCGGCATAGTGCATGGCGGTCTCGGCCCCGGCGTCGAGAAGGAACAGCTCGCCGCTCCGGAGGGTTTCCGTCTGGGCGTGCTGGTGCAGGACCTCGCCATGGACCGTGGCGATGATAGGGAACGACAGGTTGCCGCCGGAGGCGAGGGCGACCTGGTGGACGGCCGCGGCGATGCGGGCCTCGGTCATGCCGGGCCGGGCCAGGCGCAGCGCCGTGAGGTGCATATCGACGGAGACATTCACGGCCTTCTCGATTTCAGCGATCTCCTCGGGGGCCTTGACGGATCTTTGCTCGACTACAGCCCGGATGAAGGGAACTGAAGCCTCGGCTACAGCCCGGTCGGGAGGCGTGGCCAGCCAGGCCAGCAGCTTCAGCTTGTTCTCGGCCCGATACGGAGGCAGAAAATGGATGGTGCGCCCCGCGGCTTTGGCCCGGGTCAGGTTCTCGGCAAGTTGCGAGGGCGCAGCCGTGTGCTCGATGCCCGCCCGTACTGCCCTCTCCCTCAGGGACGGGAGCGGTCCCGACCAGACGAAGTCCTCGACCGTCAGCTCCGGCCCGTAGATGGTTTCCGCGCCATCATCGAGGTCGATGACCGCGGCCAGGCCGGCCGTGTCGAGACCGAAATAATAGAGGAACGTGCTGTCCTGGCGGAAACGATAGGTATTGTCCGCGTAGTTCATCGGGCTATCGTCGTTCCCAAGGAACAGGGCGAGCCCCGTCCCGATCATCGACTTCAGGGTCTCTCTTCGGGAAATATAAATGTTTCTATCGAACATGTCACTGACTCCTCTCGCCGGAAATGCCCGCACGTACAGCTCGCACGTATCTATGGCAAGTCAATACAGAGGTCGTAGGTCTCGACATCCATCCTCCTCGGCTTCATTCCCGAAGGCACTCGACACGTACCGGATGGCGAAGGACATCTCATAAGCTAATATATCAGAGAGGCCCTGTCAACTTTTGTTTCTGAGATGTGTGATGAACGGACCTTCGAGAAAGGCTTGTCGAGGGCACGGCCGGGATGCGCCTCTTTGTAAGGAGTCTATTAAGGGTCGACAGGTCCCTTCCAGCATCTCTGACAGCTTCAATTGATAACCGGCCAACTGGTGCTTGTACATTGTGTGGACAGCGGCTTGTGACGCAGTGGGAGGGAAGTCGGGGCCGTCGAGGCTCCCGGCCAGGCTGCCCACCTTGGCATAAAAGCGGGCAGGCCAGCGCAGCCAATCCTGGCTGCCTCCCGTAAGGTTGAGTTCTATCAGCTGCCCTTCGAAACGGACGAGTTTTTGCTCGAGATCCGCGGCGTTTCGCGGGATGGGGCCAAAACTCCGGTCATCTGCCCTAGCTCGACGAAGATCCCGGAGCTGGGCCCTCAGCCCTTCGGCCGTATCGATCATGTCCGCCACGGCATCGCTCATGTCGCGGAGTTCCGACAACAGATCCGCCCGGGCCTGGATATCCGTTTCCGAACCAGCTGAGGAAGGATCCTTTTTTGCTATAAGCTCCCGGACGTATTCGGCTCCGTCCACGATAAGTTTCACGAGATAAGTCCCCAGGACGACCCGATAGCTGACCGGCCTTCGCATGCCCGGCGGAAGGGGCCGCCCTCCTGGTTCGGGATCGACGGGGGGGCCCGTAAGAGGACTCGTCAAGAGCCGTGGTCGTCGGGATGGCTCGTTCCTCAAGTCCCACTAAACACGATTGAGACCGAGGCGGGCCGTTCCGGGCCTTCTGGAAGGCCCAGATCAATGCGGCCCTGGGGGGAGAACGACGAGGCCTTCCGCTGGCTGCCTGGTTTCACGCTCGCCAGACGCTTTCGCGGCAAGAGCTTCCTTGACGCTGAATTGTCCGTAAACGCGTGGGGTTCGGCCGATATCTACTCACTCGAGGACATCCGGATGGACGGAAGGGTCTTGAAGCTCAGGCCGATCTTCACGCCGGACTTTCAAATTTCAGCGGCCGAGACAGCCGATATGGACAGGGCCGTCGCTTCCATCTCAACCTGAACATTCGGTACCCGGCCGGACCGGAGCACCTGACCCTCTTCGTCCATCACCGTCAGATGGGAGTATTGACGATGATGGTCAATCCCGACATAATTCATCTGTGCACCTCCTGATTAAAATGTTTCCAACGGGGAGTCTATCAAACTCCCCGAGGAGGTGCATCACATCATCATGATATCATGTGCCGCCTCCGGGCGAGATTCTTATAATCTCTCTTGGAGGTGTATGATGCATTACATTGGGATAGACTTTCATAAGGAATCGACGCATGTCGTTGTGTTGAACGAAGCCGGCAAACTCCTCGAGCGCACGCGGATCCCCACCCGGCGCGAAGAGTTGGTCCGGTTCTTCGCCAACCGACCGGAACCAGCCAAGGCGGCTTTGGAGGCGACGCGCAACTGGTATTGGGCGTATGATACGATCGAGCCGCTAGTGGAGGAGCTGAAACTGGCCTCGCCGCCGAAGATCAGGATTATCGCGGAATCGACGGTGAAGACGGACCATATTGATGCTAAGGTGATCGCCGATCTTCTGCGGTCGAACTTTTTGCCGACCTGCTATGTTCCGGATGCCGAGACGCGTCAGAAGCGGGAGCTTTTGCGGCATCGGGCGTTCCTGGTCCAGATACGGACCAAGGTTAAAAATCGGATTCACATCGTCCTGGACAAGCTAGGCATCGAGCATCCTTTCGACAATCTATTTTCCAAGCGTGGGCTGGAGTTTTTACGGAGTTTGGAACTGCCCTGGGCCTATCAGAAGGAGTTGACAGATTCGCTGGAGTTGTTGGAGTTTCTCAACGGCAAGGAGAAGGAGCAGAATAAGGTCATCGAGAAGCTGTGCAAGGAGTCTGAGGAAGCGGCGCTGCTGATGACGATCCCGGGGATTGCCTATCACAATGCGCTGCTGATCATGTCGGAGATCGGGGATGTGAACCGGTTTGCGACGGGGACGAAGTTTTGCGGGTATTGTGGGCTGGTGCCGACGGTCCATATTTCTGACAAGACGGTCCGCTACGGACAGATGACGGCAGGAGGCAACAAATGGCTTCGCTGGGTATTCATTGAGGCGGCTCATATCGGGCGGCGCAAGAGCCTGCGATTTTCCCACCTGTATGAGCGGGTCAAACTGAAAGGAGGACCGCAGGTGGCCATCGGCGCTGTCGCCCGAGAGATGGCGGTCGTGAGCTATTATATCCTGAAGCATCGTAAAGCTTTTCGTGAGGCTAAGTGGTGAATGGACCACGATAGGTAACTGACCTGAAAAACAAGGTCGCCATCATGATTGTTGGCCATTCACTCGAATGGATAATATGCCAGGAAGGAGAAGGCGAATAGTTGATTGATTGACCATGTTTGGAACAAAGGCAATGCAAAATCATTTTAAAAGAAAGAGAGAATCTTGACGGGAGGCGGGCATAGTTGTTACCTATATTTATTCAATCCTGAAGCAGTCATTCTGGGGGGGTGGTGTCATCCAGGCCGGGGAAATTCTTTTTGATAATGTCCGGAAGACAGTCAAGGCCAGGGCTCTGAACAGAAGTTCAAGGGGTGTTCCGTTGCTTCCTGCCTCATTCGGATTGAAAGCAGCGGCTTTAGGGACGATTGCTCTGGTAATGAATAAGTTGCTTAACTTAAAGTTAGAAAGTTTTCTGACTAGAAATAAAAAGAGGTTCCGAAGTTGTTATAAAATTTTTTTTCATTCTA
>Ga0315280_10009932_pt1 | contig 12046 bp, 14 predicted proteins | sample YL17G06_40_MG_FD_203697 | JGI IMG/M metagenome (GOLD analysis project Ga0315280, IMG submission 203697) | Sediment microbial communities from Yellowstone Lake, YNP, Wyoming, USA - YL17G06_40 | ecosystem: Environmental > Aquatic > Freshwater > Lake > Sediment | place: USA: Wyoming | collected... | reverse complement strand
TAGCGCGCTCAAAGGCTTTAGGCCTTCTTCGTAATGCGTCAAGTTTGGGAATAACATGCAAGTCGCTTTCTCAAACGCAAGTCTTCCCCTCTTTTTATCGCCGATAGCATTCGCATTGGCCGCGAGCTGGAACAGCCGGTCTGGGTTTGCATACCCCTGGCGGAACGACAAAAGAATGGAACGGATCGCTCTGTTATGATAACCTGATATGCTTTCAGCGACTCCAAGCTCCCACCATGCTTGGCAGTTTTTTGGATCGTCCTTTACTTTCAATTCCGCTATGTTTAAGTAAAATTCCCGCTTGGATTTTAAATATTCCTGGCTCTTCTCTCCGCCGTAGTGATGAACTTGAACAGAACAGGTTTGAACTCTGACTTGACCTTTGTCTATATCATAATCTACCATTTCGTGCCACCTGCCGCGGAACTTAAGTCCGGCGCTGCGCCGGAACAGCCTGGTCTTTGTTGACGGCACAAAACCAGCCCATCCCTGACCCTCTTCATAATCGTTTGGATTTGGAACGCCCCCTTGCATTTGTACGTTTTGCGTATAGTTTCGTGTGTCCATGCGGTATGCAAGACTCTCTTTTGACACCGTCAATTCACGGACCCGCCTGTGGTCTTTCTTCGCAATGACTTCATCGGGATCGATAATAAGGATCCACGGATTTTTTGCCTGGGCTATCCCTATGTTTCGCGGTGTGGCAAAATCGTCTTTCCATTCTGTGCTTATAACTTTCGCGCCAAATTGCTTGGCTATCTCAATACTTTTGTCTGTTGAGCCGGTATCAACGATTATAATTTCATCGGCAAGCCCCTCTACGGATCGCAAACATCTCTCAAGCAGCTTCTCTTCATTCCTCATTATCATGCAAAGCGAAATTGCGCCGTAAGCCCTTGGCTTCCACTGCCAACCATTGATCAGCATTTTATCTTTCCCCTCTCTTGTTTTTTATTTGGATTATACAAATTGGCTGGAATTTGCAAACAGCTTTTTGTAAATCTCTACAATTCTTCCGACCTGCACCTTATCAAAGATTTTTATGCTGCATTCCAAATTCCGTGTGAGCGAATTTGTCGTCCAGTTGTGGGACCCGATTATTGCCTCTCTGTCACCAACGACTATTATTTTTGCGTGAGCGCACCGGCGGATATTCAGATAGCGGACCTCAATTCCTTTTGTTATTAACCACCTTGCAACCCCTAAATTATCATTGGCCTGCCCGCGGATTGCCCTGACAAAATCAAGGAGTATTTTAACCTTTACGCCGGAGGCCTGTTTTCTCACAAGGGCGTTTATAATACCGGCGGCTTTTCCGTTTCCGCCTATTGCCTCGGCGCCGATCCTGTATTGCATTACTCTGATTTCATGCTCTGCTTTGTCGATCATGGATATTACAGCTTCGCTGTATGATTCGTCAAAAAGGATCATTTCGAAATTATTATACATACCTTCCAAATTTCATTCAAGACTTTTGTTAATTTCGTCAGGAATCCCGCGGCCAGACAGCCGCGGCTTGTTTCTCTTTGTTGTTTTATTCGATAGCCACGACGGACATAACCGCGGCCCGGGATCCGGAACCATATCGAGCATGTCCTCTACATGTTCGGGGCGGGACTCTTTTGCAAAAAAACTCATGCAAGTCCCTTTCGCCAGTTCTTGTCTATACACGAAAACTTGAACAAGCAAAGAAAAAGCAAAATAATTAATTATTATTTTGTAATGCACACGTCAAGAAAAAACAAAAATTCATCAAAAAAACATCGACCACCCCCCCAAAAAAAAGACGGCACACATTTTGGCCCGATGATCGATATTCTTACAACAGATAATACAACCGCCGGAAAAAGGGAAGCGGATCCTTGAAAAAAAAGGCAGGTGATCTGTATCACAGCCGGTTGCTAAACGCTTATCAGCCATGAGGTTGTTCGTTCTATTTCGCTGAATCACATACAGCCCCTTATACACCCAGCCGAAAATCCACAAAACACAGCCCAGGTCAAATTTTGGGCGTTTGGGAGCATGCACCACAAATTTTAAAAAAGAGCGATAGTTTGTTTTTTGTTCGAATGATAATTGCTAATATACTGTTGACAATGCACGCGAAAATATGATAAAATCAAACAAGAAAGGTGGTGATTCTATGCTAAGGGACATATCCGGAATTTTGTATGAGGAAGCTCGTCTATTTGGAACATCGATCAAAAAAATCCTCGGAAGAAGCCGCCGTAAAACGGTAGTCGCCGCAAGACGATCCGCGATAAGACAGTGCCGGAAATACACGGAGCTATCATTATCGGAGCTAGGTGACGCCTTTGGCGGCCGGGACCATGCAACAATTTCGCATTACATAAATAAGGGCTAAAAAGTTAATAACATATTATCCACAGTTTACCCACAGGTTTATCCACAGGCGGCTTGATTCTTATTGATATCATAAGGGGGGCGGTGAAAAGGTGCACTACTACTACTAGATCTCTTTCTGGATCCGGATCCGGATCCGAAGATATAAGATATATATCAGAGTTCCTTTTTCTTTGTTTGGGAGATTTTAAGAAAAGATGTCTTCCTTTTTTTTGCACGCGGCGCGCGATATTTTAAAAAAAATGGCAATCGACATTAAAGCAGGACCGGCGGCGCGCTCGGCGCGCCTCGCACCGCCGCCGGCCTGAGAAAGAAAAAAACAAATAGTTTGGCTCTCTTGTTTCAATATCGCTTTTTACGCCCTTCGCTCGCAGCGGGCGCCCCCCCACTGCTCGCTTCGGGCGTTGCCGCCTCGTTTCGGGGTCGCCCCCTTTCCCCCCTTCCCCCCCCGCATACCCCCCCCAACACCCCCCTTTACCCCCGTGCTCATTTCATTCGCACTACGCGGTCAGGGTGCAACACATTTTTTGTGGGGGGGGTCAGGGGGGAGGGGGCTGCAGCTGCGTGCATTCACCCCAGCCCTCTGCACGCAGCTGCCCCTCACTCGGCGGCGGAAAATGCAAAAGGAAAAGTGTAAACGTTTCACTGATAGGTAAAATTTCATAACAAAGAAAAGTGTAAACGTTTCACTGATCGGTAAAAATTAATTACTTTGGCTATCATATACACCGACGGTATTTTTTTCTTTGTCTCGTTTTCGGACAGTCATTGATTATCATTTTGTTATTGATTCTTGATGGGCGCGGCTTCGCCGCGCCCTTTTATCGTTTGATCTGTCTGGCGGCGCTCGCTCGGTATCTCCTGCCTCGCTCGCGCCTTAATTTTGTTTAGTACGTTTCGCTCGAAGCTCGAACCAGAACTGTTCCCACCCGCCCTCCTGTTTTTTCGAAAGTCATCAAATATTTAATAAAGACAAAAACACAAAAAGCATTTAGGGGGGGGCCGGCCCGAAAAAAAGCCTTTCGCGCCCGCCCTCCTACTCATTCGACAGTCGCGCCTGCCTCTATGCCGCACAAAAATCGGACAGCATTTAGCGAAGGCCGGCCAGAAGGCAAAATTTTTTAAGAGTTTTTTTCGATTTATGATCTCGATCGTCGCACTTTCTCCTATATTTTTTCGTTCAAAATCCCGATTTTTCGCGTGTTATACCTCTAACCTTTGTCGACGGTTTTTTTGCGTTTTATTATTTTCGTGAGGGATTTTTGGTCCGGGCGGCCCCGGCATATTTTTTTCCGGCGATCGCAAAAAAACTAATCATTGATTTTTTATTTTTTTTGGGGGCTTGACATGCGATCGAAGATTTGATATAATATTATTCGAAAGGGCTTGACATGCGATCGAAGATTTGATATAATATTATTCGAAAGAGGAAAAACAAAAATGTCTCACACTCTGGTTTGTCCCTCCTGTCAGCGGCCGGTCAAAATGCGCGGCGAGTTTTCTTCTTTTGGCGTATACTCTACTTTTTTTATTTGCAAAAATAAATCGTGCAGCCTTTGTTTTACTCGGATCATTCCGGGGCGATCATCGCACAGGTCCGCAAAGCTTGTATCGCGTCAGCTGTACTTTGATTTTGCCGCATGCCCGGCGATGATTTGATTTTATAGGAGCGACTCAAATGCCAAATGTCAAAATGCCTCTTTTGTCCGCAGGTGCTTCCGGCACTGTGGCCGATCTCTTAACATTTCAGAAAAGAAAAGGAAAACAAAAAGTCCGGTATCAACGCAAACAGAAAGACGCGAACTCTACAGATCAGGCGCCGAGGCGCAAATTGGTATCGGACGGTATACTCGCATGGCGCGCGCTGTCTCCCGCGCAGCAGGCCGCCTATAACGCGCTTGTGCAAGGTAGGCACATGTCCGGCTACAATTTATTTTTGTCTGAATACATGACCACACAATCGCCGCCAGACTCGACATCGAGGTACGGCCTGCGGATGTTTGGTTTTTTTGAGTTTGGAAAGGAGACGATTTGATTTGCGAGAAAGGAGAAAGAAAATGAAAAACTATTGCGAAATACGCGGGATAAAAAAGGCAGACCGCAAATACACCCTGCCAAGCGGCACAGAGGTGAGGCTGCTATCACACCCCTACCGCTCCGCCAACATAATGGTTGTGGACGCTGAGGTCCTTGCAACCGGCAAAACCGGCAAAATCGGCAAAGTAAAACTCGACAGCGCCGAGGAGCAGAAAGTAATGGACATAATATCAGCCGCGGCCAAAATTGACGAGGCCGCCCTACAAGCCCGTTATCCGGGGCTGGATGAATTGCTTACAATTATCCACGGTCACAATGAGGCACAGGCGGATTTTGCGCGATCAATGGAAGACGAGTCCAGAGCCGGATTGGCCGTTATGTCCGCCCCCGAGGTGTCCATTGAGCAAGCGCGAGCTAATTACCCCCTTGCCGCTGCCTACTTGGTCTTGCTCTCGCTCGCCAACGCTAATCCAGCCAGCCAGATCGGTTATATCCGCCGACAGGCCGGAGAGCAGGCACTAACGGCCATAGAAGAGTCCAACATTGACGTATTGGTTGCTCTGGACACCGCGCAAAAATATATCAAAGAAACGAAAGGAGATTAAAATGTCAGATTATCCAGATACAATTTGGGCCCCCAGGACAAAGGCAAATAAAAGTGGCGTAGTTTACGATCCAACAAAGAGCACGATCGGCTTCGCAGAAGATTTTACCCAGCTCGAAGCAGAACTGCTGGCGATCATCGATGACCTGATTGGTGCGGGCGGGGCCGGAGGCCTTAAGGCCGCGGCAGCGTCATTTAAGGTCAACTGGCTCGCAGAACACACAGCGGCCGGCGCTCACACAACAGACAGCATTGAGGAGAAGACTACGGGAGCGGGGGTAAAAATCCAGAACAATACTATCATATCATCCGCTGTCCCGCTCTCAGGCTCTACAGCAGACGGGTTTGCAGATACGACAACTCTCTATTTATGGGACGCTCCGACTAGCGCAAGCGGGAATTATATCGATAGTGTAGGCGGTAAAGACTTAACGCTTTCAGGCGACACAACTCCAAGCGATGATAATCTCGGAGTGAGCCGATTCAATGTTTTTAACGGGACCGACCGATTCTTGGAAAGTAACAACGCTGCATTAACGGGTATTACAGGAGATTTTTCCGCTGGTATCACATTTAAGCGCGCCGCTATTACATCAGGCGTGACAGAGATTTTAATGGGGATCACCGACACATCAACAGGTGCCACAGACGGTTGGGTTATAGGTATATTTGGTGGTGTGCTTGTGCTTAGGCTATACAATAGCGGTGTATCTGTTGATATATCTCGTAATGTTATTGGATTAGACCCTAATACCTATCATACTGCTGCAGTGTCAGTAGATGCAGACGGTATCCATACGCTTATGTTAGACGGGGTTGTTGTTGGATGTTGTGGAGCCGCCACCGTTTCATCGGCAGGCACAATGCTATTTAATATTGCGACAAGAGCAAATCACTCACTCAAGTTTACAGGTTCGATCGGACAGGCGTGGATTAAAAAAAATGAAATAGCAACTGTTGACCAATTGAGACAAAGATACGCAAGGTCGGCAAAGATATTTGCTGTGAAAGACCAAGCGAATGACGTGAAGATAACGGGGAAGACGGGGGCAGTTTTATACAAAAGTTTTCCTACCACCGAAACACATACATCAGGCGAGGGAGATATTGCTGATGCAGAATTAGTGTCGATAGTATTGCCAGCAAGCGGTCTATATAGAGCAACTTCCAAAATCAGGTTTTTGGGCGGAGGAGCACCAGCCGACCTGCAATCTTATATAAAAGTTGGAGCATCTTATGCGGCAGGCGTAATTGTTGGGATTGCTCGAGAAATGATAGGTACTGCGAATTATCACGATATGTGTAATAACTTTTCTAAACCATTTTACGCAGTGGCAGGGCAGGTTGTCTATCTGGGGGCGTCTTTATCTGCATCAGCGGGCAATAGGGTAATTTATGGGGATAGTGATTATACAGATACAACTGCTCTTTGTGTTGAGATGATAGGCAGTCAATAAATATGGGATTTGAGACCACAAAAAGGAAAGGGGGAAACATATGATACTGCACCGCCCGGTTGATCTCAAGTACCGCGTCTCGCTTCGATTCGGTCGTCCGTGGATCGTCATTGGGAAATATCACACAGGCACAGACTTCGCCTGCCCCATTGGCACAAAGGGGCGTGGCATGTCCTCGCTCGAAACTGTTGTGTACGCAGGATATGACCGCTCTCCCGGAACTTTTCAGCTCAAGGACGGCTTCGGTCTCTATTTAAAAACGGAACACGTTACCCAGGACCGCAATTTAATTTACCTCTATTACGCGCATTTGAGTAAGATATTAGTCGAGGTTGGCAACAGAATCTCTTTTAACCTTATCGCGTATGAGACCGGCAACTCCGGCAACTCTACCGGCCCGCACCTACATGTGGCGGGAAAAATGCGTGGGGAATGGATCAACCTAGAAAAGTATTTCGTCGCATAGGGCACCAAAATGAACACGTCAAACAGACAGCGGAACAAAGTATGTTTTCCAGAATGTACGGACTGTAAACACCTTAAAAAGTCAAAATGGTTTTTTTGCAGTCTTGAAAAAGGCGACACATGTCGGCACTACGGATCAGTCTCAACAAAGTACATAAGCCGCAGAGCAAAATAATATGAGAGCGCCAATACCGGCAAGCTCACACGTATTTGATAACGACAACCGCACAGACGGCGCGCCGGATTACAGCGTTATCACGGTCGATCGCGTTTGGCACCCCGAGCCGTGGCTTTTTTATTTTGTGATATTGGGCTGGTACAACAGAGGAGCCGAATATACTAACATCCCGCTGTGGCGAATGAATGGAGCGGGCCCTAATGATACAAAGGTGCCAATTATTCTGGCCCCAGGGATATTTTCCAATCGGTTCGGTATGGATTATAACTTAGACGGAGAAATATACTCTCTTGCAAGATTTCTTGCTAACCGCGGTCGTGATGTTTGGATTATTGAGTTTGAGCAATCTTTGGAATATTCTTCTAAAAGTTTTTATGATTACTGCGAGCAACGGGGCTTCACCTGGCTATCATGGTACTGGGATTACCTGACTACATCTGATCCTGACAGATATGCCGCGCTTGACGCTCAATGGGTAGCACTTGGCAATGGTGAGGTAGCAAATCAAATAGTTTCGGTCGGGGATATATTTACAACAACAGTTGATGACCTCATTCTAGAGGATCTCCCTTGCATTATTGCGTCTATTATTCACTATACCGGACAACCCCGAGTACAATTATTTGGCCACAGCCTAGGAGCTATTGTAGAATTTGGTTTCTGTGCAACAGAATATATTCCAACCGGTCGCTATCCTGCAGTTTTTCGCTGGGACGAGCCGCCTTGGAACCTACCACCCAACTCCGTTATTTCCGTCACATGCGTTGCGCTTTTTACCAGACTGACAAACGTACCCCCAGACCTACAGGCGCTATATGACTCTGGGAATATTAATCTGGCATGGACATACAGAGCTAAACTTCCTCGCTACTATCGGTATCTTAATCAATTCCCTCTACACTGCCCCGTAAAACTCCAAGGGATAATTGACACGGCACTACTTAGACATTTAGGTGACGCAATTGAAGAACACGACATGCCATTTTTTAAAAACCTCAACCCGCCTTATCCTCTTTACAAAACACTCTTTGAAGGCGGGTCAATTACCCTACGAGCTGGCATAGCAAGTCAAAAAACAGTCACCGGTCATCTAGTAAACACACCCATGACATTTATCTACGACGGTAACGGCTATGACATATTAGGATCCTATTCTAACCTCGTGCCTCTTGTAAATGATTTAATCGGATACAAATGCATCAAGCCATTTTATCAGTTTTGCCACTCTCAATCAGCACATGTCGAGCTGGTAGCGGGCTATATTTTCGAAGACGGGGATCCGGGCTGGCCGCCACACCTACAATATGACTACGGTGGTACATGGCACTATATCTGGTACGACCTAATGCGTATGCTACCACCAAATTCTTTTAATGCCTATTGCTCTTCCCTGGTATGCGCTGCAGCTCCTTTTGTTTCTTGGGTCAACAACAAAGACGCTTCTTATTATGAGATCTGGGCACGCCCCGGTTCGGGCTCTTTTGTGAAGAAAGTCGGACCAATAAATGCAGTCAACGGCGGGTCAGATGTACCCGGACTAGCAGCTGGCACATGGCACATAAAAGTAAGAGCCATATCAATATCAGGCGAATATCAGGACAGCTCAGGCTACAACACGGTTGGCGGAGTCGACGATCCGGCCAAGTTTATTATAATTACAAAAGAATAAAACAAAGGAGATAAAAATGAAAAGAAAAGCATGGACAGACAACGATATCCAGCTGTTAAGCAATATGGCACAAGACAAAGTCATGGACAGGCGGGAGTTTGAAAAAGCGCTAGATCGGCCATGGGACCATATCTGGACTAAGGCACACAGCAAAAAAATCAATCTTTGCTATATCAAGCACTCCAAACGATTCAATAAAATAAAAGTTGGGAAGAGAGAGGTTAAGCCAAACAATCAACCTGTGTCCGATCGAATAAAACATATCCCAGTCATTTTGAACGACGCTATTACCCTTAAAATAGCAAAATGGTTTCTTTCACATATTGCGCTAGGAAATCTTTAAAAAAATGGCAAGATTAAAACTACCGCTTCTATCAGCTACGGCTTTTGGCAGTTTTGCAAAATCACTGACTTTCGCAAAAAACAGAGCTGTACAATATGTCAAAAAGTTTCAAACGAAATTCTACTCACGCACGTCTAGACAGGATTTAATGCGTTGCCGCTTTAGCGTCTGCAATCTTGTCTGGGAGGCCCTCCCGGCAATCGGACGGTCTTTCTGGGCTCTGTATTTCAAAGATCGGCCCTATTGCAAAAACAACTCTTTCATGAAAACGAATTTAAACACAGGGTACCCCTGCAGGGAAGTTCCGGAGATCCCGGGGGCGGCTTACAATAGAAAATCAGAGTATATTATGGGGCTTGCAAAAATTGGAATTACACCAATGGGAATAAACTATCTTTATGTCAATCGTTGGACTTAATAATTTAAGAAAGGGGATTTACTCCGGCGGCAAAGGGGCAATACGTTGATATTTTTATTTCCTCTTCTCCTTGCTTTCCTTGATATTTGCGCAGCGGTAGTATATCTTGCTTACGGAGACTATTGGCGCGTTGTCTATTGGACAGCAGCGGCTACGCTGACAATTACGGTAATAGGTATGAGGTAATGCCGAACATAACTAAGCTTTATAATCTACTGCACCAACTCAAATATATGCTTTTAACAGACGCAATCTGCGGCTACAAGTTTGTCGAAAAAGTCGGGCTTACAATGGAGGAATCCGGTATTTCAAAAGACCTACAGGTCAAAATATTAAACAAAGTGATCGACAGCCAATTTGCAGAACACACCCTAAAGCAGGAGCCGCTACGACAATGTTTTTGGATGTTAAATCAAAAATATCCGGATGAATGCTCCGTCTTCTTCTCTCACTTTACACACTTTCCGGTGGACACATGAGTTTTGAAAGAATAGTATTTGCGGACGGTATTACGTATTTTGCGGCAACGTGGAATACGCTACAGGACAACATTGGCAATTATTATGACGCGCTAATTGCAGCAATATATCTTCACTACGACCCCATAATTGCCGGCATATACACATACTACGATCCAATAATATCAACTCTGGCGGGCAGAGTAACGGCAATTGAAAGCGACTATCTAACATCAGCGCATACAAACAGCACAATACCACACCCCAATTTAAGTATAGACAACATTTTGCAAGGTACAATATACAAAAAAATGACCGCCGTTGAAGAAACAAACTGGAACACAATTTATAACGGGTTTGGCGGATCACCGTCCATGGACAATATCCCACAAGGTACAACATACAAAAAAATAACCGCCGTTGAAGAAACAAACTGGAACACAATTTATAACGGGTTTGGCGGATCACCGTCCATGGACAATATCGCTCAGGGCTCGCTGTTTAAAAAGCTTTCCGCAGTGGAATACGCTAAATTCCTCACAGGATTTTATGATATTCTAGACCTCGGGACCACCATAAAGTTTGGACAGGGCCGCAATATCGCCGGTTTTTATTTTGCTTGCGGGGCGGACGACGACGGAGCAGATATTTATGGCAATAATTTATACTCTCACGGACATCCGGTTTACACACTTGATTTTGACAGTGGCTGGCACCAAATTGCTTCACTGGAATCTCTCGGAACCACAGCACATTTATTGGGCCACCGGCCTGACTTTGCAATCCTAAACATATCGGATTCAGATCCTACCGGACAACCTGAGGATTATATCTCCACTGCTGGCTACGCTGGCTCCCAGGGCAACCAAACACCAAACTCTTACGGCACATGGAACGATACTTACTACAATATTTTTAACTACGGAGCTAATACACGTTATTTTCAACTTCTACTATTTTCTTTTCTAGGCGATTAGTTTACAATAAAAGGGGGTGTTTAAAATGACAGAAATAGACAGACTAAGGATTATGAATCCAGTTTTAGCTCTTACAAACCTATACAAGCAACAGGGTAAAAAGTTTGACGATGTCTTAACTGATATTCTAGCAAGGTTAAAAGAATTTGGAATTATTATCGACAAGGTCTTCCTCGTCGACAAAGTTTTGCCTTGGGTTTACTCTCTAATGTTCATAACAACAGCAGACGCAATACTAGGCGAAGTTATAGCTTCTTTATCTGTTAAGCCGGGTACAAAAGGATAATAACAGGGAGATTTTATCGCGTGCCATATGTAGCGCCTCTATATCCAACAGACATTCCTACCTACGAGCAACTAGGCCCTTTGTTTGACGACATAGATTTCTACATGGCAACACCGCATTGTAACAGACTTAAGGAAATGAGGGCCGTAATGGTAGAACTGGGCCTGCTTCCAAAGGGATCCTATGCTTCTGTTTCAGCAAGACTTGACGCCATAGAACAACGCATAACAGATCTCGGAGGTTAATTCTTATGTCAAGAGTAGGTCAACTACGGATAGGGGCTGCGTGGATAGGGAATAAAAACAGGGACCTTACGGCCAGCGGCAACCTACGCTTTTACGACAAGCGCTGTCGCTGCCGCATATTATTAGGCGCGGAAGTCCGCGGCCAGATCGCAAAAAACTCTATATGGAGAATTAGACACGGCAACGGGATCCCCGGAGCTCCACGCAATAAAATCTTTCAGGAACACTTCAAATACTATAAAAATATTGGCGCCCCGGGTACCCCACTAGCCGCAATACAAGACGCTTTCAAAATTGCAACGAACGAAATAAAGGCCTTAAAACCCGAACAAAGGGCCCCATATAAAGCAATGGAACTGCAGAATTTCAACAACAGGCACAAACACCCCGGTACTTATAAAGCCCGAGCATGGCCTCATTATTACCTCATGGAGCGGCTTCCTGTGCTCTATAAGGAGCTTGGACTTACATGAGTAAACCAATTCCTGAAATACGCATTTGTATCTGGTGCGCAAACGAAATAGAACACTCTTTTTCGTTTGCGC
>Ga0315280_10009931_pt1 | contig 12046 bp, 10 predicted proteins | sample YL17G06_40_MG_FD_203697 | JGI IMG/M metagenome (GOLD analysis project Ga0315280, IMG submission 203697) | Sediment microbial communities from Yellowstone Lake, YNP, Wyoming, USA - YL17G06_40 | ecosystem: Environmental > Aquatic > Freshwater > Lake > Sediment | place: USA: Wyoming | collected... | reverse complement strand
CAAATATCGGCTCGTTAAAGCCTTAAAAGAAAATGGAGAAATTGTGGCGGTGACTGGAGACGGAGTAAATGATGTTTTGGCCTTAAAATCTTCGGATATTGGAATTGCTATGGGAATTAAAGGAACCGATGTGGCGAAAGAAGCGGCCGGTATTGTTTTGGCCGACGATAATTATACCACCTTGGCTCAGGGGATTTTTGAGGGAAGAAAATTTTTTGATAATTTACAAAAGGGTATCAAATATTATCTTTCGGCAAAAACAGCCGTAGTTTTAATTTTTCTTTTGCCAGTTTTAATAGGCACTCCAATGCCATTTTCTCCAATTCAAATTATTATTCTGGAACTCTTTATGGATTTAGCTGCTTCAGCCGGTTTTGTTTCAGAACCTCAAGAAAAAGATATTTATCTTAGAGGGCCTCGAAATCCAAAGCTCCCTATCTTCAATAAAGAATTGCTAAAAGATATTTTTTTAAAGGGAGTGAGTTTATTTTTAGCCGTGGAGATTTCCTATTTTTGGGCGCTCTCACAAAAATTGAGTTTTAGAGAAATCCAAACCTTTGCCTTTTCGGCTTGGATGGTAGGTCACATTGCCTTAGCTTTTGTTTCAAGATCGGACAAAGAAACTCTAATTTCTCAAGGGTTCTTCACTAATCGAGTAATAAACCTCTGGGCAATTGCCGCTTTTGGATTTCTTATTTTAGGAATTTATCTTCCTGCCTTGAGAGAAAGATTTAATTTAGCTCCAATTGGGATTTGTCAATTCCTTTCAATCATTTTAATCACCAATTTAATAATAGGAATTTGGGAAATTAAAAAATATTTAAATAAAATTTATGACAAAAGATTATCATAAAAATTCTTCTCAACCAATTTTTTCAGTGGTAATCCCGGCTTTTAATGAGGAAAAATTTTTGCCCAAGTGTTTGGAAAGTTTAAAAAATCAAGATTTTAATGAAGGCGAAGAAGTCATTGTGGTTGATAATAATTCGACCGATAGAACAGTAGAGCTCGCCAAAAAATTTGGAGCAATCGTTTTTTCTGAAAAAAATCAGGGAGTGGCTTTTACCAGAAACAGGGGGGCAATGGAAGCAAAAGGAAAAATTTTTGTTTTTACTGATGCCGATACAATTTTGCCAAAAAATTGGCTTTCAAGAATTTTTGACTCTATGTCGCTGAAAGCGACCGAGTCCCCGGACACCGAAGGTGGCATAGGGGGAGAGTTTGAAAAAGATAAAGAATTGGTTGCTTTTGGCGGCTCTTGCGAATTTTATTCAGGTCCAATTTCAGCAAGACTTGCTTCAAAATTTTTACTCCCTATTTTTTTATTTTTAGACAAATTTTTCTCTGGCGGGTGGAATTTGATGGGATGTAATATGGCAATAAAGAAAGAGGCATTTTTAAAAATTGGAGGATTTAATACAAGTTTGAAATTAAATGAAGATGTTGAAATCTCCTATCGTTTGAGAGAAATTGGGAAAATAAAATTTGATTCAGCTTTCAAAGTTAAAACTTCTGGTAGAAGGTTTAGGCATGGATTGATTTTTGGAATAATAAATTATACTCCAACAACAATTTTTAGATGGATCTTTAAAAAATTTGATAGAATTCAAATTTTTTATCCCCAAAGAAAGGAAGAATCTTTAGTAGGAAAACTTTCTTTTCCCTTATTTTTAATCTTTATCATTTCCTTTTTATTTTTTCATCTCTTAAATCCTAAAATTGTGATGGCAAAAAATTTGATTAAAAATGATTTAAATAAGACGGTCTTTATAGAAAGGAGGATTAAAAATGGAATAAAAAATGATTTTAGAAAACTCAAAAATTTTTCTCACCTTCGACGATGGGCCAAATGAATACACTCTAAAAATTTTAGAAATTTTAAAAAATTTTGATGCCAAGGCAACATTTTTTGTAATTGGGGAAAATTGTCAAAAATTTCCAGAAATTTTTAAAAGAATTTTTAAAGAAGATCATTCAATTGGAAATCACTCCTTTTCCCACTCAATAAAATTTTTCTTTAATTTCAAAAATGAAATTGAAAAGACAAACGAAGTTATTAAAGAGATAACCGGAGTTGAAACAAAAATTTTTCGTCCTCCCTGGGGAATTTTGCCCTTTTGGCTGAAAAATTATCTTTCAAAGGAAGGATACAAAACAATTCTTTGGGACGTAGATTCAAGAGATTGGAAAGGAAAAATTTCCGATAAAATTTTTGAAGGAATTAAGCCGTATTCAATTTTACTTTTTCATGATTGCTTGCAAACTTCCTTGATATTGTCTAAAATATTAGCGACTCTTAAAAAAGAAGGGTATGTTTTTAAAGTATAAATGCATATTATGTTATCTATCATAATTCCAACTTTAAACGAGGAAAAATATTTGCCAATTTTGCTTTCTCAAATTAAAAAGCAGGGTTTTTCTGAAGGCGATGAAGCTAAAGCTTCATCTTCACCTTCGCCCGCTAAAGCGGGCTCGGTTTCGGAAGTCATTGTGGCTGATGCCGGATCAAAAGATAAAACAGTCGAGATCGCAAAATCCTTTGGTTGCAAAGTAATAAATGGGGGATTGCCGGCAAAGGGAAGAAATGAAGGAGCAAAGATTGCCAAGGGTGATGTTTTTTTATTTATGGATGCCGATAATATTTTTTTGCCAGAAAATTTTTTAAAAAATCTTTTGGAAGAATTTGAAAAAAGAAATCTGGGGGTGGCATCTTTCCCAATTTACCCAAAGGGAAATTGGTTTGACAAGATTTGTTATTTTTTTTACAATTTTTGGACAAAGATTTCCCAAAATTTTTTGCCCCATGCCACAAATTCAGTTTTGGTGAAAAAAGAAATCTTTGAAAAAATCGGGGGATTTGATGAAGAAATAAAATTGGGAGAAGACCATGATTTCGCCAGAAGGGCGGCAAAAATTTCAAAATTTGGATTCATTGAAACAAAACCAATTTTAACCTCAACGAGGAGATTTGAAAAGGATGGAAGAATTAGGACTTATTTAAAATATATTTTTGCCGGAATTTATATGATTTTTTTCGGCCCAATTAAAAAAGATATTTTTAAATACCGAGCGATGGCGAAGCCGAGCGAAGGTAAAGATGAAGGCAAACCCTGAAGGGGGTAAACTTCATCGCCTACAGATTTGATGATTTGGGGAAAAATGATAAAATAAAAAATATGGAAGAAATTAAGGGAGAAAAATTTGAATTAAAAACACCTCTTTTAAAGGCACCAAAGAGAAGTAAGGTTTTTGTCATTTCCTTAATAATTTTGGTTTCCTTTGTCTCAGGCTTAATCGGCGGATTTTTCTCAGCCAGTTATTATTGGCCAAAGATAGATGAATTCCTGGGCAAGTTGCATATTCAACTGCCGCCTCCCAAAGTGATCGAGAAGGAAAAAATAATTGAAAAGGAATCAGTTTATCTTCCCCAAACCTCTCAAGAAGAGGCAATAATCAAAGTTGTAAAGGAAACCTCGCCAGCAGTTGTTTCAATTATTATTACCAAAGAAGTTGAGAAATATTATATCTCTCCATTTGAATTCGAATTCCCGGAATTAAAAAAAGAAATTGAGAAAAAAGAGATTGGCGGAGGAAGCGGATTTTTTATCTCGGAAGATGGTTTAGTTTTAACTAACAGACATGTTGTCTTAGATGAAAAGGCAGAATATACTATTTTTACAATCGATGGCAAAAAATTTCCGGCAAAGGTTTTAGCCAGAGATCCTATTCAAGATTTGGCTATTTTAAAAATTGAGAAGGAAAAATTGATAGACAAAGAAGGGAAAGTAACTTTAAAATCATTTCCGATAGTAAAACTGGGGGACTCAGACAAACTTCAAATTGGTCAAACTGTGATTGCCATTGGCAATGCCCTAGGAGAATTTAGAAACACTGTTTCGGTTGGGGTGATTTCTGGTTTGGGAAGAACAATAACTGCCTCAGGTGGTGGTTTAATTGAAACCTTGGAAGATGTCATTCAGACAGATGCTGCTATTAATCAGGGAAATTCTGGCGGTCCTCTTTTGAATTTAAAAGGGGAAGTAATTGGAGTAAATGCGGCTATGGCTTTGGGAGCAGAAAATATTGGTTTTGCTATCCCGATTAACAAAGCCAAAAAAGATATTGAGCAGGTGAAAACCTTAGGGAAAATTGTTTATCCTTTTTTGGGAGTGAGATATGTTTTAATTACCGAAAATATTCAAAAGGAAAACAATTTGCCAGTAGATTATGGAGCCTGGGTCCAAAAGGGGGCCGAAGGGGAGTCAGCGATTTTTCCGGGATCAGCAGCTGAAAAAGCTGGTTTGAAAGAAGGAGATATCATTTTGGAATTTAATGGAGAAAAAATTACTACTAAAAATACCTTAGCCAAAATCATTGTGAAATATAATCCCGGAGATAAAATTACCTTAAAAATTTTAAGAGATGGCCAAGAAAAAATTTTTGAAGTGATTTTGGATGAAAGAAGCGAGTAGAAATTTGATACAAAAGAGCAATAAAACAGCTTTGAATTTCGGCTGCTTTTTTATATCTCTTGACCCCGCACTAATTTTGCGTTTCGATTGGTATCTTAATTAGAATTAATAACTAGAGTAGGTTAAACATTTGCGGCACACTCCTCACGAATAGTGAGGTCCGCCGAAGGCGGACTGGCCTATTCGGCCAACGTGTGCCGCCTATGACTCTATGGCAAAATTAGTGCGGGGTTGACTTGATTTTTTAAAGATTTTTTGCTAAAAAGAAATATATGAATGGAGGGCAATTCACTCACAAAGCCCAAGATGCAATTTTGGCTGCCCAGGATTTAGCCAGGGAAAGGGGTCAGCAACAAATTGACGCCTTGCATTTGCTTTATTCGCTTTTGACGCAAGAAGAAAGCATTGTTTTGAATTTGCTTGAAAGAATAGGAGCAGACATCGATGGTTTAAAAAGAAAAACAAAATTGGCGTTAGATAGAATTCCTCAAATTGCCACTCCCCAGACTTTTGGCCAATTTTATTTAACCCAAGATATGGCCAAAGTTCTTGATCGGGCAAGACAGGAAATGATCAAGATGGGAGATGAGTATATTTCGGTCGAACATTTATTTTTGGCTCTTTTGGATGTGGAAACCAAGGCAAGAGAAATTTTGGATCGGGCAAATTTTTTGCAACCAGGTGGTGGAGTAACTTCCTTGGAATTTGGCAAATTGGATTATGAGACAGTTTTAAAGGAATTGGCAAAAATCAGGGGAGGCCAGAGAATTACCGATCCTGAGCCAGAGACAAAATATCAGGTGATTGAAAAATATGCCAGAAATTTAACCCAGTTGGCAAGAAAGGGAAAACTGGATCCAGTGATTGGTAGGGAAAATGAAATCAGGAGATTAATGCAGATTTTATCAAGGAGGACAAAAAACAATCCGGTTTTAATTGGCGAGGCCGGAGTTGGAAAAACTGCAATTGTCGAAGGGTTGGCTCAGAGAATTATTTCAGGTCAGGTTCCAGAAAGTTTAAAAGACAAAGAAATTATTGGTTTGGATTTAGGAGCCCTGATTGCCGGGACAAAATATCGAGGAGAATTTGAAGATAGAGTTAAAGCCCTTTTGAGAGAGTTAAATCGGGCCAGTGGAAGATATTTATTATCCATTGATGAATTACACACCTTGGTTGGAGCGGGAGCAGCTGAAGGAGCAATTGACGCCTCAAATCTTTTGAAACCGGCTTTAGCCAGAGGAGAGTTAAGAGCAATTGGCGCCACCACCTTGAAAGATTATCAAAAATATATTGAAAGAGATCCGGCTTTGGAAAGAAGGTTCCAACCAATCTATGTTTCTGAACCCTCAATTGAAGATACCATTGCCATTTTAAGAGGAATTAAAGAAAAATATGAGTTGCACCACGGAGTAAAAATCAAAGATTCGGCCTTGGTTGCCTGCGCCCAATTAGCCGCCAGATATATTACCGACAGATTTTTACCAGACAAAGCCGTTGATTTGATGGATGAATCAATGTCAGCCCTCAGATTGGAAATCGAATCGGAACCTACGGAATTAGATTCTTTAAGAAAGGAGATTAAAAAACTGGAAATTGAAATGGAAGCAATCAAGAAAGAAAAGGGTTATCAAAGGAGACAAAAGACAATCTTAAGAGAACTGGCCGATTTGAGAGAAAAAGTAAAGTGGATTGAGACAAGATGGCAGACAGAAAAGGATTTGATTTCTAAAATTAAAAACCTCAAAAAAGAAATTGATACCTCCCGATTTGAGGCTGAAAGAGGAGTGGCCGAAGGTAATTTGCAAAAAGTGGCGGAAATAAAATATGGAAAAATTCCCCAACTTTTAAAGGAATTAGACATTACTGAAAAGAAATTAGTCAAAATCCAAAAAGGACATCCCTTATTAAAAGGAGAAATCGCTGAGGAAGATGTGGCAAAAGTGGTTTCTGAATGGACGGGCATCCCCATTACTAGATTATTAGAAGAGGAAGTAAAGAAATTAGAGAAAATGGAGGAAATTATTTCAAAAAGGGTGGTTGGCCAGGAAGAGGCGATAAGAGCAATCTCAAATGCTGTCAGAAGGGCAAGAGCTGGAATTTCAGAGGAAAATCGACCTCTGGGCTCCTTTATGTTTTTGGGACCAACCGGGGTTGGAAAAACCGAAACTGCCAGGGCCCTGGCTGAATTTTTGTTTAATGACGAAAATGCCTTAGTCAGGCTTGATATGTCAGAATATATGGAGAGACACACCGTTTCCAAAATGATAGGTAGCCCGCCCGGTTATGTTGGTTATGAGGAAGGAGGTCAATTGACTGAAAAAATTAGGAGAAGGCCATATAGTGTTGTTTTATTGGATGAAATTGAAAAAGCTCATCCCGAAGTTTTCAACATTTTACTTCAAATTTTGGAAGATGGTAGATTAACCGATGCCAAGGGTAGGGTGGCCTCTTTTAAAAATACCATTTTTATTATGACCTCAAATGTTGGTTCAGACATCATTGCCAAAGAGGCCTCTTTGGGATTTGTTACCGGAGATGAAAAGGTCAGCCAAAGGGAAGCCTTGAGAGAAAAAGTGATTTCAGCCCTGAAAGAAAATTTCCGACCGGAATTTTTAAACCGGATTGATGAAATTGTTATTTTTGATTATTTAGGGAAAGAAGAAATTAAAAAAATCGTTGATCTGGAATTGGAAAAAGTGGCTAAAAGATTGGAGAAAAAAGGGATTGAGATAAAAGTCAATGAGAAGGCGAAAGAATTTTTGGCTAAAAAAGGATTTGACCCCAATTTAGGAGCCAGGCCCTTAAAAAGGGTAATTCAGCGAGAAGTTTTAGATCCTCTCTCTTTGAAGATTGTTTCGGGAGAAATTGGAGAGGGGGAGAGGGTTTTGGTTGATTTTGAAAATGAAAGAATTATTTTTAGAACACCAAAAGATTTAATTAAAATTAAAAAAGAGAGAGAAAAAGTTTTGATGAAATAAATCGTTTATTTTGGTTGCGGTCGCAAGTAATTAAAACGACTCCATGCTTAAAAATGTTTTAAAAATCGTTGGTATTTTTATTTTGGGAATTTTTGGTGGAATTTTTGGCAGTCAGATTTTATGGCCCTATTTTATTGAAAGGCCACTTTTTTATCAATATCGATTAGAAAAAAATCCAATTTATGTAACTGAAAGAAAAGAAATTACAATTCAGGAAAATACAGCTCTTAAAAATGCAATCGAAAAAGTAGAAAAAGTGGTGATTGGAGTGAAGACAAAAACAGGTACGGGAAAAATCTTGGAAGGTTCTGGCTTAATTTTGACCTCTGATGGCTTGGTTGTTACTTTAGCCGATTTAGTTCCCCAGGGCTCTAATTTCAGTTTTTTTGTCGACGAGGAACCGGTCCACTTTCAAATTTTAAAAAGAGATTTAAAAGAGAATTTGGCTTTGGTAAAACTTGAAGCCACCAATTTACCAACAGTTAGTTTTTCTGATTTTGAAAAATTAAAATTGGGTGAAAGAGTTTTTTTAGTTGGAATAACCCCGTCTTCAATTGAAAGCTGGGTCAAAAAAACCGTTAATGAAGGAATTGTTAAAAGTTTCGATAAAGATTCAATCGAGACAAACATTTTTGAAAAAAATAATTTGGCTGGTAGTCCCTTATTTGATATAGAAGGAAACGTCTTAGGATTAAATACAGTTGATAAAGAGGGGAAAGTAATTGCCATTCCTATCTCCAAAATTAAATCCTTCGCCGGTTTCTAAATCTATCGATTTACGAAATCAATAGATTTCTTGCTCTAGGACATATAGTAGGACACATCATAGGTCATTGTTCTATCCTCGGCCATTTTAACTCTATTGATTTATTCTAAGAGTAATTTTTTTATTTTTACCAAATTCATTTCCTTCAGCCAATTTTGAATTCCTCTTTTATAATTTTCACTTCCACCAAAGATTTTTAAAAGGAATTCTCTCTGTGTCACCGAAGGAAAATTTTTTTTGCCGAGATAATCCAAATGACTTGACCAGCGATAGGATTCTAAGAATTTAATGGCATTTTGATAATTTTCGATTTCTCCCTTTCTCCAGTCAGGCATTTTAAGATCAAGCGGATTAAAATGAATGTAATAAGGCAAATGAATAAAGTGGGTCTCTTCCTTTACCAATATTAATTTATATCTTCCCTGGAATAGGGCACCTGATCTTTGATATTTCTGATTAAAATAATTAGCATAACCCACTCCTATTTTTCTCATAAATTTTGTTAAACCACCTTCTTCCCTTTGTCTCAAAAGTAAATGAAAGTGATTTGGCATTAGACAAAAGGCTAAAATCTCAACAATCAGTTTTCTTGGTTTTTTAATATATTGATTTACGAAATCAATAGATTGGCCCCGACTTAAATAATAGCCTAAATTAAGGACTGGGCTTGGGTCATTAAATTCAAACAAATTGTGGATAAAACGAAAATAATCCTCTTCATCCAAAAAGATTTCTCGATTGTCTACTCCTCTATTTAGGACATGGAAAATTTCTCCAGTTACTATTTCTCTTTTCATGATTTTATATTTTAACCCTATTGATTTACGAAATCAATAAATTGAGTTATCCACAGGTGGGTGGGTTGTTTTTATTTTTGGGGTTTGTAAAATGAGAAAATATATTTATTTTAACATTTTGTCAATCGAGGCCCGAGGCGAGCGAAGCGAGCCGAGGGCTAAGTGTGGCAACTTTTAACTATGCCTAAAAAAATTATTATTTTAGTTTTTATTATTTTAATTCTTATTGCGGGCGGAGGATTTTTTTGGTGGCAACCTTCATAAAATGCCAATTTCTATTCTAAAATAAGGCAAAACGCCCATCGCTGGGCGGTTTTTAAATTATTACTGGGAGAGAGTTTTTTAGTTTGAATTTTCTCAAAAATAAAGGTATTATAAAATAAGAGAAACTACATTATTTTTTATGAAAATTAAACCATTTTATAAAATTGATCCGGCAAAATGGCTTTTGACAAGAAATCCAGACGTTGCCGATGCTCAAAAAAAAGCTTTTAAAAACCCTGCCATGGACGAAAAACAAATAGAAGAATATGTACGGTAGTGGGTTTTAAAAGAACTAATCGAAACTTATGGATATCCAAAAGAGTGGCTGGGAGAGAGAATTGTGGTTGAGGAAACAGTCCAAATGGCTACTATGAAAAAAGAAGCGGATATATCTATCAAAAATGAAAGGTACAAAACTTTCTTATTTATTGAAACAAAAAAATCATCCATTAATTCCCAGGAATTTAAGGAAGCTGAAGAACAGTTGATGGGATATCTTTCAAGTACCCATACCGCAACCATTGGAATGATTACTAACGCCAAGGTCACAAAGTTTTTACTTAAAAAAATAGATCCAAATGATTTTGATTATATCCCAGATATACCAAATTATGACCAAAAAGGATTGCGACAAAAAGCAAAATTAGTTAGAGAATTAACTCCAGAAATGATAAAAACTGGTAGAAAAACTGGCTTAACGCCAATTACAGAAAAATATGAAGATATTTTATTTAAATGTCACTCTGCAATGAGGGATATAGACGGTTTACACGCTGACGAAGCATTGGATGAATTAAGCAAAATGATTTATGCAAAGATCTATGACGAAAGGGTAGCGGTAGACTCTAAAGAAGGAATATCTTTTAGGTTCCAAATTTATGGCGCTGGTAATACCGAGGAAATTGCCTCTAATATTAGAGATCTTTACAAAGAAGCTACAGAAAGAGATTTACGAATATACTCTCAAAGAATCCCAAATTACGAGAGATCTAGAGGTGTTTTTAGGCAACAAATAAAACTTAGTAGTAATGCTTTAGTGAGGGTTGTAGAAATTTTACAGAACTATTCTTTTTTAGATTCAAAAGGTGACATTAAGGGACGTGCTTTCCAAAAAGTTCTTGGATCCGCAATGAGGGCTGGAATGGGACAATATTTTACTCCTGATGAAGTTGTAAAGCTTGCGGTGGCGATAGTAAAACCCAAAGTAACAGATTTAATTTTAGATCCGTTTTGCGGAAGTGGTCACTTTCTAACGTCTTCTCTGGAAGAAGTAAAAAAAGATTACAGTGCAGGAAAAGTAACCGAATATAGCTTTTATCAATTCAAATTTTTTCATCTTCATGGAATAGAAAAATCAGAAAGAATGGTAAGAATCGCAATGTCTGATATGCTTTTACAAGATGATGGACACACTAATATAAGATGTATGGATGCTCTTTTAAGTTTTGAAAATTATCCAGACATAAAAGCCTTAGGCGGGAAAAGAAACACTAGCCCAGAAGTATTTGATATCATTTTAACTAATCCTCCTTTTGGGTCCCTTATGGGGGGAGAAATAGGAAATATTTTGGGAAGGTTCGAATTAGGTAAGGGTAAAAAATCTTTACCATTAGAAATTTTAGGACTTGAAAGGTGCTTTCAATTTTTAAAACCAGGCGGTAAATTAGCGATCGTCTTGCAAGACGGAGTTTTAACAGATACAACTCACGCTTATGTTAGGGAATGGATTCATAAACAAGGTGAATTGGTTGCTATTATAAGCTTGCCAGATTATACCTTTACACCGTATGGCTCTAATCCAAAAACAAGCCTAGTGTTCATCAAAAAATATAGCGACCGCAAAAAACAAATGGGTGGAAAACCAGTTTTTTTCGGCAAAATTGATGACCTTGGTTACGATGCAACGGGGAGGATTAAAGGAAAGTCGGAAGTTCCAGAAATGATAAAATTGTTTCATAAACACAAAAGTTGGTAATTTAATATGGATTTTATTTTAGTAAATTTAGAAAAAGTCAGAAATAATGGTCGTATGGACTATGACTTTTATAATCCAAACCAAAGAAAAATTGCTGATTTTGTTAAAAAAAACTATAATTCTGATTTTTTAGGGAACCTTTGCCTTAAAATAACTACGGGAAAAACTGCGCCAAGAAATTCTTATCCAGAAGAAGGGATAAGAATTATAAAAGTAAAAAATACTACTGGGAATGGAATAAACTGGGACAAAGAATCTTTTGTAAATCCTTATTTTTTTGAAAAAGCTAAAGAAAAGGCACGAGTTCAAGAAAGAGATATATTAATGCTTTGTTCTGCGCATAATAAATCATACATCGGCAGATGTGATATCATTGATAAATTTCCTAGGGATGTAATTAAAGACAATTATCGGTGTTGTTGTGTTGGAGAATTAATTATTATTAGAGCTAATTCTCAAAAAGTTATTCCAGAATATCTCTTAACCTTTTTGAGATTACCCATTATTCAAGAAGAAATAATAAGAATGGTTAAGGGACAATCCGCCCATCTCTACCCAACTGAATTAGCAAAGTTAAGGATAGTATTGCCACCACGGAAAACCCAAAAAAAGATTGCGAAATTAAACACCATAGCGCAAAAGGAGTTTTTAGAGAAGATTAAAAAAACAAAAAAAGAATTAGAATTAAGAAAAAGGGAAATTGAAAAACTCATTCTTAATCGAAATATGAAATTAAAAAAGCAAAAAGGTTGAAAAAATATTCTAAAATAAAATTTAGCCCGAAGTGAGGAAAA
>Ga0315280_10009930_pt1 | contig 12046 bp, 12 predicted proteins | sample YL17G06_40_MG_FD_203697 | JGI IMG/M metagenome (GOLD analysis project Ga0315280, IMG submission 203697) | Sediment microbial communities from Yellowstone Lake, YNP, Wyoming, USA - YL17G06_40 | ecosystem: Environmental > Aquatic > Freshwater > Lake > Sediment | place: USA: Wyoming | collected... | reverse complement strand
TAGCGATGAAGGAGCGGATCATGGGCAAAACTGTGAATAGGGTTCGAGGGTCCATATATTAAAATCCAAATGCCAAAGCTCAAATGCCAAATGAATGTCAAAATTTAAAGTCAAAATTTGACATTGGGATTTTGACATTGGGATTTCATTGGGATTTTGGATTTTGACATTTGACATTTTCACTTGCCCCCTTGACCCTTTCAGTTTTTCCCCGAAGATAATCACACAGCATCTCCAGTGCCTTTTCCGAGCTCATGCATTTTATCTCTTCCCTGCTTCCCCGGAAGTGGTAGCCATTACAAATCAATTCCTTTTCACCTGCAAGGGCAATGAATACCATCCCTACTGGCTTTGACACACTTCCGCCGGAAGGGCCGGCAATGCCGGTTACTGCCAGGCCCAGAGAGGTCCTGGCCATCGTTCTTACCCCCTGTGCCATCGCTTTCGCAACTTCTTCACTCACCGCTCCGCACTGCTCAATTAACTCCTTTGGCACCTTCAGCATCTCAGTTTTTGAGAGGTTACTGTAAACCACCACACTCCTCTCTACATAGTCTGAGCTCCCCGGGACATTGGTCAAACAGTGGGTGATCAAACCGCCGGTACACGATTCGGCAACTGAAAGGTTCAGTCCCTGTTCCCGGAGCAGTCCCCCCACCTCTTCTTCTAAAGACATCTAACTTGCCTCCTATGCCTTGCCTGACTGATAGAGGGAAAACAGGAGGCGGATCACCTGGATGCTGATATTGGCGTAGATGCCTGCAAAGACATCATCGAGAACTACTCCCCATCCCCCCTTTACCTGTTCATTCATAACATTGGCTGGATAGGGCTTTACGATGTCAAAGAACCGGAAGAGAAAAAAACCGAGGATGATATATTTTGCCCCCTTAGGCACATAGAACATGGTAATGAGAAATCCCACGATCTCATCGATTACAATCGGGGGCGCATCCTTCCTCTGAAAGATCACTTCCGCCATCCCCGAGCTCCACACGCCGGCCGCGAATATGGCAACGGTAACAATCCCATAGGTCAGGGGAGTGAAGAGAGAGAGCAGGAGCACAAGGGGGATTGCTGTGATGGTACCTATGGTGCCCGGTGCAAAAGGGAAATACCCTGTGTATACCCCGGTGGAAATGAAGACTGCCAGTTTTTCAAAAAAAAGCTTCAAGACCTCTCCACCCTGATTCGCTCATGTGAAGAGGCCTTCTTAAAGACCTCCGGGGCTCCCTTGATCCTCCCGAACACGTTCACCTTGCCTGCCGGCCGGATCTCTCCACTCTTGCTGATCGGGGTTGGACCGAAGAAAATGCAGAAGGCAGGACCTGTTGGCCAGTATCCGAAGTCTCCCTTTTCGACTGTCTCCCGGGCATCCCTTTCTAAACCGAGCGATACCGGAATGGCGAAATAAATCTCATTACCCCAGAAGTCAAAAGAGGCTTCAAAAGGCAATGCCTGCCAGACTGCATCAGCCGTAGGTGTATCAAACAGTTCTCCTCGAGCTGAGACAGCGCCAACGGTTATGGTAATCTCCCGTGTCATCTTAGGTCAGCCTTCCAGTTCCTCAATCAGGGCTGCAGTAAGGAGAGGAAGCATAATCTCGTGGTGACCTATGAAATTATAGCCCTTCCCTCCCCGGCTTACCGGTCTGGTTACAACATTCGCAAGAGGCCGGTAATGACATATAAAATCCATATTCACCGTGGTAAAATTCTCCACGCGGTGATTCAGGTTCCGCACCAGGGTGAGTGCCTTGAGGAAGACCTCGGGGAGGACAACTGCGGAGCCGATATTCACATAGACGCCGCCTTCCAGGTTCGAAACCACTGAAGCAAAGATACGGAAGTCCCTGTGGCTCCCTTCACCAGTCTGAGAGCCATTGAATGAAGGATGCATATGGATGATGTCTGTCCCGATGGCAATGTGGACGGTTATCGGCAGATCGAGCCGTGCACCGGCAGCAAGAATACTTTTATCTCTGTGGGGGAAATCACTGCTCAAGATTCTCATGCCCACTGATTTCCCGATACCCCATCCCGTATCAACCCCATCGTTGATTGCCTGGTTTACCACCTGAGCAGTATCTTCCGCCATACCGAAGTTGCCTGTCTCAAGCTCAGCGGCGACATCCTCTGACGTCTCCCCCTTCATGGCAATTTCTGTATCGTGGATGATCCCTGCTCCATTCAGGGCAACAGCATTGACGAGGCCTTTTCCCATCAAAGAGATGATGAGAGGGTTAAGTCCAACCTTAATCACGTGGGCACCCAGTCCGAAGATAATAGGGCGATCCTTCCGCCTGGCTTCGACCATACGGCTGACCACCTCTTTCAGCTCTTTTCCTGCAAGGATGTCGGGAAGGCTTTCCCAGAAATTCCGGAAACTTCCTCCTGCCTTACAGACTTTACCGAACTCCTGAATGTTTACCTTGCTCTTCCTGTCCTGAAGGGGGAAGGTCTTTAAGCCTTTCAGGTCAATGGGAGTGTTTCTGTTTTTCACTCAACTACCTCTTCTGGCTCTAACCTTTTGAAATTTTCGGTTATCTTATCTGTATGCACTTGCTCTGTCAAGGGGATTCACCTTATCTTATAAAGACTTAAAGAATTTGTCCCGTCCCTCGATGAGGGCATACTTGATTTATTTGACAAAGTCCGGTAAGAAGGGTATTCATATAAAACAAAAGACAAAGAGGAGGTTATGCATAACCCGTAAATAGGGGGGGAATACTATGAAAATGCAGGAGATTCAATCAAGGGCTAAACAGCTTGGTATTAACTCCTTTGGTAAGACCAAGACAAACCTCATCCGTGAAATCCAGAGGGCAGAAGGAAATTTTGACTGTTTTGGTAGGTCTCAAGATTTCTGCGACCAGTTGATGTGCTGCTTCAGAACCCTGTGTATCCCTGAGAGGAAGTCGCAATCAACCAGCAAATAAAGAAAACTAATTGATAGCTATCTAAGCGACCAATGTACATAGCAGAAAAAGATAAGAGCGGCATACCCTGTCTTCCCGAGTCATGGCAAAAAATAATCCATGCAGATCACTATGACCCTTTCTCCGTACTGGGCAGGCACCCAGTCTTCGAGTCTGACGGTAAATCACAGATGGTGGAGGTTCGATGCCTGATGCCGGATGCCCGGGATGTTTACTGCCAGACATATAATCCTGACGTCTGGCTCCCCATGAACCAGGTCCATCCATCCGGGTTTTTCACCGGCAGTTTCCCCGAAACCGAGATTCCCTTCCACCCCCGCCTGCGCGCCAGGTTCGAATCAGGAAGTGAATTTACCTGGATCGATCCCTATTCATTCCTGCCGTTGCTCAGCGGTTATGACAGTTATCTCTTCGGGGAAGGCCGCCATCACCACATATATGAGAAACTCGGCGCTCACCTCTGCGTGGCTGACGATATCCCCGGAGTTGTCTTTCGCGTCTGGGCACCCAATGCAAAACGGGCCAGTGTGGTAGGTGACTTCAACAACTGGGATGGGCGCCGGCATGCTATGCGCACGCTGGGATCATCCGGCATCTGGGAGCTCTTTATACCTGGGGTTGCTGAACGGACAGTCTACAAGTTTGAACTGAAAACAAAAGCTGACCACATTATTCTGAAAGCAGACCCTTATGCCTTCTGTGCCGAAATGCGGCCAAATACTGCGACCATCGTTTATTCTCTCGAAGAGTATGGATGGCATGATGAAGCGTGGATGGCAGAGCGCCGCTCAAAGCGTGCCTATGAGCAGCCCATGTCAATCTACGAGGTGCACCTCGGCTCCTGGCGCAGACCGGGAGAACGCCTTAACCGCTATCTGACTTACCGGGAGCTGGCTGACGAACTCATCCCGTACGTTAAGAACCTGGGATACACCCACATAGAGCTGCTGCCGGTTATGGCACACCCTTTTGATGCATCCTGGGGGTATCAGGTCTCCGGCTACTTCGCACCAACCGGACGGTTCGGGGAGCCGAAAGACTTTATGGTATTTGTGGATGCCTGCCACCAGAACAATCTCGGCGTCATCCTGGACTGGGTCCCCTCGCATTTCCCCAAAGATGAACATTCCCTTGCCCGCTTCGACGGGACCTGCCTCTACGAACATGAAGACCCGAGAAAAGGTGAGCACCAGGAGTGGGGAACTCTCGTATTCAATTACAGCCGCAATGAAGTAAAAAACTTCCTCATCGCCAATGCCCTCTTCTGGCTCGAGAAATACCACATCGACGGTCTCCGGGTGGACGCCGTGGCGTCCATGCTCTACCTGGACTACTCACGACCGGATGATTCCTGGATCCCGAACGAATTCGGGGGCCGTGAAAATTTAGAAGCTATTGCCTTTCTCCGTGAGTTGAATGAAACTTTCTATCATTATCATCCAGACTGTTTTACTGTCGCCGAAGAATCCACGGCCTGGCCTATGGTTTCACGGCCCACGCATCTGGGCGGACTGGGCTTCGGGTTCAAATGGAACATGGGCTGGATGCACGACATGCTCTCCTACATTGAAAATGAGCCTGTCCACCGGAAGTATCACCACTCAACCCTCACCTTCTCCCTGCTCTATGCCTTCCACGAAAATTTCATTCTGCCCTTATCCCACGATGAAGTGGTTCATGGAAAACGGTCGCTCCTTTCCAAAATGCCTGGAGACCGCTGGCAGCAGTATGCCAACCTCCGCACCCTCTATGCTTACCAGTATGCTCATCCCGGGAAAAAGCTCCTCTTCATGGGCGGAGAGTTTGGCCAGGACTGGGAATGGGATCACGAGCAGGGCCTGCGCTGGCATCTCCTGAATGACCTTCTACGCCGGCAAATGCAGCTTCTCATCAGGGACCTTAATACCCTTTACCGCCAGGAACCAGCCTTATGGCAGGTGGATTTTGATCCCCAGGGATTTCAATGGATCGACTTTCATGATTCAGACAACTCCATTGTGGCTTTTATCCGTAAAGGGTTTCATCCGAATGATATCATTTTCTGTGTCTTTAACTTTACACCGGTACCGCGGTTCAGCTATAAACTGGGCGCTCCCCGAGAAGGGTTCTACCGGGAAATGCTGAACACTGATGCAGGCTGTTACGGCGGGAGCAATCTCGGCAATATCGGAGGAGCAGCAACCATACCTGAGCCCTGTAAAGAATGGCCCTGCTCTCTGACCCTCACTCTGCCTCCGCTGGCAGGAGTTTTCTTCAAGTTTGTTCACTGATGCATAAGGCAGGCAATAGGAAAAAACCAATATGACTAAGCTTAAATATCAAATTTGGAATTTGTCCGCCGAAGGCGGATTGGCATTTAACATTTCTCTTGAACCCTTGAACCCTTTTAACTCTTGAACCTTCAAATATGGGAAGGAAAATATCTGTAGTCTTTCCTTTCATACTCATAATCTCTTTCATTCTTCTGCCCGTTTCTTCCCCTGCATTTCAGAATGAACCTGACGGTTTTGGGGGTATTGCATGGGGAACAAATGTCTCAACCCTGAGCGGCATGGTCTACGACAGCCAGTATACCTGGGCTGCAGGCACGACGTCATTTTATAGAAGAAAAGGCGATACTCTCCGTTTTGGGGAGGCACAGCTTTTATCCCTCAGATATGGCTTCTTTGAAGGAAATTTCTCTGATGTCCTGACAGAAACAAGGGGACGAAAAAACTGGGTTGCCCTGAAAAGGGCCTGTTTTGAAAAATATGGTCAGGCCTTCAAGGAAAATTACTACATTGAGAACTACCGGTGGTCCGGGAAAATAACGTCAATAGTACTGGAATATAAAGAGAGCGAAGACCTCAGCACCCTCCTCATGAAGTCCGAAGTGATCTACGAACAGATCAAATCAAAGCTCAGGCAAAAAGCAGAGTAACAAAGGGAATGTGAAAAGCCTCTCAGATAAGAAATGAGGACATTCTTTTATTGCATGTATCTATTGCCTGTTACCTCCTGCCTACTGCCTATTACATTCCGCAATCAGCAATCCGCATTATCCTAAGAACCTTCTCACCTTTCCTGCGCGGATTACCAGTTCCTGTTCCACGGTAATTATTTGTATTATTCAAAAATTTTCAACCTTGAACCTCTGCAATATCTGTGTAATAATCATTTTTAATAACCACGAAATCTTAAACGATGCAAAAAACTCTTATTGCCCAGGTTGTCGAAGACACGTTAAGCACGTACGAAAAAGACGGTGGGATCAACCATATCGAAGGTCCCAACCTTCCGTCAAGAGAGGGTGTTACCGAGATCGTAACCAACCTTCTCCATGTGATCTTCCCTGGCTACTATGAAAAGCAGGAACTCTCAAAGGCTGATGTAACCTTCTATATCTGGGAGAAGATTGTTTCAGTCTATCATAACCTTTCCCGTGAAATCTTTAAGAGCCTGCGCTACGACCCGAAGAGAAAGCATCTTGCTGATGAATCACTTTCCCAGCAGGCGGTAGAGATTACCATCAACCTCCTTCACTGCCTGCCGAAGGTTCGCGAGAAGCTGAGCAAGGATGTTGAGGCTGCTTACGAAGGGGACCCCGCAGCGAAGAGTTTCAATGAGGTGATCTTAAGCTATCCGGGGCTGGAAGCCATCACTATCTACCGCATAGCCCATGAACTGCACATCCAGCAGGTACCCCTCATCCCGCGGATCATGACTGAATTCGCCCACACCAGGACGGGGATTGATATCCACCCCGGCGCAGAGATCGGCGAATATTTCTTCATCGACCATGGAACCGGTGTGGTGATTGGAGAGACCTGTCAGATCGGAAACAACGTGAGGATCTACCAGGGAGTAACGCTGGGGGCTCTCAGCTTCAAGAAGGACAAGGACGGCAAGCTGGTTAAAGGGATCAAGAGGCATCCTACCATCGAGGACAACGTAATCATCTATGCCGGTGCTACTATTCTTGGGGGAGATACGCTCATCGGAAAAAATTCAGTGGTCGGAGGCAATGTCTGGCTGGTTGAATCAGTCCCGCCCAATACCACCGTAACACTCAAATTCCCTGAGCTGACGTACAGCAATCAGAAGACATAACAGGCAGTAGGCATGAGGCAATAGAAAAAATCCAAATGACCAAGCTCAAATGTCAAATGTGGAATTTGTCCGCCGAAGGCGGATTGGCATTGACATTTTCCTTCGAACCCTGCATTAATTTCCTTTTTCTATGAACCCTTCATACAACTGATGCAGCGTATCTTTCATCTTCTTCTTGAACTCAGAGGAGTGGAGACGTACGGAAGGATCATCCCACGTCCCTTTGACTTTTAAGGGAACGACGATCCATCCCCGCTCGTCTTTCAACAGATCGACTACCGCTCTTCCGTTAAAACGTGAAAATATGCGGGGAGCACACCTGAGTTCCATGAGGAGGTTTAACGTGGAGTCAAGCCTTACATTTCCCTTAGAGGAGACCTCTAAATCCGGCGCCTTCAGCCACCCGTCAGTCTTCACCTTCCCTTCTCCTACCTGAAAATCCATCTTTCCCTCAGATACCGTGAGCGGGCTTAACCCTTCATAGCCGAGAATAGTTGATGCCTGTTCCAAGACCTTGACCCCGGCAATCTTCCCCTGGCTCAGGCTGATCCTGCCATTACCCTGAAGCTGTTCTTTATTGATGCCTTTCTTTTCCCAGATCCCGTTCAGCTTAACTTCTCCTGAGAGGTTTCCGGTTATATCCCTCCTTGCATTAGAAGCCGATAATGAAAGGCACTGGTCGATTGGGATCCTGTCGCCCTTTACCTCTATTGAAAAATCCTGTTCTTCTTTTGCAAACCCGATATCTCCCTTCGCCTGTATCACTCCTTCGCCCATTTTCCCTTTAACACCTGTCAGGTTGAGCGTTTTCTCTTTCCAGGAGAAGTTTCCCCCAAGGTCTTTCAACGTCACTCCATGATAAACAACCTTCCCTTTCCCGACTTTGCCCTCTAATGCTTTTCCCTGCTCCCAGGTAAGCTGATAGGTACCTTCGGCCTCAACCTTATCATCGCGGATTTTCTTTCTTCCCTGTGCAGGTTCAGGGTGAGTAAGCCTTCCGTTGGCGAGCCGAAGCCTGCCCTCGGCAACCAGAGGCGATTCCTCTCTGATGCTCAGGTGGAATGCGAGATCAACTTCTCCCTGAGAAAGAAAAGGATGTGCCGAATGTATTGCCTGATTAATAGATGTTACCTGCACCTTATCCCAGGAGATATTTACTTCCCCACCTTTTTTCCTGGGCGTAATCAAACCCTCGATTTTCAGCGGCTCGGATTCAATCCCCTTAAGCCTGCCTGAAAAAGAAAAAGGAATAGATGAAGAAAGAGAAAGCTGAGAAGCTGAGAGGTTAATTTCTTCAAGCTGGAGAATCGGCGGCATCAGGCGTGAACCTTCCGGATTAATGAGGACGAGATCCCCCTGTTCGATTTTAAGACGTTCAATTGTCAGGTCCATTTTCTCTGTCTTCTCGCCAGAGGGTTCTTTCTCTTTACCGGCCTCCCCTTTAAGCACTGCCGGGAGCGCAGCTATGCCCTCGACCTTGCCGATGATAAAGAACTGGGGCCTGATCAGACTGACCTGACTCATCACCAGCTTGCCGAAGAGGAGCGGGAAAAGCCTCGGCCGTAAAAATGCCTGTTCACACTGGAATGAACTTACCCCGCCCTTCCCTCCGGTCTGAACTTTGATACCGCCCAGTTCAATCCCCCTGAAGAGACTGAAATCAAAATTATTAATTGAAATGGTACCCTTAAGCTTCTTCTCCAAGACAGGGAGTATCAGTGCCTTTATCCTCTCCTGGGTGAAATACGCTCTCAGATAAAAAAGCCCGGCCATACAGAGAATGAAAAAGGTAAGGAGCACGCTCAAAATGATCTTCACTTTTTTCATTTATTGTGTCCTTTCTCCTGCAAGATTTTCCTTACCGCTCTCATATTCCTGAGGTCACTCTTAAGCCCGGTCCAGGGCGTTTCCATGATAAAGGGAAGATGCGAAAGTAAAGGATGGCGGAGGATCGCCCTTAAACCATCTGTTCCGATAAAGCCTTTCCCGATATTCTCATGCCTGTCCACCCTGGAGTTGAAAGGGGTACGGGAGTCATTCAGGTGTATGAGGTGAAGCCGATCTAATCCAATCAGCTTATCGAACTCGTCCAGCGCTTCATCCACACCTCTCTTCTGCGAAAGATCATAGCCCGCTGCAAAGGCATGCGCTGTGTCCAGGCAAACACCCAGGCGGTTCTGCCTTTTGAACTGTCGCATGATCACTGCCAGATCTGAAAAACGGTGGCACATCTCTGAACCCTGCCCTGCAGTATTTTCTAAAAGGAGTTTAACCCCATTATTGACCGTGCGGAGTGCCTTATCAATCCCTTCTATTACTTTATCAAAGGCTTCTTTAATACTCAACCCACTTCTTCTCCCTGGATGCATAACGACACAGGCCGCACTCAACGTTTCAGCCCTCCTCAAATCTTCCTGTAAAGATTCTACCGACCTTTCATAGAGGTCAGTATCTCCTGCCGCAAGGTTGGGCAGGTACGGCAGATGAACGATGATGGGAGAAATCCCTGAGCGATGCAATTCGTTCCGGAACGTCCGCATCTCTTCAGCAGGCAGTTCATTGAAACTCCACCCTCTGGGATTGCGGCTGAAAATCTGGGCTGTCTCGCACTTTCTCTCTTCTGCCCGCTCCACTGCCTTTATCATACTGCCGGAAATGGAAACGTGAAAACCGAAGCGCATAATAAAATACAGGGTCAGGGGTTACAGGGTTCAAAGTTCAACAGTTCAAAGGTTCAATGGTTGAAGGATTAGGCAATAGGCAATAGATTTATCCTTTAACTCTTAAACTCTTGAACTCTCATTGCATCCATACCTGAACACCTTCATCCCCACCAGGATCGGATTCAGCATAAGCTGGTAGGCAAATGATATCTCCGTATGCGCTGCAAAGCCGCAGAGGCTGCAGTTGATTGCTCCCCGGTTCTTCACATAACAGCCGAAGTTGATCCTTCCGTCAGGCTCCACGTTTGCCAGCATCCAGTCCTCGCACTTCCAGGAGTTGTCCCGCAAGGCATTGAGACATTCAAAAGAATCTGAGAGAGCAAACCCCTGTTGTTTCAATGTTATAAGCTCTTCCAGAACTTTCCTCCTCTCTGGAAACGAGAGACACAGATGATCTTCATTATTGTAGGGATAGTGGAATTGAATGGTAACGCCCTTTACTTTTCCTTCCAGGAAGCGGACCAGATCAGGGATTTCCCTGAAGTTCAGTTTATTTATGGTGATATTAGCAAGTATATTGGGGTGAGATGATTGATGGATATTATTCATAATAACATCAAACGTCTTCCCCCTGATGGAATCGTTGGTCTCCTTCATGCCGTCAATGCTCACCCAGATCGTATGGGGATTCATGGTAAGCGGGAAGGTCCCGTTGGTCGCCACTCCCACGCTGTAGAAGAGTCTTTTCGCCTCTTCCACCACCTCTCCCAGGTCATAATTTCCATTCCTCCAGAGAAAAGGCTCTCCTCCCTCGAGGATCAAGATCCTGACACCTGATTGACGCAGCTTCCTCATTACATCCCGCACCTGTTCAAAGGTAAGCATCGTTTCCTGGTTGTTCTTCCAGAAAGGACAGTGGATGCAGCGGAGGTTGCACTGGTGAGTCAGCTTGAAACCGGCAAGCAGAGGAATTCTCTTCCTGCCGAAGCGGCACCGGATATAATACGCTAAGAGATAAAAGAACCAGGACGGGTTATACAATGAACACTCCTCGTATTGTAGAGTTCAAAAGTTCAAGGGTTTAAAAGAAAGGTAATTATAAAGGTTTTGCCACCAAGTTACAGAGATATTGAGCTACAATATTAAACACTGGTTTCTTCCTATGATTATACCTGAACTCCATTTCCTTCAAGTAAAAAGGAAACTTTTCTTTTGAGACACCATGGAACTTAATGAGTCTCTCTTTCGCATAACTCCAGAATCCCTCAAGACCGTTCATGTAGACCTTGCCTCTGGCAAATCGCTTCCCATGGTCGATCTGGAGATGCCGGTATCCACAGAACATAAGGGAATCATAACTTCTGAACTTGTCCGTATACACAATAGAGCCTCTTCTTACGGCCTTATGCTCTTCTTAGATTAGAAATTCTTAATCTGGATTTCATTTCAGTTTAATCATCTTTTTATAGAGTCACACTAACGTAATCAACAGAGGAAATTTATCTCTTGGAAAAGGATGCGTTCCTCCGCCAGGAATTAAAAACTACCATTCTCATTTTTTCTGTTTGCCTCTTTATTTTTTTCTATAAGCTCGGTGATCGTCCCCTCTGGGAGTACGACGAGGGGAAGCATGCCCAGGTTGCAAAAGAAATGCTTCTTAGTGGGGACTGGATCACTCCTACCTTCAACGGCGAGAATTTTTATGATAAACCCATTCTCCATTTCTGGCTCATCATGATCAGCTTCCTCCTCTTCGGCATCAATGAGTTTGCTGCCCGTTTCCCTTCTGCTCTGCTCGGGATGGCAGGGGTCTTTCTCGTCTATGCTTGGGCACGGTCTGTTTATGGAAGAAGAGAGGGGGTACTTTCATGCCTGGTCCTCGCAACCAGCATTGCATACGTCATTTTGTCTCAAACTATAGTGCATGACCTGTCTCTTTGCTTTTTTTTAACTTTCTCTCTCTTTCTCTTTCACAAAGCCTATAGAGAAGGGGGTTTCACCAAGACTTCTTTCATTCTCTTCTTTTCATCTCTGGGCATTGCAGTCCTTGCTAAGGGTCCTGTGGGGTTAATATTACCTGCTTTAATCATCGGTCCTTTTCTCCTCATCACCAGAAAATGGAGACTTCTCCTTAACCGACATATCTTTTGGGGAATCCTCATTTTCCTACTTGTTACCCTGCCGTGGTATGTCTCCATGGCAATGAGAAACCCTGACTATCTTCAAACCTTCTTTATCCAAGGTAATATAAGTCGCTTTTTATCAGGTAAAAAGCGGCTACAGCAGCCGATCTATTTCTATCTTCCAGTCATATTGATAGGATCTTTTCCGTGGAGTACCTTTATACCCTCAACCT
>Ga0315280_10009929_pt1 | contig 12046 bp, 8 predicted proteins | sample YL17G06_40_MG_FD_203697 | JGI IMG/M metagenome (GOLD analysis project Ga0315280, IMG submission 203697) | Sediment microbial communities from Yellowstone Lake, YNP, Wyoming, USA - YL17G06_40 | ecosystem: Environmental > Aquatic > Freshwater > Lake > Sediment | place: USA: Wyoming | collected... | reverse complement strand
TGTGAGTCCTGCGGCTATTGATGAGTCTTTTAGTTCTTTGATGCGGTTTTCGACGGTTTCGGCGATGATCATTCTGGCGTCGTCGGTGTTTGATTCGGGGATTCTTCCGAGTTCTCGGGCGAGTTTGACGTCGCCGAGGATTTTTGCGACCCAGTTTTGGAAGTCTTTTCTCTGAAGATGGAATTTTAGGCTTTCTGTTTTGACAGTTTTGACTTTGTTGCGGAAGTCATTCAGGTTTTTGGCGGTTTCGCCTGTTGGTTTTCCGATGGCTTCGTAGAAGTAGAAGGCTTCTTGGTCTCCGACGGTTCTCAGGACTTTGACGGCGTCGGCGTTTACCTCTAGGTTTTGATTGTTGCTGTGCTTTGCTGTTTTGTTGTTGGAGTATAGTCTTTTTTTGGTCATGGTTTCACCATTGATTGCTTTTCGTAAGGTGCGTCTTGAGTCTTAATAAACGTACCTGGGAATCTGTAGAACTCAAAGACGGGTTCTTTCGATTCCAACCTGTGCGCACCTGATACTGAAGATTAAACCGTTGGTTCTAAAGGCTTATGAATTACAAATCAATAGCCTAACTACGTGTTTAAGGCCACAGATCGCTGAAGGCCTGTTCAACATCGATCGAACAATACTGTTTACACAACACTTAAACCTCTCTCAGAGAGCTGGCGGCGCAAAGATGGATTAAGCTTCATGGGCTGCAGTTTTGGATTGCTATACTATACCTGAAAGTTGAAAATAGGCAAATTGTGATATACCAATGTGCTGGCGCACCCTATCGAGTGAGAAGTGGGTATTCATAGAGTCTTTTGCGGTGAGTACTCGTAGTCGTCTTCTTGCTTTTCGACAGGATTGTTGGTTTTGGTCTTTTTGCACTTTCTTCGTGGCCTTTGCTCAACACTTTTCCAATGGTGTCGGCCAAGATCATTATTGCCGGAAACTTTGCAGACGGTAAATCTCCGCTTTCACTGAATATGTCGCGAGCCAACTCGAGGGGAACATTGATTATCAAGCCTGAATCTCTGGGTTTCTTGGACTTCAACTTCAATCAGCCCGATTCTCGTGATGTAGCTACTTAGTTCAAAAGACTTATGAACTAGAAATCAAGAACTCAAGTACATGAATGTAGGATTCAATCGCTGTTTATGGAGAAAACAAGATGCAAATGCTCATCGTGCGCGCGAATCGGAATGAAAGATTTTCTATGGGCATAATCGTTTTATACTAGAATAATCAAACAGATCATGACGAAAATGCCTGCATTCGATCCGCTGGGCAATACACGAACAAGTCAGGTCTTTTTTCAAATTCTTAGCGGGAAAAAAAATCCAAAAGCCATAGCCGATGCTCTGGGAATCCAATCTCCTCCGGTCATTCAACAACTCAGAAGACTTCAGAAGATCGAGGTTGCTAAACTTGGAGAAAAGGAAGGCAAACTTCAACATTACGAAGTCGATTTCGAAAAGTTTCTCTTGATATTTATCGAACTGGCCGTGCAGAAGAAGACTCATCCTTCGAATTTTCATCCTGCTGACATGAGAGAATTGGAATCTCTCAAGAATAGCAGATACTTCAAAATCCTTATAGTGAACTACCTCAAGAACCAGGGTTTGACCGCCACAGTAGAGGACTCTGCTCGCGAATTCGAAAACTGTCTGCTCCATTCTCGCATGTTGGATGGAAAAAGAGAATTCGATGATTCCGAAAAACAGGAGTTTTTTGACAAGATAAGAAAATGGAGGAAGATGGCACAGGGAAAGTTGACTTACGCTGAGCTCAGCTTTCAACACGCATTAACGAGTGCTCTAAGCGCCAGGACTGGAGAGGAGTTCAATTTGAATGGGCAGGAGAAACGATAATACGTCTTTCTTTGGTCTTAATCAGAAAACTGCAAAGGATCTATTGACGATTTTCCCGAAGGGCGGGGACGGAAAATGCAAACCCTGCATTGACGTTACAATAACATCCCCGCCTTATTGGAATTTGAAAAACTATGGTTTTGAGGGGCAAATAGGTTATGGGCAATCATATGATGAATACTTGGAATCCCTTGAAAAAATCTTTGGAGATGTATACAACATAACGAGAGACACTGGTTCTCTATGGATAATTGCTGATACATTCAAGAAGAAGAAAAGTGATTGTTCCTCCCGCAACGTCAAAGACGGGGAGATAGTTCTTCTTCCTTTTGATGTCACGGAAAGACTAAGAAAATCAGGCTGGAGATTACAGGATATTTTCATATGGGAGAAGGACAAAACCCTCCCTTGGTCTAGAAAAGGTCAACTGAGGAATATCTTCGAATATGTCCTTTTCTTCACTAAATCATCCAATTTCAAGTTCAATGTCGACAGGATTAGAGTCGCTGATTGCGACAAACTGAAGGAATGGTGGGTGAAGTATCCAGAACGGTACAACCCCAAAGGTGCCACTCCCTCTGATATCTGGAAATATTCAATCCCAGTCCAAGGGTCATGGGCGAACGGCTTTATCAGACACTTCTGTCCTTTTCCGCTCGCTCTTGTTGAGAAGATTATAATGCTGACCACCGACAGAGGCGACACTGTGCTGGATCCCTTTGCAGGTTCTGGCGTGGTGCTTGGTGTAGCTCATTCCATGAATAGAAGATATGTTGGCTTTGAGTTGAAATCAGAGTATGTTAAGATGTTCAATAATCACGTTTTGAAAGAAATTGCAGAGGGAATGAATGGCAGAAAGGAAACGTGGAGAAAGAGGCAGAAGGCGCAGCTTCACCTCATGCAGACTATCAGGAATCTAAGGTTGACCAAATATCCGAAAACGCTTGCCAGGCAATTACGTTTAGAAGATTCAGCAAGTGAAGCCGATCTACAGATTAATGCGATCTTTGCCATTGAGCGTAAAACTGGTTCGCTTGGATTGAAGGACTGTGGTAGGTGGAAGTTCCTAAAAGAGGATATCTACTTGCTGCTTGAGACATTAAGAAACAATGAAGAATTGCAGAGAACTGTCTCGAGAATATCCCAAAGACCACCGTTGTCCAAATTTGGCATTGAATCCAAGTTCTTCTTCAAGCAAAGAGATGCATTCATCAAGAAGGAAATGAGGGACCCATCTTTTGATCACAAGCACCTTTGGATGTATGCTAAAGGAAAAATGAACGCTTTTTGTATGAAACTAGATTTCAGCAAGTGGGTAATTCTCAGCAGACAGGATGATTGGAAACAATATGCGGGAAATGTAATTCCCCCTGTGATAAGTAATGTTCGAGTCAATCAACCAGTAATAAAGAATGGATTCCGCGAGAATAGGGTTGATCATTGAATTAGTGTGGCCTGCGAATGATCGTTCTTTTGGTTGGTCGCCACTCGGAGCGATGGTCTTAGAATGTATCTGGCTATTTTGCGTCAGGTTCGGGGGATTGCTCTGAAGGTTTAATTGTCACAAATGCTGCATGGACAACAGGTCCTAGCTCAAACTTCTTCTCGGCTATATATCGTCGAATATCTATCTCTGGGTTGTTCGGAAATCTTCTTGGAAGCGTTACCCCCCAGGCTTTTGAAACTATTTCGTATAGGCATTCATCTAGTACTAGGTCTGCAAGTCGCGTCTGGCAATAGTACTTTGTTTCGGCGGCATTGTGTGGATCATCCCCGAAGTATATCTTGTTTACCGGATCCAACATGTTGACGAGAATTGTTCCATCATTAGGGCGTAGCAATGTCTGCACCTTCAAATTCGGAATCTCCTTGAAATCAGGTGATCTGAATCTTCCTCCATGCTCTGGCTCTCTCCCTTCTCTTTTACTTCTTACAACTGCGGAGGCCATCGCTTGGAACTCATTTGCATTAGCTATCACAGATGTCTCTTGACCGATTCCATGACCGGTTATCTCAATAGAGACAAGACCAATATCCATATTGAGTTTCATCGCATCGCTGAACTGGACTCTATTGGTAGACAATTCAAAATTCGGTGACTCGCAATGAAAATCAATCGTGGTGCCTATTCGAATTTTCTCTATGTCGACATAGAGATGCAATGTCCTTTTCTTTCCGTCTCTCAGATTTAGGTGGGCTGGATGAAACTCCAATCCATTCTTCGGATAGAAAATCTCTCTATCAACAACTGAAACAGCGATCGAAGATGAATGTTCAAGCGCCCTTGCAGAGACATTCCCGCTTATCCCACTATCAATTCCAAGAAAGTGTAGCATCTTTATGAGAAGCCCATCCTCGGCTTTGGAGCCATCGACCACAAACTTGCTCGGTGAGACGGTGATTCTTTGATCATCGGTTGAAATATATATCTCCGTATTGTTTGGGACACTGTTGCAGTTCACCAAGAGAGCCACAGGAGTCACAACACGTTTAGCTATGTCGATTTGGGATCTGATAAAACTGATGAACTCCGGCAGATAGGGTCTTTTTCCGTGAAATCCGTCTCCAATTTCAGGTTTTCCAACAAGTTCTTCATACAATTTATTTAGGGCATCAATTGCTGTTCGATGCTTTAACAAAGTCTCAGAGGAGAATTGACTTTTTGACCCTTTTTGTGCTTTTTCCTCCTCTTCTACAAAGGGCTCCAAAACTGGATTGACGGTTTTTGCCAGTGCGCGATAAAATTCATGGCCCCTGACCAAACCCTCGCGATCCTCGCTGAGTATAGCTTCGGGAGCTGCTGCGTTGAGTTTTTCTCTAATAAAGTTCCCAGCTCCGAAAATGCGAAGAATGCCAAAGAGTCTAGATGCATAAGGATCCGAGTCGAAACCGAAGAGAGTCAGGTCGACGACATTGTCCTCTTCATCGAGAACTAGTAGCCCGCCCTCTCGTGCTTCATAACCTGATTCGCCTTGAATCAGGCTGTCACTGGATCTGAGAACGTTCAATTCGATAGGAAATGTCCGCCCCTCGTAATTGAGGCTGAGAGTTGTTTTTGGCAGCTTCATTTCACCTGCAGGAAAAACGTACTTGATAGTATCTGTCCTCGTGTCTCGCAATCTGTCAAAAGAAGTGAGATTCACCTTTCTTTCAGGGTTGCTGTGGATAATTCTGAGCATGTAGAAATTGCTAATTTTCCCGACGAGAGTTTCAATCCTTGGAAAAGGCACATCCTCTCTAAGTCTGAACTCAACGATGGTTCCATTTTCAGATATTCCCCAATTTGTCCGCAAATCTCTATCAACATTCGGCCCCAGTCTTATGTCAACAACAGGTTGAAATGATTCTGAATGCTTTTCTTTGGACCAGTAGAATTTCGCAATGCAACTGCTGCCGTCTTTGATAGATTTAACCATTCCGACCTTTTGAGTAAACAAAACATCACGCAGACCTTTTCCAAAGAGACTCCTTGTCTGCATGCCTTTGGTTCTATCGTCTGATTCTTTTCCATACCAGCGGAATTTGTCTTCCATTTCAGTCTTGATGAGTCCTTGGGCTTGATCAACTACCCTTATTACTTTCTTTCTGTAGTCGACTATGACTTCAATCTTCCCGTAATCTACGTTTGCGATTCTTTGATCGTTAGCTTTCTTCATTCGCTTGTAGCTGTCATCGGAATTGGTTATCAACTCAGCAAAAATCTTTGTAATACTCTTCCCGATGGCTTTCTCGAACAACAGCCTGTAGTATCTTTCATCAACCTTCAGAGTGTATCGAGTCATCTTCGCTGTTCCTCTTCCTTAAACAAATCGAGGAATCTCTTCTTCACCCAATCAAGAAATTTAGTCAGATCGCCACGTCCTGACAATCTGGCGGATTCCATCATGCGCTTCAGTCGTTCCGCTAAGGCACTTTTAGGAGTATTTGGAAAGCTGCGCATCAGCTCCCAGATGGCGAACTCGTCAAGATTCTCAGTTTGACCAGATTTGTAAGCTTTGAATAATGATGTTTCTTCTATCTCTTTCACTTCTAGGTTGGGATCCAGAGTCCTTGCTTGAGAGGGTGTAGTTTTTTTGGTTTTAGCTATTCCAGGATTCATAAGCAACTTTTTTGTCTGTTCCGTCACGAGTCGTCCAGTTTCGTTTATCGAATATCCAACATGCTTATTGCCGACGGCCCAGTTCCTGTATTTTGGTCCGAGTTGCAGCAGAGTTCGATTCACGCGCTCCGCATCAGGATATTCGCTGAACCCGACGAGCGAGAACTTCTGAGGAAACATGAGATAGAGCGCCACAGTCACAGCCTCCTGAGTGACTGGCACATTGTTCTCGCTCAGAAAGGAAATGGAATAGACGGCCAACCTGTTGTTGTCAATCGATTCATACGTTTCATACGGGAAAGGCTCGCAAATCTCCATTAATCTCTCAAGTCTTGGGTTCTTGACTTTTCCGTTTTCCATCATCATCATCACAGTTACATGTTGGGTTTCTTCATTTCCTTCAGGAAAGAGAGAATCTTTTCTACGATTTCCGGGGTTGCCTTGTCAGATACATCTATCTTTATTTCGATCTTGAGCGGCCATGAATCCGTGGAAATGGAGATGCTCGGTGGCACACTGCGTATGGATAGCCCCGCGGTTCCATCTCTTACAAAGTCTTCCTTTGAGGCGAGATTGGGATCAGCCGATGCTGGTTGGTCTAAGCTAGTAGTAGAAGTTGGAGCTTCTGGCTTTGGTTGTTGGTAGTTCAAATCTGACAAGATAGAGTTTTGATATTCAAAGAGACCTTTCTCTGCAAATAGCTCGCAAACTCTTGATATTCGGCTTCTGGCGGATGAGATGTTCCATCGTGCGTGAGTTCTTTTGCGTAAGTACAGGCCCAAATCGTCTAATTGTCCACTATGGTTTTCTTTATTTGAGATGTATTCAGTCAATATCCCATACAGTCTATGTCTCTTTAGTAACTCGGCCCAAGCGAAATTTGCTTCTGGCAAGTGTTCGTCTGATATCAGTTTGCCGATCTTCTTCCCAAGTCGAGTTGGTTTATAGCCACTATGGGTCTTTTCAAGAGCACCTAAATACACGAGATAGGAAAGCCCGGTAGAGACGATCGCTATATGATACTTCTCTGAGAGGCGACGTCTGATACTGTGAGCATCCGCAGTCTTTCGAGAAGTTGTGACAGTCTCTAGAAGTTCGTCAAGAAAAGTTGGAGTGATTGAATTGTGACTAGGTATTTTTATACCAATCTTACCTGACAAGTGCACTCAATACATGCGCATACGCGTCCGCGCTTATAACGTTATTGGTAAAAATGGTAGGAATGGTAAGAAGCGACGCAGCAAGAGCTGCCTGGCTGGAGGTTAGTGTAAAGGAGCAGACCACCAGAAGCAGGATCTGGTACGCTGAACGTTGCTTTAGAAGCGAGTATTGACTTGCGTGACCTGTGACGCTGTTTTGTATAGCAGATTGCAAAAACCTTTTCAGAAGATCGTCCTACTAGTACTTAAGTCCTACTGGAAGTTAAAGGCGTAGGAACTTGTGTCTATGAGGTTCTGCTATGGATGAAGAGGAAAACCCTCACGATCAGGAAATAGAGGTCATTACATGTATTTTTGAGAAGTCCGGGATTTCTACCATGGCAAAGCTTCAACTTCCTAAGGAAGGCTCAAAGAAAGATTTTTGCGATATAGATGTCCTAGGCATACACAACAATGTCGTCTTATTAGTGGAATGTGCCGGTAACGAGACGTTGGGCTCCAAGATCAAAGATTTTTACGCCGAAACAAGTGTCATTGAAGAAAAGTTCGATCTCCTCATAAGTGCTCTCATAGAAAAACATTTGGATTTTTACGAGAAATGCAAAAAAACCTTCGAGGAACTAAGAAGTGAGATGCTAATCAGGAAACTGATCGTGACTTCAAAGAAGGTAGACGTCAATCAGGAAAAGGAAGCGTGGAAAGGCAAGTTGTTCATATGGGGAAAGGAGGATATTGAATATTTCAAAGTGATTTCAGACACAACATATAATCATTGCAAGTATGAGATTTTCCACTCCGTTGAAATAAAACCTAGTGAGATAACTGAGAAAAAACATAAAAAACCGACAACTGTTTTGTATATTTCAACAGGCGAACAGGACAACGAGAAATTCGTGTTGACTTTTCCCATGCCAGTTCGAGATATGCTAGAAAGAAGTTTCGTTCTTCGCTATTATTATGATCCTGAAACAGGCTTCCAAAGGTTGCTGGACAAAAAGAAGCTGAGGAAAATGCGTGCCTATCTCTTGAATGAGAAGAAATCGTACCCAAACAGCATTATTGTTGTGATGAATCAAGAGGTGGCCGTGCGAGGATTCGACGCCAAAAAGCTATTTTCCTCGGAAGTCAGTGAGGACATCAAAAAACTCGGCGAAAGAACGTTGTTCTCGGTAACTGTGCCAGATAGGTACGATGCTTTCATTGTAATAGACGGACAGCACAGATTATTCTCTTTCGCTCAAGACAAATATTCTGAATTTGAGGCTTCTGGTGATGCAGAGAAACCAAGGCTCAAGCATGAAGATGAAGCTCTAAGAAAATTGGCTGATGAACTGCAACTAGTGGTTACAGCAATCTATTTCAAGAAGCCTGATGGGAAAATAGACGAGTTCAAGGCAAAATTATTCTTTGAAATAAATACGACACAGACAAGGATCAGACCTGAAGACATTATCGCGTTAACGGCAAAACTCAATCCAAATGATCCCGTAAGCAGAGCACACATATTGCTTACAAGACTAAATCAAAAAGGGCCGCTCCTTGGACTGATCAAAGTCACCTTCTGGCAAGAAAAGAAGATCAAAATAACCTCTTTGATCAGATATGGCGGGATCAAGGATATATTCTACGATAAATCCAAGACGTACAAGATCATTCATTCTACGTTTGAGAAACAGACTAAGGTACCAGACTACGCTGATTTCTGTTACATATTAATAGCAAACTACCTTTTCGCATTAAGAGAAACACTGGAAAAGAAGCACAAGCGAAAAGAAACCAAAGAGATGTGGCGCGATGTCAACCTTGAGAAATACTATGTAACCTCGGCAGTAAACGTGGGTGCGCTACTTAGGCTACTGAGACATCTTCTCTCCAACAAAGATAAGGTCTACAAAATAAGCGAGAAGATTGCAGATGAAATCTTTGAGAATGAGATGAACAAGAATATTTGCAATAAGAATCTAATTCATCTATTCAGAAAACCTATGAAAGTCTTGGTCAAGGCTTTCAGCTTCACTATGGATGAATTCAAGACAAACGGATATGCCGCCAACAGATGGGGTCAAATAGAAGCCGACATGTACCACGCGATCCAAAGTCGGCATCCAGGTACAGGTTTCGGTGACATCAAATTGATAAAGAAAAGCTTGAGAAAAACGTAGGACTTCTTATCGTCCCATCTATTCCTTTCTTTTTCACGGTATCATCTCTCTCAAGACTTGTGGGCAGTCAGTGAAGTTTTTCAGCCTTCGATTTTCTCCCAGTCTTTCCTGGACGCCTGCGTCTGTTTCTGTTGCAGCTTCTGTTGCAGGCTTCTTTTCAATCCTAAAAATACCGTCCATCCACTATCTACAAGTTCCTTATCTGCCAAAAGGGTTCTATTGCATATCGTTTGGTAAAACTTGAGATATTGGTGTTCACTCGACACAACCTCCGATCCCTTAGCCGGAGTAATCAAACGTGGCAGCCTTTGGCATGCTTTTGTAAGACTTCTGTGACAGAACTTCAAGTTGGTTCAGGCAAAACATGAGACGCAAATACAGCTTGCCCCGAGGTATGACATATGCGACACTGGCAGAGCGGAAAGAATTCTATCAGAAGGAATGTGATGTCCGGAAGGTCAAACAGTGGTTTGAAGCGTGGCCGCAAGAAGCGCAAATCAAGTTTGCAGTCATCATCGGCAGACACACGCACGTATTCCCAAGAGAATACGCAAAGGATGCTTCCACAACCATAATGGTTGACAACTACAAAGCCCTCGATGATGTCAAATCCTATCTGCTTGCCTTCTTGCCGGAAGGAGCCTACTACGACAAAAACATCTATACCAACAAAACAAGAATCTTGGGCCAAGAACTGACTTTTGACCTCGACCCTGAAAACTCACTTGCCCCATTCATGGAACCTTAGCCGACAAAATGAGGAGGGGTCAAGGGCCTTTCTTCTGTGAACTTGAACTCACGACGGTGAAGGATGAAACCATAAGACTCTACGAAGAGTTACGAAATCAATTGTCAAATTCCCATTCCATACTTCATCATACACGCAATAGCCTCAGCAGCCATCTTCGAAATCAGACTTCGACCGTGCTGATTCCAGAGGTCGCGTATGCCGCTACGTACATCATCATTCGATCACATTCTTGCCATCTTGGCCATCGGTGGAACTGCGATTGCAGAGCTGGCGACGGCCATTTATCTGCTTAAGCATTCATAGAAACCGGCACGCTTCTTTTGTTTTATGTTAAGGTGGGAATCGTATGAATTCGTTGTTGTTTGAGTTGACTATTACCGTTACCGTGTCGCCGACGCGTAGTTTCTCGATTCTGCTCACCGTTGCGAAATCCAGAGTTTGCGTGCGCGCCGCATAGTCGGTCTGGTTAATGGTTAGGACGTAGATGGTGTTGCCGCTGTTGACGTATGAGAATCTGTCATTCAGTGTCCCGGTTATCGTTTTCTCGTTTGAAGGCTTAACCGTTCCTATTTCGAACCTGCGTTTTGCCTCTGCAACCAAAGCCGCGCCCTGGTATCCTTCGCCGGTCATAACGATTGTGTAATGGTCCAGATCCACTGCGTCGACGATTCCGAGACCATTCAGCTTAAGCGTTGCCTGTTCAGACGTGGATTGACCTCGTGCGATGCGCCAGTACACCGGCACGAACCACGCATTTTCACCGTTTATCGGGTATATCAAGGGCATTTCTGCTTCGTACGCGCCCGTTGTAGGCATCAGAATATGCGATTCAACGACGTTCTGAGCCTGCAGACCGCTCTTGATGTCTAGACCCGTCGTGTCGTAGTACTCTATTCCGTTATCGACTGTTTTGAACATTCCCGCCATCGTCTGCACCTCACCCACGAAGTCCACTGGAACCAACGCAGTTATCTTGTTCGTATCGGGGTCAACGATCCATCGGGCGTCATCTGAAATTTCCACCCTGTTGGTTGATGCGGGTATCCAGGCGAAGCCACGTGCGAAAATGTCGAAACCGTTTCCCCTCCTGGTGGCACCCCACACGCTGATCATACTTTTGAGCCAGCCTTCGTCGTACCGTTGCGTGACCCAGTCTGGTATCTGGTTCATGCTGTACGAGTTTTCAACTTGACCGAGCTCGTTGTACACGTAAACTCCCTTGGGCTGTGCGACGAACGTCCACTGTTGAACCTGCGTGGCGGTAAGCGCATATTTCCAGTCACCGTTAGCGTCAGGTGTCAAGGTGGCTCTGCCATAGACGTCGGCGGTAGACAGGTCCCAGTAGGCGTTTCCCTGAATGTTTCCAGTGTAGAACGGTGGAACGTACATGAGTCCTTCGCCCACTTTGAAAGTTTTATCAACGATCTCCACGTCGAGCTCAGGGTTGTTTGCATCCACGATTACCAGTCCCTTGATCGTGTTGTCACCATACAGGTTCGGCGGAATCATCGTCACCACCCAGACAAGGCGACCCTTGTACATGGTTATGTGAGCAGATCCGACCTTTACACTTCCGAAGTGCGCGGCGCTTCTGAGCGCGATGCTCTTCGCCAGTTCCTCGGTCGTCAGCCGCAGCATGTTGTTAGGAATTTCATGCTGGAAAAGCGGTGTTCCCGCGGGTTCAAACGTCAGCATCTGATTGAAAGAACTTGCGTTGTTGACTCCCGACGCGGCTTGGGTTTGCCAAAGCATAACGGCTGAAAACACGATTATGGCCATCATCGCAGAGACGGCCAGCCATCTGTACACTTCCCTTCCGTTCCCTCGACCAAACATCAAACTGAATCTTCCTCTCTCACGTTTCTCATGCATGGATCGTTCCTCATAGTCGGATAATCTGTAGATGTTCATGTACGCGAACAACCACTCTGCTGCAGTGATGAACAGTTTGAAGAATATGAGCCAAAGAACCATGTAGACATCGATAGTGACGGCTGCGATAGCAATGAACCCGAACA
>Ga0315280_10009927_pt1 | contig 12046 bp, 16 predicted proteins | sample YL17G06_40_MG_FD_203697 | JGI IMG/M metagenome (GOLD analysis project Ga0315280, IMG submission 203697) | Sediment microbial communities from Yellowstone Lake, YNP, Wyoming, USA - YL17G06_40 | ecosystem: Environmental > Aquatic > Freshwater > Lake > Sediment | place: USA: Wyoming | collected... | reverse complement strand
AAAGACCTACCCCCTCCCCCCTAGGTTTTCAGCACGCGCAGTATTGTGGTGAGTGTGTGGCTGGGTCTTCTTGTGGGGTTTGGTGCGCCGTTTTGCTGATGTGCATGTTGAATTCTGTGCGTTCGTGACGGGTTTGGGGTTCTTAGGATCGACCATGGATGAAGCGTTTATCTGTGGAAACTGATGCATTCATGTTTGGGGTTCACGTGTGACTGAATTCTGGGGATGTGGTTTTGCTTTCATCAAGTCTGACCATTCGGTTTCACCGCATCCTTCCTCTTCGTCGTTTCACATGAGGGAAGGCGCGTGTTTATTCAGCATGCTGGTGTATTCTCGGTTGCTTTGGGCTTGAATATCATGCTGTAAACACTGGGCACGTGTGAATTCGGTGTGGGCCGATTTTGTGTGAAAACTGCGAAGTATTCTTTGGTGAGTTGTCTGACTTTTTCTTCATCGCTTGCGTACTTCAGATGCAGCAGTTCATGTATCAACGCGGCCCTCGCCCGAATCCCTACGTACGACGTAAACCTGTCTCTCCCAGACTGCTCCATGAATTTTCTACAAAACTTCAGTGTCCGTGGATAGATTTGGATTTTTCCGTTGCCAGTGTTGCAGTTTCCAGCAAGTCCGTTTCCGTTCTTCTTTTTGAACGGAAGAACTCTTACTTCGACGTCTCTAAGCATGTTCTCTTCTATGTTTTCTTTTCTCAACATCCAACTGAGAAACTCCTGGAATGAAGGTCTTCTGAGGGTTCTAAATACAAAAGATGCGTATTTCAAGTAAAAACCAACACGCTTTTTAGAGAATCTCTCGAGTTTTTCAGGGTGAACAGTTATTTTCATCTTGTTAGAGAGCAAGCGCATTTCTGTTAACGTTGACACGTGCCTATTCCACTTCATGATTCTGTTTGTATGCCTATTGTATATTGTTTCTAGTTCTTAGCCTTTCCCAAATGCATCGACGTTGATGGGGTCGCGTAGGTCAAAGCCCACGTTTGAACCCACGGGCGTTGGCTGTGGGCTTGAACCCGTTTGGGTATGGAGACGGGCAGCCTCATCATGTGCAAGAGAGGGGCAGAAACTGGCTGTTTCAGCACTATTTCTATAAATACTTGGGCAATTTAGCTTTATTTCGTTAAATAAGGTTTTGGTGGGGTCGCTGGGATTTGAACCTGGCCCTCAGTGGAGATATCTCCCGTATTCCCGTTTGACATAGATATCGCCAAATGAACCATGGTCAAAGTTGCTTAAGAAAACCGATAGAAAACTGCTCTACCTTTTCTCGGTCTCTCTTCTCTGTCTCTCATCCTCAGCGTCTTTCGCTTCTGCCATTATTGCAACGTCTTTTATGCTTGTTGGTCGATTGGTCGCCTTGAGAACCAACCGTTCTCTCCATCCACACTCACGGCATTCATACTTAGGCGGAGTTAATCCCATATGACCTGACATGTCCCCAGTCATCGAGCCAACCCTGCGAACTAGCGGACCCTTGCACTTGGGACAAACTTGAATGTCAACATATTTTCTTTCTTTTTCCAGTTCTTCCAAGGCTTCGATTAACTCTGGGAACAATTCACTTTCAACTCTCTCACTCTCCAAAAGGCTCGGATGCTTCCTCTTTTTCTTCTTTTTCTGTTCTTGTGTCTCCGACATTAAAGCACACTATTGGAATACTTGCAGAGGACACTGTAAACTTATTTGTCATGACAACACACATTAACTTGACAGTCAGAACTATATCCATTGAAAGAGTTTCAGAAATATCATGGACATGTTGGTTCTGCTTACCTTAAGCATTGCTCTGACATCGCTTAGTGCAATTGATTCCGTTTTGACCAGAGTAGCTCTAAAGAAAAGAGATTATGAGGAGAAATGTTCTATTACCAGAAAATTGATCGCGAAATTTGGTTTAGACAAAGCGATGATCATCAGGTTCTTACCCGCGCCAGTTATCTGTGCCATTTTCATCTTGGTTAGTTATCTGTTTATGGGGATTACCAATGGAGTTAGCTGGGCAGCAAGTATTCTTCTGATCGTCGCACTGATTTGCTATTCCTATGTAGTTGCTCATGACTGCATTGAACTATGGAAAAGACATCAAATCCATTAGGACACGCTGCTTAAAACGAGTCCTTTGTTAATGACGAACCCCAGTCATTCGTCTTCTATTCTGTCTTCTAGCATATTTCGTGTATTTCCGTTGATAAGGCACAACAACCACCAAAAGAAAAATCATTTTTCATCTGATAGACGATGAGATTCTTTTCACGAATGGGTTATGATACCAAAATCGCATTGACTACTTTCTTCGGTTTGATAATTGCGACGCTAATACTGAGCCCTTTCGATATCAATCCTTATGTCTATGTTGGTTCAGTATTCGGTGTCCTACTATTGATTTCTGTTAAGATCTATAAAATCTCCATTCAAGGTCAAGAAGAACCAAGACAACGGCAACTGAAGTAGTAGCGATCAGGGCAGTTGCCCATTCAAATTGTGTTTGAATGTACTTGGCAATTGTGTCAGCTATTAGTGAAGTCACAAGAGTTCCAATTATTATTCCACTCAAGAAAGCAAGATATGCATAGCCTTTGTCGGCGAAATCGTTATCAAAGAGTATTTTAGCCCAACCTCCTCCACCATGAACAAAAATTGAGAATAACATCGCTGAATACATAGGACAGTATTATTGCAAACAGAAAAAACCATGCATTCATCGACACCAATCCCACTGTTACAAGAACCACAAAGCAAACAAAAGTAGCAAAAAACTCGTTCTTGAGGAGCTCAAGAAATTTGTCCTTGTTTGATGTCATTCTGATTCCAAATCTCTATAACTCGGAGCAGCCTTCTCAATTTTTGTCTTGATCTTGCATTCCCATTCTTCTTGAGTCAGAACGCCTTTTTCCTCCAACACTTCAACGAGTGCCGAGAGCATGTGGTCAAGAACGTCTATTTCCTGAGCTAGTTCTTTGATTTCATTTTTCTTTTGCTTTTTGCTCATGGTTCTTCCTTCTTTACTAGATAGCCTTTCTCGCTTAGAAAACTTATCACCATTGTACGAACTACCTCGGAATCACTTTCTCCTAACTTGCCTTTCAATTCGTGTACGAGGTTGAATATGCCTTCTGGAAGACTGACTAGAACCTTTTTCATTATGCTATCACCTCGACAATTCGCCCAACTTGCTTGGCCTCTTTCTGAGCCTTGTCTTTCGTTGCAGACTTCACAAGATCGTACCAATCGTTCTTCACGTTCAATCCTGAAGCTTGTGCTGGAGTCATTTTTAGAGTCTGATGCTTCCGCACATAGTTGTAGTGAACAACCCAACCTTCAAGCAACGTTCTTACTGTGGCTTCGTCTTTCAAGCCTCTTGTTGTCTTCAAACGTTCTTTCAAAGTGCAATGAAGACGCTCAACCGCGTTCTGGTTGTGCACGTTCCTTATTCCAACACTTCTGATTAATTCGGGTCTTCCTTCTTTCTTCATTGTGTAGAAAACCTTGTTGTAACCGTCAACGTAAGCGGGCAAACCATCACAGTAGATTGAAACTGGTTTTCTTTTGGCTACTTTGATGCTTTTCTCGAACACCGCAACTGCGTCTTCTGTTGTCCGTGAACCACTCAAATGAGAACTGACAATAAATTTTGAGGTTTCGTCAATCGTCTCCCAGAACCATTTTTGAACACCCTTACACTTGATTGCTGTCTCATCAACATGGTAAATGCCTAAGAGTTGTGGAGTCAGTTTCTCAACGTACTGAGACACGAGAGAGGAATACTTCATTATCCATTTCCAAACAGCCATCTGGCTAACATGAACACCAAACAATTTGTCAATCTGAGTCTGAATCTTCCTGACGCTTAACCCTTCAAAATACAGGTCAATGCTTGAACTGATTATGCGTGCTTGAATCCTCATTTTCGGAAACTCTGAACCTAACGTGAATCTATGACCGCAAGCCTTGCATTTGTAGACTTGTTCGCCTTTGACTTTGCCATTCTTCACAACGTTTTCGCTTTCATAGTATTTGCATTGCACTTCTTATCGCACTCCTATACATAGCCTATAATATATACATAGTATATAAGACTTACCATTTTTCTTGTAGAAAGCCCAATGGTTTTAAATGTGCAGGAGGCGAGAACTCTCTTGAAGGAGGAAAACGGAGGAGTGCCGAAAAGGAAAAAAACGTCTTATGGTTTCGTAGGTATCATAGCCCTTGCCTTAGCTGCTTACATCTATTCGTCAGACCCTAATAACTGGTTTCTAGCCTTGATGATTTTGATTTTGGGAATTGGTATTGTAATAGCTGGTCGATGAGGGAGATTTTTCTGTCAGAAAAAAAGAAGCCCAAACCGCATCATGTCAAGAAAGTTCCGTTGCTTATGGGCTTGCTTTTTGTTGGTTTGGGATTGTGGAATCTCGTCTTGATTCTTATGGGTACTGCATCAGAATCTATGGAAGGAACATACGCAACGCTCGTAGTTGCTTTCCTTGGTTTTGGAATAACATTACTCGACAAGTCAGGAATCTTGGAAAAATAGCGGTAGAATGAGTTAATAGGATATTGCACTAATCTCAATTCGGGGTACTGCATGACCATTTCATATTTCAGATCTAACACGATCTATTGTGGCGACTGCAAAGAGGTCTTGTCAAAATTCCCTAACGAATGTGTAGACTTGATTTATGCAGACCCACCTTTCTTTTCAAACAGACATTATGAAGTGATTTGGAGAGATGGTGCTGAAATCCGTTCATTCGGAGATAGGTGGAAAGGTGGAATAGAAAACTACGTTCTGTGGATGAAAGAAAGACTTGAACATTGTTATCGAGTATTGAAAAAGACGGGTTCAATGTATCTCCACTGTGATTCACACGCATCACATCATCTTAAGGTAGAGATGGATCGGATATTTGGAGAAAACCATTTTCAGAATGAAATAATCTGGAAAAGAAGTGACGCTCACAGTGACGCGAGACAAGGGGCAAAGCATTACGGAAGAGTAACTGACAGCATTTTGTTCTACACAAAATCGGATGAATACACCTTCAACACAATATACGTTCCTCTTCCAGAAACCACTCAGGAAAAATGGTACAGACACGTAGAACCCAAAACGGGAAGAAGATACAACTTGGATAATCTCACTGCCTCAAAAGCGGGTGGCGATACATCATACGAGTTTCAAGGTGTCAGACCACCTCAGGGAAGGTATTGGGCATACACACGAGAAAAGATGCAAAAAATGTGGGATGAAGGAAGAATTGTCAAGACGAGAACAGGAAAACTCTATTACAAGAGATATTTAGACGAAAGCAAAGGCGTTCCACTTCAAAACTTGTGGACTGATATTTCGATGCTACGTGGATTTAGTGCCTCCAAAGAGCACCTTGGATACCCTACCCAGAAACCTGAAGCACTCTTGGATAGAATCATTAGAACATCCTCAAACAGTATGGATGTTGTTTTAGACCCTTTTTGCGGTTGTGGAACGGCTATTTTTGTGGCTCATAAACTTGGAAGACAATGGATAGGAATAGACGTTTCTCCGACAGCATGTAATCTCATGGAAAACAGAATGCGAAAATTATATGTCTCGCCTAACGTTATGGGTATGCCCCTAACTGAGGAAGACCTTGGAAAGCTTCCACCTTTCGAGTTTCAAAACTGGGTCGTTCAAAGACTGTTCGGAAGAGTTTCAGCACGCAAAAGCTCAGACATGGGTATTGACGGTTTCACGTTTGAAGGTGTTCCTATCCAAGTCAAACAGTCGGATGACGTTGGAAGAAACGTTCTTGATAACTTCGAGACAGCAATCAGACGAAGAAAGCAGACAAAAGGGATTATTGTCGCTTTCAGTTTCGGAAAAGGAGCAAACGAAGAAATGGCAAGAGCAAAACTTCACGACGATATAGACATAAAACTAGTCACGGTCAAAGACCTCTTGCGAAACCGAAACCAAGATAATCTATGACAAACAAGTTTACAGTGTCCTTGCAGAGGAACAAATAAAAGCATGCTGTTCGGGTCAAACTAACTTAAAAAGAGTATTGGAGAATTGTTCTATTGTGAAAAAATGAGTGATTCCAAACCAGTCAGATGTCAGAAATGTGGAAAACCTTTGGGTTACGTGACCGTGCTTGCAAGGGGTCTAACATCATTACCGCAACCTCTTCAAAACGTAAAGCTGGTTGCTATCTGTATGGAATGTTTCCAGAAGAAAAAATAGCATACTCAAAGGAAGGAAGCGACAAATATGCCCTTTACTCCGTTTCATCTTGGTCCAGCCTTGGGTTTTGGGCTTCCCCTCAGAAAGTATCTTCATGTGCCCACGTTCTTGGTGGCCAACATTCTCATTGATGTTGAACCTTTTCTGGTGCTATCATTAGGGCTCGATTATCCTTTACATGGCTATTTACATACATTCCTTTCAGCTTTCTGCCTTGGTCTTGTTCTTGGTTTTGCAATGTTCCTTCTTGAGAGAATTATGCATCCACTTTACAAGGCATTCCTATTGGAGCCAAACATCATGCTAAGAATGAAACCCTTTATGGTTGCAGGCATTTCAGGCACGATGCTTCATGTTCTGTTTGATTCTCCGTTATATGATGACATAAAACCGTTCTATCCATTGGCTACAAATCCCTTGTATACTTCTGTTTCATCCCTTGAAGTGTATAGTTTTTGCGTGTGGATGGGAATCCTTGGAATTGTATTCTATTTAGGCTTGCTGCTCTTTCTAGCGTATGATAGATTATGGAAGAAACGTCATAAGGATTTATCCTAGCCTTCATGCTCTTTTCGACAACACTGTTAGGCGATATAGGAAAAAGCCGATCAAGACCAAGCAAACTAGAAGCACAACCGCAAGAACACCCGCTTCCACACCCATAAAGAAAACGTCGGAATGGGTAGGATAGTTAGCAGTAAACAACTGCCAAACAATCGAGATGCTAACAATCGCCAAAAGGGCAATAACACCCAAGAGAACATAGCTTCTTAGGAACATGACTAATCACTCAAAAACTTAGGTTTGATTCAAAATAAGCTTTTCGCAGAAGTGATTTCGATTCAGCTATAACTTTGCTAACGTTTCTTTTCTTCGAGGAAATGGATATTGTCAAAGCCTCTGCTTGCTTTTTCTTTTTGTTCTTTTAGCCAATTCTCATAGCCCATTTGGCGCGCGCGAGGAGTAAATTATTCGTGCTTAAGAGAATACCTGCTGCGCGCGCTAAAGGCATATCTCTGATCGTTTTTTGTTATGTTTTTGGCACAACTTTATCCAATGCCCTAGGCAAGAAGTATAAGACTATATTATTGCTTTAGTTGTCTCCTTACTGAATATATGTATTTTACCAAGATCCATTGCCATAACAACTTCTTGGCTTGCCTTCGCTTTAGTATCTTTAACTGTTGCCACGAGTGGAATCCGCCCTGCCTTTAAGTGTAAAAGCAGGTATGGTCCTACAGGTTCGATAAGGTCTATGGTCATTCGAATGGCATTTTCCTGCACAGTTCCTTCGGCACATATATTTTCATAGATATCTTCGGGCCTGATGCCCATTATGAGTTCCGCGCCAATGTAGCTTCTTAGTTCAGAAGGCATCTTGGCTGGCAAGAATATTCTAAATTCTTTTGCATCTAAGTATAACTCCTTCTTTTCTTCAAACAAAGTGCAGTCCATGAAGTTCATTTCCGGGGATCCGATAAACCCTGCAACGAAGAGGTTTGAGGGGTGATTGTACAGTTCGTCGGGAGTGCCTATTTGTTCAGTTACGCCATCTTTCTGAACCATGATTCTATCTGCCATGGTCATGGCTTCTACTTGATCGTGAGTGACATAAATGGTGGTGACCTTTAATTCCAGCTGCAATTTCTTCAACTCTGTCCTTGTTTGACACCTGAGTTTTGCGTCGAGGTTTGCGAGGGGTTCGTCCATCAAAAAGACTTTAGGCCTTCTGACTATTGCTCTCCCCAAAGCTACCCTCTGTCTCTGTCCTCCGCTGAGTTGCCTTGGCTTCCTGTCTAAAAGCTGAGATATGCCCAGAAGTTCTGCGGTTTTCTTAACACTTCCCTCTATTTCATGCTTGTCTGTGTTCCTGATTTGAAGTGGAAAGGCGATGTTATTAAACACGGTCATGTGTGGGTAGATAGCATAGTCTTGGAACACCATTGAAATTTCTCTTTCATGTGGTGGTTTGTGTATACCCTGCTCTGCAGAGGTTACCAACTCGTCCCCTATCCATATCTCCCCTGAATCTATTTTGATTAAGCCTGCTATGGCAAAAAGGGTTGTTGTCTTGCCGCATCCTGATGGCCCTAAAAATACAAAGAATTCCTTGTCTTCTATTTGAAGGTTTAAGTCTTTAACAGCTACAGTTTTCCCATATTTTTTGGTCAAATTCTTTATGGTTATGCTAGCCATTTGTAATTACCATGCTATCCTTTTATAGCTCCAGCCATGTATCCACGTATAAGATATTTTCCTAATCCTAGATAAATAAGTAGGATAGGTAATGCGTACCATAACGCCCCTGCCATTTGAACATTCCAGTTGAATTCGGTTGTTCCCTTTAAGTTTGCCAGAGCGACCGAAGCTGGCATGGCCTCTAATCCCCTGGCCAATGTCACGCCGAAGAGGAAGTCGTTCCATATGCTGGTGAACTGAAGAACCGCCGCGACTACAAATGGAAGCAAAGAAAGAGGTAAAATTATACGCCTATATATTGTCCATGTTCCAGCTCCATCTGTTTTAGCAGCCATTATGAGGCTATCGGGGATAAGGCCGTAGAAATTCCTGAAAAGAAGAGTAGTTATGGTAATTCCGTAGGTTGTATGTGCTAAGATAAGCCCTCCTAGGCTGTTGTACAACCCTAATCTGGATATTGTCAGAACTAGAGGGACAAGGACTGCTTGGTAGGGGAGGAATATCCCAATGGAAAACAGCAGAAACATTATATTGGACCCTCGGAATCTAATCTTCGTCAATGCGTAACCGTTGATTGACCCCAAAAGACATGAAAAGATCGTTGCAGCTACTGTGAATGTAAGACTGTTCAGTAGGGGCCTCTCCATGATGTTAAAGGCTGTTATCATTGGTTCAATGGTTGGAGACAGCGGTGGTTGCACTGGAATTGTGTTGATAAGATCATTTAAGCTTTTGAAAGTTGTTGTGATATCTGTCCATAGAGGAAGCAGAAACACAAATGCGAAAAAAAATAGCAGAACATAGAGAATTATTCGTCTAGGTTTAGGGAATCTCAGTCCTTCTCCCTCCGTGAAGACAGGTACAGATATGGTACAACTATCACAAGCGCGAGCAAGAACAATAGTGTTGCCATGGCAGCTCCGTTGGCGTACTTGTCCATGCGAAAAGTGTTCCTGAACATCAGTAAGGGCACAACATACGTAGCGTATCCTGCTGGCCCTCCGCCTGTTAGTACATAAATAAAGTCGAATACTTTGAGGGCAAATATCATGAGAACCACAAATGCGCTCAAGGCAGGAGTTTTTAGTTGCGGGACTACAACACGTCTATACAAGTTTAAACCTGTTGCCCCGTCCACTTCTGCTGCCATTACTTGAGATTCGGGAATCGATTTTATCCCAGCCGAAAAAATCAACATCGTGTATCCAGAGAATTGCCAGACAATAGCTAAGACGACACAGGCTAATGCTATGTTAGGGTCAGTGGTCCATCCAGGTTGTAGGAACCCGAGCCCAATTGTCCGCAATAACGTATTTATAACGCCCTCTTTTGGGTTATACATCCATAACCACAAAGTTGCGGTGATAACATACGAGAGGGAAAATGGCAGTAGGTAGATGTTTCTAAAGACGCCCTCACCTCTCACCTTCGAGTCTAGAAGTATGGCCAAAAAAAGACCTAAAGCAAGGCTGCTAGGTACAAATAGCAGTATTAAAATGAGGTTATTTGTTAGGGACGTTAAAAACTCCGGGTCTTGGAATAAGGTTACGTATTGACCGAACCCAACAATATTGTAGCTTGGGGCAAGGCCTTTCCAGTCTGTGAGGGATACTACCACATTCCATCCGATGAGGACATACACAAAGTAGCCTACAAGCACCAAGGATGGCAGAACAAAGAGTAAGTTGACCATCGTTTCACGTGTAAACACTTTTCTGAAGGGAAGCCTCATTTGTTGACCACTTTAATATATTTTCTATTAAGCCGTTCAGAAGATAATTTCCTGCTGTTGGTTCCCGTTTTATACACCCGGGCTTCATTCGAATAGAAGATTCGAGAAGATAAAAAGCCTTTCGTTGGGGTCTCTTCTAGAAGACCTAAACTTGTTGTTCCGAGGACTTATTTTTGGACCCAAATGTTCGCTCAAGATGCAGGTACCGCATTACTGAAGCGACGTTCAAGGTCTATCTGGGAAGGGATTAATCGCATTTAACTTGATCTTACAGAAAAATAGAAGGGGGAGAGACATCTTCTTGTCGTTTTGCTTCGACAAGCGTCTCTGCTTTTATAATGACCACACTGTGGTGTAGTCGGCACTTGCAGCATTTGTTGCGTCGGTCAGAGCCTTTGCTGTTGCGCTTACATCCTTGTTCGTCACGAAGGCGGATACTATGTCATTCACCTTTGCGGAGAACGATTGAGGTGCACCACTTCCGTGAGTTACACTTGGGTACATGTGTGTGGCTGCTTTAAAGTCGGCTATGGCGGCCTTTTGATACGGGCCATATTTGGTTGTGTCTGAGTCAGTGCGTGCAGATATAGAACCCTTGATCGGATTGAATGCATCTTGGCCTTCTTTGGAACCTACGACCGTTAGCCATTTTAAGGAGTTTTCGGGGTGTTTCACGCCTTTGGGATGTTGGAAGCAATCTATGCAAAGTCCGTACATGCCCGCGGTTCCAGGGACTGTAAATGTTCCATAGTCCGTACCATACACTTTGTTTGCAACATAGAACTCTCCGTTAGCCCAGTCTCCCATGACGCTAAACGCGGCATCGCCTTTGATTACCTTTGCAATTGCCTGATCCCAAGTCAATGCGGAGTGATCTGTGTTAACATAGCTTAGATACGTTTTGAACTTTGTCAACGCATCCAATAGCTTGGCGTCGGTTGCCGATGTAACCTTTCCATTTACCCAACTCTGGTAAAAGTCTATTCCTTCACTCGCTATTATTTGCTCGAGAACGTGTGTGGCTGCCCACGCACCTGAGTCCCCTAAAGCTATTGGGCTAGCAACGCCTGCGGTTTTTAATTTGTCGCATGCAGCAAAGAAAGCATCCCATGTAGTCAAAGTAGTCGGATCTATACCATTATTAGTAAGGACGGCTTTGTTGTACCACACTACGTTGACCCTATGAATGTTCACTGGAACAGCGTAGTAGTCATTGCCAAATTTTACCATGTCCTGTACTACTTTTGGGATGACGTTTGCCCATTTCTGGTCGTTCCAGAGACTCGTTATTGGATCCAAGTAGCCTCCGTCATAGTACGGTTTGCCCTCATATCCAGCGTGCATCTGGAAAGCATCCGGGGCTTCTCCAGCGAGCACCAAAGGCTTGATGACTGCTTGAAAAACATACCCTGCTCCGCCAGCTACTGGGCTCTGTATTACCGCTACATCTGGGTATTTCGCCTTGAAAACATCGACAAGCGCGTTTATTGCTTTTGCTTCTCCGCCTGAGGTCCACCAATGGTAGATTTCTACTACATTCGCCTCAGCACTAGGTGCGGGTCGCAGAAGATAGTATGCTGCTCCGCCTACGACTAGCGCAGTAATAAGCACTGCTGCAGTTACAAGATAGATAGCTTTAACCAAAAGAATCACTCCATTCTGAAGTGTAACTTTTTTGTATAAAAGCTTTACGTTTCTGTAAGTAAAGCCGATGTTTACAATGTTATGACATGTTAGACAAGCATTCACTGCGCGCGCGCTATATTTGCTGAAAGAGTTTCAATCGCGAGGTTTCTTCGTTATCGATGTTTGTTACGAGCCTGTAGCGCGCGCGAAAACTCTGACGAGTTGCTTAGACAGTGAATCCATGTTTTCTGATTC
>Ga0315280_10009925_pt1 | contig 12048 bp, 5 predicted proteins | sample YL17G06_40_MG_FD_203697 | JGI IMG/M metagenome (GOLD analysis project Ga0315280, IMG submission 203697) | Sediment microbial communities from Yellowstone Lake, YNP, Wyoming, USA - YL17G06_40 | ecosystem: Environmental > Aquatic > Freshwater > Lake > Sediment | place: USA: Wyoming | collected... | reverse complement strand
CGAATGTCTGCTTTTGCGCGCGAAATCTTCGCGCGCGTTTGTGCCTCGAGGAAATTCGGCACGGCGATCATCGCCAGAATGGCGATAATCGCCACGACGATCAGAAGCTCGATCAGTGTAAACCCCAATCTGTTCTTTCCCATACGTTAACCTCCTCGGCTGCGCGACCAAGGGCGTCCCTGCCGCTGGCGCAGTCGCAAAACCGATATTGTTGCTTCCCCTCTCGGAGAGCGATTCGGTATGGATGCCTAAACCGAAAGAGACAGAAATGTCTCTGGCGGGGGGCGCTTTCCCTCCTGCCGGGCACCAATGTACTATGAGTTCGGCCCCATGTTCTATCGGCCGAACCGCTGTTCTGGGTTTCCATCGCCCGAACAATCAGGGATGTCTTGCTAAGCTGCTTTGCCCCGCTGGCAACCCACCTGCCGGAAGCTTTTACGGTCAGACGCTGGCTTTGGCAAGCTAATTCTTTTGGACGGGAAAGCCGAGATTTCGCTTGATCGCCGTCCCATTTGACCTTTCATTTGAGGGGTCGGCGGAAGGTGAGGAATCAAATCGGTTTCCTCCACAAGCGCGGCAAGAATCCAATTCCGCTGCGAGGTTTAGCGCCATGAGACGATTCCAGCCCGTGGCGATTGGGCTGATTTCTTTGACGGTGGCCGCCACCTTCTCGGCGGCACCGGGCGAAAAGCGTTCCTGGATCATGCCGACGTCGCAGATCCGTCCGGGGATGACCGGCTATGGCCTGACGGTGTTTTGCGGTGAGACCCCCGAACGGTTCCAGGTCGAAATCCTCGGTGTTCTTCAGAACGGCGTCGGAGCCGGAGTGGATATGATTCTGGCGCGGCTCGAACACGAGCGCCTGCGCGACATCGGCGTAATCGCCGGTATGAGCGGCAGTCCGGTCTTCCTCGAAGACCGCCTGATTGGAGCCGTCGCATACGGTTACCAATTCTCGAAGGTTGCGATTGCGGGGATTACGCCGATCGAAAAGATGATTGATGTCTATGACCGAACAGCGTTGGAGCCGCCGCCGCGCGACATTGCCCTCGGCCCGGTCGAGACGGTTCGCTTCGGCGAGCCGGTCTCCTTCGAGCCGAAAGCCCGACGGTTTGGCCCAGAGCCGGTGCGCGTTCGCCCGGACGATCTTCCCCCATTGGCGCGCACCCTGTTCGGCGCGGGGCAAGATGATCGCGCCCCGAATGAAATCCGTTTGGAACCCCTGTCGCTGCCAGTGATGGTTTCGGCTTGTTCACCTCAGACCGCCACCCTCGTCGAGAGATTCTTCAAGCCGTTGGGCATGGAGCCTGTCTTCATGCCCTTGGGTTCGAGCAGCCGGGCCGCCGAGACAGTTTCGACGGCGCCGATTGTGAACGGTGCGGCGATGGGCATACCGTTACTAATGGGCGACATGAGCGTCGGCACCATTGGGACGGTCAGCTATACGGATGGAAAGAAATTGATTGCTTTCGGTCACCCGATGTCGGCGCGCGGTCCAGTGGAGTTTCCCATGGGGCCGGCGCGAGTAATCACGACGTTGCCCAGCCTGATGCGCCCGTTCAAGATGGCGGAAATCGCGGGCCTGTCGGGCAGTATTTATCAGGATCGGTTGACCGCGGTCGGCGGGGTCATTGGCAAGATTCCCTACCTGGTGCCAATGACCGTGAAGGTGATCCATGAGGGAAACAAGACCAACCGCACCTATCAGTTTCGGATGGCCGACCATCGGCTTTTCACACCGCGCATGGCCACGATGGCACTGGTTGAAGCGTGTACATCGGGCGAGCGCTCGGAGGGCGATTTGACGGCGACGGTTCACTATCGCGTGGAGACCGATGACGGCCGCGTGATCGAAAAGGACAACATGGCGGCGGGGGGGATGGCTCCCATGGCTCTCTCGCTTGGATTGCTCACAGACATGGTGCCGATCTATAGCAATGAGTTTCAGGTCCGGTCGGTGCGAAAGGTGACCGCCGAGGTTCGCTTGCGCGATGGCATCCAATCGGCCGATTTGCGAAGCGCCTTCGTTGACCGATCCGTCGTCAAGCCCGGCGAGGCAGTTTCCATCTCGGCCTATATTAAGCCGTGGCGACAAGAGCAGCAGCGGATCGCAACGACCCTGGTCGTGCCGGCGGATTTGCCCAACGGGCGCTATAATGTCGCCGTTTGTGACGCCAGACAGCGCGAGCTGGCCGAGGTCGTCCGAGCGCCGGGACTTTATCGGCCCCGCGATTTTACCGACATGGTGCGTATTCTGGACATTCATTTCCCACCCAATCGCCTCTATGTCATGCTGACAAGTCCGGAGGGCGGCCTTACGATTGACGGCCGCGAGTTCGAGGCCTTGCCGCCCAGCTTTCAGCTCGCCCTTGGCCAGTTGCGTGACCGGGAGAGAGTTGTCCCAACCATAGGACAGATTCTGGCCGAAACGACTGTGAACGTGCCGTTCGTCATCAGCGGCAGCCAGATCACCCAGATCGAGGTGGACCGACGCGGTGGCCGATAGGATTCTGGATTTCGGATTGCGGATTTCGGATTTGAGAAGAGAAAAGGAGCGGACCTTGAAAGCTATCATCCGTCGAGTTTCGAGTTTCGGGTTTCGAGTTTTGGGTCTTCTGGCCCTGTGGTGGGCAACTAGTCTGACGTTGGCGCCAGCGGTTCAGACCCAGATTGCACGGAGCGACACCTACGATGAATTCGCGCCGGGCGAATTACACTCGGTTTCGCTGTCGCACCTGGGCCGCCTGACCCTGGCGCCAGAGTTGAGGTCCGTTTATCGTCCCGACGCCGAGATCATTTGGGCGGTGGCTGTCGCACCCGATGGTCGGCTCTTTCTGGCCACGGGACATTCGGGAAAGATTTTTGTCACCGATGCGAAAGGGAATGGCTCGCTGTATCTCGATCTGGCGGCACCCGAGGTCACGACGCTCCTGTTCCATTCGGACGGGAAACTTTACGCTGGAACGTCGCCCGACGGTAAGTTGTTCGTTTGCGACCCGCCGGGCACCGTCACACTCGTTTGCGAAACGAAGGAGAAGTATGTTTGGGATCTGCTGAGTGATCCCGCCGGTGGAATCATCGTTGCCACGGGACCGAAGGGAAAGATTTTCAAGGTGAATCCCGAAACGAAGAAAAGCGATCTGCTTTTTGACGCACCCGACGACAATGTTTTGAGTCTCGCCTATGATCTCAAGGGTCGGCTTCTCGCGGCCACCCAGGGCAAGGGACGAGTTTATCGTTGGGATCAGGAGCGGGCGACCACGCCGGTTGTTGTCTTCGAGGCCCCGGACGACGAGGTGCGGCGGATTGTGGTGGACCCGGCGGGAAACATTTTCGCGGCGGTCAACAGCGAAGTCGTGGTCCGCCGAGTTATGACATCCTTGCCCATGCTCACCGGTGAGGGCCCCAGCGTATCCAGGCCTCCCGAAAGCCCGGGGAGCGGCGAAACACCGTCCAAACCGGAGCCGCTAAAGACCATGCCTTCGGCGCCACCCATGCCAGCGGGACGGACGGAGATCTACATGATTGATTCCGAGGGCTTTGTTCGGTCGCTCTGGAAACCTACCGAGGCCCCAACTCACGATGTGGCTTACGATGCGGGACGCGGCATTGTCATGATCGCGGCGGGCAGCAAAGGCAAACTCCTCCGTCTCGATAGTCGGGGCAACTATGGAATTGTCCTGAGCACCAAAGAAGATCGCGTCTTTGCTCTCGAACCGGCGGGCCGTCAGCTCTATCTGGCGACAGCGGGACCGGCGGCGCTGTATCGTCTGGGCGAAGGGCAAGCCCGAAAGGGTGAGTATATCTCGCCTGCTCTCAACGCCGGAACGACCGTTCGCTGGGGCAGTTTGAGGCGCGAAGGCGATGGGGCCGATCAGATTGAAATCGAAACACGTAGCGGCAATACCAAGGAGCCCGACGGCACCTGGTACGACTGGCGACCGGTGAAATGGCGCGACGGCCCCAAGGATGGACAGATTCAAAGCTCGGTGGCACGCTATCTTCAGTGGCGCGCGTTGCTCAAGGCAACTCGGGACGGCAAGTCGCGCGAGCTCGATCTGGTCGAGGTTTTCTATGTTCCCAGCAATGAGGCTCCACAGATCAAGAAGATCGAAATCAAGAAAGCCGCTCCGACGGCCCCCGCACGGCCTCCCGAAATGCCCTCGGGACCCACCATGCCCACGGGTGCGCCGTCAAAAGAACCGTCATCTGGCAAGGATTTCCAAGTCGAAGAGAATTCCAATCCCAAGAGATTTGACATCACCTGGCAGGTGAGCGATCCCAACGGCGATTCCCTCGAATCGTCTCTTTATTTCAAAAGCGAGGACGAGAAGAACTGGAAGCTCGTCAAGGACAAATTGACGCAACCGCGATACATGTTGGAAACCGGCTCGATCCCCGACGGTACCTATCGGATCAAGGTTGTTGTGACCGATGCCCCCGCTAACTTCGCGCCAAACGCCCGGACCGACGAGTTCATCAGCGAACGGTTTGTCGTGGACAATACGCCGCCCGAGATTGAGAAGATCAAACCGGCGGCGACGCGCGAGGGAAACAAAATCCGCTGGCGAATTTCGGTGAGCGTTCGCGATGCCATCTCCATCATCGCGGGCGCAAAGTACAACGTTGACGGTCAAAAGTGGAACGTCCTCGTCCCAACCGATGGGCTGTTTGATGAGCGGGCCGAGGATTTTGAGCTTAACACGGATCTGCTCGAAGGCGACGAGCATGTAGTAGGGCTGGTCGTAACAGATCGCGAGGGAAACTCGGCTGTCGGAAAAGCCCTTTTGCGTCCGTAGAATGGGCGGGACATCCTTGACTTTTTTGCAGGACAGGTCCCATAAAAACATTGTGATGGTTATCAAGGGCGTCATCAGAGACAGAAACATTGCCTGCCGAAGCTTCCTGCGGCGGGCTTTTTCTCTCCCCGGCGCAATTCTTCTGGCCGGCGTTTTGTTCCTGCCGGCGGCGGTTCGTGGAGAATCCAGACCGACCACGACGACCGAACGAATCTGCTTCGTTTTCACAGGGTCGCGCGCAAGCGAACTGGAATCGTGTGGATGCCACGAGAGCCAGACAGGTGGGGTGGACCGCGAGGCCTACTGTTATGAGCAACTGCGAAAGACTTATCCCAACCTCATCGCCATCGAAGTGGGTGGCTGGACAGATGCTTTCCAAACGCCTAACGAGCGGCTGAAAACCGATTATCTTCTTCGAGCATTGCGCCAAATGCGGTTTAGCGTTTTCAACGTCACCCCGTATGATCTCGTTTTCGGGACAACCTATCCGCTTCAACTAACGGAAAATGGATCAGGGCAATTGCTTTCGGCCACCGTGGCCTCGACCGTTTTCGACAAGGTGGCGGGTACGACCACGACGCAGCGATTGTTTGCCCCCTATACGATCCTCGAAGCGCCACGCCGGGACGGCCGTCGAGCCATCCGCGTCGGTGTCATTGGAATGACCCACCGCGAATCGCTCGAACCGCTGACCGTTCAGCAGCTGAAAAACACAGCCCGGCAAAATTGGCATTTCGAAGTCCTCGATTCGAGCGAAGTTCTCCATACGATCATTCCCGAGGTCCGCAAGCAGGCCGATTATGTTATCCTTCTCGCCCTTATGGACCGCCAGATTGCCCGGCGATTGATGGGCCAAATCGAAGGTGTGGATCTTTTCGTTACCGCCTGGGGCGTTCAAGCCCTTCGCGATTCTGTGCGGGCCGGCAAGACGACCTTCCTCAACACCGGCTACTGGGGTCGCCACTTCGTTCAGGCGGTCGCCGAATTCGATGCCGGAAATCATCCGATTGGCCTGACCGGTGGCATGGTGGACATCCGTTCTGACGGACCTGCTGATCCCTCAATCACCAAACTTCTGGAGCAATACCGCGAGAATACCAAGAAACTGGATCGTCAGATGGCCGTGGCGAGAGAGCAGAGCCGCTACACGGGCCGCACCGAATGCATCAGCTGCCATAATTTGGAATACCTTCAATGGACGCGAACGCCTCACAACCTGGCCATTGTCACGTTGGTGCAGAAGAACCAGCACTACAATCCCGACTGTCTGGCGTGTCATGCCGCCGCATATGGCGAAGCCGACGGTTTCGTGGATATGACGCAAACGCCGCACCTGGTTAGCGTTCAGTGTGAGGCATGTCATGGACCTGCTCGTGCTCATGTGAAGGCGCTGAAAGAGATGATGAAACCCGACACTTCGGGTACGGTCCGAAGGCCCAGCGTTACCGACAATTATCCGCACCTGGTTATTCAGATACCTCAGGCGCTCTGTTTGAAATGCCACGTCATAGACCACGACCCGGATTTCAACTACGAGCGCGATCTGCTGTTGATCTCGCACAAAAACGCCCAGGGGCCATTTCGCCGCCAGCTGGCCCGCCCGCCGACAACGTCCGCGACGCTGACCGGTTCGCTCACGCCCGCATCTTCGGCGCCCCCGCTATCGCCAGCGGCGCCCGTCACGGTTCCACTGACCCCAAAGTAATGGCGGACGATGAAGTAGATTGCCAGACCTGCTTTGGATTCTTCGTTGCTATTGGGGCGAAAAACCACCTTTTCGCAAGTCTCTCGTCCCTTGAACACCAAACTCCGGACGGGGATGTCTGTGGGGCCGTTAGCATCCACTTTGCCCTCCACTCGTTACGCCTGTTTCATTGCATCGCGGTTTGCCAAATTCAGGCGGTGGAGTTTCTCTTGTCTCACTTCAAACGTAGCGTTTCCCGAATGTCGGCGGTGAGCGCAATCGGCTTGCCATCCTTGTCGAAGAAGTCCAGCCGATACTCGCCGCGCGGGAGCAGTTCGTTGAGATTGGTGCGACGATTGCATAGGTCCTGCACTTCAAGCACTTGTTTGCCGGTCAGATCCCTCACCACGACTTTGACATTCTCGGTGGTTCCGAGCAGTCGCTGAAGCTTGGTCATCTTGTTGTTGCCGTTGATGATCCATGCAGGGGAATCCGGAGAATCGAACTTTCCGGGGGCTGGTGTCGGTTTTGTCGAGAGACCCGCGCCTGCGGCGGACTTTGCTTGTGGTTCCCGTTCGAGATAGCCAAGGGACTGCAAAAATTCCTCCATGCGCGCGAGCGATTTGTCGAGCCACACCGGCGTGAGCGAAAAACCATGCCCCCCTTCGCCGATAAAGAGGTCCATCTTCTGCCCGCTTCCTTTCCACTTTTCCACAAACGCCCGTGTGCTCTCAAAAGTAGGATCTCGCGTGCCGATGAAGACCAGTGTGGGCGGCATGTCTTTCCGCCAATGACGCGCGGGAGAGAGCCGCTGTGCCCGTTCGCGATCTCCTTCCACGGCGTCAAGAAACGGCGTGGTGCGAGTGCCACCCTCGACGAAATCCAGGAGCGGGTAGTGCAAAATCAGCGCATCCGGCCGGCGTGACATCGTCCTGTCGTCGGTGTCTGCATTGAACTCTTCGAGGGCCGCCAGGCCGGCGGCCAAATGTCCACCGGAAGAGCTGCCACAAGCGACCACGCGAGCAGGATCCATTCCAAGTGTCTTCGCATTCGCGCGGATCCACCGGATGGCGCTGCCGGCGTCCTCGACGGCCTTGTCCGGCAAAACGCCGTCGGTCTTGCGCTTGCGATACTCCACGCAGGCGGCCACCATGCCCCGCTTGGCAAAGTGCTCGGCCTGCGTGATGAAAGCCTGTCCGAAACCGCTTGCGGCCGCCGTGTCATGATCACCCCGTTGCTCACCCAAGGGATTCGGCTGACCGGTAACTTTGTCTTTGGGATTAAAGCCACCGCCGCCAAAAAACAGGATGGCAGGCCGCACGTCGCTCGGTTTCCAATCGGGCGGGTAATGAACCTCTAAACGGAGTTTCCGCGAACCTATGGTCTTATATACATATTCCCGTCGGGGCTCGAATGTCACCTCGTTCCGCGAGGAATCCCGCTGGCGTGCCAGATGCTGCGCCAGCCATCGTTCTTGCGTGGCGAGAGTACGTTCTTCATAGCCGGCGGGCGCAGATTTGTGGGGCAGCGCAACCTTCGGTGCATCTGCCAGATAGCCTATGGCGCGGAGTTTCTCGTCCATCGCTTCGGTTGTTTTTTCCAACCAGGGAGAGAACTTGAAAAAGCCGTGAACGCCTCCATCGCCGACAAATGCTTCAACCGGCAATTTGGCTTGTCGGGCGGCACGAATGAATTCATCCACGTAAGGCGCCAGCCCATCGCGCGAGCCATAGAATATCATCGAAGGCGGCGGCACCTTGTCCCGCTTGCCGCTGTCGAGCACTTTCCGCGTCATCGCCTCAGGCAGGACGTCCAGGTCCGGGTTGAAAAGAAATAGGACCCCTGGCAGCGGATCTATCGTCGCGTTGTCGCCCAGGGGCTCCATCTCGTCGGCCAGAACAGCCGCGGCAATCAGGTGGATGCTCCCCGACCCGCCTGCCGCCGCAATTCGTTCGGGGTCAATCCCCAATGTTGCGGCGCGGGTTCGCATCCAGCAGACAGCGCCATAGATGTCCTCGATGCACTGTTTCGAGGTGACGCCCTCCTTGCTCTTTTCCCGGTAATCCGCACGGGCGATAACCATGCCGCGGCGAACGAAGTAGGCGGCCTGGTCGTCGAATTGACGCTCCGCGCCGCTACCCTGCCAACCGCCATTGTAGAAAAAAATCATCGCCGCCCGCTGATCGCCCGGATGCCAATCGGCAGGAAACTCCAAAGCCATTCTTAAATCGCGCTCTTTCGTTTGCCGGTAAACTGCCGGCTGGCTCGTCAGCGCCTCGGGAACAGCGGCCACCAACGTGTGTGGTTGGCCGTTGGACAGTGAGGGTGTTACAGCAAACCACGTCTTCGCATACGGATCGGTGGAGAAAAAGGACAGCAGCTCGCGGGCAACACGCGCGCGGCCGGACTCCGACAGGTGCACGCCGTCTTTGACCACATCGTCTCGGGTCCAGCGATAGCCGTCGTGTCGAGGCTGGTCGCCGTCGGTCCAAAAGTAGGTCGCCCAACTCACCAGGCAGACAACCGCGCCATCGCCGGCAAACCGCAAGTCTTCGCGCCCTGCGGTCTGTTCCTCGATCAGCCACTTGACGGCCCAGCCGACATGATAGGGCCGCGGCTCACCGTGCTTTTCTTTCGCCGCACCGGCACCAAGGAATGCTGTCGTGTGGCGCGCACTGTGATAGCAAATGCGGACGTTCGGGAAGTGCTTCTTCAGCAGGCGCAGGTTGCCCGCGATGCTTTCCTTGAGGCGCTGCGGACGGCCGGGAAAATCGTCGCGTTGATCGCGCAAATCGTCCGACTGATACCATGCCACCTGCACTTGCGCAGGCGACAGACCACGTTTCTCCACCTCGGCCTGGGCGGCGGTCCAATAGCGACCGGAAGAATCCGCGATTTTGTTCACGTCCTGACCGCCCCGCGCGCAGTTCACAAAGACGACGGCGGAATTGATCCCGGGGGTCCGCGGCGCTAGGTCTTCCAGCGTGGCAAACACCTGCCGACACACCGATGCGCCAATTCCAACGACGACGATCTTTCCCTGGGCGCTGGGCCGCCCATCGTGGTCGAGCGCCTGGACGCTCTCGCAGGCGCTCCGGAGCGCTTCGGCATGTGCTCCCCCAGGCTCGTTCTTTCCGTCAGCATAGAGTCCGCCTTGAAACCCCTGGTACCTCTGTGTACCCAAAGAGTTCAATGGGGTAAGTCCGACGCTTTCGCCACGCCCCAGACTTGCGAACAGCCACACACCGCCAAGGAGCAGGAACAGACTTGTCTTTCCCCATAATCCGTGCATGGAAATCCACCTCCAGCCCTCTCTGGGATCTTTTTCATTGCCGGCCAGCTCGTAATAACCCGCCGTGCTCATGTCAGTCAATCGTCCCCTCCGCGTAAAAGTGGTCGCGCAGATCTCTCGAGTAGTGAAGCGTCCTTGCGGCTTTGAAACGATACTCCAAAGATCCATTTCCGCTTGTCGGCTAACGCAGCAGCGTTCTCATCTTTATCGCTTCGATGCATCGGTGAGAGGCTGATAATCCCAGACGGTGGGCTGGCCTTCGTCCATGGCTTTTTGCATGAGGATTCGTTCGGCCTGGCTTTCGTAAACATCCTTCTCGATTTTTTCCGGGGCGAAGTGCTTACGTATTTCGGCACGAAGTGATGTTTCCAGTCCGCCGAATTCCGGCCAGCCGACCAAGTTCTGCACTTCATTCGGATCCCGCTCCAAATCAAACAGTTGCGTGTCGTGGCCGTGGATATAGACATACTTGAACTTGCCCCTGCGTACCATAAAACACGGCGCCGCCACTCCCTCGGAATGATATTCACTCAAGACGACGCGCTCGGGACCCTCATCTTTTTTGCCTTCCAGAAGATTCAGGAAACTGCGGCCATCAATGTTGTTGGGTGCCGGAGCCTTCGTGAATTCAACAAGGGTCGGAAAGACATCTATGAGGCTGACCGGCTCGGAACGGGTCCTTCCTTTTGCCCAGCGTTTGGGATAACTCGCGATCAGCGGAACTCGTGCGGACCATTCATAGAAGGAACGCTTTTCGATCAATTGACGTTCGCACAACATGTCTCCATGATCCGCCGTGAACAGAACGGCCGTATCCTCTCGCAGTCCGCACTCTTCGAGCGTTTTCAGCAATTCCCCGACAAGACCATCCACATAGCTCACCATGCCATAGTAGGTTCGGCGCAAGGTGCGCATGCGCTCGATGTCTTTCACGACTCCGTCAGCCACGCCTTCGTATTGAAGCATCCATCGGTCCATCTGACTGCGGCAGGCCTGGACTTCTTTGGATAGTTTCGGAATCTCGATCTCTGCACCTTCATACAGGTTCCAGTATTCCGGCGTGATCAGGTAGGGCGGGTGGGGGTGTGTGAAGGACACCAGCAAACAGAACGGGCGCGAATCCGGCGGCTTTGCGCCCACATGGCGGGATCGCAGGAAATCAATGGCGCGCGATCGGGTCTCATTGTCGTAGTCGAGTTGTTTCGTTCGATTGCGAACACCGATTTTGTTTTCCTCCAGCTCGCTCGCTTTCTGATTCTTGATACCGTTCTGCTTGTAGTCTCGCCAATCCGGTGTCCATTTGAAGGTTGAGGGATAGATGTCCCTGGTGAGCCGCCGTTCAAAACCGTGCAGCTGATCGGCGCCAACCAGGTGCAGTTTTCCAGCGGCAACGGTCTCATAGCCCGCCAACCGAAGATGGTGCGCGTACGTCGGCACATCACAGGGAAGGATGGCCCCATTATCATACGTGCGCGTGCGAGAGACATAGCAGCCGCTCAGCATGGCGGCGCGCGCGGGCGTGCACAGGGGACAGTTGGTATAGGCCGCATCGAAGCGGACGCCTTCGGCGCAAAGCCGATTCAGAGCGGGAGTCTTGACCACAGGGTGCGCATACGCGCCCGTGAGGGCTGCGGTCATTTGGTCGCCCATGATAATCAGGATGTTGGGCTTTTTGGCTGACGCATCCGTCGCGGCGCCACACGTTGGCCCAAACGACGTTATTCCCGTGGTTCCGGCTGCCAACGAACAAAGGAACTCACGCCTTCGCATTCCTTGTCCCTTTCACAGCATTCTTCCGCTGCCAACGTCTCCTGTGCCTTCCCGTTGCGATCGTCGTGGGTGGCGAAGGTCCCGCCCAATTCAACCGATCTGCGCGACGGCCTTGGGCAGCGGCAGATCCCAGCCTTGGCGGTACTCGCGCCGGATGATCGCGTCGGCTTCAGGGGCATTGAGGACCTTCAGCATCTTTGCGTCCCACTCGATTTTCTTGCCCAAACGCACGGCCAGCGTGCCCAGTACCACCATTTCGGTGAAGGGGCCGGCGTAGTCGAAACTGGAAAGCGGCTTGGCGCCCCCTTTGCAGGCCTCGATCCACTCGACATCTTCGTTGGGCACGCGGCGGATGGTCTTGGGAAGGTCGGCGAACTGCTCGATCCGGCGGCTTGGCGTCACGATCCAGTCAGTCGAGCTGCGCCGGAAGAACATCATTCCCTCGTCGCCGACGAGAACCATGTCCCAACGCTGCGGGTCATTGATGGTGGGGGCCGCTTTCT
>Ga0315280_10009924_pt1 | contig 12048 bp, 11 predicted proteins | sample YL17G06_40_MG_FD_203697 | JGI IMG/M metagenome (GOLD analysis project Ga0315280, IMG submission 203697) | Sediment microbial communities from Yellowstone Lake, YNP, Wyoming, USA - YL17G06_40 | ecosystem: Environmental > Aquatic > Freshwater > Lake > Sediment | place: USA: Wyoming | collected... | reverse complement strand
CGAAGCCGTAGCGCTGGTTCCAGCGCTCCAGCTCGTCCAGGAAGGCACGCAGCCGAGAAAGCTGCCGGGCCGAAGGCCGGAGGCCCAGCCTGGCCAGGCCCTGCTCCAGCAGCGCCATGGGGTCCATGGCCCGCGCTAGGCTCCTCGCCGCAGATAGGCCAGGAGGATGGCGATGTCCGAGGAGCGGACCCCGGAGATGCGCGCCGCCTGGCCCAGCGAAAGGGGCCGGACCTGCTTGAGCTTCTCCTTGGCCTCGGCGCAGAAGCCTGATGCCCCGTCGTAGTCGAACCCTGGCGGGATCTTCAGCCCCTCCAGCCTCTGGAAACGGACCACCTGCTCTTCCTGTCTCTTGATATAGCCTTCGTACTTGAGGTCCAGCTCCACCTGGAGCAGCAGCTGCGGCCGCTTTCCGGCCAGCCCGGTCTCCAGGACGGCCAGGTCGGCAATGCGGATCTCGGGGTCCTTGAGCGCCTGGGCCAGGCTCTGGCCCAGGTGCCTGCCGAGCGGGGACTGGTCCTTCACGGGCTTGCCGGTGAGATCCTCCTCCTGCAGGCAGCGCTTGCGCAGCAGCTCCTTGATCTCCTCGATCTGCTCCTTCTTGCGCAGCAGCCGCTCCAGGGCTCCCCGGCTCTGCAGGCCCACCTCATAGCCCTTTTCCAGCAGGCGCAGGTCCGCCGTGTCGTGGCGCAGGGAAAGCCGGTACTCCGCCCGGGAGGTGAAGAGGCGGTAGGGCTCCCGGGTGCCCAGGGTGACCAGGTCGTCGATCAGCACGCCGATGTAGGCCTCGGTCCTGAAGAGCACCAGGGGGGGCTTACCCTGGAGGAGGCGGGCGGCGTTGATCCCGGCCATGAGACCCTGGGCGGCGGCCTCCTCGTAGCCGGAAGTGCCGTTGGTCTGGCCGGCCACGAACAGGCCCCGCAGGCGCTTGGTCTCCAGGCTGGGGTCGAGCTGGATCGGGTTGAGGAAGTCGTACTCCACCGCGTAGCCGGGACGCACCACTTCCAGGCGCTCCAGGCCGGGCACGGTGCGCAAAAAACGCTCCTGCACCTCCTCGGGCAGGGAGGAGGAGATCCCGTTCAGGTAGACCTCCTCGGTGGAAAGCCCTTCCGGCTCCACGAAGATCTGGTGCCGGTCCCGTTCGGGGAAGCGCATCACCTTGTCCTCGATGGAGGGGCAGTAGCGGGGGCCGATGCCCTTGATCTTGCCCCCGTACAGGGGGGAGCGGTGGATGTTCTCCCGGATGATGCGGTGGGTCTCCGGGGTGGTGTAGGTGATGTAGCAGGGCACGGAGGGCCTGTCCAGGGCCTCGTGGCTGAAGGAGAAGGGAACCACCTCCTCGTCCCCCCGCTGCACTTCCATCTTACCAAGATCCAATGAAGAGCGCAGGGCCCGCGCCGGAGTGCCGGTCTTCAGGCGCCCCACCTCGAAGCCCAGCTCCCGCAGCCGGGTGCCCAGCCCCACCGCCGGAGGCTCGTTCAGCCGGCCGCCGGGGGCGGTGTACTCGCCGATGAATATGGCCGCCTCCAGGAAGGTGCCGGTGGTGAGCACGACGGTCCGCGCGCTGAAGCGCCTGCCCCGCTCGGTAACCACCCCCTCGACGCGGGTGCCCGAGGAGTCGAGCAGGAAATCGGTCACCGTGTCCTGGAAGAGCTGCAGGTTGGGGGCCTGCTCCAGGGTGCGCTTGGCCAGGAGGGAGTAGGCCGCCTTGTCCGCCTGGGCCCTGGGCGCCTGCACCGCCGGGCCCTTGCTGCGGTTCAGGATGCGGAACTGGATCAGGGTGGCGTCTGTCAGCTTGCCGATCTCCCCGCCCAGGGCGTCGATCTCCCGGATCAGGTTGCCCTTGGCCAGCCCCCCCATGGCGGGGTTGCAGGAAAGTTTGCCGAGGCAGTCCAGGTTCTGGGTTATCATCAGGGTGGGGAACCCCAGGCGGGAGAGGGCCAGGGCGGCCTCGATGCCGGCGTGCCCCCCACCGATGACGATGGCCTCGAAGTCCATGCTCACCTCACCCGGCTCACTTGCCCACGCAGAAGCGGGAGAACACCGCCGCCAGGAGATCCTGGCTGGTGACCTCGCCGGTGATCTCCCCCAGGGCGTCCATCGCCTCTTTCAGGTCCACCGCCAGCACATCCAGGGGAAGACCCTCCCCCGATCCGCGGTGGAAGCCCTCCAGGGCCCGGCAGGCGCGCTCGAGGAGCTCCTTCTGGCGCAGGGAATCGATCAGGGGCTCCTGCGCATCCAGGGCGCCCCGGCCCAACGCGCGCTCGGCGATCTCCCGCACGAGTTCCGCCAGCCCTTCCCCGGACCTGGCGCTGAGGGGAAGGAAGCCCCGAGGAGGCGGCCCGGGGTTCAGGTCCACCTTGTTCCAGACGCGGATCAGGCGCTCAGGGGCTTCGAAGCCGGCGAAGAACTCCTCGTCCAGGGCGGTAACCCCCGTGGCGGCGTCCACCAGGTAGAGGACCAGCCCGGCGCCGCGCACGATCCTGTCCGTGCGCCGGATGCCCTCCCGCCCCAGCTCTCCGGCCCGGTTCCGGTAGCCGGCCGTATCGTAGAGGCGCACGGGGATGTCCCCCAGGGCCAGGCTGCCCTCCAGGTAGTCCCGGGTGGTGCCGTGAATCTCCGAGACCATGGCCCGGTCTTCTTTCAACAACAGGTTGAAAAGAGTGGACTTGCCCACGTTGGTCCTGCCGGCCAGCACCACCGCGATCCCCTCCTGGATGATGCTGCCGGTTCGATAGCTGTCCGCCAGCCGCCGCAGCTCCTTCAGCCAGCCCGTCACCGCTTCCCGGCTTACGACCGGATCGGGCTGCTCCTCCTCGGGGTAATCGAGTCGGACCTCCAGGGCGGCGAGGGTTTCCAGCAGCCCCTGTTTGACGCGGGAGATCCTCTGCTCGATGGCCCCCGAGAGCCTGCTCAAGGCCAGGGCCCGGGCCCGGTCGGTCCGGGCGCGCACGATCTCGTTCACGGCCTCGGCCTGGGTCAGGCGCATCTTGCCGTTCAGGAAGGCCCGCAGGGTGAACTCGCCCGGGTCGGCGTGGCGGAAGCCGGCCCGGCGCAGGAGCTCCAGGATCTTCTTGATCACGGCCGGGCTGCCGTGGCAGAAAACCTCGGCCCCATCCTCCCCCGTGTAGCTGCGCGGTCCGCGGTACACCGCCACCACCACCTCGTCCACCGGCTCCTCCCGCTCCGCGTCCACCAGCAGCCCGTGCCTCAGGGTGTGCCCCGGTGTTTCGGCCAGGCGGCCGGAGCCGGCAGCCGCGCCCTGGCCTGCCCCGGCTCGAGTCCTGAACAGGCCCGCAAGCCGCTGCAGAGAGTCCCGCCCGGAAACACGGATCACGGCGATGGCGCTCTCGCCCCAGGCGGAAGCCAGGGCGGCGATGGAATCTTGGGGGTACAAGCGATCCTCCGGCATACAGGGAAAGGATACTGACAAAGCATTGCCAGTTCAATATCTTCACACTCCCCATCTTTGCCGTTATGCTGAAGAGCGAAGGAGCCGCCCATGGATGAGCTGGACCTCAACGGCATGGATTTCAGCGCCGCCCGCGCGTATGTGCTTTCCTACCTCGGCGCCTGGAAGCAGGCCCGCAAAGGGCGCTCAGCCCTGCAAGAGGAAGTCTCCCTTTGGGAGCGCAGGGTCAAGCTGGCTGCGCAGAGAGGGGATGCGGCGCTGCAGGCCGCCGCCTCGGAGAAGCTCGCCTCCCTTCAGGCCGGGCTCGCCTCCCTGCAGTCGGAGGAACTGGAGCTGGCCCGCAAGGCCGGCATCCTCAAGGAGAAGCTGGTCCGCCTCAGGGTGCAGAGCTCCCTGACTGTGGACGTCGACCAAGCCCTGGCCGAGCTGTCCGTGCTGCTGGGCGAGCCGGACACAACGGCGCAGAGGATGAAAGAAGAAGAGGCCGCGGCGGCCCTGGAGGAGCTGAAAAAGAGGCTGAAGGGTGAATGAGGCTTCCGGGGGGCGTTTGGGGCCGACAAACCGGCAGCTTCTGCTCTTCGGCCGCCGGGGCTGCTCCTGCCTGGCGCCGGAGAACACCCTGGCCGCTTTCGGCGCGCTCCTGGAGCACGGCATCCTGGGCGTGGAGCTGGATGCACGTCTGTGCGCGAGCGGCGAGGTGGTGGTGTTCCACGACGACACCCTGGAGCGCATAACCGGCCTGAAGGCCGCCGTGGCTTAGCTACTCCTGGTCGAGCTGCGCCACCTGGACGCGGGTTCCTGGTACGGCGAGGCCTTCCGGGGCGAGGGCATTCCCTTGCTGGAAGAGGTGTTTGAGCTTTTTGGCAAGCAGGTGTACTACGACATCGAGCTCAAGTGGCCGCACCGCCGGGCAGGAGGGCTGGAGGAGAAGGTCCTGACCCTTATCAGGGCCCGCGGCCTCGAGGGCCGCTGCCTGATCTCTTCTTTTAACCCCTTCTGCCTCCGCCGGGTGCGGCGCCTGCATCTACGCCGACCACCCCGGCATCCCCTTCCTTACTGCGCCACGGTGAGGGAGCCCTCTACACCGGCAGCCCCTTCATGAAGCCCCAGCACACCCTGGTGAACGGGTTCACCACCCTGCTCTACGGACGTCTCCTGGGCCGGGGAATCCTCCCCTGGACGGTGGACGATCCCCAGACCGCCCGAGGCCTGCTGCGCTTCGGGGTGCGCCGCTTCATCTCCAACGATCCAGGAAAGATCCGGGAAGCGCTCGGCCTTAATCGATGGGCATAGGCCTCGTCAGTCCCGTTTCAAGTTAAGGCTTGATCTCCCCTGATTTGACCTTAACCATTAGCTGGGCGTTGTAGTTGTCGGCTATGGGCGCCACGGTGGAAACGGGGTACTTGTTGTGGTTTAATTTATCTATTCTTAAAAACGCCATTCCCAAACCACCACCACCGACTCCAAGCCCAATAAAAGAGGTACTGAAGGCCGCCGGGGTCGCTGTTCCGCCGACGCTGCGACGTTAAGACGGCCGGCTCACTGATGGAAGTTCTGTTGTGGTGCCAATACGGAATTGCGTCCGTGTAATTGCTTACGGGATAAATACATCATTTTTCACACTGTAGAAGATGTCAAAGACAAGCGGTTTCGTCCACGAAGGGGTAAGCGCGAACTTCTACTGAGCCATTCTTGAAGGCTCTAAAACTGATTGCGACACCTCTTCGGGACATCATCATGCCGCAGTGACGGCGAAGATATGAGTCCGGCGAAACTGGTCTGAGATGGCTGCCACGGACATCAGTGAGCAGCAAAGGCAATTTCGGAAAAGAAAAACATGGAACGTACTTGATCGAGCGCAGCGCTTTCAGATATGTAGAAGATGAGCCTTACGGTCCTTCATTATATACCCCGTCTGTCATTTGGAGTCCAGGCAACCATGCGTAGCCTCCCCGCCGCCGCGCGGTTATGCGCGAATGTGGAATCTCTGAGAGCAGATCATTAAACTTGACGTTGCGAAGCATTTTTAGATACTATGCTTATGTAGTGTCAAATTGCACTCTTGAAAATTATTCATTAAGATTAAAAAGAATCTGTATTTCTTCCGCAGTAAGGCTTCTATTATAAATTCTAATATCATCAATTTTCCCATGGAACCATTGCCAATTAAGGTCTTTTTCAGAACCGATATATACACTATCACTACTAGGTGAAAGTGTTGTTGGCCAACCATTATAATTTGGCCCAACGCTTTTGTTTATGGCATTAATATATAGATATCCTTCTAAGGTTTGTTCATCGAAGCTTCCAACCACATGATACCATTGATTTAAAGAGAAGTCTGTTTGTGGTGTAACATTACGGGTTATACCTTTCCAGATGCTTCCACTCTCATAAATAGTTAGAACTAAACCCGTCGAACCACGTATTTGCAGCACATAAGAATTTCTTTTGTTTATGATCGATACCCAATTATTTCCGATTGGGTAACTTTCAAGATATATCCATGCACTAATTGTTACTGCTTTTGTAGGATTAAGGGATTCACTATTTCCGCAATTTATATAATCATTGGTACCATCAAAATAATAAGCTTTATTTAATTCCATCAACCTATTAGTGGTAAGTAAAGATCCATATACGGTTCCATTATTCCCATTTCCGCTATTGTCATTTGCATTTCCAGTAAAAGGGTAAAATGCTTCAAGACCGCTTGTTATTGCATCAACTACTGTAAAATTCCATGTATCACTCCAATCACCCCAAACATCTCCATTTTGGATCCTTACTCTCCAATAATAAGTAGCGTTTGAAAGATCATTCGTAATTTGTAATTCGGGGTTGTTTAAACTATTTACATCAGCAATTACAGTTCCCGAGAAGTTACTCTGTTCATTTATTTGAATATAATAATTGCTTGCTTCTGGAACTGAATCCCATTTAAGTAAAGGCGTTTTATCAGAAATCAAACCACCACTTGGAGTTGATGGATTTTGAGGTACGCCAAGAAGAATATCATATCTTAGAACTGCGCTCCAATTATTACTCCATTCTTTACCGTCATATGCTCGAGCTCGCCAGTAATATGTCCCGTGGTTATTCAATAGCCCAGCAGGAATAATACATTCATTTGAATAATAGTTGTCTTTTGAAAACACTATACTGCTATCAAAGTCCACACCTGAAGAAGATATTTGTATCCAATACCTTTTTACCTTTTCGGGATTGAATTTATAAACAAGAAGTGTAGGAATTGTTGTGCTTACTATTCCCCCGTTACCAGGTCTCAGAAGTACTATCTCATCCACATCTTCCCACTGACCAATGCCATCGCCATCATTATCTTTTGACTCACTGCCAATATAATCTTCAGAGTCTGGGTCTACGGGATTATTAAAAGGATGTTTACATGTCAAAGCAAATAATATTGTTGAAAGTAAAACAATAGTCAACAAAATCCTTTTCATCTTAGTTCTTTCTTAATTGATCAATCTGAAGATTAATATCATTTAATTTACTCTCATATCTACTTGGTTCTTGATCCATTATCCATGACCAAATAAAAACACCCAATGAAACAAATGATGCTCCGACCGCTATATATGTAAATGTATACCACTTTTGTACTTCTTCCCGGTATTTAACTGCTTCTTCAGTAATAGTTGTTTCTTTATAACTCTCATAGGCATCATTACTTAATGAAAAAAACAGACCTGTTAAACCAGCGGAAAGAGTGGCCGCACCCAAAGCTGACCACTTAAATATTGTCCGTGTCTTTTTTGATTTATTCATACGCTCTATTTTTTTCTCAAGATCAGTTTTCTGCGAAACAAGTTCTTCCAGTTTATCCTTCTTCTCTTGAATGATTAGCTTATCATTTGCTTTCTTTATCAAGTATTCCATCTTAACAATTAGATCTGCATACACATATTTGGAACTTTTTATCTTCTCTTTTAGACTGTTCAAATTTACTAAATCTTCTTTTTTAATTGTATACGCATCGGAAAGTTCCATTTCTTTCTCTGCAACAAGCCTTTGAAGTTGTTCTCGTTCGTGCTCTTTATTAAAAGAAAGATCAGGTTTGAGCTTTAGTTTTGCCCCTCTTTCAACATCCAAAATAGTTTCATAGGGATTATAAATATTGCCTGTGACTTTGACCCGATATGAGCCAGTCCAGATTGGTAATTCGCCCCTTCCTTTAACGACTTCGCGAAACATTTCACCAATTACTTCAGCGAAAGCACCTTCAGGAATATCATATTGAATTATTCCAAATTCCTTTGGATTAGCTTCTACCCTTGTTCCTTCTTCAGCTCTAATCTTAACGCGTTCTTGCCAATAAACGCCATCTCCAATAAGTTCAAGAATATATTCACCAATAGGGAGATTCTTGAAAAATCCTGATTCTAAATTGCCCAAAAACTTACCATCAAGATAAGCTTTGACTCTTCTCTCAGAGGATCTAATAAAGAGGCTACCATAAATCTCGCTAAGTGTTATAGCAATTTCTTTTGTACCTTCGCCAAATTCAACCTCTTTGTGCCCATATAAATTGTCTTTCCGGCATTCAATAACTACCTTACCAACAGGCACCTTCGAAATTAATTCAGGACTCACCCCCCTTTTCACCCCATTTATGTAAATTTCAGCCCCTTCAGGTTCGGTTTTTACAAAGACTTCGCTAAATTGTCTAGCAATCTCAACTGTTTCTCCCTTATAGTATGTCAACCCTGAAAGTTTAAAAGCTAAGATCTCTGACGCATCGATCATTTGGGCAATCGATCTGGCATCTATTTTATCTGCTTTTAGGTTTTTACCAGTCAAAACATCGATAATCTTCACATTCAGGATATACTTCCCCCCAATATATGAAAGAGTCCCAAGAACAATTTGCTCGGCACTTAATAACTTACCCACTTCGATGGCGCATTTTTCGTCCGTGCAGAAAGCAAGAGAAATCTCCTGCGTTTTTAAAATATCTGCTACTTGGTTCTGCTCAATAACATAATAGGCTTTAGTCTTTACCAGGGCGGTCTCAAAGAGTCCAGTAATGGCTACCGCATCTGCTTTCGGAACATTAATATAGTTGAAGTTAATGACGACTATTCTTGCAAGGTTACTTTGACAAAAACTTGGTGAGGGAATAAGAGCGAAAAACAGAAAAGCAATAAAACTAATGCGAGGTTTCACCTCCAAAATCTCCCATCATTCATTTGATAACCCCTATTACATCATGACACTAGTTATTTTCCTTTTGATCTAAAGTATATCACATTTTGGTTTTATATAAATCTTGGGTGCCTGCACCAAGACCCCCTATCCCTAGTACAAGTCCCGCGGTCCTGGGGGTTTTTCCGCTTTGCACGTGTTTCCTCGCCTGCCGAGCCTGCTCCGGATAACCTGTGATCGTAAAGAACCGCTCCTCAGTGATCTTTGTGAATCCCACATAGGCCGTCCACTTGGTCCAGCTTTCCGTTGAAATAGTGCCAGAGACAAAGCCGATCCCCGACACGCTGCCCGTCATTCCCCCGCTGCCGAGCTGCTGCACGTCATTCCCCCGCTGCCGAGCTGCTGCACGTCGATGGCCAGCTTTTTGGCGTTGAAAAGCTTGCTCTGCTCCGGCGTAAACTCCTGTTCCTATTCGGCAGAGGGGGGAGAAATCGTATAGAGCTTGTTTTTATCGAAAATCTGACGGCGGCGGCGCTGCAACTCCTGGGCCGGGAGGAAGCCCGGGGAAACGGGTTCATCGTGAGTGACCGGGAGGTAATCACCCAGGAGCGGTTCTTCAACGTCGTCGCTTCCGGCATGGTCCTGGAGCCCGTAAACCGCGGCCTTCCCTACGGGATCACCTATGGCGGCGCTTTCCTGCCGGAAGCCGGAGTCGACCGCTGCTGACCCGCCATGAACTAGCGCAGCCCGTTCATGATGAGCTGGCCAAAATCCTGGCCCAGGGTCTTGAAGGCGGCGGAAAGGGCCGCCGTGGCGCTGGAGCCCGTGGCCCGCTTGGAGCGGTTCAGGGACAGCAGGATTTTCCCGCTCTCCAGCTCCACCACCTTCAGGCTGCCCGTGACCTGGATGATCACAAACTGGCCGTCCTGCTCGTGATTGGCGATGCTGGCCGTGCCGTAGATGACCCGCTGCACCTGGCCCTGAAAGTTCTTCTTTAATAAGGAAAGGATCTGGGCGTCCTGCTTGCCGGCGATGCCGCCCACGGCCACGGGCAGGCTCTTCACCTGATAGCCGCCCTGACTCATCGCCTCTAGCAGACCCGAGGAGGTTCCCGCCAGGGAGATGGGGTTGCCCGAGGCATCCAGATCGAAAACGGCGACGCCCAGGGAGAACTGCCGGGCCTGGGAAACGGACTCGAAACCGAAGCTGACCTTCTTGCCCAGGGCCAGCTCCTCCAGTCCGTCCACCTGGGGCTGCAGGCTCTTGGGCACTTTCTCGAAGGCCTCCAGGGCTGCGGCGATATCCAGGCTCACGATCACCTCGTCCGTACCCACGAACTGCGGCGGCGGGAGGCTGAAAGCCGCCACCCCCTGTTCGTCCGTCTTGAGGATCTGCCGCCTCACCGTTTTTCTGCCGTCCTTGACCTCGTTGTAAACCGCGCGCAGCGCGACCCCCGCCATTCCCGGGTCAGCCTCGGTGGCGCCGTCCACGACCTTCACGGTGAAGGGCTGCGTGAAGCTCTGACCCAGGTTGACCGTCAGGTTGTCGTTGAGCTTTACGAGATTGAGGCGGCTTATGGCGTCCATCGCCCGGTTGATGTTCCTGGCAAACTTGATCTCGGCGTTCTCCAGCTGGCTCTTGAAGGCCGCCGCGGCCGCCTCCAGGTAGCGCAGGGCCGCCTGATAGCGCATCCCCTGCTCTTCCAGGTATTGGGCTTCCCGCTCCGGTCCGGAGACGGCTTCGACCTGCTCCTTGAACACCTCCTCAAGGCGTCTCTTTTCCTGGAGGAGATCCCCCTTGCCGTAGCGGGCCAGAAGATAGAGGCTGAGCGCCTTGCCCTGCTGGCTGGACCAGCGCTCGGATATCGTCAGGCCGGCCACCCTGCCGCTGGCGCTGGACTTCAACTGCTGGACCACGTCGGTCTGGAAGGAGTTGAGGGAGGCCCTGGCCGTGGCGGTGGTCTCGGAGGTGACGCGCACCCCCAGGAAGCGCATGATCTCATCCAGCACGGCACCCCGGGCCGCTTCTTCGGCTTCAGCCATGTTTCCCGCGGGGGAGGACCCGGAGCCGACGAAATACATGTACTGGCTGTCTTCAGCCGCTGGGCTCATGACCCAGGCGGGAGGTTTCGGCTGGGTCCTGTCCTGGGATTTCTGCGAGGCGACGGGCACGGCGGCGCAGCCGTAGAACAGGAGGAAGGCCAGCACACCTACGGGAGCCAGATTCATGAAGAACTTTCTCATGGAATACTCCTGTCGGAAGGTTACCGGGGGAGGAAGGCTCCCCCGGTATGCCGAAATGCGGGCGGTTTACATTCCTTCTTTGAAGAGCTCTTTCACCCTGTCGCGGGCGGTCTGCTCCTCTTCGCTCTTGGGCTTGTTCTTGCCCGCCTGCTCGTCCAGAGCCCTGGCTATGGCCGCATCGATCTGCTCCTTGGGCACCGAGTAAAGCAGGAGGTAGCGGAAGATCAGCTTGTCCGGTTTGCCATCGGATTTGTAGGTCTGCTGGTGTACCCAGAAATCGCCCACCTTGCGGGCGCCCGCGTACTGGGCCTGGGCCAGCACCTTGGCCACCTCTTCCATATAGGTCTCCACCTTGTCCTTGTCCCCGACCAGGGCGCCGGCGAACTTGTTCGTGACCCGGATGGAAACCATGCGCGCTACTTCCGTGGCGGCCACGAAGCTGCGCGTCCAGGCCTGAACTCCGTCCAGGCTCTCTCCCATCTGGTCGAACTTAAAAACGTATGCGCCCTTGTATTTGTCCTGTTTCTCCAGCTCATCGGCCTCCTGGAAGACCCATTCCGGGACCTCTCCGCCGAAAGCGGTGTTTTTATGCTCCACGACCTTGGGCGGGTACACCTTGGTTTCGACCTTGATCTCGCCCTTCGGCTTATCCGACTTTTTAGGAGAGCTTGCGCATCCGATCAGGCCAATCATCAGCACTGCAAGCACTACCGTCAGGATCTTATTCATCCGATTTTCTCCTTTCCAATAATGATGCTGCATGAGGCAACGCCTCGCTACATTCCCGAGTTAAAAGTAACGCTCTTTCCGCGCAGGAGCACCTGCTGCAGTCCCTGCAGGCCGTCCACCTTGTCGGCCGTTTCGAAAATCGTGTCCACCAGCTCCTCGACGCTGCCGATCATGAACACGAAATACCTGGTCTCCTCCGCCGTCTGGCTTACCGTCTGCACGTCCTTGACCTTGGCAACCAGCCTCCTGCGGAAAGCGGACATCACCTTGGCGTCCGGGGTGCTGTGGATGATCACCTCGTACTTGATCCCCGCCTTCAGGGCCTTGGCCATGTAGGCCTTGGCCTGGCCGATCACGATGGGCATGGCCTTATACACGCTGGTCTGCAGGGCGTTGATGCGGGCTGCCTGCTGCGAAGCGGTGGAGAAGGTCTTGGGGCTGTTCCAGGGCTGCGAGCCCAGAAGCCGCCCCGTGGAGGCCTCGAAGCCCTTCAGGGTG
>Ga0315280_10009923_pt1 | contig 12049 bp, 9 predicted proteins | sample YL17G06_40_MG_FD_203697 | JGI IMG/M metagenome (GOLD analysis project Ga0315280, IMG submission 203697) | Sediment microbial communities from Yellowstone Lake, YNP, Wyoming, USA - YL17G06_40 | ecosystem: Environmental > Aquatic > Freshwater > Lake > Sediment | place: USA: Wyoming | collected... | reverse complement strand
CCGCGGCCATCACGCGCGAGCAGGTCTGCTGCCACATCGCCTTCACCACCCCCGAAACGCACCGCATCCTTTCGGAAAACATCCGGCGCTCGCCGCTCTACAGCGGCCGGATTCAGGGCATCGGGCCACGCTACTGCCCCTCGATCGAAGACAAGATCGTGAAGTTCCCGGACAAGGAGCGGCACCAGATTTTTCTCGAGCCCGAGGGCCTGGATACCAACGAGATATACGTCAACGGCATGTCCACCAGCATGCCCATTGACGTGCAGGCGGCCGTGGTGCATTCCATCCCGGGGCTGGAGAACGCCGAAATGATCCGGCCTGGGTACGCCATCGAGTACGATTCCGTCGATCCGACCGAGCTGTACCCGACGCTGGAGACAAAAAGGATCTCCGGCCTGTTCCTCGCCGGGCAGATCAACGGGACTTCCGGTTACGAGGAAGCGGCCTGCCAGGGGATCATGGCGGGCATCAACGCCGGGCTGAAGCTTGCAGGGCAGGAGCCGGTGGTGCTGGACCGCAGCCAGGCCTACACCGGCATCCTCATCGACGACCTGGTGAACAAGGGCACCAACGAGCCCTACCGCATGTTTACGTCGCGGGCCGAGTTTCGGCTGCACCTCCGCATCGATAATGCCGACCGGCGGCTGACGCCCATCGGGCGCCGCGTGGGGCTCATCGGCGAGCAGCATTACCGCCAATTCCTGGCCAAGCAGGAGCGCATCGCCCGCACCATGGCCCTGCTCGGGGAGCTGCGCGCCGACCCGAAAGACCAGGCCTGCGCGGGCATCCTGGCGAAGCTGAACGGGGCGGGCGAGCGGGCCACGCTGGCGCAGTTGTTGAAGCGCCCGGAAATCGGCATCGAGGAGATGGCCGGGCTGGTGGAGCGCGCGCTCGGCGAGCCGCTGTCGCGGATGGAGCTGAAGTGCGCCGAGACCGAGGTGAAGTACGAGGGCTACCTGGCTCAGCAGCAGCGCCAGATCGAGCGGCTGCGGAAGGCCGAGGCCCGGCGCATTCCGCCGGATTTCGACTACCGGGCGATAGCGGGGCTGTCGAGGGAGATCCGCGACAAGCTGGAGCGCATCCGGCCCCTGACGCTGGGCCAGGCGGCGCGCATCCCCGGGGTGACCCCGGCGGCCATCGCCATCCTGAACGTTTTCGCTCGATGAACTGGGGCTTAGATTCGTTGACATCAGCCTGCAGCCTGTGGCCTGTGGCGTGAGCCTGGACCCTGACGCCTACAGCCTACGGCCTACAGCCTGTTCTTATGTGGTGGTGGAAAAAGAGCGGCAGCCGGCCCGCGCCGGTGAGCGCGGAAACGATCCGGAACAAGTACAGCACCTTCCGGGACCTGCTCGCGCTCAACAACGAATGCCTGGAACTGATGGCCGGGCTGCAGGAAGACCTGCTGTACGTGCCGCCGCGAGCTGACATTGCCGGCCTGCGGGCGGCGGCCATTTTTGAGCGCGCCGCGGGCGCGGCAGCCGCGCTCGAGAAGCTTTCCGGACATTCTTACCCGGCGCTGTCCTCCGCCATTGGCGAGCAGCGGCACGAAGTGGAGGTGTACCTGGCGGCGGCCACCGAGCTGGCCACGCCCCGCTTCTCGGTGTGGCTCTATCAGGTTTGCGCCGACGCCGTGCCGGAGGTGGGCGGCAAAGCGGCGGCCCTCGGCGAGATCAAGAACCGGTTGCGGCTTTCGGTGCCCGACGGCTTCGTCATCACCACCGAAGCCTACCAGCGCTTCTGCGGCATTCCGCTGTGGATGGCGATCCGCGACGCCAGCCGGGCCGCTAACCTCAACGACCTGCCCGGGCTGCAGGCCGTGTCTGCGAAGCTGACGGCGATGGTGATGGCCTGCCCGGTGCCGCGGGCCATCGAGGTGGCGATCACCGAGCGGGCGCCCGCCTTGCGCTCGGGCGACCTCGGGCTGGCGGTGCGGTCCAGCGGCCTGGTGGAAGGTGGCGAGAGAACTTTCGCCGGCCAGTTCGTCAGCCTGATCAACGTCCCCCGCGAGCAACTGGTCGATGCCTACAAGACGGTGGTTGCCGGCCGATTCGGCGAGCGGGCTTTATCCTACCGGCTCTCCACCGGTTTCACGGAAGTGGAAAGCCCGATGGCCGTGCTTTTCCTGCCGGTGATTCACGCCCGCGCCTCCGGCATTGCTTACACCCGCGACCCCAGGGCCCCCAGCAGCGATTCCCTGTGGATCACGGCCACGCGGGGGCTCGGCCTGGACATCGCCAGCGGGCGGATGCCGGCCGACCTGTTTGTGCTCTCCCGGCGCCACGGGCACGCCGTGCTGGAAAGCAAGCTGGCGCAGAAATCGGAAGAGATCCTGCCGGAGGCCGGCGGGGGGCTGGTTCGCAGGCCGCTGCCGGCGGAGGAGGCGGGCGCGCCGAGCCTGGGGCCAGCCGAACTGCGCATGCTTGCCGAGTGCGCGATGCTCATCGAGCACCATTTCAAGAGCGCGCAAGACATCGAATGGGCGCTGGACCAGGAGGGGCGCATCTGGATCCTGCAGTCGCGCCCGCTGGCCCTGGCCGGCCGCGCCGGAGCGAAGGCCAAGGCGCGCCCGCGCGCCGAGCCACTCCTGAGCGGCGGGCGCACCGTGTGCCCGGGCCGCGTCTCCGGCCCCGCCTTCCTGCTGGAATCATTGCAGGCGCTGGGAAGCGCGCCGGAAGGCGCCATCCTGTTCCTGCGCCGGCCCGGGCCGGAAATCGTCAAGGTGCTGCCCCGCATCGCCGGCTTGGTGGCCGAATGGGGAAACCCTACCGGCCACGCCGCCACCCTGTTGCGGGAGTTCAAGGTTCCATCCGTCTTTGAGATGGAAGGAGCGTTTGACCGCGTCCAGGCCGGGGAGATGGTGAGCCTGGACGCCGTGCAGCCGGGCCTCTACCGGGGAAGCTGGTGGCCGAAGCGCGAGGTGCAGCCGGCGGCGACCGAGCGCCAGGGCGAACGAGGCAACGACCCCATCGGCCGCCGCCTGCTGGCGCTGCACCTGCTGGATCCGGCGGCCTCCAACTTCCGCCCCGCCGGATGTAAGTCCACGCACGACGTGCTTCGCTTCTGCCACGAGAAGGCCATCGAAGCGATGTTCGCCATCAACGACCTCGCCCTGGAGCGCGGGCCCCACACCTCGAAGAAGCTGCTCACACCCCTCCCGGTGAACCTCTACGTACTGGACCTGGGCGGCGGGCTGACGCTCGAGAACTCGAAGGCTTCCGACGTCGGCCCGGCGCAGATCGTCTCCCGTCCCTTTCAGGCGCTCTGGAAGGGGCTGACCCATCCGGGAGTGACCTGGACGCGCGACATGCCGGCCAGCCTGAGCGACTTCGCTTCGGTCATGGCCAGCACGCTCGCGGCCGACGGCGCCATGCGCGCGCTCGGCGACAAGAGCTACCTGCTGGTGGCCGACGAGTACATGAACCTGAACTCGCGCCTGGCCTACCATTTTTCGCTGGTGGATGCCTGCCTCTCCGAGATCCCCAGCAACAACTACATCTCCTTCCGTTTTGTGGGCGGGGGCGCCACGCGGCAGCGGCGCAACCTGCGCGCCTGCCTCATCGGCGAGGTCCTCAGCGTCTACGGCTTCACCGTGGACCGGCGCGGCGACCTGGTCAACGCCTGGCTGAAGCGCGCGCCGGCTGAGCAGACCGCCGAGAAGCTGGACATCCTCGGCCGCCTCATGGCCTGCACCAGCCAGCTCGACATGTACATGACCAGCCGCGAAGTGATGCAGTGGTACGCGCAGCAGTTCCTGGCGGGCAACTATGCCTTCCGCCCGCCCGGCTCCGAGGAACCAGCCAGCCAGTGACCCGAGCCAGTGGCGCCTGGGAGCGCGGCCGTCCCGGCCGCCCCGCGGTCCCTGATGGAACTGTGTGTACGCAGCGGCCCCGACTCACAGGTACAGCATTGCGGGCGAGCCGGCCGCGCTCCCAGGGCAGCGTTCTTGGAGGCTTCCGCCTGTTCTATAATTAGAGATTCCGCTTATGATGACGGGCAACGCTATTCGCAGGCGCTTTCTGGATTATTTCGCCGAGCGCGGCCATCGCATGGTGAAAAGCTCGCCGCTGGTGCCGGCCAACGACCCCACGCTGCTGTTCACCAACGCCGGAATGAACCAGTTCAAGGACGTGTTCCTGGGGCTGGAGAAGCGGCCGTACACGCGGGCCTGCACGTCGCAGAAGTGCGTGCGGGCCGGCGGCAAGCACAACGACCTGGAGAACGTGGGCCGCACCCGCCGCCACCACACCTTCTTCGAAATGCTGGGGAACTTTTCCTTCGGCGATTATTTCAAGAAGGACGCCGTCGCCTATGCCTGGGAGTTGGTGACCGCCGCGCCGCCGGTGGGCTTGGGCCTGCCCACGGACCGCCTCTACGTCACCATTTTTCGCGAGGACGAGGAGGCTGACCAGCTCTGGCGGAGCGAAGCCGGGGTGCCGGCCGAGCGCATCTTCCGCATGGACGAAAAGGACAATTTCTGGGCTATGGGCGACACCGGGCCGTGCGGGCCCTGCTCGGAAATCCATTACGACATGGGCGCGGCAGCCAGCGACGAGGGGCACGCCGATTGCCGGTTTCCGTGCGAGTGCGGCCGCTACGTCGAGCTTTGGAACCTGGTGTTCATGCAGTACAACCGCGATGCGGCCGGCTCCATGACGCCGCTGCCCCGCCCCTCCATCGACACCGGCATGGGCTTGGAGCGCACTGCGGCCGTGATGCAAGGCGTGCTGTCGAACTTCGACACCGACCTGCTGCGCCCCCTCGTCGATCTGGCGGCGCAGATGTGCGGCAGGGCTTACGGCGATAACGGTTCGGGCGATGTCTCGCTGCGCATCCTGGCCGACCACTCCCGCGCCGCCGCCTTCCTGATCCACGACGGCGTGCTGCCGGCCAACGAAGGCCGCGGCTACGTGCTGCGCAAGATCCTGCGGCGCGCCATCCGGCACGGCCGCCTGCTGGGCCTGGAGAAGCCCTTCCTGTACGAGATGACTGGGGCGGTGGCGGAGTTGATGCGCGAGCCCTACCCCGAGCTGCTCGACAGCGTGCCGCGCATCGCCCGCGTGGTGAAGGATGAAGAACAGCGCTTCGGGCACACGCTGGCCATCGCGCTGCGCGAATTCGAACGGGCGGTGGCCGAAGTGGGCGACTCCCGCCGTATCCCCGGCAACAGGCTCTTTTACCTCTACGACACCTTCGGCCTGCCCATGGACCTCATGCAGGAGATCGCCCGCGAGCGAAACCTGCAACTGGACGAAGCTGGTTTCGAAGCCGAGATGGCCCAGCAGCGGGAGCGCGCCCGGGCAAGCTGGAAGGGCGGTGAGAAGGCGGCGGCGCTGCCCGTCTACCAGGAAATCGTGCAGCAGGGCCGCACCGCGTTCGAGGGCTACGAACGGCTGATGGCCAAGGACTGTAAAATCGTCGCCATCATTCAAGGCGACCGCCGCGTCGAGCAGCTTCAGCCGGGAGAGCGCGCCGAGGTGATCCTGGACCGCACGCCGTTCTACGCCGAAGCCGGCGGGCAGGTGGGCGATACCGGCCTGCTGCTGTCCGAGCACCTGGCCGAAGAGCTGGCGGCCGTCGAGGACACGCACGCGCCGGTGCCCGGGCTGATCGCGCACCGCGTGCTGGCCCGCGCGCCGCTCGCCGTCGGCGACCCGGTGGCGGCCGCGGTGGCCGAGAGCAGGCGCCGTTCCACCATGCGCAACCACACCGCCACGCACCTGATGCACGCCGCCCTGCGCCGCGTCCTAGGCCCGCACGTCAAGCAGGCCGGCTCGGTGGTCGATCCCGAGCGCCTGCGCTTCGATTTCACGCATTACGCGGCATTGGACCCGACCGAGATCGACGAGGTCGAGCGGCTGGTGAACGAGCAGATCCTGCGGAACGCGGACGTCAGCACCGGCATCATGGACCTGGAGGCGGCGCTCCAGACCGGCGCCATGGCGCTGTTCGGCGAGAAGTACGGCGACCGGGTGCGGGTGGTGCAGGTGCCGGGCTTCTCCAGCGAGTTGTGTGGCGGCACTCACGCCGACCGCACCGGCGATATCGGCCTGTTCAAGATCGTTTCCGAGTCGAGCATTTCCGCCGGGGTGCGGCGCATTGAGGCCATCACCGGCGAGGCGGCCTTCCGGCACTACCAGGAGACCGCCGAGCGCGTCCAGCGCATCCAGCAACTGCTGCGCGCCAACGAGCCGGAGCTGGTGGACGCGGTCGAACGGCTGCTCCAGAGCCAGCGCGCGCTGGAAAAGAAGCTGGAGCAGTTGCGCGGCAAGCTGGCTGTCTCACGGCGCGGCGAGCTGGCCGGCGCCGTTCGCTCGGTCAAGGACGTGAAGGTGCTCTCCACCCGCGTGGAGGAGATGGACCGCAACCAGATGCGCAACCTCGTCGATCAGCTCAAGACCGAGTTGAAGTCCGGGGTGGTGGTGCTGGGGGCGGCCGGGGAAGGGAAAGTTGCCCTGGTGGTCGGCGTCACCAAGGACCTGACGCCGCGCCTGCACGCCGGCAAGATCGCCCAGGCCGTGGCGCAGAAAGTGGGCGGCACCGGCGGCGGCCGCCCGGACATGGCCGAGGCCGGCGGCAAAGACCCGGCCCAGCTTGACGCCGCCATCGCCGAGGTACCCGACATCGTCGGCGGCATGCTTTGACTGGCTCCGCATTGGCAGACCGTCGCTTGAAGGAGTAGCATCCGCGCGTGGGAACCCACGCTAAACTCGGAGACTGAGGAGCGTCATGCGGGAACGCACTTTCGAGCACATCTTCGTCATGCAGTCCAACAAGATTACGCCTCGCACTCCCATCTCGTTTAAGGAACTGGGGGTCAAGGAGGTGGAGCACCTTGAAAAGTGGGTCGTGGACCACCCCGGTATGCTCGGCTGCGAGCTGCTGATAATTACCACTGAGTTTGATCAATTTGACAAGTCTGACAAGCGCCTGGACGTCTTGGCGATCGACAGACAGGGAAAGCTTGCGATCATCGAGCTGAAGCGCGAGGCCGCAGGCTCGTGGGCGGATCTTCAAGCGATTCGCTATGCTTCCTTTTGCTCGCAGATGACTTTGCAGGAGGTTGTAACGCTGCGTGCTAAGCACGCAAACATCACAGAAGGAGAAGCTGAGCAGGAGCTTCGGGATTTCGTCGAAAGAGAAGATTTCAAGGGCCCCGACAATCAACCAAGAGTCATTTTGGCTGCAGGCAGCTTCGATAACCAGGAGCTGACGAGCTGCGTCCTGTGGCTGCGCTCCTTTAAGGTGGAGATCTCTTGCGTCGAGATTACGCCGTACAAGTACTCAGACGATACTCTGGTCCTGGTTCCGCGTGTGATCATTCCGCTTCCTGAAGCGGAGCAGTACATGGTCAGAACCGAGAAGAAGCAGGCGGAGGAGCGGGACCTCTCTGAAAGCCAGCGGGTTTATGGAGAGCGGAACAGGGCGATTTTGGAGCGCTTTCGCGCGCTGTTTGCAGAGCAGGCTCCTTCGAGGCCGGCCCAAAGCCGTGCGATGCTAATCCCGACGGGTTACGGAGGAATTCATTTCGAGTGGTGGTGGCACCGTGCCAAGGAAGCAGGCAAGGTCCTCGATGTTGCCGTGCATTTCGAAACGTCGTCACCCAAGCGGAACCAGGAAATTTGCGAGTTCCTGAAGACACGTTCCGAGACAATCAGGTCCGCGGTGGGCGAAGCTCCTATCTTCGAGCCCGATTGGAGGAGGGGCTGGGCTTCCACTTACATTCGCAGAAGCTGCGAGCCATGGAATGATGAGGTAGCGAAGTGGGCAGCCGAAACGATGGACAGGCTCATTCGTTGCGTGCAACCGCTTTTGGATGAATTTCATCGCCAGAGCCAGGTGTCCACCCACGCCTGACGCTGATCCTTCGCCAGGCGCTGCCACCGTTCCAGAGCTGAGAGCAGAGGGTCGTTGCGGATCGGGCGGGCATGATTGCGGGGTCACCTCGGACAATGCCGGGCCGTAGCGTCGAGAAATGCCCGCACGGTCCCGAAGCCTTGGTCTATGTTTTCGGGCAGCCGGCACTCCGCGGCCATTTCGACGAACTGCTTGCTCCACTCGGCTGGCGGCGCCGAAAGCCCGGACGGGACGGCGTGGGTCTTCCGGCGTTCGGTATCCGTCCGGTAAACCCACCTTCTCCCTTTGAAAATCGCGAGTGATACTTCCGTACGTTGGCCACAGGCGTTGGAGGTGTGCGCCCACAGGGGTGGCAACCTGGGAGGACGTCGGATGTCAAACAGCAACAAGACGGACGTGGAGAAGCATCGCTACTGGCAGCGGACAATCGGGGAAGCGGCGAGGAGCGGAGTGTCGATTCGGGAGTTCTGCCGGCAGCGGCGGTTAAGAGAGAGCCAGTTCTACTGGTGGCAGCGCCGACTGAAGGAGAGGCGGGAACAGCGGACACTGCGGAGCAGCCAGGGGGCGCCAGGCAGCGGGCCGGCGAGCTTCGCGCTGGTCAGCGAGGAGCCCGCGGTGATGGACGCCGGGATCGAGCTGCTGCTGGGCGGAGGAGGCCGTCTGCGAATCAGCAAGGGTGTGGATCAGGAAACATTGCGAAGCGTTCTCGCGGCCGTGGAGAGCGAGGGATGCTGAGTTTTCCGGCGGCCATCAAAGTGTACCTGTGCACGGTCGCCTGCGACATGCGGCGGTCGTTCGACGGGCTGTCGATGATGGCCGAGCACATCATCCGCTGCAATCCGTTCTCGGGCCACCTGCTGGTGTTCTGTAACCGGCGTGGTGACCGGCTGAAGATTCTATACTGGGACCGGGATGGATGGGCGATCTGGTACAAGCGGCTGGAGGCGGGCACCTACCAGTTTCCGTTCGCGGAGACAGGGCGCAAGGAGATTGCTGCCTGGGAGTTGGCCGTGCTGCTGGAGGGCATCGACTTGAACAAGGGCGGGCGGCGGAAGCGGTACAGTCTGTCGGCGGGAGAAGCGGGAAAAACGGAAAGCGGCAACTGCAGGGGCGCCCCGATGTGGGCGCCCGGCGATGCGGCGGAAACGATAAAACAAACAAATATTTAATTGTTTCCGCAACAAAGTTTGCACACCGGTGTTTGTATCGCACGATGGAAGTTGATCCCAACCATCTGCCCAGCGATCCGGCCACGCTGCAGCACATCGTGCTGGCGCTGCTGGCGCGGGACGGCGAGCGGGAGCGGCTGCTGAAGCAGATGCAGCACCAGTTGGAGCAGTTGCTGCGCTGGCGTTATGGGGCGCGGCGGGAGCGGGTCGACGAGAACCAGTTGTTCCTGTTTGCGGCCGAGATCCTGGCGGGTGCCGGTCTCGATCCCGCGCCGGCGAACGCATCGGCCGAACCGACGGCGGAGCAACAGCCACGCACCAGGCCGGGCGGGCACGCGCGGCAGCGGCTACCGAAGTTGCTGGAGCGGCGGCGGGTGGTGCACGACCTGCCCGAAGACCAGAGGCGCTGCCCCGAGTGCCAGGCCGAGCTGAAGCACATCGGCGAGGAGACGAGCGAGCGGCTGGAGTACGTGCCGGCGTCGCTGCACGTGATCCAGGACGTTTGCCAGAAGTACGCCTGCGCGAAGGGCTGCACGGTGGTGACGGCGGCAAAGCCGGCCGCTCCGATCGAGAAGGGGTTGCCGGGACCGGGGCTGCTGGCGCACGTGGCGGTGAGCAAATACGGAGATCATCTGCCGTTGAACCGGCAGCAGGAGATCTTCCAGCGGCAGGGCGTAGAGCTGTCGCGGCAGACGATGTGCGGCTGGATGCGGCAGGCGGCCGAGTTGGTCACCCCGCTGTACGAGCGGATGAAGCGGCAAGTGCTGGATTCGAAGGTGGTGCAGACCGACGACACCCCGGTGCCGGTGTTGGATGCGGAACTGGAGCATACGCGCACGGGCCGGATTTGGACCTACGTCGGCGACGCCGCGCATCCCTACACGGTCTACGATTACACGCCGAATCGCAGCCGCGATGGCCCCGACCAGTTTCTCGACGACTACAGCGGATATCTGCAGGCCGATGCCTACTCGGGCTACGACGCGCTCTACAAGGAGCTGAAGCGCGGCATTGTCGAGCTGGCCTGCTGGGCGCATGCGCGGCGAAAGTTCTACGAGGCGCAGTCGTCGGACCTGATGCGGGCGACGGTGATGCTGGCCTACATCGGCCTGCTGTACGGCGTGGAGCGCGAAGCCCACGAGCGCGGTCTGCGCGGCCAGGCGCGCCTGGCGTTGCGCCAGGAAAAGTCGAAACCCATTCTTGACGACATCCACGAGTACCTGATGAACCAGCGGGGCGAGGTCTTGCCGAAGAGCCCGATCGGGGAAGCGATCTCGTATGCCCTGTCGAACTGGGCGGCGCTCGTGCGTTATGCGGAAGACGGCGATCTGGAGATCGACAACAACGGTGCCGAGCGGAGCCTGCGGCCCATCGCCGTCGGCCGGAAGAACTGGATGTTCTACGGCAGCGACAACGGCGGGCGCACCGCAGCGGTGCTGGGCACGCTGATCGCCACGTGCAAGCGGCTGACCATCGACCCGTTCGCGTATCTGCGCGACCTCTTCCAGCGCATCGGCGCCCATCCCACCACCCGGCTCGACGAACTGCTCCCCGACCAGTGGGCCGCCGCCCAGGTCGCCCCCAAATCCTGACGACAGTCCTTACCCTCAATGAGGCGTGCGACGCGAGACGACCCATGTCAAGATGGGTTTGCCGGACGGATACGGCGTTCGAAGGTGAGCCGCACCGCTTCCGCGATGCGTTCGTTTGCCAGCTTGCCGGATCGGCTCAGCAGAACGAGATCGATCAAATCCTTGACGCGGCTATTTGGGGGGTCTGCGCGGCGGGTCAAGCATCTGTGCGGGACAGCAAGGCCTCCAACTGCGTGATCAGAATCGGAAGCTCCGCACTTACCGTCTTCCAGAGCACTTCCTCATCGACATTCAGGTAGTCGTGCACCACCTTGTGCCGCATTCCCACAATCGCCTTCCATGGGAATTGCGGGTTGTTCTTCCGGAACTCGGCGGAGAGGCGGCGGGCTGCTTCGCCCACGATTTGCACAAGGTGTGTCAGGGCCAGGCGCAGGGCCTCGTCGCTGTCGAAATCGGCACGGCCCTTGCCTTCCATCAACGCCCTTGCTCTCCTCGCAGTGTCGAGCATGTGGCGCGCATAAACCAGGTCATCCTTCGACATACAGTTCCTGCGCGGAGGAAAGGACGCTATCGCGGATGTGCCGGTTCAAGAAGCCAGGCGTTACCAGGTCGATCTTGTGGCCCTGCACAAGGCCGGACAACTCGTCCTCAATCTGACACAGCCGCATGAATCCGGGGGTGTGTGCCTGCTCGAACTCAACAAGGACATCAATATCGCTATCGCTTCGGAAATCCTCGCCCAATACCGAGCCGAAAACCGACAAGCGCCGGATGTGATGGCGCCGGCAAAAGGCGGCGAGGTTCTCGCCAGGAGGCAGAATGCTGCGATTCATTCCCTACAGTATGCCAGACATCGCCCGGGTCCGCGACCAGCACATCAACCGGCGAGCGTTGTGGGGGCCGGCTTCAATCCAGCCCGCACAGCTTTGGTTCCGCTAATACGCCTATAGCTTCTGCTTATTCCCGCGATAAAAACATTCGATTTCCACTCGGCCCCGCCTTGCCTGTAACCTGTGCAGCGGGAAGGTGAGGGATGGATATGGACGAGGAAACGCTAAAGCCGATTCCAACGGAGGAGGAAACCGCCCGCACTCCGGCGGCGGAGCGGACGCCGCGCGCGGATGAGGCAGGTGAGGCCCGGCCATCGTTCGTCCGCAACTACCCGGTATTGGGCTACGAATAAGGTGTTTGGCTGACCTCCGCTCAGAGAGCCCGGCCTCGCAAGGGGCCGGGCTTTTTTGTCCTCAGACTTGAGACCTGGGACCTGAGGCCCTTCAGGTCCCAGGTCTCAAGTCTCAGGTCTAGGTCTCTGACCGCTTACCTTTGTGCTTGTAGCGAAACTTCCTCCTGGCTTGCTTGCGGTCGAACCTCCAATCAATCCTGACGCGTTTCCGATTCGTTCGACGGCGCCAAGCACGCGTCTCTCGC
>Ga0315280_10009922_pt1 | contig 12049 bp, 12 predicted proteins | sample YL17G06_40_MG_FD_203697 | JGI IMG/M metagenome (GOLD analysis project Ga0315280, IMG submission 203697) | Sediment microbial communities from Yellowstone Lake, YNP, Wyoming, USA - YL17G06_40 | ecosystem: Environmental > Aquatic > Freshwater > Lake > Sediment | place: USA: Wyoming | collected... | reverse complement strand
GCACGTCGCGCGTCCGCGCCGAGCACATGGCCCTGCTGGCGCGCTGGTACTACCGCGGCGCCCGCCAGGGCGAGTTCGTTCCCTTCGAAAGCTATGAGCGCATTCCCTTCCGCAAGGTGGTGGGAGCCATCAGCCGTGTCCTGCGCTGAATGATGAACCGAGACCCCGTTGCTGCCGGAATCTGCGAAATCCGCGGATTGGCCAGGAGAATCTTGCGGTCCCCGGCGCTCACCTCCCGCATGGCGCCGGCAGGGACACCGGAGACGCGCGCAACTTTGAAGAAGCTGGGCAACCTGGCACCTGAGGCCTGAAAGCTGGACGGACGGCTATCGCGGATTGGGAACCTGGGCGATCATCACGCGCTTCTTGAAGTCCTCGACCATCGAAGGCTCCAGGCGCACCTCGGTGGGCCGCTTGGCCAGCGTCATGTGGTCGATCTTGTCCTGCAGCTTCAGCAGGGCGTAGAAGAGGTTTTCGGGACGGGGCGGGCAGCCGATGACGTACACATCCACGGGCACGATCTTGTCCACGCCCTGCAAGACCGCATAGGTGTTGAACGGGCCGCCGACACTGGAGCAGGCGCCCATCGAGATCACCCATTTCGGCTCGGGCATCTGCTCGTAGATGCGCTTCAGCGCCGGAGCCATCTTCAGGGTGACGGTGCCGGCCACAATCATCAAGTCGGACTGCCGCGGGCTGGGCCGGAACACCTCGGCGCCAAACCGCGCGATGTCGAACCGCGAGGTGCTGGCGGCGATCATCTCGATGGCGCAGCAGGCCAGGCCGAACGTCAGCGGCCAGATCGATGACTGCCGCGCCCAGTTAAACACGTAGTCAACGGTGGTGATAATGAAGTTCTTCTCAAACCTGTTGTCAAGAACACCCATTTTGCATTGGCTCCGTGGCTAGAAAGCCCCCCACAGCAGAGGATAGCATACGGGGCACGGCCGCGGTAAGCGGGACACGGGCAAGTCCCGAGGCGGCGCAGGGCCGCGCGGATACACGCGGATTACGCTATACTGGGCGGACAATTCGCTTATGAGGCAGGAGGATGGATGACGGACCTGAAGGAACTTTATGATGCCATCGTAAACGGCGACGCGAAAGCCGCCGCCGCGTTGGCCGCCCAGGCGCTGGCGGAACAGCGCGACCCGCTGGAGATGGTCAACCAGTACATGTCGCCGGCCATGGATGAAGTGGGCCGGCGCTTCGAGGCGGAAGAATATTTCGTGCCCGAGCTGCTGTTGTCGGCGCGGGCCATGAAAGCCGCGCTGGCGCTGGTCCGGCCGCTGCTGGCGGCCCGCGGCGCGCAGCCGGCTGGGCGCGTGGCGATTGGCACAGTGAAAGGCGACCTGCACGATATCGGCAAGAACCTGGTGGCCTCACTGCTGGAAGGCGGCGGGTTCCAGATTCAGGACCTGGGCGCCGACGTCGGCCCGGAGAAGTTCGTCCAGGCAGTTCGCGACGGCGATGCTCAGATCGTTGCCCTCTCGGCGCTGTTGACGGTCACCATGCGGGCCATGAAGACCACCATCGACGCGCTGAAGGAAGCCGGCGTGCGCGACCGCGTCAAAGTGATCGTGGGCGGGGCCCCCATCACGCAGAAATACGCCGAGGAGATCGGCGCCGACGGATATGCGGAAAACGCCAGCGCGGCGGTGGCCCTGACCCGCAGGCTGGTTGGCGCCGGCCCGCAGGCCGCCCTGCAGTAAGCGCGGAGTGCGGAGTGTGGGGTGCGGAATAAACGCTTTCTCAGCACTCAGCTCTGTCGATTACCCGCGAAAAACCTGCGGCTTCAGCACCGCCACGTAGGGCAGGTTGCGGTAGTGCTGCTGGTAATCTAGGCCGTAGCCCACCACGAAGCGGTCGGGAATCTCAAAGCAGCGATAGCGCAAGGGCACATCCGCCAGGCGCTGCGGTTTCTTATCCAGGAAGGCGCAGGCGGCCAGGCTGGCGGGCTGGCGCAGCGTCAAGGTCTTCATCAGGTAACGCAGGGTCAAGCCGGTATCGACGATGTCCTCCACCAACAGGACATGCTGGCCGGCGATGCTCTCGTCCAGGTCCTTGGCGATGCGCACCATGCCGCTGCCGGGGGCCAGCGGAAACGGCGATACGGCCAGAAAATCCATGCGCACCGGCAGCGGCAGGGCGCGGGCCAGGTCGGCCGCGAAAAACACGGCGCCGCGCAGCACGGTGACCAGGGTGATTTCCTTTTCCTGGTAGTCGGCCGCGATTTCGCCGGCCACCCGCTCGATGGCCGCGCGGATCTCCTCCTCGGTAAACAGCACGCGCTCCAGGTCTTCGTGCATACGCAGAGTTTAAAGTTTCAAGTTCAAAGTTCCGGATCTACAGGAAGGCCACGGACTGGACGCCCGACACCTCGAAGCGCTTCCGGCAGCGCATGTTCTTGCACTGCACCATGTCGTCGCGGCGCACGCTGTAGGACTTGGCCGAAGCAAAACGGCGCCGGTCCTGCTCGCCGGCGTGAGGTGGCAGGGAGGCTTTCTTTTTCCGCTGCACCCAGCGCAAATCGTAGGTTTCGCTCTGGCGGCAAGACGGGCAGTTGAGCGTCGCCGGCAGCGTCACCTCGGTCTCGACGAAGAAGTCTTTTTCTTCCATGCAGCCCTCATCCCCTATTCTAAGGGAGCGTACCATCATCCGCGTGAAAGTTTTCGGAGGCCGGTGGCATAATAGAAGCACCATGGCGCAAGTCGGACCAATCCCGGTCGAAGATACGAGGCTCGTGGAGCTCTGTCAGCGGTATGGGGTCCGCGAGCTCTCCGTGTTCGGGTCGTCGGCGCGTGGCGAGGCGCGTCCGGACAGCGACATCGACGTGCTGGTCGAATTTCAGCCGGACGCCCAGACCGGTTTGCTGGAGTATGCGGGGTTGATGCTCGACCTTTCGAATCTGCTGGGCCGCCGCGTGGATCTCGTCTCCAAGAACGGCCTGAAACCTTTGATCCGCGAGTCGGTCTTGCAGGAGGCGCGGGTGCTCTATGCGGCGTGAGGAGCTGTACCTGCGGGATATTATCGAGGCAGCCGACCACATCACCGCCTTCCTGGCAAATGCCGATTTCCCCACCTTCAGGGAGTCCGAGTTGATTCGCAGCGCGATCGTCCAGAAACTCGCCGTCATGGGCGAGGCCGCCGCCCGCCTGTCCGACGAGATGAGAGCCCGCCATTGTGAAGTTCCTTGGCCCAGGCTGGTCGCCTTCCGCAATATTCTCGTGCACGCATACTTCGGCATCGACTGGGATGTGGTGTGGCAGGCAGCGACGAGGGAGGTACCGGCGCTCCGCACGCAAGCTGCCTCCATTTTGCACTCCGAATTCGGTGCCCGGTGAACCGATCAGGTTGGTGTCCGCCAAACGCCATGCGGCCTGCGCCTTACTTTGCCTCTGGAAGCGCCTCGATTTCCTGCTGATGGGATGTTAGGTCCACTCGATGGAACCGACTTAGCAGGATGCCGGGATCAGTGCAGCGGTTAAAGGCTAGGTCGAGTTTCTGTGAGGCCGCAGCACGCGAGCGCAGGATGGCTGCCGTCGCTCGGTGCTCGCGGGCGAGTGCGTTATACGCGGGAACAAGCAGGTTGCGGGCTGTGGCATCCAGACTCGCCTCGTAAAAGTCCAGTTGCTTCTTTAAACCGCTGAGCCGAGCTTCCGTGCCCTTCAGCGCGGTCTCCAACTCCGCAGTGGGAGCGACGGCAACAGCGCCCGCGCGACATCGGCGGAGCCGCTGGCGCAACGCCCTGTAATGGTCCCAGAAGCGGCTCTTCTGCAGCCAAGGAAAGACCCGATCCTCCGCAGCGAGCAACTCCACAGCTTCGGCCTGCTCGCTTACATCGCGGCCTGCCTCAACACCGTTCACAATATCGACGCTCAGCGCAAACAGCCTGGCGTTGAAATAGGCGCTAGCAATGAATCCGTCAGGGTCGGCAGCCGCGTTCCGCAACTCAGTCTGGATTCGGTCGGCAACAGGGTGCAGTTGCCGCGCGTCGAATTTGGAGCGGTCGAGCACGTGGTCCGTGATCCTCGTCGTGCCTTCATTGTGAGAGCCGACGATTGGAGCCCGTGCGGCCACCACCGAGGCCAGTTCTCCCATCAGCGCATTGGTCCGCTGTCTGTGTGTCTGCACAGCGGTGGGAGGCGGCCGCATGTTCGGAGGCGGCTGGTAATGGGTCACGTACCCGCGGGGCTGGTCGGCAATAGCGTAAATGAGGTAGGCCCCTGCCAGAACAATCAGCAAAGCGGGAGCGGCGGTGGCGACCTTCCACCAGTGGGGCGATTGGACGGAGGATGACGGCACCTGTGCTGCCAGATGCTGATGGAAGGCTGCCGCCTCTTCATTGTTTTCCAGCCGAAGGCTTGCCTGGAGAGCCGCCTTTGCTTCTTCGTATTGCCCACGCTGATATAGTTGGTACGCCACCAGGCGAAGTAGGGCAGCATTGTTGGGCCTCGGCTGGAATCCGCCTTTCGCATTTACGAAGAGCGCCTGGAGCGTGTAAATCGGCCCCCAGGGGAAGCCCCACCACCCAAGAAGGCTCGAAAGTAGCGTCCATTTGGCAGATTCAATAGCCCGGCAACGTTCGCACCATACTGCAGATGCTCCCCGGCGGTACGTTACAACCAACACCGAGATTACGTAGTACATCAAAGTGAGCCGTAACGTGCTATCTTTCCGCCCACAGTGTGCGCAAACGAGATCAGGCAGGTCTTCGCTCTGCGGCTTCGCTCGACTCTCCTGCTGGGAGCCAGAAGGGCCAGCAGATGCAGCGCTTAGACACGTATCGTGAAGCCGCCGCTTGGCGTCATCGGAGAGAACGGAGTAGGCTTCGTTTAGACGGCGCGTGAACTCCGCGGCTCGCCGGTCGGGATTCCTGTCCGGATGGTACTTGACAATTAGGTGGCGGTAAGCGTCTTTGATCTGCTGCTTGGTCGCAGATCTTGGAACTCCCAGAACCTCATAGTAGTTGGGTGGCATCGTCGGCTCCCACCCGCCATTGCGGTGGCAACAATTGTAGGCCAACCGAAGATCGCAAGCCACCAGTTCTTGCTGCCGCTAAAAGATACAACGGCAACGAAGAACACCAAGCCGTTTCCCGTGTCCTTCGTTGCCTTTCGTGACCTTGCGGTTATAAACCCGACATGGCCGCCTTCAGCTTGCCCTCTTGCGTATCGGTCGCACAAAGCAGCTACCGCTGCAACCGAAGGTTCAACGCAGAGGCGCAAGGAACGCCGAGGAAGGCAGAGAAAACACCTGCCTCTGCGCAGCCTCAGCGTCTCTCCGGTGAGTTCCTCGGTTGCGGCCATCGCTGCGCCTTTGTGATTACGAGCCCGGGACGGCCGCCCTCAGCTTCCCCTCAAACGCCTTCAGGATGTCAATCGGGAGCGGGAAGACGATGGTGGTGTTCTTCTCGGTGCCGATTTCGGTGAGCGTCTGCAGGTAGCGCAGGGTGACGGACAACGGTTCGCTCGACATGGTGTGGGCGGCGGCGGCCAGCCGCTCGGCGGCCGAGTATTCGCCCTCGGCGTGGATGATCTTGGCGCGGCGCTCGCGCTCGGCTTCTGCCTGTTTGGCGATGGCCCGCTGCATCTCGGTCGGCAGGTCGACCTGCTTCACTTCCACCTTGGCCACCTTGATGCCCCAGGGCTCGGTGTCCAGGTCCAGAATGCTTTGCAGCCGGGTGTTCAGCTTCTCGCGCTGCGACAGCAGTTCGTCCAGCTCCACCTCGCCCAGCACGCTGCGCAGCGTGGTTTGCGCCAACTGCGAAGTGGCATAGAGGTAGTTGGCCACCTCGACCACCGCCTTGCGCGTCTCGATCACCCGGAAATAAATGACCGCGTTCACTTTCACGCTCACGTTGTCGCGCGTGATGACGTCCTGCTGGGGCACTTCCATCACCTCCAGCCGCAGCGAGACGCGCACCATGCGGTCGATGGGCGCGAACACCAGCACCAAGCCCGGTCCCTTGGCTGCGGGCAACAGCCGGCCCAGGCGGAAAATGACGCCGCGCTCGTATTCGTTGAGGATCTTGATGGAGCTGATCAGGTAAATGGCGATGATGATAATCGCCAGCAAGGTGCCGCTAATCGGCATACGCACCTCCCAAAAGTTAAGAGTTATGAGTTAAGAGTTAAGAATTGGCCAATTCTTAACTCTTAACTCTTAACTCTTAATTCTCCACCTCGGGCTCGACCTTCAGAAGCAGGCCCTGGACGGCCCGCACGCGCACCCGGGCGCCGCGCGGCACCGGGGCGCTGCTGACGGCATTCCAGATTTCGCCGTGGACGAAGATCTTGCCTTCCGGGGCCAGGTCGGTCTGCGCCGTCCCGATTTCGTCCAGCAGGCCCGCTTCGCCGGTCGTAACCTTGCCCTTCCAGGCCTGAATGGCCAGGCGCAGCAGTAACGTGGTGATCACGCCGAGCGGGATCGCCACCGAGAGCGCGGTCGTCAGTTTCACCTTCATCTCCGGAACGGGCGCGTTGATAAGGATCAGCGCGCCGATCACCATGGCCGCGATGCCGCCGGCAGCCAGCACGCCGTGGGTCATGAACTTGGCCTCCAGAACGAAGAAAACGAACGCCAGGACGATCAGCAGCGCGCCCGCCCAGTTGATCGGCAGCAAGGACAAAGCGAACATGCCCAGCACCAGCATGATGGCGCCGGCCACGCCGGGCACGATCAGGCCCGGATGCGTGAATTCAATATAGAGGCCCAGCGCGCCCAGCGCCAGCAGGATGAAGGCGATGTTGGGATCAATGATGTGGCGCAGGAACTCGTACCGGGCGCTGCCGGTGTAATCGTCCAACCGCGCGTTGGCCAGGCGCAGGGTCACCTGCCGGCCGTCGAAGCGCCGGATGGTCTTGCCGTCCATCTTGGCCAGCAGGTCGTGCGGCGAATCGGCGACTACATCGATCAGGCGCTCCTTGAGGGCCTCGGTTTCGGTGAAGGACTTGCTTTCCAAGATGCCCTTCTGGGCCAGGTCGGGGTTGCGGCCGCGCTTGCCGGCGATGGAGCGGAGGTAGGCGGCGGCGTCCTGCTCGACCTTCTGCTTCATCACCTCGTCCATCTTCTCGCCCAGCAACACCGGGTGGGCGGCGCCGGTGTTGGTTCCGGGGGCCATGGAGGCCACGTCGCAGGAGAGCAGGATCACGAAGCCGGCGGAGGCCGCGCGGCTGCCGCTGGGCCCCACCCAGGCCATCACCGGCACCGGGGAGGCCAGGATCTTCTCCACAATGGCGCGCATGGAGGAGTCCAGCCCGCCCGGCGTGCTCAGCCGCAACACCACGGCTTCGGCATGCTGGGCCGCCGCCTTGTTCAACCCCTGCTCGACGTATTCGGCGGTCAGCGGGTGGACCATGCCGTCCAGGTCGATTTCCAGCACCAGCGGCTGCCGGGCAGCCTCGGCGGCCTCGAACACAGCACCGGAGTTGACGCCCGGGGCCGGGAAGATCAGCAGCGCGAGGACGGCCAGCGCCGCCAGGCGGCTGGCAATCCGAAATCCGAAATCCGAAATCCGAAATGGTTTCATGGCGAACGCATCTGAATGGTCTGCAGGACCGAGCGGGCGGCCACGTTGCCCGGCTCGATCGACAGCACCTGCTGCGCGTGTTGCCGTGCCTCCTGCAGCTTATTCTGCTCCAGATAAACCTTGGCGAGCAATAGGTGGGCGTCCACGGGCTTGGGGGCGGCCAGCGCCAGCTCCGCCTCGCGGATGGCCTCCTCTTTCTGCCCGCCGCGCTCGTAAAGCCGGGCCAGCAGCAGGTGGGTCTCGGAGGCCTGGGGATCCAGCGTGGCGGCCTCCTTCAATTCGTTGAGGGCTTCGGCGTCGTTCTGCTGGCGGAACAGGTCGCGGCCGCGCTCCAGGTGCACCTGCGCATGCTGGGTCCTGGGCAGGCGCGAAAGCTTCTCCTCGTCCAGGGTCTGCAGCGTCAGTTGCAACTGGCGGAAACTGGGCTCGTCGTAATTGCGCTTGATGCGCTCCAGGCCCTCCAGGGCGCGGTCATCCAGGTTGGTGAAGCGGAGGCCGGCGGGATTGCGGCTGAGCAGCTCGCGCTCGCGCGCCGCGTCGGCCGTGTTGCCGGCGCGCTCCAGCGACTTCAGCAGCACGGCCCGCGCTTCGGCGTCGTTGGGGCGGCGGGCCAGCACCAGCCGCAGGCGCCGCGCCGCCGATGCGTATTGGCCGTTCCGGTAATACCAGTAGCCGACGTTGAACTGGTAATCCGAGTCGGCCGGATCGGCGTCCGCCGCCTTGCGGAAGTTGTCCAGTGCCGCCCGGCGGTTCAGCCGCGACTGCGCGGCCCCCAGGTTGTTGTACACCTCGTTCAGCGGCAGCCGCGCGGCCACCGCCTGGAACGCGGTCTCCGTCTTGTCGTAGTCCTCCCGCCGGAAATAGCAGATGCCCAGCAGGAAGTTGGCCTCCAGGTAGTTGCTCTCGTCGTGCTTCAGCTTCGAGAGCCAGAGGATGGCCGTGGCATCGTCGCGGCTCTGAAAATAGATTTTGCCAAGCTGCAGCGCGGCCCGGCTGAGGCCTGGCTCGACCCGCACGGCCTCGCGGAAATACTTGATCTGCTGGGGGCGCGAAGAGGCCGAGAGGCCGCGGATGTAATTCTCCCAGGCGTCGAGGCGGACGCGCGGCGGCGCGGGCGACAGGGTGACGCCCGGCAACTGTCCGGCCAGCGCCTCGGCCACCCGGTCCTGGATGTTCAGCAACTCCGGCAGCGGGGCCGCTGCCTCGGCCCTGCCGGCCAGCTTGGGCGGGTGCATTTCCAGAACTTCGGCGCTGGCGCGGAGCTGGTTGGTGGCCGGCTCCAGCGTGAACTGGCCGATGATCACGCAATCGGCGTCGGTGGTTTCGGCCAGCTTCAGAATGGTGGCGCGGCTCAGGATGCCGGCCGGGGGAATGCCCAGCGCGTCGAAGGCCGCCGCGCGCTCCTCCCGGGTGACCACGTAGGTCTGCGGCCCGGTGAAGCGGTCCGACAGCGCTTCCACCAAGCTCTCGCCGATCCATTCCAGGCTGGCATTGCGCGTCTGGTTTTCGAAAGGGAAAATCAGCACGGTGCCGCCGGCCGCCGCTGCCGCAAGCAGGAGGGCCAATGCCCCCGCCAGGCAGAGCCTCCGCACAGGTCTCATCAAAGACTATCTCCCTCGTTATTATAGCCCCATCGAGCGCCGGAAGGCGGAAGGCAGTAGGCAGAAGGCGGAAGGCGGAAGGCGGAAAGCCGAAAGCGGCTATGCGGGCGTGAACTTCTTGGCCTCCATCATCATCCTACCGAGCATCCTGCCCAACTGTTCATAGTCCGTCGTCAATTGCGCGTGAGCGCCCTCCGATAAATACGCGCAGTCAAAGGCGAAGTCCAGCCACACCTGTGTTTCAGTTGCCTCGGCGTCGGCATCCGCCACCTTCGAAGAAAACATACTCGGATATTGGCGTTTTCGAAAACCCTCCGCGATGTTGGCCGCAACACTGCGCGATGAGCGGCGAACCTGGTCGGTCAGGGAGAAGCGCTCATCCTTCGGGAACTTCTTTGAGGCATCGAATATCTGCATGGCCAGCTTGTAAGCCAACTGATAAGCCCGCAGATCGCGGTGCCCCCTCAGCGCTGCAGGTTGGTCCGTGTTTTCCACTTTCTGCTTTCTGCCTTCTGCTTTCTGCCTTCCGCCTTCTGCCTACCGGACCCAGTCGGCGACGAATACGTTGAACTCGTAGCGCTGCTTGGCGTTGCGGTCGGAAATGAAGACCAGCTTCTTGCCTTCGCGCGAAAACATGGGGAAGGAATTGAACCCGCCGGAACTGGTCACCTGCTCCAGCCCCGTGCCATCGATGTTGACCAGGTAAAGCTCGAAAAAGCGGCCGTCGCAGTTGTGCTTGTTGGAAGCGAAGATGATTTTCTTGCCGTCGGGCGTGAAGTAGGGGGCGAAGCTGGCGCAGCCGAAGGAGGTGACCTGGCGGGCATTCTGGCCGTCGGCGTCGGCGACATAAAGCTCCATCTTCAGCGGCGTCACCAGCCCCTGGGCCAGCTTCTTCTTGTAGTCGTCGATGGCGGCCGGCTCCTTGGGGTAGTGGGCGCGCCAGACCAGTTGCGTTCCGTCGGCCGAATAGACGGCGCCGCCGTCATAGCCGACCCTGCTGGTCAGGCGCTTGACGTTCTGCCCATCCAGGTCGGCGGAGTAGAGGTCCAGATCGCCCTCCCGCATCGCCGTCCACACCATTTTGCCGGTTTTCCAGTTGACCGTGGCCTCGGCGTCGTAGCCGGCGTGGTTCGAGAGGTTGCGCAGGATCTTGCCGTTCTTGTCGGCCAGGTACAGCTCATAGCTGTCATACACGGGCCAGGTATAGCCGACTCCGCCGCGCGGCGCCGGCGGCGGGCATTCCGGAGAAGTCTCGTGGGTCGAGGCGTAAATGAACCGCTTGCTGTCGGCAAGGAAGAAGGCGCAGGTCGTCCGCCCCTTCCCGGTCGAGACCATGCGCACGCCGGAGCCGTCGGCGTCCATCGTGTAGATCTGGTCGCACTGCCGGCCGTCGCGGGTCGATTGGAAAATGATCCGCTTGCCGTCGGGAGAAAAGTAGGCCTCGGCATTCTGGCCGCCGTAGGTTAGTAGCCGGAGGTTCTGCAGGCGTGGCTCGCTTCCGGCGGCGGGAGCGGGGGCGGCCGCCGGCTGCTGACCCGGCAACGCCCAGGCCAAGGCGATCGTCGCAACCAGAGAAAGCACCGTCAGCGATCGAGTCATAAGCGTCAGCCAAACAGTATAGTCTGAATGGGACGCAGATGAACGCAGATGGACGCAGATCGAGTGGCAGGAGTCGGATCTGCGTTCGCCTGTGTGAATCTGCGTCCCATTTTCTCCTCGGCTATGTGGTAAAAGAAACCGGAGGCGGTGGACATGAAACGTGGATGCTGGCTTTTTGGCCTGGTGTTGCTGATTGCCTCGGCGCCGCTGCCGGCCGCTGAGCAAGCGGCGGTGAAGAACCGGGCGCCGCTGCCGCCGAACGCCTTTACCATGCTTCCGCTGACGGCGGTCAAACCGCAGGGCTGGCTGCGGCGCCAGCTCGAGATCCAGGCCAGCAGCCTGACCGGGCACCTGGACGAATTCTGGCCGTCGCTGCTGGCCGGCGAAAGCGGCTGGCTGGGCGGCAACGGCGAGAGCTGGGAGCGCGGCCCGTATTACATGGACGGACTGGTTCCGCTGGCCTACCTGCTCGATGACCCGGCGCTGATCAAGAAGGCAAACAAGTGGGTGGCCTGGACCATCGAGAACCAGCGGCCTGACGGCGCCATCGGCCCGCTCAAGCTGAAGAACGAAGACTGGTGGCCGCTCATGGTGATGCTGAAGGCCCTTACCCAGTACCAGGAGGCCACCGGCGACCCGCGCGTCATCCCGCTGATGGAGCGCTATTTCGAGTACCAGGCGCGGCTGCTGGCCTCGCGTCCGTTACAGCAATGGGCTGTTTACCGCTGGGGAGACGAAGTAGTTAGCATCGTCTGGCTCTATAACCGCACCGGCAAACCGGCGTTGCTCGACCTGGCGCGCCAGCTTCATTCCCAGGGGTACGACTGGAAGGCGCACTTCGCCGCGTTCCAGTTCACTGGGAAAATGGCCAAGGCGCAGACCAGCCTGAAGACCCACGTGGTCAACAACGCCATGGCGCTGAAGACCTCGGCGGTCTGGGGGCAGGTGTCGGGCGATCCCTCGGACCGCGGCGCAATCTACCATTTGCTGGAGGTGATGGACCGCCATCACCTTCTCCCCAACGGGGTGCACAGCGGCGACGAGCACTACGCCGGTCGCGATCCCTCCCAGGGCACCGAATTGTGCGCCGTCGTGGAAGGGATGTACTCGCTCGAGCACCTGTTGGCGGTTCTTGGTGATCCGGCCTTCGGCGACCGCCTGGAAAAGATGGCCTACAACGCGCTGCCCGCCACTTTCAGCGGCGACATGTGGGCGCACCAATATGACCAGCAGCCCAACCAGGTGCTGTGCAGCCGCTTCCCGCGCGCCTGGACCACCAACGGTCCCGATTCGAACCTGTTCGGTCTGGAGCCCAATT
>Ga0315280_10009921_pt1 | contig 12049 bp, 8 predicted proteins | sample YL17G06_40_MG_FD_203697 | JGI IMG/M metagenome (GOLD analysis project Ga0315280, IMG submission 203697) | Sediment microbial communities from Yellowstone Lake, YNP, Wyoming, USA - YL17G06_40 | ecosystem: Environmental > Aquatic > Freshwater > Lake > Sediment | place: USA: Wyoming | collected... | reverse complement strand
GCAGCACGCTGGAGTGCGGAATCTGCCAAAGTCGTGGGGCCGATCCATCTACCAGCAAGCGGCGATCGCGTCGGCGAATGCGAAGCGTGCTGCTGGCGTCGTCCAGACATCGCCCCGGAAAGCGCCTGTGGTGTCCGCTCCGGTGAGGCGGCGCGGGCGTGGCGGGGAGGCGTAACACCGCGCTACACGCGACGGTCGCCGGACCTGGTCAGGGCCGGCCGCCGGCAAGCGCGAGCCGTCAGACTCGGCGCACCGGCGACCGGCGCACTGACCGAGGAGACATACCACGTGCCGAAGCCGAAGAAGAACTCAACTGAAACGAAGAGCGGTGGTGCGACCGTCGGCTACGAAGCCCAGCTGTGGCAGATGGCCGACGCGTTGCGCGGCAGCATGGACGCGGCCGAATAGAAGCATGTCGTCCTCGGTCTCATCTTCCTGAAGTACATCTCGGACGCTTTCGAGGAACAGCACGCGAAGCTCGTGGCGGAGCAGGCCCAGGGCGCAGACCCGGAAGACCCCGACGAGTATCGTGCTCAGAACATCTTCTGGGTGCCGCCCGAGGCGCGCTGGACGTACCTCAAAGGGCAAGCGAAACAGTCGACCATCGGCCGGCTCGTGGACGATGCGATGGCCGGCATCGAGCGCGACAACCCGGCGCTGAAGGCCGTGCTGCCCAAGGACTACGCACGTCCCGCGCTCGACAAGCAGCGGCTCGGCCAGCTCATCGACCTCATCAGCAACATCAAGGTCGGCGACGAAGCGAGCCGCGCCAGGGACGTCCTTGGCCGCGTCTACGAGTACTTCCTCTCCCAATTCGCCAGTGCCGAGGGCAAGAAGGGCGGCGAGTTCTACACGCCGGGCTGCGTGGTCAAGCTGCTGGTCGAGATGCTCGAGCCCTACCGCGGGCGGGTGCACGACCCTTGCTGCGGCTCCTCGGGCATGTTCGTGCAGTCGGTGGAGTTCATCCGCGCGCATGCCACGGGCAACAGCAACGGCACAAAGGCGAAGGCCGACATCTCGATCTACGGCCAGGAGTCGAACTACACGACCTGGCGGCTAGCGAAAATGAACCTCGCCATCCGTGGCATCGATGGCCAGATCGCGCACGGCGACACGTTCCACAACGACCGGCATCCCGACCTCAAGGCCGACTTCATCCTCGCCAATCCGCCCTTCAACGTGAGCGACTGGCGCGGCGAGCTTCTGCGCGAGGACAAGCGCTGGCAGTACGGCGTGCCGCCGCCGGGCAACGCCAACTTCGCCTGGGTGCAGCACATCGTCCATCACCTCGCACCCGCCGGCGTTGCCGGGTTCGTGTTGGCCAACGGCTCGATGTCGTCCAACCAGTCCGGCGAGGGCGAGATCCGCAGGAATCTCGTCGAAGCCGGTCTCGTCGACTGCATGATTGCACTGCCAGGGCAGCTCTTCTACTCGACGCAGATCCCCGCCTGTCTCTGGTTCCTCGCCCGGGACCGCAAGAACGGCAGGTTCCGCGACCGCCGCGGCCAGGTGCTCTTCATTGACGCGCGGAAGCTCGGCCGCATGGTGGACCGTACTCACCGAGAGCTGACGGACGAAGACATCGCCACGATCGCCAGTACCTATCACGCGTGGCGCGGCGAGAAGCAGGCTGGTGAGTACGCCGAGGTGGCCGGCTTCTGCAAGAGCGCGACGGTCGAAGAAATCCGCAAGCACGGCCACGTGCTCACGCCCGGCCGCTACGTGGGCGCCGAGGCGCAGGAAGACGACGGTGAGCCATTCGAGGAGAAGATGAAGCGGCTCACCGCGACGCTGCGCGAGCAGCAGGCCGAAGGCGCGAAGCTCGATGGCGCCATCGCGGCCAACCTGAAGGAGCTTGGGTATCGTGGGTGAGTGGCACCAGGTACGCATCGGTGAACTGGCAGAGGTCTTCGACGGCCCGCATGCGACCCCGCCGAAGACCGAGAGCGGGCCGATCTTCCTCGGAATCTCGAATATCAGGCGAGGACGCCTCGACCTTTCCAGCACGGAACATCTTTCTGAAGAGGACTACTGCCGCTGGACACGCCGCGTCACCCCGAGAGCCGGGGACATCGTCTTCTCCTACGAAACGCGTCTGGGCGAGGCCGCCCTAATTCCGGCCGGCCTCCGCTGCTGCCTCGGTCGCCGCATGGGGTTGCTCCGTCCCCGGGCTGGGAAGGTTGACTCGGGGTTCCTTCTCTACGCGTACCTTGGCCCCCAATTCCAGGAGACCCTGCGCTCACGCACCATTCACGGAAGCACGGTCGATCGCATTCGGCTTCCCGATGGGCATCTCTCCTTCAACTTCTTTGACCACGCACCATTCACGGAAGCACGGTCGATCGCATTCCCCTAATCGACATGGACACCTTCCCGATCGACGTAGCTGAGGATCCCGCCGAACAGCGTGCGATCGCCCACATCCTCGGCACGCTGGACGACAAGATCGAGTTGAACCGGCGGATGAACGAAACGCTGGAGGCCATGGCGCGAGCGCTCTTCAAGTCGTGGTTCGTGGACTTCGACCCCGTCCGCGCCAAGGCCGAAGGCCGTGACCCCGGCCTGCCGGCGCCTGTCGCCGATCTCTTCCCCGCCCGCCTGGTCGACTCCGAACTTGGCGAGATTCCAGAAGGGTGGGAGGTCAAGAAGCTCTCCGACCTTTGCTCGACGCAGTACGGCTACACGGCAAGCGCAGTCGATGTGCCAGTTGGCCCGAAGTTGCTTCGGGTTACGGACATCAACAAACGGAATTGGATCGAGTGGACAGATGTTCCTCACTGCATGATCGACGCAGAGACCCGAGCCTCGTATGCCTTGCAGATCGGAGACTTGGTGGTTGCCCGAATGGCCGATCCCGGGAAGTCGGCGATCATCGAGGAGAACATTGATGCCGTGTTTGCGCCCTACCTGGTACGGCTGCAGACGGCATCGCTCGCCCACAGCTACTACGTATACGGCTTCCTGAAGTCAGAGCGATACGCGGAGTATGCGGAAGCATCGAAGAGCGGGTCAGTTCAGGCCAACATGAACGCCAAGGTCATCGCTGGAGCCAGTCTCGCTGTTCCGCCGACAATGCTAATGGACCAGTTCCTCCGGGCAGTGCTTCCCCTTCGTCAGCGCCTTGTGGCCAACGTTTCCGAATCTCGCACCCTCGCCGCAATGCGCGATACGCTGCTGCCCAGGCTGGTCTCAGGGGACCTGCACGTGAAAGATGCCGAGCGGTTCCTTGAAGGGGTCGGCGCATGATCGACCGGATTCAGCTGCTTCGGAACATCGGACAGTTCGATTCAGTGAACGCTGGCGCGAACATCCCCCTCGCCAGGCTCACGGTCGTCTACTCGGAGAACGGCCGGGGCAAGACAACACTCGCGGCGGTACTACGTTCGCTGGCGACGGGTGATCCCGTTCCGATCGCGGAAAGAAGACGCCTCGCGGCCCAGCATCCTCCGCATGTGGTTCTCGAATGCAGCAGCGGTCCGCCACCTGCGGTCTTCGAGAAGAATGCCTGGAACCGCACACTGACGGATATTGCGGTTTTCGACGACGTCTTCATCGACCAGAACGTGCACTCCGGTCTGGCCGTGCAGGCGCACCACCGGCAGAACCTGCACGAGCTGATTCTCAGCCCGCAGGCAGTCGCTCTGAGTAAGCAGCTCCAGCAGCTCGTCGACAGAATCGAGAACCACAACCGCGAATTGAGGGTCAGGGAGCGTGCCATCCCCACGGTGGACAGAGGCAGGTTCTCCGTGGATGACTTTTGTGCGCTACCTCCTCGGCCTGACATTGACCAGGCCATCCAGGAGGCGGAACGGGCTCTGGCTGCGGCGCGCGAGCAGGACGCGATTCGCACTACGTCGCCTCTCGAATCGCTGAGTCTGCCTGAGTTTGATCTCCCTGATATCGAGCAAGTTCTCCAGCAAGACCTGGCAGCCCTCGATGCCGCCACTCTGGCGCGCGTTGCGAGTCATCTGGCCATGTTGGGTCCCGGCGGCGAGGCGTGGGTGGCCGAAGGCGTGCGCCGCATCCCGCTGGGGGACGGCGGCGCAGCTGCACGGACATGCCCATTCTGCGCACAGGATCTTCAGGGCTCGCCCGTGATCCAGCACTACCGGGCGTATTTCAGTGACGCATACGCCGCCTTGAAACGCACCGTGTCAAACGCACTCGGGGCCGTCAACCGCGTGCATGGGAGCGATGTGCCGGCGGGATTCGAGCGTGCGGTGAGGGTTGCCGTCGAGCGCCGGCAGTTCTGGTCACGATTCTGCGAAGTCGCGGAATTCGCGCTCGACACGGCCGCGATCGTCTGGGACTGGAGAGCTGCCAGGGAAGCCGTCGTTGCCCAGCTTACTGCAAAGCAGGCCGCTCCTCTGGAGCGCATGAAAGTCTCGGACGAGACTCGAGCAGTCGTCGCGGCCTACGAAGCTCACCGAGACACGATCGCCACGATCAACCAGCGGCTACAGAAGGCCAACCAGGCTGTTGGCATCGCGAAGGAACGAGCGGCAACGGCCAACTCGGCTGTCCTCGCTGCCGATCTCGCCCGGCTCAACGCTGTGAAGGCCCGACACGCGCCAGAGACCGCCGCGCTCTGCGACGATTATCTGCGGGAGCGCGCGGCCAAGGACGCGACCGAGAAGCGACGCGACCAAGCCTGGGCCGACCTGGAGCAGCATCGGACAAAGGTGTTCCCGGGGTACCAAACCGCTATCAATCTCTACCTCTCAAGGTTCAACGCAGGCTTTCGGCTCGACAGCGTGACCTACGCCAACACAAGGGGCGGCCCGACTTGCACGTACAACGTTCTCATCAACAACACGCCAGTGCCCATCGGCGGAGCTGACCCCGCACCCGGAGAACCGTCGTTTCGCAATACCCTGAGCTCGGGCGATCGCAACACTCTGGCTCTGGCCTTCTTCTTCGCATCGCTCGACCAGGACGCGGGTCTCGCGAATAAGGTGGTAGTAATTGACGACCCGATTTCGAGCCTGGACGAACATCGGGCTTTCACGACGGTGCAGGAGATTCGCCGGCTCGCCGGGCGAGCCACCCAGCTGATCGTTCTCTCCCACAACAAGCCCTTCTTGTGTCGGCTCTGGGAGGGAGCAGATTCCACGATGCGAGCGGCTCTCGAAGTGGTCCGTGACGGCGCAGGCTCAAGTCTGCGCACGTGGGACGTAGCTCAGGATTCGATTACGGAGCACGATCGTCGCCATGCTAGACTGCGCGATTACCTCGCCAGCAGCGCAGGAGACATGCGAGAGGTCGCCCGGTCGATTCGGCCGCACCTTGAGGCGTTTCTGCGCGTGGCATGTCCGGAGCGGTTCCCCCCGGAACACTGCTTGGCCAGTTTCTGAGTGTCTGCCGGCAAACCGTGGGGACACCCCACCAGATCCTGGACCAGCCTGCAACCCAAGAACTCGATGAGGTGGTCGAGTACGTAAACAGGCTCCATCATGACACCAATCGAGCCTGGGAGACTAAGGCCATCAACGATGCCGAGCTGCGCAGCTTCGTAGGCAGAGCACTGAGGTTCGCTCGGCGATGAGCGCATGAGCCAAGTCTTCACCGAATCCATCGTCGAACAAGCCGCGCTCGCCTGGCTTGAGAGTGTTGGCTGGTCGGTGAAGATCGGCCCCGACATCGCGCCGGACATGCCCGGAGGCGAGCGCGACGACTACGGCCAGGTGGTGCTCCCGCAGCGGCTGCACGATGCGCTCGCGCGGCTCAATCCGGCGCTGCCTGCCGAAGCGCTGGAGGATGCCTTCCGCAAGTTGACTCGACCCGAGGGTGCAGACTTGGTGGCGCGCAACCGCGTGGTGCATCGCCTGCTGGTGGACGGGGTAACGGTCGAGTACCGCGCGGCCAACGGCGACATCCGCGGCGCACAGGCGCGTGTGCTCGACTTCGACGACCTCGACGCCAACGACTGGCTGGCAGTCAACCAGTTCAGTGTGGCGGAGAACAGGCACACTCGCCGCCCGGACGTTGTGCTCTTCGTCAACGGCCTGCCGCTCGCCGTCATCGAACTGAAGAACGCCGCTGATGAGAACGCCACGATCTGGTCGGCGTTTCAGCAGCTCCAGACCTACAAGATCGAAGTCCTCTCGCTCTTCTCCACCAACGAACTGCTCGTGATCTCCGACGGGATGGAGGCGCGTGTCGGCACGCTCACCGGCGGCCGCGAATGGTTCAAGCCGTGGCGCACCATTGGGGGCGACCGCCTGGCTGATGCCGGCCTGCCGGAGCTCCAGGTGGTGATCGAGGGCGTCTTCGCGCCGCAACGCTTCCTCGACCTGGTGCGTGACTTTGTCGTCTTCGAGGACGACGGTGGTGGGCGTGTCGTTAAGAAGGTGGCCGGCTATCACCAGTTCCACGCGGTGCAGGTGGCGGTGGGCGAGACGCTGCGGGCGGCCGAGTTGCGCCGTGCTGCCGATCGGGTGGCGGAGGAGCGGGGTCGCTACGAGGCCGGCCGGAAGCCAGGCAGCAAGCCGGGTGACCGGCGTATCGGGGTGGTCTGGCATACGCAGGGCTCGGGCAAGAGCCTGACCATGGCTTTTTACGCCGGCCGCATCATTCGCGAGCCGACGATGGAGAACCCGACCATCGTCGTGCTCACCGACCGCAACGACCTGGATGACCAGCTCTTCGGCACCTTCTCCCGCTGCAAGGACCTCTTGCGCCAGCCGCCGGTCCGGGCGGAGAGCCGCCTGCACCTGCGCGAGCTGCTCTCGGTGGCGGCGGGCGGCGTGGTGTTCACCACCATCCACAAGTTCTTCCCGGAGGAGAAGGGCGACCGGTACCCGAGCTCTCGGAGCGGCGCAACATCGTAGTGATCGCAGACGAGGCACACCGCAGCCAGTACGACTTCATCGACGGCTTCGCACGCCACATGCGCGACGCGCTGCCAAGCGCTTCGTTCATCGGCTTCACCGGAACGCCCATCGAGCTGCAGGACGCGAACACGCGCGCCGTGTTCGGCGACTACATCAGCGTCTACGACATCCAGCGCGCGGTTGAGGACGGCGCGACGGTGCCGATCTACTACGAGGGCCGCCTGGCCAGCCTCGGGCTCGATGAGGCCGAGCGGCCGAAGATTGACCCGGACTTCGAGGAAGCCACGGAGGGCGAGGAGGTCGACCGCAAGGAGAAGCTCAAGACCAAGTGGGCCCAGCTCGAGGCCGTCGTCGGCGCCGAGAAGCGTCTGCGGCTCGTCGCCCAAGACATCGTCGAGCACTTCGAGCGGCGGTTGGACGCCATGGACGGCAAGGCCATGGTGGTGTGCATGAGCCGGCGGATCTGCGTAGATGTCTACCGCGAGCTTGTGAAGCTGCGGCCGCAGTGGCACAGCGACGACGATAGCGACGGTGCGATCAAGGTCGTGATGACCGGCTCCGCCTCCGATCCGACCGACTGGCAGCTGCATATCCGCAACAAGCCGCGGCGCGAGGCGCTGGCCAACCGGTTCCGGGACGCGGCCGATCCGCTTCGGATGGTGCTCGTCCGCGACATGTGGCTGACCGGCTTCGACGCGCCGAGCCTGCATACCATGTACGTGGACAAGCCGATGCGGGGTCACGGGCTCATGCAGGCCATCGCTCGCGTGAACCGAGTCTTTCGCGACAAGCCGGGAGGGCTCGTGGTCGACTACCTGGGACTTGCCCACGAACTGAAGGCGGCGCTCGCAACCTACACCGAGAGCGGTGGCACCGGACGCACGGCGGTCGATCAGGACGAGGCAGTCGCCTTGATGCAGGAGAAGCACGAGGTCTGCTGCGGCCTGTTCCATGGCTTCAACTGGTCTCGGTGGACGACCGGCAGGCCGCAGGAGCGGCTGGGGCTATTGCCCGCGGCGCAGGAGCACGTTCTCCGCCAGGAGAACGGCAAGGACCGCTGCGTGCGCGCCGTGCGGGAGCTGTCGCAGGCCTTCGCACTGGCCGTGCCGCACGCGAAGGCGCTGCGGATCAGGGACGACGTGGCGTTTTTCCAGGCTGTCCAAGTGGTGCTCGCCAAGCGCGCGCCCGGCGACGCGCGGCCCGAGGAGGATCTCGACCACGCGGTCCGGCAGATCATCTCGCGCGCCGTGGCGCCGGAGGGCGTGGTCGACATTTTCGCGGCGGCTGGACTCGCGAAACCCGATATCTCGATCCTCTCCGATGAGTTCCTCGCGGAGGTGCGCGGGATGCCGCACCGCAACCTCGCGGTGGAGCTGTTGCAGAAGCTGCTCAAGGGCGAGCTCAGCACGCGCCGGCGGAAGAACATCGTGCAGGCCCGCTCGTTCGCGGAGATGCTCGAACGGACGATCCGCCGCTATCAGAACCGCGCCATCGAGGCCACGCAGGTGATCGAAGAGCTGATCGCACTGGCGAAGGAGATGCGCGAGGCAGACGCGCGGGGAGAGGCGCTGGGGCTCTCGGAGGACGAGCTGGCCTTCTACGACGCGCTCGAGACGAACGACAGCGCCGTGAAGGTGCTGGGACACGAGACGCTGCGCGCCATCGCCCGCGAGCTGGTCGCGACGGTTCGAAGTAATGTCACAATCGACTGGACCCTGCGCGAGAACGTTCGTGCGCAGCTTCGTGTGCTCGTCAAACGTATCCTGCGCAGGCACGGGTACCCGCCCGACAAACAGGAGAAGGCGACGCAGACGGTGTTGGAGCAGGCCGCGCTGCTTTCAGGCGAGTGGGCGGTGGCGTGACGGGTACCACAGACCTGGGCGCTGGCCGGAGGGGTTGGGGCGCTCTGGGATCACGGGCCGACGCGAAAGTGGAGCGGGCCAACTGTATGGCCACACCGAACAATTGTGTGGTATAAGCATACAAGATGGACACGCTCGCGACGCTTCTCTCCTCGCGCGTCCGGGCGGAGATCTTCCGCCTGCTCTTCGGGCTCGCCGGCTCCGAACTCCACCTGCGCGAGATCGAGCGCCGCTCCGGCCTGACGGTCGGCACAGTCCGCCAGGATGTCCGCAAGCTCGTAGCCCTCGGCCTCCTCACCCGCCGTCGCGCGGGCAACCGGACCTACTATGCGGCCAATCCAAACCATCCGCTCTTCTCGGAAATCCGCGGCCTCGTCGTGAAGACCTCGGGGCTCGTCGAGGTCCTTGCCGCGAGGTTGGGCACCAAAGGCGTCCGCACCGCCTTTGTGTTTGGCTCGGTGGCCGTGGGCACGGAAGGCGCCGCCAGCGATGTGGATCTCTTCGTTGTCGGCACAGTCACCCTGCGAGAACTCTCGGCGCGCCTCATAGGGGTGGCGGACGCGGTCGGGCGCGAGATCAACCCGTTCGTGCTCACGCCGCAGGAGTTCAGGCGCCGGGTCCGCGATCAGGAGCACTTCGTGACCAGAGTTCTCGGATCGCCGAAACTTTTCGTGGCGGGATCGGAAGATGACCTTGCAGCAATGGGCTGAGCAAGGCTGGCTCAGGCCTCACCGTGCCGACGCCCGGGAAGTTCGCAGCCTCCTGGCCATCGTCGAACGAGACCTCAACGATGCCAGTGGTCCCATCTCACCGGATTGGCGCTTCGGCATCGCCTACAACGCCGCGCTCAAGCTCTGCACCGTGCTCCTGCACGCGTCAGGCTATAAGGCGCAGAAGAATCTCCAGCACTACCGGACGATACAGGCGCTACCTCTTATCCTCGGCCCCGATCGACAGGCGGATGCCGAGTACCTCGACGCCTGCCGCAGGAAACGGAACACGGTGGAATACGATGCGGTTGGCGGCGCCACCGAACGCGACGTCGAGGAACTGACGGCCTTCGTGCGCCATCTTCGGAAGACCGTCGAGGCCTGGCTCCGCGCCCGCCATCCTGGACTGATGGCCCGGTGACACGAACCGCTCACGTCTCAGTTCACCGAATCCCTAGTCGAATCCGCTGCCCTCGCCTGGCTTGAAGGCATCGGCTGGTCGGTCAAGAACGGCCCGGAGATCGCCCCGGGCAAGCTGGCCGCCGAGCGCGGCGACTACGGCCAAGTAATCAAATCAGGACTGGGGTGGCCGGTTGACCCAGAGGGTAGCGGGCTCGCGGGTGGCGCCGGCCGCCGGATTCTACGTCCTCTGCACTGAACTCTACCGCGTGATGCCCGCCTTCTTGAGATCCGCCTCGCGCTTGGCCCTGAACTCGGTGCCGGGCTTCCACTGGGGATACCGGGTGGCGTCAGCTACCAGGTAGCCCACCTCCTCCAGCAGCTGCAGGTCCTCGGCCGCACCGCTCAGGTCCCAGTCGGGTTTGATCACGTCCGACGGCTTGTGGTAGTCGTGCAGCGTGAACTCGTCGCGCATCTTGCGACCCCAACCCGCGGGCTTCCCGATGTAGTCGATCCCGCTCCCCGGGTCCAGCGCCGGCACCCCCTGCTTGGCGAACGAGAAGTGATCCGACCGGTAGTAGAACCCCTTCTCCGGCTCCGCATCCGGCCTGAGGACCCTTCTCTGCCCGGCCGCCACCTTGCGCGCGTAGTCGTCGAGATCTGAGTTGCCCAGCCCGACGATGGTCACGTCCTTCGTCCTGCCCAGCACGTTCATGGCGTCCATGTTGATGTCGGCGAGCGTCCGGGTCAGCGGGTAGATGGGGTGCGTCGCGTAGTACTCGGAGCCGAGCAGACCCTGTTCCTCCCCGGTCACCGAAAGGAACAGGATCGATCGCTTCGGCGGCGGCGTGACCTTCGTGAACCCGCGCGCGATCTCGATCAGCCCCGCGACGCCCGACGCGTTGTCCACCGCGCCGTGGTAGATCCGGTCGCCGCCAACCGGCTGCCCGATGCCGAAGTGGTCCCAGTGCGCCGTGTAGATGACGTACTCGTCCTTCAGCTTCGGATCGCCTCCCTCGAGCTTCGCCACCACGTTGCGTGAATCCACGTGCCGGATCTTGTTGTTGATGGCGATCGAGGCGGTGATGCCGAGCGGCACCGCGTGGAAGTCGCGCCTGACCGCCTCCTTCTTCAGCGCGTCGAAGTCCTTGCCCGCCATTGCGAACAGCTTCCTCGCCTGATCGAGCGTGATCCATCCCTCGACCGACGCCTTGCTCACGTTCTTGTCGGGCGTCACCAGGTCGAACCGCTCGCCGCCGAACCCCTGCACGACGGACCACGGATAGCCGGCCGGCCCGGTCTCGTGCACGATCAGGATGCCCGAGGCGCCCTTCTCCGCGCCCTCGTCGTACTTGTAGGTCCAGCGCCCGTAGTAGGTCATCGCGTCGCCGCCGAACATCTTCGGGTCGAGCTTCTTGGGATCACTCGGATCCGGCACTGGCGGATCGTTGACCAGCACGACCATCGTCTTGCCGTGGAGGTCCACCCCCTTGTAGTCGTCCCACGTGAACTCGGGCGCGACGACGCCGTAGCCGACGAACACCAGCTCGGAGGTGTCGAGGGCGGCCGACGGCGCCTCGTGCCGCGTCCACGCCACGAAGTCCTGGAGGTACTTGAGCTGGTCTTCCTGGCTGCCCTTCTTGAAGGTGAGCGTCATGTCCGCGCTCGGCGTGAGCCCGACCATCGGCACCTTCTGGATGTAGGTGCCGTCGCGGTTGCCCGGTCTCAGCCCGAGCTTCTTGAACTGGTCCTCGATGTAGGCGACCGAGAGCTCCTCGCCCTTGGTCCCCGGCGCCCGCCCCTCGAACCGATCGGAGGACAGCACCTTGATGTGGTCGAGCAGCGCCGTCTGGTCGACAGCCGGGAAGGTGATCGACCGGACTGCCGGGGCGGCCGCGACTGCCGTGACCGATCGGACGGCGAGCGCACCGGAGAAAACCAGCACTACGAGCCACGAGACGACGATCGAAGAACGCTTCATCGGAGACTCCAGGTTGTCTGTCATCCACAGATTACACAAACTGCATGGATTGGCGTTTCGTCCAGTGCTGGACCCGAACCGACAACAGCGGGTAGCGCCGGCGGAGCGCGATGACCTCTCCCGCGTAGTCCGCTTTTGGAATCTTCCCGCCGAGCAGGCGCTCCCGCAGGCGGCGAATCTCGTACCGATAGAGGTCGCTGAGGAACTCGCGCACGCGCTCGGGCGGCGTGTCGGCCGTCGGCCCGACGCCGTGCCACAGCAGCT
>Ga0315280_10009920_pt1 | contig 12050 bp, 12 predicted proteins | sample YL17G06_40_MG_FD_203697 | JGI IMG/M metagenome (GOLD analysis project Ga0315280, IMG submission 203697) | Sediment microbial communities from Yellowstone Lake, YNP, Wyoming, USA - YL17G06_40 | ecosystem: Environmental > Aquatic > Freshwater > Lake > Sediment | place: USA: Wyoming | collected... | reverse complement strand
TGTGCCGGTCTTGTCTCCGTCTCGATTCCTTTCCTGTTCTCAGCTGATTCGCGAGTCTGTCTTGTTATTAGCCGTCCCAATTTTCAAACAATCCCGGTAACCCGTGACATTGTAATTGTGGTAGCCACGGCGTGTTTGCCGAGTTACTCGGCATAGCACAGGGCCTATACACAGGTGAGGGGAATATCACAGTCAAATCTGAGCGAGTGGCTAGCGAATGGTAGCAGGCCAAGGAGGGATCTGGGGAAAGAACGGGCCTTGGATCGCAGTACTACCTCTCGTCTTTCTCTTTTCATTGATCCCAATCGCGTATGCTCAGAGGATCGGAGCGCAGGCTCCGGAACTGACCTCGCTTCCATACTTCGCTCTGCGTTCCCTCCTGAGGATGTTTGCGGCTTTCGGCCTCTCAATCCTGTTCGCACTGTTCTACGGAATTCCAGCAGCTAGGAGCGGGAAGGCGGAACGAGTCCTGATTCCTACGCTAGACGTTCTGCAATCTATACCGATTCTCGGCTTTTTCCCAGCAGCGATCTACTTCTTCATCGCAATATCCGAAGGGAGCCAGATCGGCGTTGAGTTCGCTGCGATCTTCCTCATATTCACAAGCATGGCATGGAACCTTGCTTTCGCGGTCTATGAGTCGGTATCGACAATTCCTGCTGATCTTGAGGAGGCTTCCACGGCGTTCGGTCTCCGGGGATGGGTGCTGTTTAGAAGGCAGCTGCTTCCCGCTTGCGTCCCTAAGCTTGTGTACAACGGAATGATGTCTTGGGCAGGTGGTTGGTATTTTCTCGTAGCCGCCGAGATAATAACAATCGGGTCGCAATCATACTACCTGCCGGGGCTAGGCCGTTTCCTAGCCGAGTCCACATACGCCGGGCATTTCGCAAACGCGTTGATTGCATTCGGAGTGCTAGTCTCCCTAATACTCGCTGTCGATCTAACCATTTGGCGACCGTTAGAGGCTTACGCCGTTAGATTTAGGCATGAGACAGTTGGTGGAATTGAATCAATTCATCGTGGGAGGTCTTACGCGTCAAGGATTGCCGGTATTCTGACTCGTTTTCCGGTTCCGGGGGAACACTTTCCGAGAGTAAGCAAGTCTCTCCAGCCCATGGTGTTCCACAGTATTGTGACTCTTGGGCGAGTTCCCAGTCGCCTACATTTGCGAGCAGTTTTGGCCTCGAGTCGAACAGTGAGAATTGCCGTGTCGGCTTTCGTAATCTCTTCAGTTTTCCTGTTCGTTTACATCCTAGAGGACCTCGTGACCACCCAGTATGCGAGTTTCTCAGCGTCGGTGCATCAGCTTCTCGTTGATCCAATTGTCGCTCGGAATGTCTCGCTGATTCCAGAGGCAGTCGGGCTATCTATGCTGCGCCTGGCTATTGCTTATGCAATAAGCTTGGCTTGGACGCTTCCTGTGGCAATAAAGATGGGTCGAAGCAAAAGAGCGTTCTCAACGCTGATGCCAATTTTTCAGACTCTGGCGTCGATTCCGGCGACGGCCTACTTTCCGTTCTTGGTGGTTCTTGTTATCGGCCTCCCAGCTGGCGTTGAGCTAGCGTCTATTCTGCTGATTCTTACGGGCATGCAATGGTATCTGTTATTCAACCTCGTAGCAGGCGCGAAGAACGTACCGGCCGACATGGACGAGGCCGCCAAAGCCTTCGGCGTTCGGAGCAGAATCTATCTCCGGAAGGTCATGTTTCCTTCACTCTATCCTTCGCTTGTTACCGGCAGCATAACGGGTTGGGGTGGAGGGTGGAATGCCCTGATCGTTTCCGAGTACATAGTTTTCGGCGCCACAACGTACAAAGTTCTCGGAATCGGCGCGTTGCTTGATGTTGCCGCGTACGAACTCGGCAGTGTGGCTTTGCTGCTGCTTGCTGTTGTAAGCTTGTCTGCGACCGTAATTGCGGTGAACAGACTTTTCTGGAGAAGATTATACCGCTACGTGACCGCCAGATATAAGGCGGATTACTAGGGGGATCAGGCTCTGCCTTCGGTCATCGAAGTTCATGGCATCTCGAAGTTGTACAATCAGCCAGGAAAGAACATCGCCGTTCTAAGAGATGTGAATTTCACAGTGGAAGAACACGAGTTTGTATGCTTGGTGGGTCCGTCGGGCTGCGGCAAGTCTACCCTCCTGAGAATCATCATGGGCCTCATTCCTCCGGATACAGGTTATGTCATGTATCGCGGAGAGAAGGTTTCAGGTCCGAACCCCCAAATGGCTATGGTCTTCCAGTCTTTCGCCCTATTCCCTTGGCTTAATGTTACGCAGAACGTTGAGCTGGGGCTTGAAGCCTTGGCATTGCCCGTGACCCAGAGGCGCGAGAAGGCGCTTCGTGTGATTCAGGAGATTGGCCTCGAAGGATTTGAGGAAGCCTACCCGCGCGAACTCTCAGGCGGGATGAGGCAGCGTGTTGGCTTCGCAAGGGCTCTTGCCTTGGATCCAGAAATTCTCCTAATGGATGAACCATTTTCAAGCCTTGATGTGCTTACGGCCGAGAACCTCAGGGAGGAGCTGCTGAAGTTATGGGAGGATCGTTCGCTCGCCCCAAAGCTTGTCGTGATGGTGACACATAATGTTGAGGAGGCCGTTTACATGGCTGATCGCGTTATAGCTATGACGTACAGGCCTGGGACGGTAGCCAAGGATATGAGAATAGACCTCCCTAGGCCTAGAGATAGGCGAGACCAAGCCCTCTACGACTTGGTCGACAACATAACGGCGTTAATAGCCTAGACGCACATCTTGATTTGGAGAGAAGCTAGGTGAGTTCTGGCTCGATGGCTGGAGATCTGCCGCAGAAGGAGATACAGCTTCCCGGAGCGCATCATGGGCAGGTATTCGGATTGCTCGAGATTCTAGATGACTACGGCGGGAAGGCAGACCTAGCCAGAATCGCTGACGACGTCTTCCTTGAGCTTGACGATCTTCTTCCGGCATCCGAGACAGCCGAGATTTTGGGCTTGGCCAAGGTAGACGCAGGTGATATCACGCTCACTGAGGAGGGAAAGCGCTTCTTGGCCGCGGGCATTAGAAGGCGCAAGAAGATAATCCAACAAAGACTTCTCGAGCTGGAGATCTTCAAGATGGTTCTCGACTTCGTAAAGAAAAACGATGATGGCGATGGTGTCGAGAAAGACAAGGTCATCGCTTTCCTCAATTCAATAATCTCTGAGAGGGATCCTGAGTTGTGCTTCCGCTGGATTGTCGAATGGGCCAGACACGGACTGCTCCTACGCTACGACAGTCAAGGTAACAGAGTCAAGCCTCAGCGCTAGGCCATTCAACTGGTTTTGTGGCTAAGAAGAATCACGTTACTCACTGCCGTTGTAATCAGTAAGCTGTAGAGAGAGCTTAGCGCCCAATTAGGTTGACGATCTGATCCAAGAGTTGAGGCCCTGAAGCCCCGATGAATGAAGGAGTCTGTCAACCTGAGTGAGGTCTCAGAGGAGAGGTATCAGTTTGCCAACGACCACTCTTTCCCAATCAAATCTCTTAACAACGTTGTGAAAGGAGACTTCAAGGAGGCTGAGATGGAATTACAACTTCTCTTCTGGCTTCCAGTCTCAAAGTTCTCCTCAACGGGTACGATTATCAGACGACAGATACTCGAAAATCTCTTCAAGGAAGGGGTAAAGATAGCTGTCCCTCAAATTAGGATCGTAGAGCGTTTCGAAGACCAACCATCCACAAGTAGTGGACTGGGTTGAAGTTATTTATCGGCGCAGACCTTGTCGGTAGGGTAGCGGTGAATCAGATCATGGACGGATTGAAACGTGACGAGATTGGGTATGTCTGACGAAAATATCTTGCACCAGCGGCTGTATTCTGTGAAGGCAAGCATTGCCACCCTTTCAGAAGCGCATCCTCTTCCCAGTTGTCAGCCTCGTGATAGCGGCCTGAAACTCGATGAGATGTGATGCTTTCACTATTGCGAAGGTCGTTGCGAGATAGATTATGGTGATCATTGCATAGATACCTACGTACTGGAACGTGCGGGCACTTATGATCGCGCCGACCCCAGTTAATTCGACGACTGTTATCAAGTAGACGAGGGGCCGACAGAAAACAAGACGAAACTTATCATGTCATCGCGAAGGAGGTCAAGGCACGCAGGCGCGAATGAGGTCCGTATCGCAAATCAGCACCTCTTCCGTAATCTGATCTGCAAACGGTTACTGGTCGTCTCGGCAACAGGTTTAGCGGCTTAAGGTATATCTTACCGTTATGATGTACCTGAACATTAATAGGAGACCGACCGAATATGTCCCTAAGAAATTTGAAGGGAGGTGTAGTGATGGTAAGTGTGAAGAAACGTGCTGGAACTCTGCAGGAATTTGACAGAGCGAAGGTAAGAGCTTCGCTTGTGAAGGCAGGAGCTAGGGAGGAGCACGCTGCAAAGGTGGCTGAATCGATTGCCCCGAGAGTAAGGGAAGGAATGGAGACTGCAGAGATCAAGAGACAGGTAGCAACGGAACTCAGAGGTCTCGATCAGGCGGCTGCCCAGAGGTACGAGACATTCAAAAAACCACAATAAGGAAGCCGTCGAGAAAACGATCGCGTCGTTCTGCGTGCCCGGCAATCGTGGAAACAAGGGAGTCGAAAAGTCGTCGACTCTATTTCCACTCCTTTTCTGCTCAAAATTCATGTGATCGACTCGTAACCCTTTCGCAGCGAACATAGGTAACGCTGACCAAGAGGGCTGAGACTGTCTATACTAAGGACCCCTCGAAAATGCTCTGAAGAAGATGGTTAGGAACAACACTGTGAACGTAGTCGTGATTGATGGCAGTGAACCAGATCGTGCACTTCGCCCGTAACTTCAAGCAGAGCTTTCACTTCTCAGGCAAAACAGACTGGGCCATCCTGCGTTCGGCCATAGTATGCATCTTATTGGAGCTGGTGAATTCAAGGAAAGGTATATACTAGCGTTTAGATGTATCTAAGTGACCCAACATGGTCTCAGACAAAGAGTTCGAGGAATTCAAGACAAACGTGCAGCAAAGCCTGAAATCGCTAGTGAAAGAGTTTGATGCGCGTTTCGCAACCCTTAAGCAGCAAATGCCGGACTTGCGGTTGGAAGCAGGGAGATCGTTGAGCGAGCGCCCGCTGTTATCTCTTGGTGTAGCTTTCGTTCTTGGAATGTCGATTGCTATTGCATTGTGCAAATCCTCCAGAGGATAGCGCAAAGACTAGCACTAACGACAAGAACTTCTGCTCATCGCGCCCAAACTGATCGTGAAGCTCTAGTAGGGACGCTTGTTTATTGCATAGGCGACTTCACGTTCTCAAGTCGACAAGTTGGATGAAGGCCTGTTCTCGGCGTTGAACAAAATGATCACGAGAGGCGTGGGTAGACTGGCCGTTGTTTCTCATGGCAAACAATACAAACTTGTAGCAATAGTCACACATGCTGATATCGCGAAGGCGCTCCGACAGTTCCAGTTCAATTGATTGCTTCAATCAAAAATACCTTCGCCTCGGTTGCAGGGAGGAACTCGCGGGCCAGGGATGTGCTCATGCTTGTCTAGTCGTGTCTCGATGTAGGACGCCTTTTCAGAGCGATCTTCGTAAGGTCAACCTCTTGGGTGTGACTATAATGTCTCTCGAAGGCCGGTCCCAGAAAGCGCTCTTGCAGTGCGGGCAGAACCGCGGCTTCCTGAGTTACCGAGGTATTCAAAACAAAACAAGTCTTTGTCCGTCCACTTTTCATCGCGAATCGAGTCACGTGCTATGTTGTAAGCATATATGAGCAAAGCGGGGTAGCCATTGCGTCCTAGAGAGGTATCTGGACCAAGCGTCTCTTCAACGCATTCGGTCTCCTCGTTGGGATGTTCCACGGTCACTTTCGATACATGTGGACTGCTTCCTCCGCTACTCTCGCTTGGTCTGGACCTCCTTGTGGCTCATTGACTTCCACCGGAAGGTGAGCATCCTCACTCACCAATCACAGCTCGTTTACGCAATATTATCGCGTCGACCGCTGAGCCGTCTCTCCCGCAAGCAATAGCCCGCGGACGGTCTCCGGCAGCGAGGTCGGTTTGGCTTGAAGATCCCTAAGTGCAGCCCGGTAGACCCTGCTGACGATTTCTTCTGCGCCCCCTTCCCAGCGCTTCGTATATCTTGAAGCAACGTCCACAATAGTTGAAGCCAAAACCTTAGCAAATTCCTCCAGTTCCCTCGCGGAAACATATTCGGTTCCACGCTTAATCATATTCAGTGCCGCGACTATTCCTCGAGCTCTCTCGAGGTTGACCGCCATGAAATATCTCTCGATCTCCAATGGCATCTTTCTGCTGTCAATGAAGTAGACATGGGAAGTGGTTTCGTAGAACTTCTGAAGTATTCCGTGCTCCTCAGCCTCTTCTCGGCCGATTCCTATCAGCCCATGTTCTCTGAGAATCTTCAAATGATGACCCACGGACGGCTCCGACAAGCCTAAGGTTTGAGCGAGCTCATGCTCTGTCCTTGAGCGTTCTGCCAAGAGCCGCATCATTTCCCTGCGCATCGGATCAACTAGCACCTTCGCTTTTTCAGGGTCTGTGATCACATCTATGCCTTTCTTCATCATCTTCAGTCCTAATGCTTCTCAAGCAGTAAAGTACTTATATGCTTGTTAGTTATATGATATCGCTTAGATAAATCTAATCGTGGTCAACATGTTCGAAGAATATGTGGGAAATCTCATAGCTGAACTCGTCAGGATTGCGCCTAGAATCGCAGGCGCTCTCATAGTCCTTGCCGTGGGCTGGGCGGCAGGTCGTCTAATCGGCAGAGGATTGTCGAAGATTCTTGACAAGGCTGGAGTAGACGATGCGCTCAGAAGGACAGCGATCGGCAAGGCGCTCGACCGAACAAAGATCACCATTGTCGGGTTCTTCGATCTGGTGATACGATGGTTCGTTTACCTAATCGCGATACTCGCAGCAGTCGACATTCTGCAGATAACCATTTTGAGCAGCTTCATTAGCCAAATGGTCCAGTACCTACCACGCTTCATCGCCGGTGTCTTCATACTGTTGATAGGCTTCATTGCGGCAGACTTCGTGGCCGACGCATTGCGCGCCGTTGGAAAGGAAGGGCGCTTAGAGTATGCGCCGGTTTTCGCCGACGCGCTTAGGTTCGTATTCTACTTCGTCGTCTTGGCGATTGGGCTTTCGACGATGCAGATCGATGTCAACATCCTATATGTGTTCGCCAACGCCCTAGCTTGGAGTATCGCCGCAGGGATCGCCGTCGGACTTGGGATAGCCTTTGGATGGGGCTTCAAAGACGCCATAGCGAGACGAGCTGACAAATGGATCGAAACCATCTCAGCCGGGACGAAGAAGAAAGAGGATGAGAAATCCACCGCCTAGTCGCAGCCAACCAATAGCGTGCCTCAGTGTTTCTTCGCTCTCATGGTAGTCAGCTCTTAAAGCAGACATGTCTCATGAAGCTGTGGCTCTGGTGGTCGTATTCGGTCAGAAATGAGCAAGTTGCGTTCTCGGTTCCCAATATGTTCTCGCAATCTGGATTCGAAGATTCCCTGTCGCTCTGATTAGTAAACCGTGGAGAAAGCTTAGCGCCCAATTAGGTTAAGGACTTGGTCCAAGAGTTGAGGTCCCGAAGCCGCAACAAATGAGAGTCTCTCATAAGTTCTGAGATGAGCGTTTTCGAGGCTCTCATTCAAGATTTGGAATTCGCCTCCCGCTTCCTTGACGAGGAGAAAGCCAGCTGCGACATCTGTTACTCGCGTCTTCGCACGAATGTCTACGATTGCATCCAGCTGTCCGGAAGCGATTAGCGAAAGTTCCAGCGCAGCGGCTCCAAAGTCGCGTCCGTGAGAAGCTTCGAGAAGCAGATGTCCAACCGTGTGGATAGCTTCCTTCGGCGATGCAGCCATTTTGATCGACATTATGCAGTCGGTAAGGTTTCTTCGTTCAAAGGTACGTATTCTACGTGCTTCTCTGTAGGCTCCTCCTCCCTTCACTGCATGATATGTCACGTTCTGGAAAATGTCAACCACAACCCCGGTGTGCACGTCTTCCAACCGTGGCTTTTCAGATATCGCGATCGAAACGGCGCTGAACGGAATGCCGCGTGATCCATTGAAGGTTCCGTCGAACTCGTCAACGATCAGATAGCTCTTTGGATCTTTCCCGAAATCGAGGCGCCCCCACTCCTCACTTATCAAGTGACAAGATATCTCGGATTCCTCAAGCTCGGAACGGACAGCCTTTGCAGCTTCAGCGTCCAACCTCATTCTTCTTTGATTAGGGCCAAATGAGATACAGTCGCTTGATTTTCGTTTGCCCAAGAGAGGTTTTACCCTTCTGGTGACTCGTGCTGCCAGTCTAAGGGCAAAGTCCAAGTCAGGGGCGGACTTGTTCGAGGTCCCGGCGGGTCGTCGCGGCCGGTAAGACGACCCAATTCGGCTTGGCATGAAATATCTTCCTCCGAACTATGGATGATATTCTCCAATGTGCTAGATGCGATTAAGCCTGTGGTTTTGTTCATCGGCATGCTCTTGCAAGGGCCAACAGCCATTCATTTTCCTCGAAGTGGAGTTGAGTAACTATTTTCTAAGAGTGGCTGGCTTAGCTGCTGGGGATCGGGACGAGATGCAGACGGCCACAGTTCAAGCTTCGGAGAAAATCATAGCTGTTGTAATTGCGGCCGGCCATGCGACTCGACTGAGACCGTACAGCGAGACGACGCCAAAAGCCCTGATGGAGCTTGCCCCCGGAGTCACGATAATCGATCTCATTCTGAGCCAGTTGCATCAGGTCGGCGTTGAGGACATTGTAATAACCTCACGTGCGGAGCACGCCAGCGTTTTCGAGGAGCATCTTGACGGAAGAGCCAGAGTTATCGTTGTGAAGGGCGATGGGTTTGGAAACCTCCACAGCTTGGAGACCGCGCTTGAGGTCGTTGGGCCGCGTCGGGCGTTCCTCATCATGTCCGATCATGTGTTCGAACTTGAAATCTTGAGAAAGATGTTGGAGAACGGCAATGGCGACAAGCGAATCCTACTTTGCCTTGACGAGCTGCCCGAGCATCGAGACCTTCGAGAGGGGCTTAGGGTTGACGCTTCGACACAAGAGGTTCGGCGCGTAGGGAAGGAAATTCCACCATACAGCGGAGTCGACGCAGGACTATTCGTGTTGTCACCCGATGTCCACGAGTTGGTTGCTCAACTAGACGCAGCGAGTGCCGGGCAGGCCACCGTCTCCGACCTAGTCAACTCCGTGGCGAGAGAGGGCGCTACTGGCTATATCAACATCACTGGAAAGCTTTGGATGGATATTGACACGCCTGAGGATCTTCTGGAAGCTCGACGGCGCTACTGGGAAATTGTAAGACGAGGTCTTTACAAGCCGACAGACGGCCCAGTATCGCGTTGGCTGAATCGCCCTTTATCCACCCGCATCTCACTTTTTCTGTTTAAGCACGCCGAGTGGGCTACACCGAATCTGCTCACTCTCGTGTCCTTCCTTCTAGCGATGGCTTCAACGTTTCTTTTCGTCCAAGCGCAACTTGTCGTTGGCGCGATAATGCTTCACCTCTCCTCGATCTTTGATGGCGTTGACGGCGAGCTAGCTCGTCTACGTGATAGCGCGACAGCCTTTGGCAGCCTGCTGGATTCAATCCTCGATAGAGCCGCAGACATTTCGCTTGTTGTAGCACTTGCGCTTCTACTGTGGCCAGGTTCGGTTCGATTAATTCTAACGGCCTTGGCAGTTTTCGGGGTTGTTCTGGTTAGCTATGTCTCACACCTCGCAGCGCAGCACTCCAATGTTCGCGAATTACGTGGAAGTTTTCCATGGGCGACTCGAGACGTCCGACTCTTCTCTATGACAATTGGAGCCCTAAGTGCCCAACCAATCTTGCCGATCCTCTTCTGCGCGACGGCGCCAATAGTTTTTGCCGTGAGAACTTTGATGAAACTGACCCCCCTCCCTAGCATTTCGCTTGCATCAACTAGCTCGATCAAAATGAGCCGTGGCGTTCCTATGCCCAGTATAGCCAAGCTCTCTCATCCAGTCGAATCTCATGAGATTCGAAGGAATATGGAAAGCTTGCTCGTAAACATACTCAAGGCCGGGCTTGCTCTAGTTGTCCTCCAATTGCTGCGGAGCGCAGTTGAGCGAACGTCCATCTGGACCTATCTAACCAGTCCTCTAGACGTAAGCTTAATCTTCGATCTGAGTCGGTTGGTCATACTAGCCTACTTCGGATATCGAATCCTCATGTCCGCCAAATTCCTAGCAGACATGGCAACGGACATTGTTGTGAGGAGGCTTCAGATCACCAAGAGCATGTACGGGCGCGCCACTATGGATGCTTTCTATCTAGTCGTAGTAATGTTATCCTGGTCGGTAGTTACACCCATAGTAGCCAAACTTCCAGAAATTGGAACGTTGATGGACCTACTCGTGAATCTCGCATTCTTGGGGCTCTCTCTTCTGATTCTCTACGATCTGCTCAAAATACTGAACCGTGGGTTCAAGTGGCTGTGGGATGAGTTGATGGCGCGCCTCACTCATTGGGTTAGCACACTCCTCAAACCTCGAGACGATGAGCATACACCCGCAACTAATGGTGAAAACCACTAAGACAGCTGTAACTAATAGTGGTCTTTCGATCGACAGGGAGGTCGCAGAAGCTCAAAAGGTCGTCGTTGACCGTCGGGGCGAGCACCACTTTCATGGTAACGTTTTCTCCGTTGAATCGGGCGTTGAATTGGCCCGTGTGACGTCATCCTCTTCACCCTTGTCATCTCGCAGTATCGACAGAAAAAGGCTAACTGGACTTTTCACCGGGGCTGCAACAGTACTTGTAGACGCACAATTTCTCATCCGGCGTGTCAAACACTGATGATGCCTGTAGTCACATTTCGCTGGATTCTGAGATGAACCACATATAGCCAGTCAAGATGACGCGAGATAGTTGCGCTTGGAGATGGGAGTCAGGACACGATGGTCAAGATAGGATCGGATCTTCGCAAGATCGAATCCCGCGTGACGGGGGTAACTTCACGCAATTCACTGTACCTAGTAGTTACTCTTCTTATTGTAGGGTCAATCTTCGGTCTTTTAGGTCCGACTTTCGAACAGATGATCGGGATACTGGTTTTTGCTACGACGGTTGCAGGGACACTTCTCTTCTGGCGTTTCCGCTTGGCCTTTGCGATTGGTGGTGTCGGCGTCATTCTGTTGCTGGGCATTGTACACCTAGACTTGATGGTTCACTCGATGAAGATGGAAGTTGTTTTCTTCCTAGTATCGATGATGGTCATTATCGAATCCCTTGAGAGATCAGGGTTCCTCAGAGTCATGGTAGCCGCTTTGGTAGGAAGGGTGCACGGTCAACCAAAGCGTTTGATGGTCGCCTTGATGTGTTTGGGAGCGATGCTAGCAGCCCTCATGGATGAGGTGACCGCGATGCTCCTTCTCGGCACTCTGATCCTTGATCTGTCGACAAATCTGGGCGTCGACGCGAAGCCCTACCTCCTCTCGACAGTCATGGCAATAAACATCGGTAGCGCGGCGACGCTGCTCGGTAATCCGATCGGCGTATTGATCGCATTCGAGGCAGGTCTATCATTCAACGAATTCCTGGTATGGGCTACACCGATCGCAATCATCGCTCTTTTGGTGGCTATTCCGATAGTCATCGGGTGGTATCGTAAGGCACTTGACAGCGACCGCGAAGTGATCTCAAGGTCAATCGACGGTGCAGATTCAGTGACAAGAGGGCACAGCTTTGGTAGAAGTGACTGGATGACTGTGGCAGTATTTGTCGCAGTGATTGCGTCGATAGTCGCTCAATCCGGACTTGAGAACATCTTGGGTTTGCCCAGGAACACGATCTTGGTCGCGGCGCCCATGCTCGGCGCAGCTTCGGTGCTCTTAGCGAAACATGAGCACGCCAAGGAACTTGTTGAAAGCGGCGTTGACTGGTGGACACTGCTCTTTTTCGTATTCCTCTTTGGTGCCGCAGCAACGCTTGAGCACACGGGAACGACTCTGCTCATCGCAAATCAGATTCTACA
>Ga0315280_10009916_pt1 | contig 12053 bp, 9 predicted proteins | sample YL17G06_40_MG_FD_203697 | JGI IMG/M metagenome (GOLD analysis project Ga0315280, IMG submission 203697) | Sediment microbial communities from Yellowstone Lake, YNP, Wyoming, USA - YL17G06_40 | ecosystem: Environmental > Aquatic > Freshwater > Lake > Sediment | place: USA: Wyoming | collected... | reverse complement strand
TGACGGAGAGCCCAAGCCGATTCAAGGACAACCATGCACGACGGCGGGGCAGAAGCAGGAGACATGGACTTCAAGCGCCTCGGCATACTTCACCAAGAGCGGCCTATACCATACGAATGTGAAACCAGGCGATCTACTCAAGGAAGGTCAAGTAATCGGTACGGTCACAGATTTCTACGGTGAAGTGATCGAGACAATCCGTGCTCCAGCGACAGGACGAGTACTACTTTGCCTACACAATCCTGCTGTCAAGGCTGGCGATGAGGCAATCCTCGTATTCTCCTGAACGATACAAATTCTCTAGTCGCCTTTTTTCTCATCTTCTTTTTTCCAGTCGTTAGCCCCACAGTTCAGTATGCTCTCGCCGCGGCAATAGTCGGCTTAGTGCTACCTGTCGCTGGCTTCACTAACTAAATGAAAGAAAGTCTGGCGACACGAGGTACTTCCTTCGCATCTCCTCTTTTTCTTGATTCACGACTTAGATCCATGGAAGGAACGCGTGAACCAAACACATTCTATTTGACAACTTGACCGATCTCTGGATCCGCCTACGATCCTATGACACCCGTTTCGAGCGCGATTTCTCTTGCAGGTTTCTCGCTCAAAGGCAGTTCCATCAGTATTGTATAGATGTCCGGTCGGTCGCGTAACCAAGACTCATTGATTGCGCGAGCCCTGACCAAGGTTCTGATGATAGCTTCGTCACCTAGCCCGATTCGCTCGGCCGTCACCGGTGCCCCGACCTCCTCCAAAGCCTTCTTCACGGCCTTCCAATCTTGCGCTTGCAGATGCGCCATCAAGATCGTACCTAACCCAACCTGCTCACCGTGGAGACCTCGAACATTTGCTTTCGCCTGCTCCTCCATCAATCCCTGAGCTACAACATGTTCACTGCCGAACAAAATGCGCGAACTCCCGCCCATCTGAGTCAGAAAACCGTCGTTCATCATGGCTTGGAGGAACGCTGTGAAGGCCGGGTCTTCCATTTTCCTAATCCTTGTGGCATTTTTCATGAGGTATTCTGTTTGAGCTTCGGCGAGCATTGTGGCGTATTCGCTGTAATCCTCATCCTTCCCACGCGAGTAAGCGACCTTCCAATCTTCTATCGCACACAACTTGGCAACATAATCCGCAAATCCAGCTGCCTGAAATCTCCAAGGCGCGTTTCTTATGATGTTCGTATCTACGATACAAGCAAAGGGAGGCCCCACGCTCAAATCGTAATCGCCTTCGTGCTTCCTACCGTCGACACCCACCTCTTCAGCTCTGAATGTAGCGTTGACCCCGGTCATTGCGTCAGTTGAAAATATCGTTGGAACGGTGATCCAACGACACTTCTCCAAGAAGGCCGAAGCCTTCGCGATGTCCATGTTCACTCCACCGCCGATACCAAAGACAACGCAGGGCCCTAGTGATCGTATTCTCTCACGGGCCTTATCCACCTCTGACCTGACTGCCCCCCTCTCAACAATTGTCGTCTCAACCCGTTCAAATCGAGATTCGATCAGGGATTGGGAAAATCTCTCGCCAATGATTTTCCAAGTGTTCGCATCATTTATCAAGACCGCATTTTTCTCTTCAATACCAATCTCCTGACAGAAATCTACCACTCTGCCCAAGGCATTGTCTCCGAGAAGCAATCTACCACAGTAACTGATCGATCTGGCCTGCATGTCACAACCCTCGTAACAATGGACCGCGGAGACGCCTTTTTTACGTTTACTCGTTTTGCGATTCCATTGCACATTTCGATCACGCGAGTTCTTATGACCAACCTTGACGGCTACGACGCTACATATCCTCTCTCAGCGGATGATTCCTGACACTCAAACTAACCTAGCTGTCAGGATTCCCCAAGGTCCTTTGATGTCATGAGTCATCGACAGCGAGAACAAGTTGGTCAAGCAAGCGCAACTCGTCAGCACGCTTCCGTGATTAATGCCCTATACTTTCGCTTCAGCTCGTACTTGCGTTTCGATATGTTCCCTTCCGAGCTGCTGATTCTAGCAAACAGTGCCAACATGCCATGTGTTATGCGGTTCATACATCATCTGATTATTCCCACTGATCATCTAGGATGATATGCGCTTCCACAGGAGCTATCCAAAGCAGATATCTGATTCTTCAAACCTTCTCTCTTTGGCTGGCGCGCATTCTCTATGTGTGATAGTTGTCGACAGAGAATGGAACAGCTAAGTAAGAGGATAGGTACTGCTGTGCCCGGGTATCCAGAAGTGGATGAATCGGGCTGCGTGCTTATTCTTTCAGAGGAAGAGGTCAGATCGTGCCTTCCTATGAAAGATGCCATAGACGCTGTAAGGCAAGCGTACATAGCCTTTGCCGAGGGAAGAGTGACAATACCTCCAGTTGTTCATCTGAGTGTAGAAAAGTACAACGGAGAAGTTGACATAAAGTCTGGCTACGTTGAGGATTTTGGCCTTATCGGAACGAAGATCGCTTCTGGCTTCTACGACAATCCAAAGATCGGTTTGCGTTCAGGCGTAGCTGTCGTTATCCTTATGGATCTCAAAACCAGTCTGCCTCTGGCAATAATGGATGGAACGTACCTGACTGCCGTCAGGACGGGCGCGGCGGGAGCGGTCGCTGCAAGTGTTCTTGCCAGAAAAGACTCTAAGAAAGTTGGTCTCATAGGCGCCGGAACGCAAGGCAGGATGCAAGTGCTGGCATTAAATGAAATGTTCACTATCGAGCAGGTGAAAGTGTTCGATAAGGATGAAAAAAGCAGTGAGAAATACAGCTCCGAAATGGCAAAGAGACTCGGCATAGACATTCGAGCCGTAGGCGACGCAAGAGAGGCTGTAACCGATGCAGACATAGTCGTCACAGTCACGCCCTCCAGAAAAGCCATCGTAATGGATGAATGGATACAGAACGGAGTGCACATAAATGCAATTGGCGCTGATGCGGCTGGAAAGCAAGAGCTTGACCCAAAGATCATGAAGAGAGCAAAGATCGTAGTTGACAGCCTCAAACAATGCAGAGTCATAGGTGAAACACAGCATGCACTCTCACAAGGACTGATCAAAGAAACTGACATCCACGCTGAGATCGGAGAGATCCTGAATGGAAGGAAGAAAGGAAGAGAGTCGAACGATGAGATCACTGTCTTTGATTCAACAGGAATTGCAGCTCAAGACATAGCGGCAGCAAACATCGTATACCATCTCGCTCAAGAACGAAAGATAGGCAAATCCGTTAGATTTCTCGAACCTCACTACAAGTAGCTTCTTTGCGAGTCACTGATTCGTTGGGGAGCCCGAAGATTCATTTTCATGAATAGGCATGACCACTTTACGTTCAAGCGCGGACTTGTCCGCATATTTCTTCGGACAAAGGATGTATCTTTGATCGGCTCAATGAGCGAGCAACTGCATGAATTCAAGGGAGCGGATCTCGAGTCTGCGACTCCCGAGGTTGGGCATCAACTCCTGAAATCCCTTGTCGACCCTATTGTCAAATTCCTAAAGGAATTCGAGTCAACTTCGGACTCACAAGATGAATCACACATTCCAGAACAGGACATGGGGTACGAAGCTTGTGCTAGTTACCTTGACGCTCATAATCGGCGTCTTTCAGTGTACTAAAAGACCGATTAGAGACTCGAAATCGTCGAACGAGTGAACTGATAACTATCGAAAAAGTTGTTATCGTTGTTCTTGCACTAATGGCTCGGTCGATCGAAATGAAGCTTCGAGCATTCGAGATGGAACGATGGCAATCGGTCTGGGAGAACAAAGTCCAATACAACCTCTCCGAAAGCGGCGTTCACCCGCTTCGAGTTAGCGAGATCCTGGGAGCTGACAAGAGTGACGAGCTTCTCAGCCGGTACTTGGGCTACGTGCAATCGAACGGCACTGAAGAGTTGAGAAAAACACTCTCTACCATGTACCCGGGTGCGGACATTAACAACATCATGGTCACTAATGGAAGTTCTGAAGCAAACTTCGTGACTATGTGGTCCTTCCTGGAGAGCGGTTCAGAGGTCGTCATTATGCTACCGAACTACATGCAAGTCTGGGGTTTGGCCAAGACCTTCCAAGCCAAAGTGAAGCCTTTTCGACTGCGCGAAATGCAGGGAGAATGGAAGCCAGACATACCCGCACTGAAGAAAGCCGTTAGCAAAAGGACACGACTGATTACAATCTGCAACCCGAACAACCCAACCGGCGCGGTAATGCGCGAAGACACGATCGACGAGATTTGCGAAATCGCTAGAAAAGTCGGCGCATGGATACTCTCTGATGAAGTCTATCAAGGAGCGGAAGTGGATGGAAGGACGACCCCAAGTCTCTGGGGCAGATATGAGAAAGTAATAGTGAATAACGGTCTCTCGAAAGCGTACGGCCTGCCAGGGTTAAGAATCGGATGGATAGTGACAACGAAAGATCAAGCAGCAAAACTCTGGTCCTACCATGACTACACGACCATAGGACCAACAGCGCTCGGTGATTATTTAGCCAAGAAGGTCTTGGAGCCAGAGATGCGAGCGAGGATTCTGAGAAGGACTCGCGGGATCTTGCAGAGGAATCTGCCCATCATCACGGATTGGATTAAGAAGCACGAAGAAAACTTCAATCTCATACCTCCACTGGCGGGAGCAATCGTGTACGTAAGATACAACCTCAAGATCAACTCAAGCCGTCTCGCAGAGCGAGTACTGAAGGAGAAGAGTACGTTGATCGAACCCGGCGACCATTTCGGCATGGATGGGTATCTGCGCATTGGGTATGGGCCTCCAGAAGACTATTTGAGAGAAGGCCTGAAACGCATCGATGAGGTTGTTCAAGACATCCGAAAACCATAACCGGTAGGCCCTACGCTGGCACCTTTGTTTCCTGTTCGTGCGCTCTGCAACTGCCCAGCGTCAAACATAGACTAGGACAGCTAGAACGTGTTGCAGGAGTTCCGCGGCCACAAAATTGCGGCAATTCGGTTGATGCCCATTTTGCCAAGGCCTGGAAGACGAGGCTGGAAGAAGCATTTGCTATAGAAGATATCCGCAACTGAATCGAAGTCAAGCATACGAGAAATGCGCAGCGAACGGGTAGAGGGGTGCAGGTGTGCCACCGTCGAAACGGCGGAGATTTGGAGTTTGCCACATCGTGTTTCAAGCTTACTTGCGAGTGTAGGGTCCGCGGTATGTTTCTTGCAGTATGTTGCCGCCATCAATGACTATGTTCGTTCCCGTCAAGTATTTCGATTCGTCGGATACGAGAAATGCAACGAGATCTCCAACCTCCTCGGGTCGGCCTACTCTGCAAAAGGGTATTGTGTGTCCCAACTCTTCCATGCTTTTGTCGGGAAAGCCTGGTTCCAAGGTCTGGTCTTTTCCTCCTGGGGTGTCAATGTGACCGGGACAAATGCAGTTGACATTTATCCCATACTGAGCCACCTCTAGTGCCAACGCCACCGTGAAGCCCAGAACAGCTGCCTTCGTTGCGGCGTAGGCCGTCTGCCCTCCTGTAGGATCTCCGACCATCGGCCCCGTAACCGAGGACATGTTCACAATTTTTCCGTACTTCTGTTTCTTCATTGTTGGAAGAACCGCTCTTGAGCATCTGAACGTGCCGAATACGTTGACATCAAACATCTCACGCAGGAAATCGTCAGACATATTGGCTAGGTCGCATCGTGGGTAAATTCCCGCGTTGTTTACAAGTATGTCTACGGTCCCGAACTTGGTCAAGACTTGTTTGACTACATGATCAACTTGCTCCGTACTTGTGACATCCATCTTGAAGGCGATCGCGTTCAAACCAGCTCTCGATATTCTTTGCGCGGTCTCCTCGACCGCATCTGAGACATCTGTCAGAATAACATGTGCACCGTTCTCTGCCAAGACCTTCGCTATGCCTGCGCCTATGCCGCGCCATGCTCCTGTGACTATCGCGACCCTATCTGCGAGTCTATTCACATCTTGTTGCCTCCCATCTTCTTGAGGTGGGCTCGCCAAGTCATTGCCCATTTGCTCGAATCCGCAGATGGAGTGTGATCAATTTTCGAAATGGCAGCATTGTGAGGAGCAGTTTTGATTATCTCAGGATTAGTGTATGCCTCGTGAGTTATCTTGTGTAGGACGTCAACGAATTTGTCGAGATCTTCCTTGGATATGGTTTCGGGTGGTTCTGGTGTGAATGGTTCGGGAACAATCCATGGTTCGTGGCTTGTCTCCATGTCTTGAAGTCCGTAGTCGATCATTCTACGGTTGACCTCTGCGATTCCTATTCCAGTATCTTCCTTCAGTTTTTGTAGGCTGAATCTTCCTTCTTGCAGCCTGAAGGGGTGAGCTTTGTACCAGGGAAGACTCACGCCTCTGACTTCAAGAAGCTTCCGTATGAGGTAGTTGTTGTTTATCACGGCCACTTCTGAGACTTCCTGAAGGCCTTCAGCGCCCATCGTCATTATCCATGCGTAGGCTCTCACTATGTTCGGTACCACACCGTAGAATTCCCCAACTCTTCCTATTGTGTGAGGCCTATCGTAGTCTAGATAGTAGTTCTTTCCATCGTGCTTCACTATGGGTACAGGAAGGAATTCGGCTAATTCCTTCTTGGCGCCAATCGCTGCACTTCCAGGTCCGGTGGACCCGTGAGGAGTTGAGAACGACTTGTGTAGGTTGAAATGGCATAGGTCCGCGCCTAAGTCGCCGATCCTGAGTCTAGTCAGGACCGAGTTGGCGTTTGCTTGATCGATAGCTACAAGTCCGCCAGCCTCATGAACGATCTTGATGTATTCCAAGATGTTCGGGTCGAATACACCGGTGTCATAAGGATCCGTCATCATCAGACCGGCTGTATGCTTTGAGATAGCTGCTTTGAGGGCTTCGATGTCAGGGTAACCTGTCTCCTCATCCGGGTACAATGTCACGACTTTGAAGCCGGCTGCGCCAGGTGCTCCACCATTGCAAGGGTGCGAGAGCACCGTGGTGATTATTTCAGTTCGTTGTTCCAGCTCTCTGTTGAGTTTGTGGTAGGCCTTGATTATCTGAGCGTTGCTGAATACTGCGTGAGCGCCTCCTCTTGGTTGAAGAGAGAACTCATCCATTCCTGAAAGTTCGCATAGCCACTTCTGTAGCCCGTAGAATATCTCCAGAATGCCTTGGACCGTCTCAATGTCCTGAAGCGGATGGATGTCGGCCACCTTCGGTGATCTGGCGAGTGCGTCGTTTATTTTGGGGCTGTACTTCATCGTGCAGGTTCCGTGCATGTGTATCCCGGAGTCAACCCCGTAGGTTTGTTGCGACAAACGGATGTAATGCCTTACAACTTCTGGTTCAGAAAGTTCGGGGAGCTTCGGAGGTGCCTTCCTGCGCATCTTCCCGGGTATGCGAGAGACAACATCGCCAATGGACGTTTTGATCTCTTCTTCAGTTTGGGGGACCCGGTAACCCCGCCTTCCCTCCTTTCCCAGTTGAAAGATGATGGGTTCTCGCCATATGACTGCATGGTAGCCTGTCGACTCTTCGTGCCTCATTGGACAGCCTCCCGAAGTGCAGCCGCGAGCTTTTCGATATCCGCCTTGCTGTGTACCTCGGTCACACAGAACAACGATGTCTCGCCAAGTTCAGGAAACTCTCTGCTGAGGTCCTTTCCTCCGAGTATTCCGAATTTGAGAAGGACCATGTTTATCTCCTGCACTGACTTGCCTGTTGCATCAAAGTTCACAGTGAACTCCTCGAAATGAGGAGCATCGAACAGTGGAACCTTTAGGCCTTTGATCTCTGACAGTAACTTCATCGCATAATGTGATTTTTCCATAATCACTTGTGCGAGCTCTCGCATGCCTTGAGGCCCCAACAGTGACAGGTAGACCGCGGCCGTAATTGCCCACAACGCTGTGGCAGTCCCAGTGATGGACTTGGCTTTCTCGCGAGCTGCGAACATGGTTCTTTTTGGGAGAACATACGTGAACCCCCATTCACCTTTCTCTTGGGTTTTGGTTATCGTTATCAACCTATGAGGAACTGATGAGACAAGCTGCTCCTCATCTCTGCAAGCTAGAAACCCCAAGAGCGCACCTCCGTAATACATATGCAACCCAAGAGGTTGCCCTTCACCGCAGACAATGTCCGCGCCGTAATCACCAGGAGCCGTCAAGATCCCCAGCGAGAGCGGCTCAACCCCAACCATGAACAGCGCACCTTCGCTGTGAGCGACTTGAGCTACTTCTTCTACTCCAGTCTCGATGAATCCGAGGTAAGTTGGATTCTCGACATACACCGCCGCTGTCTTCGAGGAGATCTTGCTCCTCAAATCTGCGAGGTTGAGTTGCCCGCTCCCTGAGTCACTGTTGATGAGTCTGATCTCGGCTTGGCCATCCAAGTAGGTTCGCAGCAGCGCGAGTCTATCAGGACTAATAGTTCTTGGTACTAGGATCTCCCGGCGCTGAGTAACCATAAGCGCCATTCTTGCAGCGTCGCCGAGCACGCTTCCCCAATCGTACCAAGGAAAACTCACAACATCCATTGCAACGAGTTCGCCGATCATGCTCTGGAATTCGAAAAGGGCTTGGTATCTACCGAGGTCTGAGTAAGGGTCTCCTGCATACGCCGTGAGAAATTCCGATCGGGAATTGATCTCGTCGCATACTGCCGGTACATAATGTGGCCAGCAACCCGCTCCCAAGAAGGAAACTAGCTCACTGCAAGTTCGGTTCTTGCACAAAGTTGCTTCGACGTGACGTCTTACTTCATATTCTGACTTAGGATCTGATAACTTGAGTTTCTTTCCGAACCTCATTCTTTCAGGGATGTCTGCGAATAGGTCTTCAGCACTCTTGACACCTATTTCCTTAAGCATCTCGTTCTTCGATTGAGGATTACTGTTCGGGATGTATTGGTGAATTGGCACACTACTTCTCCTCAATTTCACTTGAACTAGAAACGAAAGATGAGTCATATATTAGATTACGATGAAGAGTCTGAGTTGCGCAGACTCGGCACGACGCTGATCGTCTTGTTCATCGCATTTCCTCAGTTTTGTTGAAAGGCAGTGCAGTGAATGACAGCGGTTCCGTTTGACCGTGAGAAGACCTTCCGAACGAGCATGCAAACTCTGGTTGTAGTAGCAACGACCACTAGGAATTCTGACCATTTGCAGGTAGCCATATATGATGAAGACACAACAGCCCCTCCGTCTTCAACAATGTGTGTACACGTTAGATTCGGCTTACAACTTGAGACACCTATCAGCCTTGAAGATGCGTTGAAATACGGTGTCAAAGCCGAGGACTGGGGATTCCATGTCCTGGGTATCGACGAGAACCTTTTCGTGTGGAACCCAGGGGATCCACCGCAGTTTGACAATTTCATATTCATGACCACAGTACTGAACCGAACCAAGAACATTACTGCACTGACCGCTGTTATCGACCCCATAAAACGTCATCCAGCAGTCGTCGCTCACATGCTCTCAACTCTGGACCACATTTCAAAGGGAAGGATTGCTGTGGGCATAGGCGCAGGTGAAAGAGTCAATTTTGGCCCCCTAGTAGATCTGGGGAAGGCCATCCATCCGCGGCGGGAGTAAAGGAATTCATCGCCGTGATGCGCGGCATCTGGGAATCGACAGTCGAGAAACCTTTCAGTTACGAGGGAACGTTCTTCTGTGTTGAGAATGCTTTCTTGTCTCTGAAACCATTCACAAAACCTAATCCGCGAATCTATCTTGGGGCAATGGGGCCAATAATGAGGGACGCCGTAGCACAGATCGCTGATGGATGGATCCCAATACACTATACTCCCGAGACATACGAAAAGGATTGGAGAGATATGCAGCGCGCGGCAGAGCGCGCAGGGAGGGAACCGGGCGGCATAGATCCTGGTCTTATTCTTTTTACGACAGTGCTGCGAGACGGCGAAAGAGCCGGGCAGATCGCTTCTCTCATGGGGAGAAAGAGACTGCTTGGAAGGCCGCAGCTTCTCTCCGCTCTAGGATTGTCGGAACTAGCCGACGATAACCAGAGCATCGCGAAGAGACCGGATTTGTCCCGGTTGAAGAGAACAGAATTGTTGAACGCGATTCCGGAAGAACTTGCTAGAAGGATCACCATCTCGGGCACCCCAGAAGAAGCGATAGAGCAAATAGAAGGATTCGTCAAAGCGGGGGTCAGACTCTTCGCAGTGTATCCTCCGTTTGACGACGAGCACGCGTCAGTAGAAACGCTCGAGAACTACAAGAATACGGTACTGCCGTATTTCGCGAAGAAAGAGAGATGAGAGAAAACTGGTTGGCGATTGCCTTCAGGCAGGGCAAGGTGAGCATAGGGGCCGCATTTGCTCTACTCAGCATGTTAGTGCCCGTAGGTTGAGCGCGTTTCGCAACAGCCGAGAGAGTCAGAAGAGACCGACGGAGGTTGCGATTCTAAGACCCATTATTGGCACACCTCCGAGACTGCTGGCTACTATTCTGAACCCTTGCGTCATAGTGTTTGCAGAAGTCAGCTGAACTCTACTTGGTCTACGGCTCTCCTTTGGTAAGCCGTTCTAACCTCAATGTAACCTGACAACAGCTCTAGGAGCTTGAGGATATTCGGAGGACAGAATTTCTGCCGCCACCTGCGATTCACTACAAGCATGTGCAAGGTTTTCGAGTTGCCATTGTCATACCTATTCGCCCGCGGCAACACTTCCCAACTTTGAAGAATTCCTGACAAGGCTTTGTGCCAGATGTCAGGTTCGGTAGGCGCGTGGCGTTTATGGCGTTATCCACATTCCATTTGACAGCTTGAATGATCACTCCAATCTTGTTCAGTCGATCGATTCCGGTTAGCAGTCGCTGGACTGGAGGATTGACAACTTCTGTTCAAGTCAGCAAGCAGTAAAGCGTTCTCACATCGCCATCCAGAACCATGCAACCATTATCGTGCTGGTTCGAGCGGCGCGAGCTTATTGAATTCACCGATGAACTCAATGATTGAGTCGGCGAGAGATTGCAGTAGATTGCGTCCCACATCGTGGGTTGCTGACTTGAGATCCGCTCCCTTGAATTCATGCAGTTGCTCGCTCATTGAGCCGATCGCTGATACGTCCTTGGTTCGCAAGTAGGTTCGAACCGTCATACCCTTGAACTTGAAGTAGTCGAGTTCTGCTTGAATAGTCTTGGTCAATTCCTTTGGCGGAGGCAACTGTGCTCTCTCGTATTTCACAAGGTCGGGCCTGATTGAAGCTACAAAGGCAATCTCAGCGTAGCCGCCATGTTGCATTGTTGGTTGGTTGTTGAATTCCGGTACGATCTCCCACCATTGAGGTATGGCAGATAGGACTCCGTACTTTGTCCTCAGCGTGAGGGCTATTTCTGAAAGTGCGTCGAGGTTTCCTCCATGTTCGCTTAGGAAAACGAACCTCTTCGCTCCCCAGCGTATCAAACATTCGGAAATATCCATGATGAAATTCTTGTAGTGCTCGCGTGTCACAGTCAGGGTGCCCGGGAAATCCATGTGATGCTCAGACAAACCGACGGGAATTATCTGTGTAGTAATGACATCTGCTCGATTGGTCACAACTTTGGCCAACCCATCCGCTTCAATCCAATCCGCCCCCAAAGGCAGATGAGGTCCATGCTGTTCGGTGCTTCCGAGAGGCATCATCACAGTCTGGGTTCTCTCGAACGCATTTTTCGCATCTTCCCAGGTTAGTTCAGATAAGAAGACTCCCAAAGAAGATTCCTTCGAAGGCAGAAACCACGCTGGGCTTATAAAATGGTGTGTCTGTTGGCGTGAATTTTGCCAATGGAAAAGTTCGCAGCGCCTAGAAGTCCACTTCTATCGCCGTGTCTCCAGGTTTCACCGCAGGATTATGGACCAAAAGCTCAACGCGCCCCGTTGCTGGAGCGCGGATCGTTTCGATTTCTTCGCCCCAGAAATCTATGAGACTTCCAACTATCTGACCTTCTTTGACAAGATCCCCAGGTTTCACATTAGTGTGGTATAGACCACCTTTCGTGAAATATGTGGACGCGGTTGAGGTGAAGATTTCTTGTGCTTGCCCCGTGATCGTGCACGGTTGCCCTTCGATTGGTTTTGGAGTTCCAACG
>Ga0315280_10009915_pt1 | contig 12053 bp, 11 predicted proteins | sample YL17G06_40_MG_FD_203697 | JGI IMG/M metagenome (GOLD analysis project Ga0315280, IMG submission 203697) | Sediment microbial communities from Yellowstone Lake, YNP, Wyoming, USA - YL17G06_40 | ecosystem: Environmental > Aquatic > Freshwater > Lake > Sediment | place: USA: Wyoming | collected... | reverse complement strand
TAAGCTTAAGACTCTTGGACTCATATCTGTGGCGAGGGCTTCGTTTGTCTGAAAAAAGTATTTCGCGTACGCCGGTTAAGATCGTAGTAGAAGGTTTAGGTGAAGCCGAGGGTGAACTCATACGTTACATGGCTCCGAGAACGGTTGAAGCGATCTTGAGAAGTCTCCCGCTGGAAGGAAGAGCGGCTTTATGGAAAGAGGAAGTATACTTTGAGATTCCGGTCAAAATGGGCGGTGAAAAGCCGGCTAAGACTGTTAAGAAAGGAACCTTGGCCTATTGGCCTATGGGTAATGCCGTGTGCATTTTTTATGGTGAAACCCAGCCCTACAGTCCCATAAATGTAATTGGGCTTCTGACCAAGAATCTGGATTTGTTCAGGAAAGTGAAAAGTGGAATGAGGATAAAGATAGAGAAGCTTTAGCTTGCCGTGACTTTGTATATTCTGAGGCGGCTATTTCCTGAGACAGGCGAGATAACTCCTTGACTCTCAAGCTCTCTTATGAGATTTTTTGCTACGCTTTGTCTAATGTTGTATTTTGAAGCGATCGAGTAGGGCGTAATTGCCTTCATATCGCTCAGTTCGGATATAAGTTTCTTATTTTCAATTTTTGGGATCTCTATTCCTCCGACCTTCTTCTCTGGGAGTTTAGTCTTTGCCGTTTTCTTTGGCTCTTGTTTTTCCTGTTTCTTGGTCTGAAGTTGCTGTTGCTTCTCCGCTTGGGATAAAGACTTCTTCTTTGCTCCGCCCATATTTTGTTCACCAAGCTACATGCTATTCTGGGATAGTAATATTAGTTTTTCCTCGATTCTTTCCATTCCCGGATTGGCACGCTGAACTTCTCTTCGACTTGTGGCCGGTGCAGGGTATTCATCGTGCAGAAAGGAATGAGCCTACCGTCTGGAACAGCGTAGTGTATGCAGCACCTTTCTACTCTTTCAAGGTCGAAGTTGTAAGCGTCCATAAAATGCATCATGCTTATCAATATCATCTTTCTCATAAGTTTTCCAAGGGCTTCATATGTGCCCTCTTTAAGGACTGGTCCTGCAAGTTCACGTATTAGGTCGAACTTTGCGTATCTAAGGGCGCGTAGCATTCCGATTCTTGCCTTTGTTTTTGAGCCTTTTGACGCATCTTCGTAGACTCCGTTCATTGCTTCCATAAACTTCTCAACATCGATATAATGAGTAATGGGAACGAGTTCATCGTCCTTTAACAAGATGAAGGTAGCCATGCCGCAATGTTCATGCGCTGTGAACTCGAGGTATCTTCTTCCCTTCAAGGCTCCAACTGCTCGTGCGATGGGAACTACGAATGGGACGGGGTAGAAATCTGAAGTCTGTATCTGTCCGTCGGTCTGCTCTTCGATAAGTTTCATGCAGTCCGGAATCGTTATGCGCATCTCCTTTCTTTTATCGTAGTCAACTCTGCCCGTTATCGATATAGGTTGGAAGTTTACGCAACGTACTACATCAAAATTCTTGGCTGCGAATTTTATTATGTCTCCAAGTTGATCATCGTTTACACCTTTTACCACGGTTGGAACAAGAACGAGGCTGTCAAAACCTGCTTTACGACAGTTCTCTACTGCCCTCAACTTCGTCTGCACTAAGTCGAGTCCTCTGGCGGTGACTGAGGGTTTTGGGGTTAAACCGTCGAACTGCAAATAGATTGAGCTTACACCTGCGTCCTTCAATTCTTTACAATAGTCTGCGCTTTCGGCGAGCTTGATGCCGTTAGAATCGACTTCAATATGGTCGAACTCCAGCTCCTTCGCCATCCGAATGAGTTCTGGCAGATCTTCGCGGATTGTAGGTTCGCCTCCGCTGAATTGTAGAGCGGTCGCTGGAACGGGCTTTATTTCACGGAGGTTTTCAAGCATGTCATGGATCTGTTTCCTTGTAGGTTCGTAGACGTAACCGGTTGTGGCCGCGTTTGCGAAACATATGGGGCATCGTAAGTTACATCTATTTGTTACGTCGATGATGGCTAACGCTGTAAGTGACTTATGTTTAGGACAGAGGCCGCAATCAAAGGGATGTCCCTTCTCAACCTCAGTGGCAGGATTATCGACTCCGTCGCCTATAACGGCATATTTCTGCACCCTTAAGTAATCATTGAAGCTTGACCAGTAGACATCTTCATAAGGCCCGTGGGTTGCGCATTCCTTTTTGATTAGAACCTTGCCATCCTCTTCGTATATTGTAGCATCTAGGACTTCATGGCATTCTGGGCAGATGCTTTTGGTTTTCTTTAGGAATTGCAAGACATGTCACCACTGAAAGTTGTAACTTAAATCAGTCTGTGCGGCTTTTGTTTAATAATGTTTCCAAACTTCTAATCTGGTGAAAAGGTGGGCTAATGTCGATTAGCGATAAGACTCGAAGGGCTCTTAGAGAAGTTGGCTTGACAGAGTACGAGTTGAAGGCCTATCTCACGCTTCTTGAATACGGTCCTTTGACAGCAACCCGAATCAGTAAGGAGTCTGGTCTGCCGTACTCGAAGATCTACGAGGTTTTGAGAAACCTCGAAAAGAAGGGATGGGTTGAAGTCGAGACTGGCAGGCCTAGCAAGTACTATCCAAAGGCACCTGCTGAGGCGGTAGAAGCGGTCAGACTACGCACAGAAAGTATGATCAGGGATTTTGAAGGCCAAGTCTTAGAAGAGCTTCAGCCAATCTATGAGAAGCGCGGGATCCGAGAACGACCTGACATATGGATAGTCAGAGGAGAATTCAACATTGTGGCAAAGATCCGTGAGGTTATTGGCAAGACCAGGAGTGAGCTCATGTTGGCGGTACCAATCTTGCCGCAGGCTTTGTTGAAGATCGTTAGCCCCGATTTGCTACACGTCAAAGCAACAGGTGTTAAACTAAGGTTGATGACTACGAAAGACATCGATGAGAAGATGCTTAGAGAAATCGGTAAGCTGGCTGATACAAGAGTTAGAGATCAGATGTTTGGCGGAGGCCTCATCTCGGATAATAAGGCGGTTATATTGTTGCTTGGAGAGAGCGGAGAGGAAACCCTTGCCATATGGTCCGACCATTTTGGTCTCGCAAAACTGTCGGCAGAGTACTTTGAATATCTGTGGAGAGGCGCAAAACCGGTATCTTAGCGCCTGCTCTAAGAGATTATACAGTAAAACTGGATTTGGCATTGATCAAGAACATTACTGTCTTCGAAAGCCGCTTCAAGTGTCTGGTCAGAGGTTTGCTTGAAATCTTGAACTGTGCTCGAGTGGTATGATCTTGGCTTCTACTAGGTCATTAGACTTTGCAGGGAGTAATGTATGAAAATGGCTCCCAAAGCTATTAGAATGATTCCACATATAGATATCAGAATTCTGTGCGTTCTCCTCCCGATGTAGTTTTTGCCCCTGAATACCGAATATCCGGCGAGTCCGAACCAAGTAAGGTCGGCTAACCAGTGTCCCAAGACCCATAGGCAAATGCCGAGAATCGTTGTTGTTCTCAATGCGGTAGTCAGCATCGCTAACCCGATAGTAGCCCACCAGAGGTAAATCGTGGGGTTGAGTAAGGTGAATGCGAGGCCTCCTAGAAAGGAGCCGTGGCTAAAGTCTCTGCCTTCAACCTTTAATGTCTTTCTCAGCTCAACCAAGTTTAGAATCCCAAGAACGACAAGGGCGATGCCTCCTATGAGTCCTATTGATTGTTGGAAAGAGCCTTTTACGAAGACTGAGCTAAGGCCGAAGACGATTGTGAGTATGATGAAGACTTCTACAAAGCAGTGTCCCAGTGCAGCCAAAACGCCTGTGACTTTTTTCCCCGTTTTCAGGGTATCAGATACCACGAACACCAAAAGTGGACCTGGGATCAGAGCGCCGGAAAGGGCTATGACGAAGCCAAGAACAAAATGGATTAAAAGTTCCATTGGTGAGCAGCTTCTTATGGGAAGGTATTCTCTTGGACAATGTTGCTTTGGTTTTGGTCTAGATGCTATTTGTAGCCTGTGGTTTTGACTGCTTGCTCATAGTTTGCAGGGGGTTCCGCTTTCCTTGATCCCATTGAACTTTTCCATCAGCTTTCTGGTAATGGGACCGGGCTCTCCGTTTCCTATCCTTCTTCCATCCACATCAACTAAGGGCATTACTTCAGCTGCGGTTCCGGTGAAGAAAGCTTCGTCAGCGTTGTACAGTTCATGAACCGTTATGTCTCTTTGCTCAACCTTTAACCCCTCTTTAGAAGCCAACTCTATCACAGCGTCCCTTGTGACGCCGACTAGGATGTTTGCCGAGGGTGGGGGCGTCGCTATCACACGGTTCTTTACGATGAAAATATTGTCTCCTGTTCCTTCGCATACAAGGCCTTGCTGGTTCAACATAATTGCCTCACTTACATTGGCTCTGTTAGCCTCTAGTTTGGCTAGGATGTTGTTTAGGTAGTTAAGCGACTTGATCATAGGATTCAAAGCTGTCACGGCGTTTCTCCGCGTAGATGCCGTGATTGCTTTGAGGCTTTTCTCCTTCCATAGGGTGATTCGGTCGGCTATGATGATGATGGAAGATTTTGGACATTTTCTAGGGTCCAGTCCAAGATCTCCGACTCCTCTTGTGACGACCACTCTTACATAGGCGTCCTTCAGTCCGTTCCTTCTGATGGTCTCCAGAATCTTCTTCTTCAAGTCTTCTTGGCTCATGGGGATGCTTAACTCTATAGAATTGGCAGAATGGTAGAGTCGTTTAATGTGTTCCTCCAGCTTGAAGACTCGACCATTGTATGCTCTGATGCCTTCAAAAACGCCGTCGCCGTACAGGAGACCATGGTCGTATACTGAGATCTTAGCCTCGCTCTTAGGTAAAAAATATCCATCGATGTATACGAGGTTTTCTTTCTCCGCCATGCTTGTTCACCTAAGTTTCTTGAGGATGTTAAAAGCATTCACGCTAGTTTTTCATTTAAACCTTTAACGTGGCTCCCAAGTCTGGCGACTGAACGCTCTCGGAGTAGCGTCTCAGATAGCCTTTAGGAATCTTCAAGGGTTTGGGCTTCCAAGATTTTATGCGTCTCTCAATCTCCTTGTTCTCAAGTTTAATATCAAGTCTTCTTCTAGGTATATCCAACTCTATGAGATCGCCGTTCTCAACTATGGCTATCGGGCCGCCCTCCGCCGCTTCCGGTGAAACGTGGCCTACACAAGGACCTTGCGTTCCCCCTGAGAATCTTCCGTCGGTTATGAGAACAACAGAATCTGACAGCCCCATACCAACAATGGCAGAGGTTGGATAGAGCATCTCCCTCATTCCTGGACCGCCTTTTGGCCCCTCGTAGCGTATTACGACCGCGTCGCCGTTCTTCACCTCTCTTCCTAGAATCGCCTTCATGGCTTCCTCCTCGGAGTTGAAGACCCGGGCCGAACCCGTAAAGGTCAGCATCTTCGGCGAGATTGCTGCCGTTTTAACCACGGCACCTCTAGGCGCTAGGGTTCCCCAGAGGATCGCTATGCCTCCTTCCTTGTGGGCAGGCTTCGACAACGGCCTAATGACCTCATTGTTCAGCACCTCTGCGCCTTTCAAGTTCTCTCGAACCGTCTTTCCGGTAACCGTGATGGCGTCCGTGTGTAGGTATTCTTCAAGCCTCTTCATTATGGCCGGAACTCCGCCGGCAGCGTCGAGGTCTTCCATCGTGTATGGTCCTCCGGGGCACATGTTTGACAGACGTGGCACCCTTTTGCTCAGGGTATCAAACATGTTTAGACTGAGGGCTATTCCGGCTTCTTGCGCGATGGCGGGAAGATGCAGAACCGTGTTGGTGGACCCTCCCAGTGCTAGGTCAACCGTGATGGCGTTCTCAAAAGCCTCGATCGTGAGGATATTAGATGGCCTCAGGTTCATCTGTACTAATTTCATAACCTGTCTTCCGCTGGCCTTTGCAAACTTCAACCTTTTGGCATCGACCGCGGAAACGGTGGCAGACCCAGGAAGAGCCATGCCCATCGCTTCGGAAAGGCATGCCATTGTGTTTGCTGTGAACATGCCGTTGCACGACCCACATGTTGGACAGGCTGCGTCTTCCATCTCTTTCAGCTCTTTTGCTGAGATCTTGCCCGCCTTGAATTTTCCAAGACTCTCAAAGACTGAGATCAGGCCAACTTTTGTGTTCTTGAAGCTACCAGAAGGCATAGGCCCTCCAGTGACGACAATTGATGGAACATCTATTCGGGCGGCGGCCATAAGCATGCCCGGTGTGATCTTGTCACAATTCGTCACCATGACGACTCCGTCAAACCTGTGAGCTTGAACCATAAGCTCCACAGAGTCCGCTATAACGTCGCGTGAAGGTAAGGAGTACTTCATACCTTCGTGGCCCATCGCGATGCCATCGCATATTCCGATGGTGCCAAACTCAAAGGGGAGGCCGTCTGCTTCTCGTATTCCATCGGAGACGGTTTCGGCGACCTTGTCCAAGCAAACGTGTCCTGGACTTATAGTGTTGTAGCTGTTGGCGATGCCTATGAATGGTTTCTCAAGGTCTTTGTCCGATAGTCCTAGAGCCTTTAGGAGGGATCGGTTTGGCGTTCTTTCAACGCCTTTCTTCACATCGTCGCTTCTCAGTTTCATTTTGACGCACCTGAGCTGTTCCCATATTTTGTTAGAAGAAGGTTCATACCGCTCAGCATTGCCTCGACGCTGGCCATGACGATGTCACCGTGGACTCCTGTAGCCGTTACGACGCGATCCCCCCTCTTTAAGCGTACCACTACCTCTACGACGGCGTCAGTTCCACCGGTGATGGCTTTTACATGATACTGGTCCAGCTCGATATCTGCTGCTTGCGAAACTGCTTTTCGAATGGCGTTTATCGCTGCGTCAACAGGGCCGATGCCCGTGCTTGCCTCCGTCAAAGTCGTTCCATTCATATTCAACCTCACGGCGGCCGTCGGCGTGACCCTATTACCGGTTATGGCGGTTAGTTCCTCAACTTTTATTGCCGGAGTTGGAGGAAGCCCCATAACCGCCAAAGCGATGGCATATAGGTCCGCGTCTGTGAAGGTCTTACCCTTATCTCCCAGCGTCTTTACTCTGTGGAAGATCTCTTTTAGCTGCTCGTCGCCCGGCTCCAAGCCACCGTCTTTGAGGGCGGCCCTTATTCCATGGGAGCCTGCGTGCTTCCCGGCAGCGAACTTTCTGGAGGCGCCAACCATCTGAGGTGAGAAGGGTTCGTAGGTTAGGGGTGACGCTACGAGGCCGTGGGTATGTATGCCTGCCTCGTGGGTGAAGGCGTTGTCTCCCACGATCGCTTTGTTCTGGGGTATTGGGACGCCGGTAAGACGTGATACGAGTCTAGAGGTACTGTATAGTAGTTTAGTCTTTATCGGTGTTTTGACTTTGTACAAGGAGTATAGGACCATGACCACCTCTTCTAGAGAGGCGTTGCCCGCTCTCTCACCCAACCCGTTAATTGTCGTGTGGGCTTGAACAGCCCCCCCTCTTAGGCCAGCAATGGTGTTTGCCACAGCCATTCCAAAATCGTCGTGACAGTGGGTGCTCACCGGGACCTTAAAGGTGGAGCTTAGCTCCGAGTAGAAGGAATAAGCCTTCTCAGGGGTCAGGACCCCCACCGTGTCGCAGGCGCATATTCTGTCGGCGCCTGCCGATATGCCTGAAGCAAAGACCCTTTTCAAGAAAGCCATGTCGGCTCTGGTGCTGTCTTCTGCTGAAAGTTCGACGATCAGTCCGTGATCTTTTGCATATTGAACGCAGTCGACAGACGTTTTCAGCACTTGTTCCTCTGTCTTCTTGAGTTTATACTTGAGATGAATGCTCGATGTTGGGACAACTAGATGGACGCTTTGTGCCTCGCTTTTTAGAACGGCATCGATATCTCCTTTAACCGCTCTTGCCATGCTACAGATTTCGGCAGACAGTTTCTCTTCGACTACCATTTTGATTGATCGAAATTCACCTTCTGAGGCTGCGGCGAAACCCGCTTCGATAACGTTTACGCCCAGCTCGTCGAGCTTCATCGCTATCCTGAGTTTTTTGTCAGGGGTTAATGATACGCCAGGACTCTGTTCGCCGTCACGCAGCGTCGTGTCTAAAAATCGGATTTTCTTGGGGAATTTACTTGGGAATAAAGTGATACCCCATTTTCTTACCTCTGTAATGAGACGTGGATATTGCTTCTAAAGTATTTAAGATTTAACCGTAAACCTAATAATTAAGTTCTAATCCTTAAACGGACATCTATGCTGTGCGGAGAAGATGAGATGAACAGGAGTTGTCGCGTTCTCAACGCGATATGGTCTAGAGACTAAACATCATACGCAAAAGTCAAACGTCTATTCTCTGCAGGTGGAAGTTTTCTCCGATCCTCTTTGTGTTAAGGGAAAAAGCTGTTGGAGGAGTCTGAATGGTTAAGTTGACGGGTGCGCAAGCCATAGTTGAGGCTCTGAAGCGAGAGAAAGTAAAATATGTGTTTGGAATTCCGGGAGGCGCCACGCTTCCTCTACATGACGTTCTTTACGACTCTGATATAAGAGTGATTTTGGCTCGTCACGAACAATGTGCAGCCCACATGGCCGACGGCTTCGCGAGGGCCAGCGGCTTCCCTGGCGTATGCGTAGCGACTTCTGGCCCTGGCGCCACTAACTTGGTTACAGGCATAGCCACGGCATACATGGATTCGTCACCCATCGTGGCCTTTACGGGTCAAGTCCCCCGAAAAATGATTGGTAAGGATGCTTTTCAAGAAGCCGACATCGTGGGTATTACGACGCCGATTACAAAGTATCATTTCCAACTGAAGAGTGCCATGGAGATTCCGAGGACGGTGCGGATGGCGTTTCATATAGCTTCGACAGGGAGGAATGGACCGGTTCTAATAGACATACCCAAAGATGTCCAGACAGAGTCAGGGGAGATGGACTTTCCCAAGAAAGTTGAGATTCGAGGCTACAAGCCGAACTACAAACCCCACCCTGTTCAAATCAAGAGGGCTGTCGAACTTTTGGCGAACGCATTAAGACCCTTTATAATAGCGGGCGGGGGCGTCGTTACGTCAGGAGCCTCTGACGACCTCATTAAGCTGGCGGAGCTTTTGTTTGCCCCCATAGCTATCACCCTAATGGGGAAAGGATGCGTTCCTGAAGATCATCCTCTGTTCCTTGGATTGATGGGAATGCACGGCACCCCAGACGCAAACAGACTGGTGAATGAGGCTGATGTGGTTCTGGCTGTAGGGACAAGATTCTCGGACAGAACTACATGCAACTTGGATAGTTTTTGCCCCGAAGCTAAGATCATACATATAGACATAGATGCTGCTGAGGTGGGTAAGAACATAAAGGCCTTCCTGCCTCTAATAGCCGACGCCAAAATGGCTTTGAAATCAATGTATGATATGTTATCCAAGAAAATGGCAAAGGGAGAGTCTTTGTGGTTTAAGAGAACGGAGCAGTTGGCGGATTATATTCGAAATCAAGAGAGCAGCGATGGTGGATACGTGAGTCCGGTCAAACTAATGTCTCAGCTTCGAAAAGCTCTACCATTGGACACCATAATTACTACGGAGGTAGGACAGAATCAGATGTGGGCGGCTCTGTACTTCAAAATCTTCAAGCCCAGAACCTTCATCAGCTCTGGCGGCCTTGGGACGATGGGCTTCGGCTTCCCCGCCGCTATAGGCGCAAAAGTTGCTAGACCAGATGTTCCCGTGGTTGATATCGCAGGAGACGGAAGTTTCTTGATGACAGAGCAAGACCTGGCCTGCTCAATTACAGAAAGAATTCCCGTGACAGTGCTTATCATTAACAATGGGGTGTTTGGAATGCCTGCTCAGTGGCAGAGACTCTTCTATAACAGAAGGTACGCTTCTTCGGAATTGAAGGGCGTGCCCGACTTCGTAAAGTTGAGTGAGGCCTACGGTGCAGAAGGTTTTCGGCTGGAATCGCTCGGAGATCTTCAAAGGATTATGAAAAAAGCCATTAATAGCGACGTCACAACCGTTATAGACGTGCCTGTTTCGCCTGAGGCAGACGTGTTTCCGATGGTACCCGCTGGAGCAGATCTCAAGGACATCATGTGGGGATAAGAGGCAATGACAGAAACGCACATCATCTCAACGATTGTGGAGCATAAGCCTGGGGTTCTTTACGAAGTATCAAACATGTTTAGGCGTAGAGGCTTCAACATTGAAAGCATATCCGTAGGCGCAACCGAGCAGGAGGGTCTAGCCAGGATGACAATTGTGGTCAGAGGAGACGAAGCAACGGTTGAACAGGTGACTAAGCAACTACACAAACTGATCGATGTCATCAAGATCGTGAAACTGGATCCGAAGAAGTCTGTTATCCGAGAAATGGCGCTCGTCAAAGTTCACGTGGCCAACTCAAACGCTCGGTCAGATATCATACAGTATGCGAATATCTTCAGGGGAAACGTAATCGATGTTTCTCCCGAGTCTCTAACGATAGAGATAACGGGAGATTCAGAGAAGATTGACGCCTTTATGGAGATTTGTCGAACGTTTGGCGTGAAAGAGGTAGCCCGAACGGGCATAACTGCGCTTCAAAGAGGAGGTAGAGCCGTAGGAGGCTAAACCCCGATTAAGATTTGAGGTATCCATATGGTAAAGATATATTATGATAAGGATGCAGACGTATCGGTTCTAAGAGACAAGGCGGTAGCCGTAATCGGCTACGGAAGTCAAGGACAAGCTCAAGCCAATAATATGCGTGACTCAGGAGTGAACGTTATTCTTGGCCTGAGACCGGGTGGAAGATCGTTTTCCGTTGCCAAGAAAGACGGTTTCAACGTTATGAGTATCAGAGAAGCAGCAAAGATCGGTGATATCATACATATCCTGATACCGGACACTGAGCAGGCAAAGGTCTATCGAGAGGCGATCTCTCCTAATTTGAAGGCCGGGAAAACGCTATGTTTCGCCCACGGCTTCAACATACACTTCAAGCAGATTTCGTCGCCATCGAACGTCGATATCATTATGGTCGCGCCAAAAGCGCCGGGCCCCTCGTTAAGAGAGTTCTATCTGAAAAAAGCTGGTGTTCCAGCCTTGATCGCCGTTCAACAAGACTACTCTGGAAGAGCGAAACAGACTGCTTTAGCCATGGCGAAGGCTATTGGGTGCACCCGGGCAGGGGTCATCGAGACCACGTTCAAGGATGAGACCGAAAGCGATCTGATCGGCGAGCAAATCGTTTTAGTAGGTGGGTTGATGGAACTGATTCGCAATGGTTTCGAGGTTCTTGTAGATTTAGGCTATCCGCCGGAGCTGGCGTACTTTGAAGCTTGCAACGAGGCGAAACTGATAATCGACCAGATCTTCAAAGGAGGTATGATGGGTATGCTGAACGCTGTCTCGGACACGGCAAAGTACGGAGGCATCACTGTCGGCCCCAAGGTGATCGATGAACACGTCCGGAGAAACATGGTCGAAGCGGCTAAGAGGGTTCAGAGCGGCGCCTTTGCCAAAGAGTGGATCGAGGAAGACGCGAAGGGTAGGCCTTTTATGAAGGAAGCCTTGAGGAAGTGGGAGAACCACCGGTTGGAGAAGGTTGGCAAAGCGATCAGAGCCATGCACACGCAGCCTTCTGGAGAAGGGAAAGATGAACGTCATCGAGAAGATACTGGCTAGGGCTTCGGGTAAGAGAGAGACACACGCTGGGGAAATCGTCGAAGCAAGAATAGACAAGGCAATGGCGAATGATATCACCGCGCCCCTAGCGATCATGGCATTCGAGAAGATGGGTGGCAAAAAGGTCTGGGACAAAGAGAAGGTGATCTTGGTCATCGACCACCTGTCACCGCCCAGTAGCGATCAGTCGGCGAAAGTTCAGAAGATGATGCGTGACTTCGCAGAGGAGCAGGGCCTGAAATATTTTTACGATGTTGGGCGGGGAGGCGTATGTCATCAAGTGATGGTTGAGAGGCACGTGATGCCTGGCGAGGTGATCGTTGGTGCCGACTCGCATACAACCACTTACGGCGCCTTAGGCGCCTTCTCGACTGGAATAGGATCTACGGAGATTGCCTCAGTTTTCTTGACAGGAAAGCTGTGGTTCAAAGTACCTAAAG
>Ga0315280_10009914_pt1 | contig 12053 bp, 7 predicted proteins | sample YL17G06_40_MG_FD_203697 | JGI IMG/M metagenome (GOLD analysis project Ga0315280, IMG submission 203697) | Sediment microbial communities from Yellowstone Lake, YNP, Wyoming, USA - YL17G06_40 | ecosystem: Environmental > Aquatic > Freshwater > Lake > Sediment | place: USA: Wyoming | collected... | reverse complement strand
TGCCCAGGACCTCATCGCCGTCGACAGTGAGTCCGCTCGTTGCCGTGAAGTCGTAGCCGTGGAACGTGGTGGCACTCGTACCCAGGGCGAAGAGGGAGAAGACGTCCCCGCCAGAGAGGTCCACGCTACTGGTGTCGTACGCCCAAACGGCGGAGACTTTCCCGTCGGAGAAGTCCACGTTACAGTGGTTGTAGGCGAGCAGTTGGGAGATGGTCCCGCCGGAGACGTCTACACTGTTGTCGCCGTAGACATACAGGTTGCCTACGCTCCCGCCGGAGAGGTGCACGCTGCTGGTGTTGTTGGCGTACACGTGGGTGACGCTCCCGCCGGAGATGTCCACGCTACTCGTGTCATACGAGTCCACGATCCTGACGTAGCCGCTGGAGACCTCGACGCCGCTGGTGTTGTAGGCGTACACGGACATCCAGCCGATGTTCCCGGGGTCCTTCATCACGCGGAGCCGGCTCATATTGTTGACGTAAGCCGTAGATATATTTCCGGCCCCAAGCACGTCGGCGGTGCTGGTGTCCCACAGGATGCCCATGTTATGCTCCTGGGTTACATCCAAGTGCTGGTTGCCGGTCAGGACGAAATCCGCCCGCGCCGCCCCGACAAGGGCCGAAATCACCATCCCCGCCACGGTTACCGCTCTTGCGACGCTCTTCATCGCCAATCTCCTTTCATGCCATGCGCCCCGACAAACTGGGGAAACCGGCCCCGCGGCCGGTCTCCCCCGGTTTCATGCCCATCAACGAAAAAAGGCCGATCTCCCCGGAGACCGGCCTGCCAAGCGCAATCTGAACCAAAGGTCCCCCCAGGGCTCAACGGCAGTATAACACATGAAACGCAGAGAAGCAAATACCTGAGAGTTCTCTGCATAGAGAAGGCGCGTGCACCTATGCCAGGGGGCGGTGTAAAGTAGCCCCAATAAAGCACTTACAGAGACTCCAGGCCCAAGGGCCTTCCCGCACAGGAGCCGAAAAAATTCCACCTGTGTAACTATCTGCTCTCGCGACCGCCGAAAGGTTTTGACGCCCGCGCGAACCCGTGGTGAGATGCAGGCGGCGAAGATGTCAGGACCCGCCAGAGGCGGGCAGGCAACCCGGCTGGGCGACGACGCCGCGGCTGACCTGGCTTCACCTCAGCGGGCCTCCTGACTGAACGCGAACAAATGCTTGCATGTCGCGACGTACAGGCAGCCGTTGGCGGCCACGGGCGTCGTATAGATCGCCGAGCCCAGGGGGACCTTGCCGAGGAGCCTCAACTCGGGTCCGGCCGCCAGGACCCACAGGTTGCCCTTCTCGCTCCCGACATACACCTTGCCATCGGCGACCAGTGTGGAGCCGCTGATGAGTTCCCCCGTCTCGAAGGTCCAGCGGCGCTTGCCCGTGTCGGCGTCCAGGCAGTGGATCGTCCCGGCCACATCGGCCGCGTACAGCAGCCCGTCGGCAATGGAGACGGTCGAGAGCGTCCGGCTGATCCTGTCGTACTGCCAGACCCGGCCCTTGTCCGTCAGGTCGCCCGTCCCCGACGGGTCGATACACGATAGGAGGCCCGGGGCGGCGCCGTGCCGCGTGTCCTGACCTATCGAGACGTAGACGCGATCCTTGTAGAAGACGGGCGTGGCGATGATTTCGCTGGGCCCCGTCGGGCTGGGGAAGGTGATGGCCGCGCGGTCGCGATAGCGTGCGGCCGGCAGGTTGCAGTCGCACCACCAGACCTTTCGGAGCGTGCCTGGCCGCCCTTCCCTTGCGGTCTTGGCCGACGACGCATCGAACGCGTAGCAGACGCCGTCGGGCCCGCCCAGGATGACCAGCGTGCGGTCGCCCGCCTTAAGAAGCGTCGGCGATGACCACGAACCCTCGAGGATCCGCGTGCTGATCGTCCCGTCGTCCGTCGCTACCAGCGTGCCGGCCTTCTTGTCCAGCGCCGCCAGGACCGGCGCATGCGGCGACGGGATATTGCGGTGCGTCCAATCCGCGCCGTTACTGGTGGTCACAAACACCAGGTCGCCATGGACCAGGACGGAACTGCCTGCCGCATCGTGCGGCCAGATCGACAGATCGTTCATCATGTCGTAAAGCCAGACGACGTCGGCATCGGCGGGGCCGAGTTCCAGGGGGCGCTTCGCTCGCTTGACCGCCAGGACGGGCTTACCGGGCCTGAGGCGGTAGGTGTTGCCCTCCTGGACCACGGCGGACCCAAGATTCACCGACGCCGGCGGCGCGAAGTAACGCCCCTCGTCCCGAAACGGCCCCTCGTTGCCGTCGGCGAGGCCGCCCGCGTCCAGGCACACGACCTCGCACCGGTTGGTCAGCAGGTACAGCCGGTTCCCTTCCGCCGCGGGCGACGAGCAGAGGCCCAGTTGCGGATAGAACATGTGGCCCACGGACGGCGGAACCGCCGGAACGGTCAACTGCCAGAGGAACTTGCCCGTGGCCTCATCCAGGCACACGAGGATGCCGTAGTCGCCGGGGCACTTCGGGTCGCGGGGGCGGCCGTTGTTGGTTCCGACGAACACCTTGCCGCCCGACACGATCGGTGTGCCACAGGTGATCGTGCCCAGCCTGACGGCCCACTTGAGGTTGCGGGCGAAGGTCGGGTCGTAGTTCCCGCCGGACTGCTTCTGGCCGGGATCGAAACTGGCGGGGAGGCCTTTTTCCTCGGCGGCCATGTTGCGGGCCTCCGTGCCGCCCCACATGGGCCAGTCCTTGGCTGGTGCAGCCGCGGGGCTGATCATGGCGCCCAGTATGGCCGCCAGGAGACTCCCGCCCCATGCCAGGAACCTGCGGTGCATCGTTCTCCTCCGGACCTTCCGTGGGCAATTCTATGCCGTTTGCCGCACGGAGTTCCAGCGCCCTTCCTTGCAGGAGGCACCAGCGCCCAAGACTCAGGGCTTACGAAAAAAACCAGAACAACCTTGACAGGCCACAGGGCCTAAGGTAGCCTTCCCCTCCAAGAATTGAACCCCTCAGGCTTGGATCGCCGGGAGTCCGATAAGAATCCTGCGCCTCATCTGGTTTCTTGGGTTATAATGGAACAGGCGAGATTGTGGGATACAAGGGAAAGCGGATCATCTACTGTTCACACGCCCTGAAGCGCGCCAAGGAGCGCGGCATATCCCAACAGGACATACTTGATGTCATTGAGTCGCCGGATGTTGATCAGCCGTCTAAGGTGTGCCTTGGACGCAGAATCCTGCGAAAGCGCCTTAGGCCATCGTATGTGGTGTCGGTTGTGATAGTGCCGCCGAATGGTGGCTCCGACGTCGGCGTGATTACTGCGTGGGTTAACGAAGGCTAAGGGGACTCGCCAATGAAGGTTACCACGTCTGTTAATCCAGAAACAGGCCAGATTGGGTCGCTCTACGTACAGTTCACAGATAAGCCGGTAGCCAAAACGGTTCCCGTCAAGAATCCGACCGATCCTTCGCTGCTTATGGACCTTGACGGCAAAGGCCAACTTGTCGGCATTGAAATTCTGGCTAGCGACCTCCTTCGAGAATTCTGCGGCCTCATTTCCAGGGACCTGCCCAAGAGGTACGCCAACAAGGTAGATGAATACTGCGGGATAACCTAACCATCAGCGGTTGTTCTGCTCCCCTTTTCCTTCCCCTCCCTTTAGACTGACCCACTGTCGAATTCCCCCCAACGGGGCGGCAAGGCTTCGGCAGATTTCAAGCACGCCGTCCTCCGCCCAAGGCCCCGACACGCGGCAGTAACTCTGCAATCGAGGGCGGGTTACAGTTATAGACGGCTTGCCTGTGCGACGGGCGTCCATCGCGCGGCGCGCATGCAGACGCCATCCGGCCCTTCGGGCCCATTGAGCGACCACACCCATGGGAGTCTCAACCAGCATGGCCAGTTCGGTGCGAGCCGAGGTTCGTGCGAGTGGGTTTCTCCCAAGCGGCACGATGTTCCTTGTTCTCGCCGCGGTCAGCATCGCGGTCTTGAGCCTCCCTTTGGCGCCGGCCGCGTCGGAGGAGCCGAAGGCGGCGCCCAAGGCGGCCCTGCCCCCCGCCGCGCCGCCCAAGGCCGCGAGCCCTGCGGCCGCCCAGGCAGTCGGTCCGGCCAGGATCACCTTGCCCGCTTCCATCCACTTTGCCTCGGACATCATGCCCCTCCTGGACCGGCGCGGGTGCAACGCCGTGCAGTGCCACGGGTCTGCCGGCGGAAAGGGCGGACTCAGGCTTTCCATGTTCGGCGCATATCCCGAGGACGACTATGCGGCCATCACGAGGCTTGCCGCCGGCCGGCGGATCAACCTGGTGGAACCGGCCAAGAGCCTCCTCGTCGTGAAGGCCGCCGGAGGCGCGGATCACAAGGGCGGGAAGCGGATCGAGCCGGCCTCTGCCGAGTACGGCCTGCTGGTCTCGTGGGTGGCGCAAGGGGCGTCCTGGCGAGACGAGAAGGCGCCCCGCCTCCTGTCCATCAAGATCGTGCCCGACAAGGTCTCGCTCCGCAAGGGCGAGGCCCGACAGGTCGCCGTGAAGGCCGCGTACTCCGATAGCCAGGAAAAGGACGTGACGGCCGACGCCCGGTACCAGGTTTCCGATGCGGGCGTCGCCGAGGCCGCCGCCGGCGGCCAGGTCACCGCGCGCGACTACGGCGAGGCCGTGATTGTCGCGACCTGGATGCGCCGCACGGCCGTGATGCGCGTCGCGGTCCCGCAGCCGCTCTCCGCGCCTTTGCCTGCAATGCCGGGGGCAACCAAGATTGACGAGTTCGTCCTGGCCAGACTGAAGGAGTTGGGCCTTCCGCCGTCGGGGCCTTGCACCGACGAGGAGTTCGTCCGCCGCGTACACCTCGACGTGATCGGGCTTCTGCCGACGCCCGAAGAGGCCCGCGCCTTCTTGGCGGACCAGGCCCCCGAGAAGCGAAGCAAGTTGATCGACCGGCTGCTCGAGCGGGACGAGTTCGCGGACCATTGGGCCCTGAAGTGGGGCGACCTCCTGCGCATCAAGAGCGAGTACCCCATCAACCTGTGGCCGAACGCCGTCCAAGCCTACCATCACTGGGTCCGGGACAGCATCGCCAGGAACAAGCCCTACAACCAGTTCGTGACGGAACTGCTGACAGCCACGGGGAGCAACTTCGTCGTCGCGCCGGCCAACTATGCGCGGGCGATTCCGAAGCGCGACGCCCGGAGCCTGGCGGAGGCCACCGCCCTGGTCTTCATGGGGGCCCGTATCGGGTGCGCCCGGTGCCATGCCCATCCGCTGGAGGACTGGACGCTCGACGACAACCTGGGCTTGGCCGCGTTCTTCGCCAAGGTCCAGTACAAGAGCACCCAGGAGTGGAAGGAGGAGATCGTCTGGGTCAATCCGGACCGGGTCCTGCGCCACCCCAGGACCCAGCAGGCGATCGCGCCGAAGTTCCTGGGCGGCAAGGTCGCGGAGGCCGGCAGCCAGGAAGACCTGCGGCAGAAGTTTGCCGAGTGGCTGACCGCGCCCCAGAACCCCTGGTTCGCCCGGAACATCGTGAACCGCCTCTGGTTCTGGCTGTTCGGACGTGGGATCGTCCACGAGCCGGACGACATGAGGCCCACGAACCCGCCGACGAACCCTGAACTGCTCGCCTATCTGGAGCGCGAGTTGGTCAGCCACCAGTACGACCTCAAACACATCTTCCGCCTGGTCCTCAACTCGCGGACGTACCAGTTATCGTCGAAGGCGGACCCGCTCAGCGCCAAGGACGTGGCGCATTTTGCGCATCACCCGGTCCGGCGTCTGGAGGCCGAGGCCCTTTTGGATGCCATCGGACAGGTCACCGAGACTTCGGAGGAGTTCTCGAGCCGGATCCCCGAACCCTACACGAAATTGCCGAAAGGGTTCCGCGCCGCGCAAGTGCCGGACGGCAGCATCGTGACGCCGTTCCTGGAACTGTTCGGCCGCCCGCCGCGCGACACGCCCTACGAAGCGGACCGGTGCGAACAGACCACCATGCGGCAAGCCCTGCACATGGTCAACTCGGCCCACCTCGAAGGCAAGGTGACCGGGAGCCCGCGGCTCCAGCGGCTCCTGAAATCCGGGAAGAGCGACCGCGAGATCGTCGAGGAGATTTACCTGGCGGCCCTCTCGCGGCCCCCCACCGAGGACGAGAACAAGAGGCTCCTGGAGTACATCGGCAAGGACAAGAAGGCCCGCGCGCAGGCCGTCCAGGACGTGATGTGGGCCATCCTGAACACCAAGGAGTTCTTGTTCAACCACTGAGCCGCGACGCGGACGTTACTTTGTGCGGCGGGCGAGAAAGACGCCGGGACGGCGGGAAGGAACGAACCATGCTGAACATCCAAGGCCGAAGGGTCGGCCTGGCGGCGGGCGGCATGCGGCGGCGCGATTTCCTCCGCGTCGGCGCACTGGGCCTTATGGGCCTGACCCTGACCGACTGGCTGAGGCTGGAGGCCTGCGGCCAAGTCAGGAAAGCCAAGGCCAAGTCGGTCATCCAACTCTGGCTGAACGGCGGCCCGCCCCACACCGACACGTTCGACCCGAAGCCCTTTGCGGGCGACGACTATGCCGGGCCTTTCAAGAAGGCCCTGGCGACTAACGTGCCGGGCATCCAGGTCGGCGAGATGCTGCCCCTGCTGGCGCAGCAGGCCGACAAGTTCTCCATCCTCCGGGGGATGACCCACCCATCCAACGCCCACGAGACCGCGACGTACATCATGCAGACCGGCACACTCCCGTCGGGCGACCTCGTGTATCCGGCGGTCGGGGCGGTCGTGGCGCTCAAGAAAGAGGAGGCCGGCTACAAGGGAATCCTCCCCCCCTACGTCGGCATCACCTCGACGCTGGGACGATTCTCGGAGTCGGGCTTCCTGGGAAGCCAGTACCGCCCGTTTGCAACCGGCGGCGACCCGAACGCCAAGGACTTCCGGGTGGGCGGCCTCGTGCCGGCCTCTGGCGTGACGAACGAGCGGCTGGCCGAGCGCCGGTCGCTGCTGCGGGCGGTCGACTCTCTGGCGCGGAACATGGAGAAGGAAGGTCAGTTCCAAGCCATGGACGCCCTCCAGGAGAAGGCCTACGGCCTGATCCTCGGCGATGCCAAGAAGGCCTTCGACCTGTCGGACGAAAAAGACGAGGTCCGCCAGAAGTACGGCCGCACGACGTTCGGGCAATCGTGCCTCCTGGCGCGCCGGTTGGTCGCCGGCGGCGTTCCTTTCATCACCGTCAACTGGGGCGGATGGGACACACACAAGCAGCATTTCGAGAGGATGAAGGAGATGCTTCCGGTCCTCGACAAGGGGATGGCCGCCCTCCTGGAGGACCTGGCCCGCACCGGCCTGCTGGAGAGCACCATCGTCGTGTGTGGCGGCGAGTTCGGACGCACGCCGAAGATCCTCCAGGACCCGCCCTGGAACGGCGGACGCGACCACTACTCGACCGCCTTCTCGTGCGTCGTGGCGGGAGGCGGGTTCAAAGGCGGCATGGTCGTCGGCGCCACCGACACAAGAGGCGAAAAGGTCAAGGAGCGGCCGATCTACCCGTGGGACCTTTCGGGCAGCCTGTACCAGATGCTCGGCATCGATCCCCACAGCCGACTGCCGCATCCGCACGGGTGCGTCGCCTATGTCACGCCCGTTGCAGGCGGCGACGTGGCCAGCGGCGGGCTCTTGACGGAGATCATGTAGCGTGCGCGGCCGCGCCTGCGGTCCGCCGGAAACGGGGTGATTTGTGGCTCGCCTCTGGGCAGAGGGTGTCTTATCGGCGATCGCGGCCTTGAGCCTTTACGCCTCCGCCGCGGCGGAGACGCCCAGACCGCTGACCGCTGCGTCGCCGCAGCGGCTGGCCATCCCGATCGCGGCGACGCGCTCCGGCGCCGGCCCCGCGCCCTCGGTCGAGTGCGTCGTCACCTTCGGTCCTCCCACTGCCGTATCGGCCCTGGCCTTCAGTCCCGACGGGCAGACGCTTGCTGTCGGAGGGCACCAGGAGGTCCTGCTCTGGGACCTGGCGGCCGCCAGGCTTGCCAAGCGGATCGGCGCCGGACAGTTGGCCGGGCCCGTCCGGGCACTGGCCTACCTGGACGATGGGCGGTCGCTGGCGGTCGGCGAGGGGACGCCCGACCCGTCGGGCGCCGTCAAGGTGTTCGCAGTCCAGACCGGCCAGGTGACGGCCGCTCTGAAGGAGCCCGCGGAAGCGGTCTACTGCCTGGCCGTGAGCCCGGACGGCCAATTCCTGGCGGCGGCGGGCGCCGACGCCAAGGTCCACATATGGAGCGCCAAGGATAAGAAACTCGCCGCAACGATCAACGACCACGCCGACTGGGTCCTCGCGGCCGCCTTCAGTCCCGACGGCAAACTGCTCGCCACCGCCGGCGCCGACAAGACCCTCATGATCTGGGAGGTCGGAACGTGGACGCGGGCCGCCGCCTATCGAGAGGCTGAAGCCCTGCACGGGGCCGCCATCAAGCCCGACGGCACCCTTCTGGTTGCGGTCGGTGGACCGAATGAGTGGGCGGTCCGGGCACGCCGAAAGGATGATCCCAAGAGGTCGCGCCCAACGTACACGGGCGGGGGGATGCCCTTGGGAATCACTTGCGTCGCCAAGACGGAGCGGACCTACGTCCCCTGTAGCGACAAGACCGTCAAGGTGTTTCAGGCGACCGGCACAACACCCGTGGCGACCCTTCGCGGACACGCCGACTGGGTCTACGCCGTGGCCGCGAGCCCGGACGGAGCGCGGCTCGCCTCGGGCAGCGCCGACGGAACCGTGAGGCTCTGGAACGCCCCCGACGGCCGCCCATTGGCCACACTCGTGCAACTGGCGCCCCGCACAGACCAGTGGCTCATCATCACGGCGCCGGGCTACCTGGCCACGTCTTCGGCAGGCGCCTTGCGGTGGAGGGCCGAGGGGTTGGCCACCGCGCCGGAGAATCTCACGGTCCTGCTCGACAGCGCCGAATCGGTCCAGAAGATACTGGCTGGCAAGGAGGTCGCCCCCCCGGCGCTGAAGTAGAGGGCGAGGCCGCCGGCTGCGGCGGTCTTGGCAAAGGTCATTGGGCTATGACAGGTCAAGGGCCATTCCGCGAGTGCCTTGGCGCGCTGCTCCTGGCGGCGGCCGCCGCCCTGCTCTCGGCGGGGCCGTGCCCGACCGCCGCCGAAGAGCCGAAGGCCTCCGCACCATTGACGGCGGCCCCGGTGCCCAAGTCGCAGGCCAAGCCGGCGCCGCAAGCCGAGGCGCCGAAGTCGGATGCTAAGCCGGCCCCGCCGTCCGAGGCCCCGAAGCCCCCGCCCGCGCCGTCTCCGCCGCCAAAGCCCGCGCCCGCGCCGACTGTTGCGCCGAAGCCTGCGCCCGCGCCGACTGTTGCGCCGAAGCCTGCGCCCGCGCCGACTGTTCCGCCGAAGCCTGCGCCGTCTCCGCCGCCGAAGCCGGCCCCGCCCGCCGAGCCGCAAGTGCCGTACATCGGCTACATCTTCACGCCAGGCGGACAGGTCGGCAAGACCATCGAGGTCACGGTCGGCGGCCTGCACCTCCAGGGCGCCACAACCGTTCGCACCAGCGGCAAGGGCGTAAGTGCGAGCCTGCTGGAATCCCCGGCCCCGGACGCCAAGGACAAGACGGCGCCGAAGGCCCCCGTCATCAAGCGGGCCGACGGCACGACCGAGCAGACCGAGACCATCCGGATCTCGGTGACGATCGCCCCGGACGCCACGCTCGGGCAAAGGGACCTGCGGGTCATCACGCCCGGCGGAATCTCGAATCGCTTCCGATTCCTGGTGGGCCAACTGCCGGAAGTCAACGAGGTCGAGCCGAACTCCGAGAAGGCCCAGGCGCAGCAACTCCCGGCCCTGCCCGTCGTCGTGAACGGCCAGATCCTCCAGGCGGACCGCGACATCTTCCGCTTCCCGGCAAGAGCGGGCGAGACCCTCGTCTTCGCGGTTCAGGCGCGACAGATCCTGCCCTTCATTCCCGACGCCGTCCCCGCCTGGCTGAAGGCCGTGCTGACGCTCTACGACGCCGACGGCACCCAGTTGGCCTACGCCGACACCTTCCGTTTTAGCCCGGACCCCGTCCTGATCTACACGGTGCCAAAGGACGGCCAGTACCTGATCGAGATCAGGGACGCCCTGTACCGCGGCCGGGAGGACTTCGCCTACCGGCTCACGCTGGGGGCATTACCCTACATCACGCACCTCTTTCCGCTCGGGGCGCAGCGGGGCACCAGCGCCAAGGTCGAACTGCACGGGGCAAACCTGCCCGATGACACCCTGAGCCTCCAGTTGCCCGCCGACGCCCCGCCCCTGTGGCACGTGGGCGTCACCCGCGACAAGTTCGCGTCCAACGTCCTTCCGTTCGACGTGGGAGACAGGGCCGAAACGGCCGAGGTCGAGCCCAACGATTCCGAGCGCCAGGCCGGCCCGGTCAAGGTGCCTGTCACCATCAACGGCCGCATCGGCCGACCGGGCGATGTTGATTTCTTCACATTCGCGGCGGCGGCAACGCAGGAGTTGGTGATCGAAGTCCGCGCCCGGCGGCTGGGGTCGCCCCTGGACTCGCTCATCACCCTCTTCGATGCCCAGGGGCGGACGTTGGCCCAGAACGACGACGCCGTCGACGAGAGCCAACCGCTCCTCACCCATCAGGCCGACTCGCGGCTCTCCTTCACGTTTCCCTCGGCGGGCCAGTACGCTGTCCGGATAGCCGATGCCCAGGGCAAGGGCGGCGAGGAGTACGCATACCGGCTGTCGATCGCACCGCCCCGGCCCGACTTCGCCCTGCGGGTCTTCCCCGACAACGTCCGCATCGGGCGCGGCGACACCGCGGCCGTCACCGCAACGGTGGTCCGCCAGGACGGGTTTGACGGCGAGGTCCGGCTATCTGTGAAGGGCCTGCCCCAGGGCTTTGTCGTGCGCGGGGCGACGATACCGCCCAAGGAGAACGCCCTGCGATTCACCATCACGGCGCCGCTAGACGCCCCCGCGGGCCTCCTCTCGCCGACCGTCGTGGGCACCGGCAAGATCGCGGACCAGGAGGTCGTCCGCCAGGCGTCCCCCGCCGAGCAGGTCATGCAGGCCTTCGGCATCAAGCACCGCGTGCCGACGCAGGAACTCGCGATGGCCGTGGCCGAGTCCGAATTCTTCACGCTCGCCACGGGCCTCGCGCCGGACAAGGCGCTGGAGGTGCCCCAGGGAGGCGAAGCACAGGTCACGGTCAAAGCCGTCCGCGGCAACAAGGGAAAGGGCCAGATCAGGCTCTTCGGCGACCAGCCGCCAAGGGGCATCACAGTCAAGTCGGCCACTCTGGCCCCCGACAAGGACGAAGCGGCCGTCACCCTCAGTGCGTCCAAGCAGGCCGTCGTCGGGTACACGCAGAACGTCGTCATTGCCGGGGCACTGAAGGTCGGCAAGGACACCATCACGCGGGTGACGCCCGTCGTGCCGATCAAGGTTGTCGCCGCGCCGCCGCAGCCATGAGCGAGCAGGCGCTGTGTTCGCGGTGAAGCGCGGCGTCCGCCTGGGACTCATCGTCACGTTCGAGGCCGGGCGGCAGCACCTGCCGGTCGAGCAGACCCTCAAGACGCAGCAGAAACTCGATGTCCCCCAGCGGCCGGCCCGTCCGCGCGTGACGACGCAGGTGCTCGTGGTTCGGCATCAGGCAATAGCCCCAGACAGCGGCGGCGCACCGGCGGCACCACTCGGCGATAAATTCGAGGTAGGCGTCATAGTCGACGCCTCCGAAGAACGTGCGCTGGCGGCGGTTGCCGCACCGGGTGACGTGGTGCGGATGCCCCTGGGCGATGACAGGGGCGATTCGGGCCACGTGCCCACCCTGCGGCGCGTCCTTGGGCCTGTCAAGACATGTCATTGTTTCCCCAGATTTTGATATGCCAAACTATAAGACTTATCAAGACAAAAACTTGCGAAAGGAAGAAAAGGAATGGCGGAGAGGGGGGGATTCGAACCCCCGGTAGCCCCTAAGGGCCACGCCGGTTTTCGAAACCGGTCCGATCAACCGCTCTGGCACCTCTCCGCTCGTGTAAGTCCTTCATAAGAAACTATTTATAGAAGTCATGACCTGGCCGCGGGAGCGCCGGGCAGCCGCGACGGCAGCC
>Ga0315280_10009913_pt1 | contig 12055 bp, 10 predicted proteins | sample YL17G06_40_MG_FD_203697 | JGI IMG/M metagenome (GOLD analysis project Ga0315280, IMG submission 203697) | Sediment microbial communities from Yellowstone Lake, YNP, Wyoming, USA - YL17G06_40 | ecosystem: Environmental > Aquatic > Freshwater > Lake > Sediment | place: USA: Wyoming | collected... | reverse complement strand
GTACCTGACCGCAAGTGCCGGAGCCCTGGGCACGGCATAACGAAGTCCATGTGAGCCCCCTTTTTCCGAAAATCAGCCAGAGAGCCGGACTTGCTCTGTGGGATTCCGTATGCGTCCCATATATCGGATACCAACGTTCCGGCAACAATCTCTTTGCAATGGTCTGGAGCTTCTCTTGAGGACATCTTCCATGGATTGCCTTTCTGGTCTCGCCAGAAGACATGGTCGTCCACGTTGAAATGCGGGCTCCCATTATGATCGCAGCATCGGTAGTTCCTGAAGAGGACAACGGGACCATTTGGGGCGTATTCGGGGGCAATCGAACTGGAAGAACATGAGTAGACTGAGGATGCAACCACCGTGCACTTGGATCTGCCAGAAGCGTAGGGCTGCAAGGCCAATGGTAGTTGTTGGCGATCATCAGTTCTGACGAAGCAACCTGCTGTTACGAGAGAGTTGAGTGCGTCCAGTTCTTCTGGCTTCGCTTGCTTGGGGTTCTGCAAAGACATGCGTAACTCCGATGCCAGCGATTGTTTCGTGCCGTTAGGGACGCTTCCTACATTTTCCGCGGGCGCCCAGATCACCTGGACCATTTGCGGAGCCGCTCCTTGGCCTGCTCGTGCGGCACGCCGCGGCCTTCGCGGATTTCGCGCTCGCCGTGCTCGAACTTCGCGCGGACGTACAGCGCATGAATGATGTCATCCATGCTCGCGTCGTCCGGCATCGCGTCAATGACGTGCTTTGCGGCTTCCTTGGCAACCATAGGCGTGCTCTCCAACTGACGACTACGGTATTGTAGCCGACGCCCCATGTGCCTGCAATGGGGCGATGCTGGCTCTCGTAGCCAACCCTCGCCGCAGCCCCGCAGGGGCGCAAGAAGGTAGCCCAGCACGTGAGTGCTGGGTGAGCGAGGGCGGCGCATCCATTCGTCGTTGTTTTTGCGTAGCCCCGGAGGGGCGAAAGAACGTCGCGTCGCGGGCCGAGGTTCTTTCGCCCCTACGGAGCTTAAAAGAAGAAACAGCGGGGAAGGGGCGTCGTGCGTACCCAGCACTCACGTGCTGGGCTACCATCTTTCGCCCCTCCGGGGCTGCTACGATCCGCGGCCGGCGGCAGCACGGTCGCAAACGACGCAACCGTTGCGCGGTGGGCGGTCTTGCCCACCGCGCGCCGGGCAAGACTGCCCGCCGCGCTTGTCCGGCTCACAGTTTCAAGGTTGACGGACTACTAATACTTTCCGTACTCGCGCACCGCGTCGAACATCGCCACGATGTTCTCCACCGGCGTCTCCTCCAAAATGGAATCGTGGCTGGCGCCGGCGACGTACCCGCCGCCGGGCTTCATGATGTCGAGCACCTCGCGCGTTTTCTGCCGCACGAGATCGGGCGTGCCCTTGATGAGCACGTGGTGCGAGTCGATGGCGCCGTTGAAGAGGATGCGGCTGCCGAAGTCGCGCTTGAGGGCCGCCAGGTCCATCCCCGCGCACGATGGTTGCACGGCGTGGAGGCCGTCGAGGCGGGCGGCAATCAGGTCCGGAATGAGCGGCGCAAAGCCCCCGCAGCAGTGCATCATGACCTTCAACTTGTAGGCGTGGCCGAGGTCGATCAGCCGCGCGAGGTGCGGCAGGACGAACCGGCGGAAGAGGGCGGGGCTGAGGAGGGGGCCGGTCTGGCTGCCGAGGTCGTTGCCGATGAAGAAGATATCTATAGCGCTGGCGGCGGCGTCGAAAATCCGCCGGCTGACGGCCGCGTAGTAGTCCACCATGTGCCGCATGAGGGCGTCGACCGTCTCGGGCGAATCGTACATCGCCAGGTACAGGCCCTCCATGCCCATGAGGTCGATGGCGTCGTGCCAGAAGGGCGACCAGTCGCCGCCGAGGATGGCGTACCGGCGGCCGTACGCCTCGGCCTCGGCGCGGAGGTGCGAAACGTCCATCCACTTCGGGTCGGGCCACGGGTGCTCGTGCACCCGGGCGAGCGTCGCGCCGGAGAGCGGGTGGCTGATGGGCTGGCCGTAGCCCATGCCGTGGCGCTCGACGCCGAAGGGCGTGCGCGACGCCGCACCGGGGGAGAGCGGAAACACCGGCCCGGTGTACTTCGCGAACACGCGGCGGAAATCGTCGCCGAAGCGGACGCGCAGGGCCTCGTCGTCGGCGATGCCGAGTTCGCGTTTCGCCTTCGCCCAGAACTCGGCCGATGAGCCGCACCAGGCCGGCACGCGGTCGGGCTCGCGGTGGTCGAAGGCCGTCAGGACACGTTCTCGAGAGTTCATTCGCTTGTGCCTCCCTAAGCCGGGTGGCATGGCCACGCTGTTGCGTGGCCATGTTTCGGCTGTCGCGGCGCCGCGCTCCCCCGACGCGGATGCTCGCTTGCCAGGCATGGTCACGCAACCGCGTGACCATGCCACCCCCTCCGCGCAGAGCGCGGACGACGCCGGGGCGTTGCCCCGGCCTACATCTCAGTCCATGTGAAACGCTTCCGGCAGGTTGGCCCACCACTCGCCCTCGCCGCGCGTCGGCAGGGGGTCCTGGCAGGGGATGCAGTGCGACCACCACTTCTGCGTGGTCGGGTCGGCGGCCATCCGGGCCATGTCGGCCTTGAAGTCCGTGCCGCAGTACTCGAAGTAACTGAAGAGGTAGAACTTCCCCTTCTCCAGTTCGGCCACGTAGATGGAGTAGTTCCGGATGTTGCACGCCGCAATCATCTTAAGCACATCCGGCCACACGGCGGCGTGCAGGCGCTTGTACTCTTCCAACTTCTCGGCCCTGAGGCCGATGGCCATGCCGTAACGTTGCATTGTGTTTCTCCGAATCAGGCATCCCCCAGCGCGAGCGGATACCGCCCGTGCTCGCGCACCAGTTGCATCACATAGTCATACGTCTCCGGGTCGACGTTGTCGGGCATCGAGTGGTCGGACTGGAAGATGTACCCGCCGCCCCTGGCCGCGCCCAGTTTCCTCAACACCTCCTGGCGCACCTTCGCGCGGTCGTTCGTGGCCAGCACGCGCACGTCGATGTTGCCGTTGAACGCCCACCGCCGGCCGAATCGGCGCTTGAGGTCCACCACGTCGAGGCCCGCCTTGGCCTCCAGCGGGTTATACGCATCCACGCCGGCCTCGATCATGTCCTCAAAGACCGCGCTGGCGTTGCCGCAACCGTGGTAAATCGTCTTGAGGCCGTGCCGGTGGGCCGCGTCGCAGATTCGTGCGAGTTGCGGCTTATACACCTCGCGCCAGTACTTCGGCGAAAAGAACATGCCGTGGTCGTATGCGATGTCGCCCCAGATATAGAGGCCCTTGAGTTTCCCGCCCGCCGCCGCGATCTGTCCCTCGGTAATGCCGACGAGAAAGTCGCCCAGCCGCGCGATGAACCGCGCCATCCGCTCGGGCGCCTCGGCCAGTTTCATGAGGACGTTCTCGGTGCCCATGATCCGCCAGATCATCTCGTGCGGCTCGCACACGCTGCCGAAGACGCAGTAGTCGTCGGCGCATGAATTTACGCGGTCGATGAAGGAGGGCAGGCCCAGCACGAGTTCGTCGCCCACCGCGTTGATCTGGTCGTCGATGGCCTCAAAGTACCGCCGCGGGTCGCCGGGAGAGTCAAATTCCAGGGCCTCCATCTGCTCGAAAGACTTCGTATCGAAATCGTTGTAGTGCGGCATGGGGAAGGTGCTGCGGCGCTCGATGGTCGCGCCGAAGCCCGTCCGCACGACCTTCCGCTCGGCCGAGTCCTCCAGCACCCGGATGCCCGTGATGTGCGGGTCCATGTTCGGCGTGATGACGATGAGGTCCAGGTCCCAGTGCTTGTACGGGTCGAAGTTGTCGCCGAACTCCTTGCGGCAGCGCCGGACGAAGTTGGTCCAGAAGAACTCGCCCACGGGCACGCGGTCGGCCTCGCGGTGCGCGAGGGCCGCCATGACGCGGTCGATTTTGGCCTGGGCTCGGTTCATGTTAAGCCTCGCAATACGCTTGCAGCGCTTGGCCGTTGCCGTAACGTTTAGCCGTCGCCGGTACGGCGACGCAAACGTTCGCAGGCGCTCGACAGCAATCGTCGCCGTGCCGGCGACGGCTAAACGTGCGGTGGCACGGCCCCGGCTATGTGTACGTGCATTCCTTCGCCGCCTCGGCCATCGCCCGCAGGTTCTCGGGCGGCGTGTCGAAAAAGTGGTCCGAGGTCGACAGAATATACCCGCCGTCCTTGCCGAACCCCTCGAACAGCCGGCGCACCTCTTTGCGGATCACTTCGTGCGTGCCGCTCGTCAGGATGTTGAACTGGTCCATCCCGCCGATCATCGCCACCTTGCCGGCAAAGGCCTTGCGGACGAGCGCGGCCTGCGTGATGTTGCCGCCCACGCCGGGAGGCGAGAGCGTCTCGGACGCGTCGGTCTCGTTCTCGATGATGAGGTCCAGGATGTGCATCATTCCGCCGCACGTGTGGTACGTGGTCCGCAGGCCCGCCTCGTGCACCGCCCGGTGGATCTGGCGGTCGTACGGCAGGCAGAACTCGCGGTGGAGTTTGGGCGAGATGACGGTGTCGCTGGCGGCCCCGCCGCCCGTCTCGATGAGGTCGAACTTCGTGCCGCGCAGCGATTCCTCGATGAACTGTAACTTCTTCTGGCACAAGACCCGCATCAGCCGGTGGACCCAGTCGGGGTGGTCGAACGTCTCCAGGATGAGTTGCTGGACGTCCATCAGGCAGCAGGCGTGCTGCCAGCAGCCGGCCTGGTCGCCCCAGACGAAGCCGCGGAGGATGCCCGCGTCGCCGAGGGCGGCGTACTGTGCCGCCACGTCCTTGCGGTCGAGTTTCGCCACGGGCATGTACTTGGCGATCAGGTCCACGTCGTCGTGGCGCTTGATGAGGTACTCCAGGATCCACGTGGTCGTGGAATTGGCGCCGGTCTTGTACGTGAGCGTGCCCTCGGGCGTCGAGATGGTGTGATGCAGGATGCGGTGTTCGGGGTTGGAGTCGACGACCGCGACCGTTTCTCGCCACTGCGGCGTCTGGACGATGAAGTGCTCGGCGTCGGGAATCCAGAACTGGCCCATCGCCGCAAAGTACTGGATGGAGGCGTCCAGGCCGGTGGCCTTGAAGGCCGTCAAGGCGTCCATGCGGCCCATGTAGTGATCGAGGTGATACTGCTGCCACTGGTGGATGGTGGCGGGCAGGCGGTCGGGTTTCTCGCGGGCCAAGGCCCGCAACATGCGTTCTTTGCTGGTCATCGTTCCCTCGTGTGTGTCGTTCGTGCCGTTTCGTAGGGGCGAGGCATGCCTCGCCCGTACGTGTCGTTCGTGCCGTTTCGTAGGGGCGAGGCATGCCTCGCCCGTATGTGTGATTGGGCACCGGCCCCATTCCTTCTCCGCGAATTCGAGACCGGGCGTATTTCGCGGGCGAGGCATGCCTCGCCCCTACAACTGCCCGACACTCACCACTGCGCCGGCAGGTACTGGTCCACGTCCTTGCTCGTGATAATGTGTTTTGGCAGATAGTAAACCGGCCGCGTGATTTCCTTGCCGCAGAACCAGTCGGCGGCGATCTTCATGGGCAGCGCCCCGTCGGCCTCGGCCGACTGGTACGTGACGGCGTGGAGCGCCCCGGCCTTGATGAAGTCCATGCCGACCTTGGAGTTGCCGGCGGCCACGCGGATGACGTCCTCGCGGCCGGCCGTTTTGCAGGCCTGGTTGATGCCGATCTGGGCGCCCGAGTCGTCGGCGCTCACGATGCCCTTCAACTCATCCTTATATTTGGTCAGCCAGTCCGAGACGACCTGCATGGTCTTCTCGGCCTCCAGTTTGGTGGTCTGCTTCTCCAGCAACTTCATCTTGGGGGCGATTGCTTTGAGTTCCGTGATGACCGAGAACGTCCGCGAGAAGTACGGCGACCCGCCCGGCATGTGCTGCACGATGCAGTACCCGCCCTCGAAGTTCATCCGCTTGGCGAATTCCTGGGCGAGCAGCCGGAACTGGCCCCAGTCGTCCGGCCCGGTCCACGTGAGGACGTACGGCATGCCGGCGTCCACCGGGATGAGGTTCGACGCGATCACCGGAATGCCCGCCTGGTTCAGTTTCCGCAGCATCGGCACCACGCTCTTGGCGTCGACCGGGAAGAGGATCACCAGGTCCGGCCGCTCGTTGATCACCTGGTCCACCTGCTGCGACTGGATGTTGACGTCGGCGTTGCCGGCGGTAAGCGTCTTCAGTTGTATGCCGTAGGCGTCGGCGATCTGCTGCATGCCGCGCGTGTAGGCGGTCGTGTACGGGTGGTCCATGTGCCTGAGGCACACGACGCGTTTGCCCTTGGCGCCCGACATCGGCGACTTCGGCAGGTTGGTCTTCGTGCATCGCCAGCCGGCGTACTCCATGTCGTACCAGTGCAGGGGATCGTCCTCGGGCAGGGCCTCGGGGTTCTCCGGCCGCGCGGGCGGGTTCAGGGCCGAGGTGTCCATGATGATGAGCGGCTGATTGTCCGTGCCGCGCAGTTTCGAGACATCGACCGCCAGCCCCTCCTGGCAGGCCTTCTGCATTTCCGTCGCGCTCATCTGCGTGCCTTGCTCGCCCTGGCAGCCTGCGGCAGCGAGGAGGGCGAGCGCAATGAGAGTTACGAGTGAGGATTTCACGTTCATCGCGATGTTCCTTGCCTATTTAGCCCCCCGTGAATACACGGGGGGCCGAACGTTCACGTGCACCTCGCCGCGCTGCCCCCGGTGTATTCACCGGGGGCTAAATATGGCCGGCGGCGGCGCCTTTGGCCTCAGCCGCCGCCGGGGCGGATTCCCTGACGCCCCACATCTTCTCCACCATGTTATAGCCGACCGGGTCGTAGGTCTTCAACTCTTCGCGGTTCGCGGGCGGGTAATTGCAGCCGGCGAAGTACATGCACGAGAGTTCGGCGAAGTACTCGAGTTGGTTTTTGGTCGCGTAGCCGGGGTTGAAAAGTTTGGCCTTCTCGTCCTTCACCTGGCTATAGAGGCCGGACTCTACCGCGTGATTCCACGCCTGGAGGATATCGGGCTGCTTTTCCGGCCACTGCTCCAGGTGGTGGGCGTGGGCAAACTCGTGGACCAGGAGTTTCAGGGACCATAACTCGGATTGTTGGACGTAATTCTTGGCGCAGTAGATGACCACGCAACTCTTCCACCGCGGATCGAGGTGCTTGTAGTGCTCCGGGGCGTTCCGCTGAAAATACTCCGCGCCGTTGTTGTACCCGCCGTCCTTGGCCTTCGGGCCGTACATGAGATAGAGGGGCAGTTTCTGGAGGCGCGGCCGGGCCGAGGCCGGCAGCGCCGCCAGCATCACGCCGAGTTTGCTCTCCAGCCGCGCGAGCGCCTGCTTGGCAAGGTCGGGCTCGTCGGCCTGCAACTGCTGCTCGACCATCACGGTCCACTGGCCGAGTGGCACGGTATTGTAAGTGCGCGCCGGTTCGCGGAAATTGACCACCGGTTTCGGGGCAGGGGCGGCGGGCTCGGCGGCCAAGCCCGTGCCGGCCAACAGCAGGAGCAGGCAGATTGCGGCAAAGGGGGCTGTACCCTTTTCGCGCCTTTGCGAAAAGGGGACTGTCCCCTTTGCGCGGCCGGAAAAGGGGACAGCCCCCGTTTCCATAAAACCGGAAACGGGTGCAGCCCCCTTTTCCTCGCCCAGGCTAAATATGGCCACCGTGCAACTCCCTCAGCAGGTCCTGCCGCTGGCCGCGCTTCTTCTCGCGGCGGTATACCGCGAAAGCATCGTACAGAATAACCAGCGCGAGCACCAGTCCGCCGGCCATGAGTTGGACCTCGTATCCCTCGCCGCGGCAGTTGAGGCCGTTGATGAGTGCCGCCAGCGCCACGAGGGCCGCCGCCGTGTCGACGAGGCTGCCCTTGCCGCCCGCCATCGACGTGCCGCCGATGATGACCGCGGCCACGACCGCCATGAGGGCGCTGTCGCCGAGGGTCGGGTTCGCGCCGGCCTCGCTCATCGCCACGAGCGCCCCGCCGAACGTCGAGAGCATGCTGGAGAGGACGAACGCGCCGACGACGTAGCGGTCGGTGCGCAGGCCCGAGAACCACGCGGTCTGCACGTTGCCGCCGAGAAGATAGAACCCGCGCCCCACCGGCGTCCACCGCAGCACCATCGCCGCCAGCGCCACGACTGCGAACTGGATGAGGATCGCCGGCGTGACGACCGAGCCCGCCGGCTGTAGCCAGTCGGACAGGGCGAAACTCTTGGCCGGGATCGTTCCGCCGCCGCAGTAGATGAACACCGCGTTCTGCACGATGATCATCGTGCCGAGCGTGACGATGAACGAGTTGATCCGCGCCTTCGCCACCAGCAGGCCGTTCGCCAGGCCCAGCACGAGGCCGCAGGCCAGGGCCGCCGCGAAAGAGCCGGCCCAGCCGATGTGCGGCTCGAGGCCCACCGTCATCATGCCGCCCAGGGTCATTGCCGAACCGATGGAGAGGTCCAGTTGGCCGCAGATCATCACAAGGTTGAACCCCGCGGCCGCGGGCAGGTTGATGCCGGCGGCCTTAAAAATGTTTCCGAAGTTGCCCGCCGTCAGGAACCGCGGGGCGATCTGGGCCATGACCGCGATGATCGCCGCCAGCAGCAGGTAGACCTTGTACCGGTAGGCGAGGGCCAGGGCCCTGGTCGCGGCCGCCAGTCGCGGGTTGTCGCCGCCGTTACGCATCGTCGAGGCCGGACCTCCTGCGCGAATACGAGTTTACGCCCACGACTACGATGAACACGAGGCCCTGCACGATGGCCTTCTCGAACTCGCCGAACGTGAAATCGCCGATCCGCACGAGCGAAAGAACGCTCGAGAGGAGGCCGATGACCATCACGCCGCCGATCACGCCCGCGATGCTCCCGCGCCCGCCCGCCAGCGCCATGCCGCCCACCACCACCGCCGTGATGGCCGCAAAGTCGTAGCCCTTGCCGATGTACTGGGCGCCCACCTTATTGAAACTCGTGAGGAGTATTCCCGCCACCGCCGACGTGGCCGCCGAGATGAGGAACGCCGTCATCACGGTCCGCCGCACGTTCACGCCGGTCATCCGCGCGACCTCGTACGAGGAGCCTGTGAGCCGCAGTTGCTCCCCGTACTCCGTGTGCCGCATGAGGAGGTACCCCGCGACCGCCAGCACCGCCAGGATCGCCACGGGCAGCGGAACGATCCCCAGCACCTGCTCATGGTAGAGGTCCAGGAAGGCCGCGCCGGCGGGCGTGGCGGCATCCGGGTACACCTGCGCCCCGGCGTACGCCTTGCGTATGACGCCCGAGAGGACCGACATCATCGCCAGCGTCCAGATGATCGGGTTCAGCCGCAGGTACCCGACCACGAGGCCGTTCGCCAGTCCGATGGCCAGCCCTGCGGCCATTCCCGCCGCCATGCTCGCGAAAAAGCCATATTTCAGGGCCGAAACCGCGACGATGCCCGCGAGGGCCATGATGCCTGGAATCGAGAGATCCACATAATGCTGGCTGTACGTGATGAACGCGACGCCCACCGAGACGATCCCCAGCAGGGCCACCGCCAGCGCGGTCTGCATGAGGTACTTGTGCGTCAGGAACTCCGGCGAAATCAGCCGCCCGAGACCGACCAGCACGAGCACGAGGCCGTAGACGACGAGCAGGCTCGCCGCTTCGCGCAGGCGCCCTTGCGTCCGCATGGCAAGGCCCGGGTTGGCGTCGATGCGGCTCATACGGGCGCGAGTTCTCCCTCGCCGTTGGCGGCCAGCAGCGCGGCCGACTCGCTGCGCCGGTCGTCGGGCAGGCGGCCGATGAGGTGCCCTTTGCGCATGATGACGATGCGGTCCGAGAGGCCCACCAGTTCGGGCAGGTCCGAGGAGATGAGCACGACGCATTTGCCGCGGTCGGCCAGTTCGGCGATGGCCTTGTGGATGACGACCTTCGCGCCCACGTCCACGCCGCGCGTCGGCTCGTCCAGGATGAGCACCTCCGGCCGCGTGGCCAGCCACTTCGCCAGGAGCACCTTCTGCTGGTTGCCGCCCGAGAGATTGCCCGCCGGCCGCGACGGGTCGGGGGGGTGCACCTGGAGCCCCCCGATGAGGTCGTCGAGAATGCCGCGCCCGCGGCCGCGGAAATACACGCCCGCCGTGCACTGCCGCGGAATGATCGCCGAGAGAACGTTGGCCGCAACGTCCAGCCTGAGCGCCAGGCCCTGGCTCTTGCGGTCCTCGGTAAGATAGGCGATGCCTGCGCGGATGGCATCTTTATAACTTCGCGGCGTGACGGGCGTGCCGCCGAGGCGGATGCTGCCGGCGTCAACCGGGTCGATGCCGCAGATGGAGCGCGCGAGTTCGCTCCGCCCGGCGCCCGACAGGCCGCAGATGCCCAGGATTTCGCCCTCGCGGACGGCCAGCGAAACGTCGTGGAAGAATCCGTAGCGGCTGAGGCCCTCGACGCGCAGTTTCTCCGCCCCCGGCTCCCGTCTCCGCCGGGCGTAGAGGTCCGACACCGAGCGGCCGACCATCATCTCCACGAGCGCGGCCGGCGTGACCTCGCGCATCTCGCGTGTGGCCACTTTTTTGCCGTCGCGGAGGACCGTGACGCGGTCGGCGATCTCGAAAATCTCCGGCAGGTGGTGCGAGATGTAGACGATCGCCAGCCCCTGCCGCCGCAGGGTGCGGATGATCTCGAAGAGCCGCTCGACCTCGTCGCGCCCGAGGGCGCTCGTGGGTTCGTCCATCACCAGGATGCACGGGTTGTTGCCGAGGGCCTTGGCGATCTCCACCAGTTGGGCCTCGTGCTGGCTGATCTCCTCGACGGGCGTCTCGGGGTCAAGGGTAAGGCCCATGCGGGCGAGGCAGCGGCGGGTCTCGGCCAGCATCGCGCGGCGGGCCAGGATTGGCCCGCGCCGGGGCAGACGGCCGGCCAGCACGTTCTCGGCGATTGAGAGGGCGGGGGCCAAACTCAACTCCTGGTGAATCATCTGGATGCCGCACGCCTTCGCCGCCGCCGGGGAGTGCAGGGCGACCTCCTTGGCGTTGATCAATATGCGGCCGGTGTAATCGCTGAACGCCCCGGCGATCATCTTGGTGAGGGTGGACTTGCCGGCCCCGTTTTCGCCGATCAGGGCATGGACCTCGCCCGCATTGACCGCGAAATCCACGTTATCCACGGCCAGTGTGCCGGGGTAACGTTTGCTGACGGCCAGCATCTGGAGTGCAACGCCCGTTTCCGCCACGCCTCAGCCTTTCGGTTCACCGCGACCGGCTCAAGGGTAGCATGTTCGCGGCCGGGTTTCAAACAAGGTTTCGGCGGCCGTAGGGGCGAGGCATGCCTCGCCCGCGGGTTTCGCCAGCGAGTCTACTCGCCGCGGCGAGCCTCGCCCGCGGGTATCGCCAGCCCATTTAGCCGGCGACCTCGCCCAGGCGACTCTTCGACTTGGCCGCCGCGCGCCGTTCAAACGGCAACACGCGGCTGTAGGGGCGAGGCATGCCTCGCCCGCGAGTTCGCCGGCTAGTGACGGCGACCCGCCCGGCGGTCGATACTATAGTACGCCCCCGTACACACCGGTCGATAGATACTATAGTATACACGAGTGGGTGAAATTCCCCACTTTTGATACCTCCGGAGGCCGAAAACGGCCTTGGCGCTAGCGCCAGGGCCGTTTTTCGACGTTTTGGTAAGATGGGTAACCCTGTTTTTGTTCGCCGTTGAGCACTTTTTGATGCCGTTTGATCGGGATTTGATACCTCCGGAGGACGAAAAGGGGCTTTTCGTCACCCCCCGTTATATACTTTAGGAACATGACCATTCCGGTCAGGATGCCGCGAACCTCGTTTTATGCCGCAAAATGAAACCGGGGACAGCGCCAGCCGGTTCCACCGGGAAGATCAGGGGGTTTCGCGTGCTTGGCGCTGTCCCCAATTTTTGCAGCGCGCAACCACCATATATGGTATGCCGCGGCCCGGCGGGCACAAGAAGCCCGCGGCATGCCGCGGGATGTGCCGGTGGGCAAACAAGCCCGCGGCATGCCGCGGGATAAAGACGGCAGATTGCCCAGATTGCGCAGATTAACAGCGGAAGGAAACACCTATGACGGCATGAACGGCGGCGGGCA
>Ga0315280_10009912_pt1 | contig 12055 bp, 9 predicted proteins | sample YL17G06_40_MG_FD_203697 | JGI IMG/M metagenome (GOLD analysis project Ga0315280, IMG submission 203697) | Sediment microbial communities from Yellowstone Lake, YNP, Wyoming, USA - YL17G06_40 | ecosystem: Environmental > Aquatic > Freshwater > Lake > Sediment | place: USA: Wyoming | collected... | reverse complement strand
GCAATGGCTCTTTGGCACGAATGGGAATGTCTGAGATAGGTCCGGCGATAGCCATGCCTTCGGTTCCATTGTGAAGGGCAAAGCCTACGACTAGAATTGTGGTTAGGGCGAGCTGTCCGCCACCATAGGCAGCTCCGAGAGCCAGTCCTTCGCCAAGGTTGTGGAGGCCTATTGCTCCTGATATTATGTAAGCTGTCAAGGATTTGTCAGCGATATTTACGCCTAGGGTAGAAGATTCGCCACTGACCTGTTGCTTTCTTGAAGAAATGGCGAAAGGAACGCCAACACCGATGACTAAACCAACTGCAAACAGAAATGAGCCGTATGTCGTTTGCTTCGAGAGTTCCACGGCTTCTCCTGTAACGTCCACGAAAAGAAACAATAGTATGCCGATGAAGAAGCTGATGAGAAGGCTTCGCTTGGAAGTGGGAAGTCGCCTGAACAGGGGAAGCGGTAGAAGCCCAAGGTACACGGGAATGAGACCTGCGATGGCTCCTAGTGCAATAGAGTAGAGAACGTCAACCATACATTTTGAGTATGCCAGCAGCTTGACTAATATTGATTTTGGTAGTCTGCGCTCGAGGCTCTACCCTCCGGTCTAACATGTGATCCAAATATGATTTAACAAGGAGCAGGCACGGCCTTCCAGCTTCGCTCGACGGGCAGCTTGCGCTTCCAGAGTTTGCACGGCTTGCCGCGCAGTGAAGAAGCACGACAATCCAGAAGCGCAGACACGCTGTTCAATTCTGTCGCGCCCCAAGAAAACAGGAACTTAGGAACACAAATGCGCGCTAGATTTGAAGTAAAATTCACACCTCGCTTCCCGAAAAACATCAAAACACTAGACAGAGAACTCCAAATCCGAATACTTCGATAAATCAACACCCTCAAGATCAATCCTCATGCGGGAAAACCCTTGCGCGGCGAATGGAAAGGAGTCTACTCTCTAAGAACAGGAAACTACCGGATTCTTTACCAGACTAAGCGAAACGAGATATACCTTTTAGCCGTAGGCCATCGCAGACACATCTACGAATAAACCCAGGCAGAAACAAGACAGCATGACCAAAAACGCATTCAATGATGAGTTCAATGGCGTACGAGAGCCCATAAAACCTCCCCAACTTCAACGACTCGCCTTTATCCACAGCCGGAAATCCCATCATATATAGGGGCTAGAAACCCACAGAGAGTATCAGAGCACAAACACAATTCAAACATGTAACTTCTGCCGTATTACATTACGTTTCTCTTCTGCCAGTGGTCCAAACTTCTTTATCCTGTCCGTAAACATGCTAAACAGTTCCGCAGCCTTCTTGTAAACGGGCAAAGGCACGTAACTGTACCTAACTCGCATGTTCTCAATGCCATATTTGCCAAGCTCCCGTCCTAAGTCAATCATACGCTTCTTCGTAAACTTTTCATCAATCTCCTGACTACCCTCAATCACCAGAACACCATCAGCACCAAACGCAAACGCGCCCAGCAGATGCTTCAAACCCAAAATAGCCGTCGTCGGAACAGGCACAATCCGAATGTTCTCAGGATAATTCGTCCTGTCCAAACCCAGAAAATCCATGCCTGTGTACCCAACATTCTTGTCCACAAAAGCCACAACCCTGACCTCACCTGCCTGCTTCTCAGCCAAAACCCCCCGCAAACTGGCCATTATCTGCCTGGACGTCGAGTTCCTGAAGTCGATAGCTTCCTGCGGACAAGCAGGAATGCAAGCACCGCACCCATTGCACTGGAAAGGGTCAATCTTGGCTTTGCCCTCAACCATGCTGATCGCTTTCGTCGGGCAAACCGGCACGCACGCATGGCAGCCATTACACAAATCCGCAATCACAAAAGCCTTCTCAGGACTCGTAGTAACATAGTCACCCTTCAAAAACAAAGCCGCCTTCGCCGAAGCAGCCAAACCATCAGAAACCGTGTCCCGCACATCCTTCGGACTCAACGCGCACCCACACGCAAAAATGCCCGTCACCAACGAATCAACCGGGTCAAGCTTCGGATGCTTCTCAGTGACAAAACCATCCTCGCCAGTCGAAACCCGCATCTTGTCCGCCAGTTCCTTCAAACCGGCCGGCGGAACCATCGGCGTCGCCAAAGCAACCATGTCAAACTCCTGCTCAGTCAACTCACTCGAAATCGTGTCCTCGGCAACAGCCACAAGCTTACCCGTCTTGTTATTCCTGTAAACCTCAGCCACCTTGCCACGGATAAAAGCAACACCAGCCTCCTCATCACGCCAATACAGGTCCTCGTAACCCTTACCAGTAGCACGAATATCCGTGTAGTAAATCGTAACGTCAATACCCAACATCTTCTTCAACACAAAAGCCTGCTTCAACGAGTACATACAGCAAATCCTGCTGCAGTAAGGAACATAATTCTTATCCCTCGAACCTGCACAAAGCACGACCGCCATCCGCTTAACATCGCTGCCATCTGCTCGCTTGACATACCCACTTGTCGGACCCGTAGCCGAAACAAGCCTCTCCAGCTCCATCATCGTGATAACATCCTTGTACGTGCCATATCCGTAAGTCTCCAGCTTCTTGGCATCATACAGCTCGTAACCAGTGGCTACAAGAATCCCGCCTACATGCAAATCAACGATGCAGCCTTGATCCGCCAGACTAATGGCCTTAGCAGGGCAAAGCTTCTCACACTTCCCACACTTCGTACAAGCCTTAAAATCAATAGTATAGCTCGAAGGCACAGCCTGCGGAAACTCGATGTAAGCTGCTTTCCTCTGCGACAAGCCCTCATTGAATTCATCCGGTACGCTTACCGGACAGACCTTCGCACAAACACCGCAACTTCTGCATTTCTGAACGTCTACACCTCTCGGCTTCATAAACACCTTCACGTCATAGTTGCCCGGCCGACCGCTAACCTGCTGCACCTCAGCGTAAGTGTACAAACTAACATTTGGGTTCCTGCCGACCTCAGCCATCCTCGGAGTAAGAATACACTGCGCACAATCCAAAGTCGGAAAAACCTTCGTCAACTTCGCCATGTTACCGCCGATGCTTGGCTTCTGCTCAACAAGATGAACCTTGTAACCCAAATAACCAAGCTCAAGCGCAGCCGTAATCCCAGCAATTCCGCCGCCTATGATTAGAATCTCCCTAGAACCCTTCTCGCTGATGGTCTGCAGAGGCTCAAGCTCCTTAGCCCGCTCATAACCACCTTTAATCAGGCTTATAGCCTTCCTAGTTGCTTCAGGCGACGCATGAGGCCCGTGAACCCACGAATCCTCCTCCCTTATGTTCACAAACTCAAGCATGAACGGGTTCAAACCGGCCCTTTCCAAAACGCTTTGAAAAGTTGCAAGATGCATCCTCGGCGTGCAACTAGCCACCACAACACGGTCTAAGCCTTCCTTCTTAACAGCGTCAAGAATCATTTCCTGAGCCGGCTTGGAACACAAGTACTTGTGATACTTGGCGACGGCAACTCCTTCCCAGCTCTTCACAGCGTCAACGACAGACTTCACATCCACAACATCGCCTATGTTGCCGCCGCATTCACAAACGAAAATGCCAATCTTCGGCGATTTCTTCTCCATGCACGGCAATCTCCGTCTTCATGATTCGTTTTAATTGATTCACGGGAAAACGCTTTAATAATCTTATGCTCCCAATCCACTAAAAAGCGATGGGCAACATGAATGCTCAGGAGCTCACCCAGAAACACAAACTTCTCGAATGCATCCAGTGCGGAACATGCACGGGAAGCTGTCCAGTCGCGAAAAAAGCCAACCTGAACGTCAGGAAATATATGCGCGAAGTCGCCACACTAGGCAAACTCGCCCAGCACTCACAGAACGAGCTATGGAGTTGCACGACCTGCAGCACTTGCGGAGTCCGCTGCCCAAAAGACCTGAACCCGTACGAATTCCTAATAGACATCCGCAGCATGGCAGTTGAAGAAGGGCAAGTTGCAACCACCATCCGAGACGCGCTGGAAAGTATATTCAAAAACGGCAACCCGTGGGCAAGAATCCGCAACAAACGCTCCGAATGGGCACAAGGCTTAAACATCAAACACATGTCCCAAGGCGCAGACATCCTCTTCTTCGTCGGGTGCACACCCGCCTACGACCCAAGAGTGCAAAACGTGCCCAAAAGTCTCGTAAAATGCTTCGAAAAAGCTGGACTAAACTTCGGAATCTTAGGCGACGAAGAAAACTGCTGCGGAAGCGAAGTTTACGGCATGGGCGAAAAAGGCCTTTTCGAGTTTCTGGTTGAGGAAAACATGAAGACTCTCAACAAGTACAACGTGAAACAGGCCGTCACAAGCTGCCCGCACGGCTATCATGCCTTCAAGAACCGATACAACCAGCAGAGCTTCGAAATCCAACACCACACTCAGCTACTTGCGAAACTGATCGACGAGAAAAAGCTCATCTTCGGAAGAGAAGTGAACAAAAAAGTGATCTATCACGACCCATGCTTCCTGGGCAAACAGAACGGCATCTACGACGAGCCCAGAAAGGTCATTGAAAGTGTGCCCGGCGTAAAGCTTCTGGAGTTCGACCGTTCAAGAGCAAGAAGCGTCTGCTGCGAAGGCGGAGGTGGAAGAATGTGGGTTGACATCCCAGGGGAGCGCCTTGCTGAGACCCGCGTCAAGGACGCTGTCGAATCGGGCGCGGAGATTCTAGCCGTGGCCTGTCCCTATTGCCTGTTAACGTTCGAAGACGCTGTGAAAACAACTGGAAATGAAGGCAAAATCCAAGTGATGGACGTAGCCGAACTGCTTTCAACTGCACTATAAACTTCCTTCTTCAGACCTTCAGAGTTCTTTTCTGATGAGCTTTGCAACCGTGGCAGATTCACCATTTTTGCACAAACACTTATTCTATTCTGTGATGTTCGAAGGTATACACGAAATTTATATCGTGGGACATACCAAATATTGCTATTTGGGCCAAACCCTTCTTTAATCAAGGTGCAAATGAAATGGTGAATGGAGGAAGAGGGCGCCTGTTCAGAAGAAAAGACGGGAGATTTCTGATCTATATCCCCCAAAGACTTGACTGAAGACAGCATGTTCCCCTTCAAAGGCTCTGAATCTATCTACATTGAAGTCAGTTTCAGACTCGGCGACAAAAAGATACTAGTCAAAAAATGGAAAGAACCGAAGCCATCGTAGACACTGACTAACCCTGCATTTGAAGAAAACGCGGTCTGTGCAGTGGACAATCTAAGCTACTGCTTTAAGGCGCACCTGCTGAAGCGGCCGCCTGCACGTTATGGTCTGGCAAGATGTCTTCTGCGTTCCGAATTACACGGAAGGAATATCCTACAAACCCTGCAGCAACTCCCAAAACGCCCGCGATCACTAGCATCACTCCCATGCCAGCTCCAGGACCAGACCCAACCATCCAACCGAAAATAGGCACAAGACCACCGCCTCGCATGCCTGGTTCAAAGAAAGCGTCGGCCAGCGGGCCTGCAATTAACATGGCCAATGGTGCAGATATCTGGGCAATCAACAGTCGGGTAGAAAACACTCGTCCCTGCACGTCGGGGGCAACTTTGGCTTGCCAAATAGCTTGGCTAGAACCGTTAGCAATGGGAGCGAAAAGCAATGCGAGAAAGGCGGCTGAGGCCCAGACGTAGAGGTCGCGTCCAAGACCCATGACTAGTGAGCCGAACAAACTGATAAACACCAGCCCCATCAGTACTCCGTGCACCCTACGTTTCGGGCCTCCCCACACAGTCAATACTATACTGCCGACAAGCCCGCCGACTCCAGCAGCAGACATAGCGGTTCCTAAGAGGACCGAGTCGTTGTTGGTGCGAGCCAAAATCATGGGAGCCAAGAGAGTATTGCCAAAGGCTCCTACTAGGTTGGCTACGAAGAAGGTGAGTTGTAGTCCTAGGAGGCTGGGGCGCTCGTAGATGTAGCGGAATCCGTAGAGTGACTCTTTCCAGATGCTTCCTATGCCCTTGAGCCCTGCCTCTGTGGTGGGCGGTCGCGGAATGTGGATGAAGAACAACATGCCGATTGCGACTAGGAAAGTTGTGATGTCAATCATCATCACCGTCTTGAAGCCACTAGAAAGTCCAAACGATGCTATCAGCAAGCCAGCGACGACAGGCGCGAAGATTATTGAAGTGAACTGTGCTGTCGCAAGCATGCCGTTGGCTCGTCCATAGTGCTTCTTCGGCAACATCATCGTGACAGCAGCGGAGTAGGCTGGAAAGTGGAAGGCTTGAAAAGTCCCTGAGACGGCTCCAGTCACGTAGAGGTTCCAAATCTGCAGGTGGCCAGTTGTGTATAGCAGTAAGACGGCAACGGTGGGCAAACCTGCTGCAAAGTCTGCAAGCATCATTACCTTCTTGCGGTCATAGCGGTCGACTACAGCTCCTGCGATTGGGCTGACCAAGACAACAGGGGCGAAAGAGAAGAAAGCGACCAGCGCCAGAGCGGTTGCTTGACCTGTGATTTCCCACGCCCAAATGGTCATCGCAAAACCGGTCATCGCGGTGCCGAGCAAGGAGAACATCTGGCCGATCCAGATGATCGTAAATGCTAGTATGCCAGTTTTGCCAGCTTCCTGCTGTGATGTCTGTTCTTCATCGTGTTTTTTCGTCTCTGGTCTTCTCCTTCCGTGCATCTAGTTGAATGTATTGCAGCATGTATATCTTATTTGAGCCTCTAGGGAAATGCTAATGCCTTTTTTCCTTGGCTTTCCGCTGCAAGTTTGAAATATTGCGAATGCTTCATAAACTCCAAGGATAGAACTAGCTCTTCGAAAGGTTGTTTGAAAATGGAAAGCTGGGAATTGATAATCGTCGGAGCGGGCCCCGCTGGTTTGGCTGCGGGAATCTATGCTGTGCGAAGCGGGCTAAAGACTGTAGTCTTAGAGGAAAAGGTGGCCGGCGGCACGGTTGCAGATGCTCCGTTGATTGAAAATTATCCAGGCTTGAATAGGACAAGTGGAATGGACCTAGCTCAGAGGATGGTAACTCACTGCAGAGACGTTGGTGTGCTAATCCATGAATTCGAAAGTGTCGTCAATCTAGACCTTAAGAGCGAGAAGAAAACCGTGAAAACCAACAAGGCAGACTATGAGTCTAGGGCAGTAATCATAGCTTCAGGGTCTCATTACCTCACTTTGAATGTGCCGGGCGAGAAAGAGTTTCGGGGCAGAGGCGTCAGTTACTGTGGGATTTGCGACGGCCCATTGTTCAAAGGCAAACGCGTGCTAGTCGTAGGCGGAGGAAACTCGGCTGTGATAACTGCTCTTTACCTTGGCGATCTTGCTTCAGAGGTGAAAGTTGCTCATCGTCGAGATGCATTTCGGGCCGAAGAAGCTCTCGTGAAGGAATTGCTGGAGAAAAAAAACATTCAGGTCTTGTGGAATTCAGAGGTCAAAGAGATCAGGGGTGAAAGGCTCGTCAGCAAGGTTACATTGCTCGATAACAAGACTAAGCAAATACAGGAATTACTTGTTGACGGTGTCTTTGTCCAGGTAGGCGAAGCTCCAAACAGCCAGTTGGCAAAGCAGGCAGGAGTAGCGGCTGATGAAGATGGCTACCTCATAGTTGACTTGTCGCAGAGAACAAACATCGCTGGGGTCTACGCTGCGGGCGACGTTACAAATCATCCCGTCAAACAGGTGGGGGCGGCTGTGGGGCAAGGCATAACCGCGGCTGTAGAAGCTTATGGTTTCGTTCGGAGACCGTATTACAAACGGTAGAAAGCGTTCCAAAAATAATATATCGTTCGGAATTCATTCTCAAAAACCCGTCAGTAATGTGTCATAACCGCATCGTGGAAAGGTTACCCAACAGACGTTGGAGAAATACGGAAATGAGCGAAACGTGTGCCGCCGCAATAAACATCAATCAGGATTTTTGCAGCAAATGTTCCATTTGTCACACGATCTGTCCTTATGAAGCCATCAAACGAGATCCTGAAACGGGCAAGGTTGAGATTGACATACAGAAGTGTCAAGTCTGTGGAATATGTTACAGTGCCTGCCCCGTAATGGCGATAGAAATAGTGTATTATGATTATGACAGCTTGGTGAATTATATCAAAGTCATGCAGGAAAAGTGCAAGCGTGATACGCTTGTTTTGATGTGCAGGGGAAACTCACCTTCGACATGTGAGATTGAAGAAATCCTTAAAGAGCAAGGATTAAGCGTGAAGAATTTCATTCCTCTGCGTCTTCCGTGTTCTGGACGCGTGCCAACGGAGTTCGTATTTCGGGTTTTGAAGCGTGGGATTAAGAACGTTGTTTCTATTCAGTGTGAGGATGAGTTCTGCAGGTTTAAAGAGGGCACTAGGATAAGCACTAGGCGGATGTTGCTGGGGAGAGCAGTTCTTGAGCAGTTTGGACTGAGCAAGGATGCTTTGAGGGTTGTGAAATATTCGCGGAAGGTGGTTTATGACACTGAAAAGTGCGTGGGCTGCGACAAGTGTGTGTTTATTTGTCCCTACAAGGCGATAGAGGCGGAGGCGTTTGCAACTCCGAAGATACTGTATGAAAATTGTATGGGCTGTGGAGCATGTGCTCTGGTCTGTCCGCATTCGGCGATTCAGATTAAAGGTTTCGAGTTTGAAGATGTCATGAGACGCTACGCAGACGCTGCTAAGAAACTGAAAGAAGAAGGAAAATTCCCGGTGATTTTGGTCTTTGTCTGTCAATGGTCCGAGTTTCAAGCGTTGGATAATCCTGAAAACCTGCTGAAGAAGGCGGTAGTGATGGAGATTCCGTGTTTCAAGGCGCTTGACCCAGTGCATATAGCCAACGCTTTGCGCGACGGTTTTGACGGTGTCATGGCCGTTGTATGCACGACTGAGGACTGCAAGCTTGAGGAAGGAAAGGAAACTACTGAACGGAACGTGACCGTGCTGGAGGATGCTTTAAAGAAGATTGGCTTGCTTGAGCGTTTTGAGCTTTTCACAGCCTCACCGCGATGTGTTGGCGACTTCGGCAAGAAACTGGACGAGTTTGTCAAGAAGATAGCTTGCTTGCCTCGTTTGGAACAGAAAATGATGGAGGCTCAGGCGAATGTATGAGATTGTGGGCAAGAGGGAGCTGGCTCCAAAGATCAAGTTGTTTGAGGTTGATGCTCCGGAGATGGCGGAGAAGGCCCAGCCTGGTCAGTTTTTGATAATAATCATCGATGAGAAGGGCGAGCGGATACCACTTACTGTAGCTGGTTACGACGCCGAGAAGGGCACGATAACTTTTGCTTTTAACGAGGTTGGCAAGACGACGAAACAGCTCGGCTGTTTGAAAGTGGGCGACAGCGTGGAGAGCATCACAGGGCCACTTGGGAACCCTTCGGATATCAGAAACTTTGGCAGAGTTTTGTGTGTTGCTGGCGGAGTGATGATTGCACCTATGCTTCTGCAGGTGCGTGCTCTGCGCGAAGCTGGCAACAAGATAACGGCTGTTGTTGGGGCACGGATTAAGGGGCTGCTGTTTTATGAGAAGGAAATGAAAGACTTGAGCGACGAGTTCTATGTGGCAACGGATGATGGTTCCAAGGGCTATAAGGGTTTAGGCTTTCTTAAGGAGATTTTAGGCAAAGAAAAGTTTGACCGTTGCGTGGCATGGGGACCTGTGGTTATGATGAAAAATGTTTGTGAGATCACGAAGCCCTTCTGTGTTCCCACTGTTGTGACCTTGACACCTATTATGATCGACGGGATGGGCATGTGCGGCGTGTGCCGTGTAACAGTGGGCGGCAAGATGAAGTTTGGGTGTGTTGACGGCCCGGAGTTTGATGGTCACCTTGTTGATTTCGATGGTTTGATTAACAGGCAGAGAATGTTTCTGCCAGAGGAGAGGTTGAGTTCGCTTTTGTGGGAGCTGCAGGGAGGTTGCGCTTGTGGCGGAAAGTAAGCCTAAGCCGAAGATCAAGAAAGAAGCGGAGCCGATGCCTAAGCAGAAGCCTGAGGTCCGGAGGAAGAATTTTGACGAGGTGGCTTTGGGCTATTCTGAGGAGCAGGCGAAGGCAGAAGCGAACCGTTGTCTGCAGTGCCCGAAGCCGCAGTGCGTGACGGGTTGCCCCGTGGAGATTTCTATTCCTGAATTCATCAAGCTGCTCAGAGAGGGGAAGTATGAGGAGGCTGCGAAGAAAATCAAGGAGAAGAACAGTCTCCCCGCGGTTTGCGGTCGAGTGTGCCCGCAGGAGGAGCAGTGCCAGAAATTTTGCATCCTTGGAAAAGTCGGTGAGCCTGTGAGCATTGGTAGGCTTGAGAGGTGGTTGGCTGATTGGGAAAGAAAAAAGGGAAACGCCAAGAAGTCAGATGACCCGCCGCCGACTGGCAAGAAGGTTGCGGTGGTCGGTGCGGGTCCGGCTGGGCTTACAGCTGCGGCTGATTTGGCGAAGCTTGGGCATAAGGTCGTTATCTTTGAGGCTTTGCATTTGCCAGGCGGAGTGTTGGTTTATGGGATTCCCGAGTTTCGTTTGCCTAAGAGCATTGTTCGTGCTGAAGCCGATTATGTTCAGAGTCTAGGCGCTGAGCTGAAGCTCGGCTATCTAGTCGGCAGGATTTACACGATTCCTGAGTTGCTTAAGACGGGGTTTGACGCGGTTTTTATTGGCACAGGTGCAGGTTTGCCCGCGTTCTTAGGTGTTCCTGGAGAACATCTTGGCGGGATTTACAGTGCGAACGAGTTTTTGATTAGGGTTAATTTGATGAAAGCTTATGCTTTTCCGTTTTATGACACGCCGATTAGGACAGGGAAGCATGCGGTGGTTATCGGCGGCGGCAACGTTGCTATGGACAGTGCACGTTGTGCTCTGCGCTTGGGTGCTGAGGAGGTCTGTATCGTTTATCGTCGTTCGCGGGAGGAGATGCCTGCGCGGAAGGAGGAGATTGAGAACGCTGAGGAGGAGGGGATTCTGTGCAAGTTTTTGGCTAATCCAATACGGTTTATCGGCGACGAGAAGGGTTGGGTGAAGCAGATGGAGTGTATTTGTATGGAGCTTGGTCCGCCTGACGAGAGCGGTAGGCGTAGGCCTGTTCCCGTTAAGGGTTCGGAGTTTACTATGGATGTGGATACGGTTGTTGTGGCGATTGGGCGTACGCCTAATCCGATTATTCAGAGCACGACTGAGGGTTTGGCAGTTACGAAGTGGGGCACGATTGTGGCAGACGAGAATGGTAAAACAAGCATTGAAGGTGTTTATGCTGGTGGGGACATTGTGACGGGTGAGGCTACGGTGATAAGTGCTATGGGTGCTGGTAAGAAGGCGGCGAGAGCCATACACGAATACTTAACGAAGAAATAGTTTTTTGGGGCGCAAAAACCAGCCAATACGGATGGTCTATCTCTAGCAAACATGAGATGGGTGACTTATTAACACTTATGGAAGATATCTCCTGCAACTTCTCTTTTTTAGGCATAGGTTTAAAATATGAGGGTTGAGACCGATTCTTTTTTCTTGTTTGAAACAGCTTTGAAATAGGCTCAAAAGAAGATTGTAATGCAAAGAAAAAGAGGTGGTGTGTGATGCTTTTGGCTTTTACTCGATTCCTGCTTTGTCTATTAGGAAGTATTGTTTGCGTGTTTGTAGGTCCGATGCTATGGCTACGCAGAAGTCTAGCTTAGTGTCTACGGCGGTTGTGATTAGGCGCAGTTGTTTGTCGCAGTGGTTTATTATGATTGCGCGCTAGCATGTTGCTAAAATGGTCAAAAATGGTATTTATTTCTTTTATGGAATTTGGGGGCAATTTTGAGGCGTACATCTGCCTTTGGCCCTCTTGCATGCCTTGACGTTCCAAGCGGGCTAGATGCAGGCTCAAGGTGTTATGGGAAAACTCTGCTTCCTGCAGGATTTGTTGGCCCCCCTGGATTTGCCATCTGTCAACACGGCCAAGGTTTGCCTATCAAACAAGTCCATATCAAACGCGAATAGGCAAAAGAAGAATAAAAACCAGTTTACACCAATTATTTAACTCGCCCGCGCGCAAAGGAACTGCCGATAAAACTTGTCGTGCTCTTCGGATCATACGCTGCTGGCAGATATACTGTTGCCAGCGATGTCGATGTTTTCGCGGTCATCGA
>Ga0315280_10009911_pt1 | contig 12056 bp, 9 predicted proteins | sample YL17G06_40_MG_FD_203697 | JGI IMG/M metagenome (GOLD analysis project Ga0315280, IMG submission 203697) | Sediment microbial communities from Yellowstone Lake, YNP, Wyoming, USA - YL17G06_40 | ecosystem: Environmental > Aquatic > Freshwater > Lake > Sediment | place: USA: Wyoming | collected... | reverse complement strand
TCCTTCACAGAAAGCACATCCGAAGGGTTCTCGCGTCCCTTCAACCGTCTCCAAGGGATGACGCCGCTTATTTTCCTCGAATTCAAAACATCAAAGACCTGGCTGGATTCAAACTGGCTGTCACCAGCCATTAACTCAACTTCGATGTCCTCGCCAAGCAGCTTGTCCAGCAAAGGCTCCACAAGCTTCTTTTCATTGACGTTGGCTGAAGCCTCCACATGGCCTAACGGGAAGCCTTCAATGTCCACGAGGAAAAGCGACTGGTAGCCCAAGACGAAGCCTTTCTTGCCCCTTCCAAGCCGAGCATCGGGGTCGCCTAAGCCGCGGCTCGTGTCATGCGGGTCTCGGCTGCTCCAAGCGGGAAGGTCGGTGCCGTTCACGCACACTGCCTGGATGAGGCCAACCGCGGAGAGGGGCTGGCTTTCCCTCAACCTGAGGGCCTCATGGCGTAGCCATTCCTCTATGGCGCGGAATCCTTCGACTCCTATGCGCTTCTTCATCTGAGAGAAGTGAGCCTCAGTCGGTACTTTCTCGCTGTATCCGCAGGCAGATCGCATGCCGCGGCTTCGATTGAGACGTTTCACAAGGTCTTTTACGTAGGGTATCTGCTCCAACTGGCGTAGCATTAACGCTCGAAGGTCACACTCTGGGTTATACTCCACTGGCCTCCCGGAACCCTCCAGATGGAGACCCTTCCAGAGGATGGAGTGAAGAGGACTTAAATCCAAGTTCTCGAACAAAACCATGGGAGAACCTGATCTCTCCATTTCTCATCAAAATGACGAGATCGGGCTCTCCCAATATAAACCATGAATTATTTAATTCGCCTGCGCGCTAATTAACAAATAGCGGAAAAGCATGGACTTTTGTAACAAAATAGTGTCACAAGTGTGTAACAAGGCGGATTTTTCTATTTTTCCCAAAAGACAATAAACGCAACATCATTTTTGAGGATTTTTCACTCAATTGTGACTGTGACCAGTTCTCTGTGAATTGAGCTTCTTTCCATGAACAAAGCATGATTAATTCTGTGAATTGCGTTGACTTGTGTTTACGCAAAGATGTCCAAAAGGCCTTCGAATGTTTTGCGGACAAATGTAAATGAAAGCGCAAAAGTTGGCGATTGTCTACCTGGCATTAAACTCTGCGTACTGATGCTAAAAAAAAGAATCAATCCTTCCTTCTGCAGAGACTGACCCTTGACCTTGGTTTTTCGCGCTTTTAAACCTGCGCGCGCTTTGGTGCTCTTGAGAGAGCGCAGTTAGTATGAAAGCAAAGTAATCAAGTTACTCTTGACTTTGTGTCGAGCGGGCGTTTACACATAAGTTTTTTACTCTGCGCGCTTAATCAAATGTTGAATGTCTTCTGTAGCGTACTGTTTTCGAGTGCTTGGAGGCTCAGTGAATGTCCGATCTTAACGAAAGACCATACAAAATTGTAGCCAAAGAAGGCTCATATGAGATACTAAAGTTCCTGGATGTGCAAGGCAAATCTCTCCTTGGAGAATTGTTTGGATACATGGAAAAAAGCGGTTTTTTTGTAGATGAAATCGCGGAAAGGGTTGTTGAGCTTGAAAGAATAGGTTTCATTGCAAGGAGCCCACGGAAAAAGAAGTCTATACTGAGCTACCGTCTGACTTCGGAAGGAAAAGAAGCCGTTTCATTGGTTGACATAATAAATGGTGATCCTTTGAGTTCGATTCTTGAAAGAATACCCACTCTTCGAAACTCGGCATTTACTCTTATCACACACGACATAACAAATTATTTCATAGATGATCTTGCTTCTCGCCAAGATTTTTCCGAAGTATTCATATGCTCTCCTTGGATACGTTTATTTCCAGACACCTTAAATGACCTTGAGCATATTTTTAAAAATACTCTGAAATTAACAAGGTCTAATCCAAAATTGCACATGATAACTCGACCGATTTCGGAAACACCCGCTGGAGCCTCTGAAAGATCGTGGGTTACGCAAATTCGGGCTACTCTTCTTTGGTTTAAGGAAAAAGGCGCAGAAATTGTTTTTGCTCCGAATTTGCACACCAAGTTGTTCATTGTTTTTGGCAAGGAGTTTCAAACAGCCATAATTGGGTCTGAAAACCTAACTGGAGCGAAGAATATTGAGTTGGGTATTCGAATAAGTGATTCTGTAATCGTTAATAAATTATATATTTACTGGGAAGATATATACAATAGCGCAAAAAGCTCGGATTTCAGAAGGGAAAAATCAATTGGAAACTGAATCTTACGACAAGGAAAAACAGATGAGTATTTCAGAATGGTTCGGTCTTCGGAAAGATAATTACATTCTCAATCCACGAGACAATCCCGAAGACGCTGCATTCTACGCCAGGAGGCCGTGTTCCCTAGATATAGAGGAGGAAATAAGTCGTTTGGAAGTTGACTTGGGCGCTAAACTTGCTCCAAAGAAAGTCTACTGGGGCCCGTATGGAGGTGGAAAAACTCACACACTTTACAAGATTCTGAAAGAGCTGGGAGATCGCGTAGATATTCACGCTGTTTTTGTAGAATGCCCTACACTAAAAAGCACTTCTACTTTCGCGACTCTGTATGAGAAGACAATGAACCAAATGGGAATGGATTTTGTATTGACTCTCTTGCGAGAAGCTTTGAATGATGTAGCAAGAAAAACTGGTATTACAAATCCAGAAGAAGCAGTTGCGAAACTTACCTCCTTGCTAGGGGATGAGGATTTAGGTCGCGCTGTTTATCAGCTAACACAGCCGTCCTCATCATTTGATCCAATGTCGCTTTGGCGTTGGCTTACCGCGTCTGGCGTTTCTGCTAGAGACAAGGTGGGACTGAGGGTAACTACTGACTTGAAGACTGCCGACCCTGAGAAACTGGCTAATATTCTCCTGACAATTGGAAAGCTTCTGAACAGTTTTAGAGAAGAAACCTTAGTTCTTGTTTTCGATGAATTAGATAGAGCAAAGCCGTTGGGTCGAGATCCTATAGGGACCTTTTCCACAGCTTTCACAACACTCACTGACCTAAGTCAAACCTATGTTTCCGTGTTTCTAGCAACGTCCGCAAATAGGATAACAGATGTTCCTGGTATAATTTCAGCCCCTGTTAAGAGTAGAGTGGGGTCCGACGATTTGAAAGAAATTCCGCCGATGGTTACGGATGATGTGGTGACTTTCATTAAGGACTTAATAGGGTACAATAGGCCCGCGGACCTGAAACTTGAAAGCTGCATTCGAAAAGCAAAATCCCAAACAACAGAACAAGTGGTCATGGATTTGTATCCGTTTACGGAAGATGCTATTGAAGCTATAAAAGTGAAATTGGGGAGGGATATAACCCCCAGGGCTATCTGCCGAATCATGTCCAGATCCGCAAGCTATGCCAAAAACAAAATGAATCTGAACATAATCACCAAAAAAGCGATTGAAGACTCATAGCACGATCAGGTTGATATTTTGGTCAAACATATCAGGCTTCGTTTTGATCAAGGATACTATTTCTCCGAAGATTTGGAACTTGATGCCTTCAATAATGGCGAAGACTTCGTAATTGGCGTTTTAGACAACAGCTCTTCTCCAAATGCAATTCTGATTGGAAAAATCGCAGAGTTCAACGGTAACATGGGAAAAAATCTTTGGCTTGATACGCAAGGTGCACATGTAGTCTATATAATTGGCAAACGGAGAGGTGGAAAGAGTTATACTCTTGGAGACATTGCGGAAGGATTGTCAAATAATCAATTTCAGATGGGGACCGTGAATCAAGCAGTTTTGATTCTTGACACTCTGAATATTTACTGGACTATGGAACATGCTGCTTCAGCTGATTTGAAATCGGGCAAAAACGCAACCGATGAAATAAGTAAATGGGGGTTAGAGCCGGAAAGCGCAAGAAATCTAGTTTGCTATTATCCCAGAGGCTTGAGGCAAGAGTATTTTCCATCTCATTATGTAGAATTCGCTATCAGAACAAGCGATCTAGATGCAAATGATTGGGCAGCCTTATTCGAAGTTGATGTAATTAGCGACCCTATGGGACAACTCGTAAGTGATCTCTATGAAAGAGTAGTATTAGATGGATACTATCGAGAAGGAAATAGGGTGGAGCCAAAACCAAACTACGACATTGATGACCTTTTGACATGCCTCAAACATGACGAAGAAATTCAACACTTTGATTCGCGGACAATAGAAGCACTAGGCCGACGTCTGAAGGCCGTGAAAGGGTTATCCTTGTTTTCGTCTGTTGGAACCGACCTTCGTGAAGTATTCCGTTCTGGACAAGTAGCTGTGCTATTGCTACGAGACCTAGACCCACAACTAAGAGGGTTGGTAGTAGGAAATATCATAAAAAGAATAACAAAATTGAGGGGGGTATCGCGTGAGTGCGAAAAAAGAGCTGAGATAAAGCTTAAGGAAGCATCTTTGACGCGAGAAAAAGACCCCAAAAGGGCAACTCAACTGCAACAAGAGGCCGAAAAACTTGGCAACCAGGCCAAAGATGGGCTGCCCAGAGGGTGGATTCTGATTGATGAAGCTCATAACTACATACCACAAATTGGCATTATAGGTTCCAAAGGACCTTTAAAGAAATTCGTAAACGAAGGACGAAACATAGGGTTGTCGATTGCAGTAACTACTCAGCAACCGTCTGGTCTTGATTCTTCAATCAGGCGAAACGCCGACATCTTACTTATTCATTCTATAACTATGAAAGGAGATATTGATGTCACCGAGAGCATGCTTAATACAGCAGTGCCGTCTGATTTTGAAGTAAATAAAAAAACCATTAGTGCGAATGTTTTTGAACGGATGGTCAGGGGACTGAAAACGGGATATGCTTTAATATCATGTTCGAATTCAAACAGGATATTCCTATCGAAGATCCGACCTAGGGCTAGTGCTCATGGTGGCACAGAATATTGATCGATAAACTTAGGTTTGTCTTAAACACACATGAGCAAGTTTGCCACCCTACTCAACTGTCATTACTTATACGCAATTGTACATCTTGTGATGAAGGCAAATCTGCTAGTGAATTACTTTCGTGTTTGAAAGACCAAGTTAAGATAAACGCGCGTGCATGTGAGTTCTTGATCGACTTAGCTCTGAGAATGGAGCTCATTGAAAAAGATTTGCACTGGTCTGGAAGAGGTTGGGTAATTAACATGCTTACTTCTGATACAGACAAATTGACTGAAACGGTAAAAATTGCATATTTGAAATACTATCTTGATACAGATGGCGCCCTAATCATAAATTTTCTAAAGGAAATTGACGACTTAGGGGAAGAAGGCTTACTTATGTCCCAGTTCTTGAATGAAGGTGGAGTGGAAAAAGTCTTTATAAAAACTGCCGAAGAGTATTTGCAAGAAGTTTTTGATATATCGCCTAGATATGAACTTTCAAAGCTAATGAATCTCAGGGAGAAGGGCTATTCAAGCAAGGTGCGCACCGATAAATTCTTACCTCATATCGAACCATTGGTTGACTTGGGATTTATTAAACGCGGATGCAAAGGCAAATTAGTAAAATACTGGCCATGTCTTCAAAATGAAAACGGGAAGATGGTCAACTATACATCACGCCTACTCCAGCAATTCAATTCTGTGTTAGACCTAGATCGAGTATTCTCAAAGGATGGTGACTTCTTCAGAAAGGCATCGATATCCTTTGGATTGTCTGTAGAGACAGTAAATCGAATTGAGGACTATGCGAACATGAAACATGAAATTCTGAGGGCTTATGACGAAACAAAAGATCCATACTTCCGTTTAGCTAGGCTTGATTCTATTTACGACATAGTCTGCATTAGAATGATGTACCCTCCCTATAGAAAATTATGCGAGGAATCGGATGTGAGCCACGTTATCCAACAAATGAAGGCAAATTCGGAAGAAAATATTAGGTTTCATGTTGACGATTCTGGGGTAACAAGGTACATCACAATTCCTGATAATTATGTTAATAATGAGATGCAAAAGAAAGCTTGAGCTAGCTACCGACCTCATACCTTTGATTCTTGGCAGGAATCGTTACAGTTGCGAGGTCTTCAACTAATCTCATAAAAGCCTCTGGATAGTTTGAGTGCACAGGAAAGACAGTTTTCGGTTTCAATTTTTGGACAACATACCTTAGATCTAGGGGCAAACAATGCCCAGAGGAATGTATTTGGTACATAGGAATTCCATAAATGTTTAACCAGTTTTGAAGACGACGAAAATCTATCTCCCGTTCCTCTTCAAAGGGTTCGGAGGAGCTCAGAATGTAAAGGCTACTCGACGGAGGTGTCAACGCACGCACTTCTTTCTCCCCATAGAAAGACGTGCAGACCATGTACTTGTTGGGATTGTTTTTTACATATTCTGAACATTCCTCGAACGATTGAACCTCTTTAATATTGGGAAGACTTACGTCTGGCTCATTCTGCAACGCCTTCAAGACCTCAACAATTCGCCTCGTAGCAAGCATTTTTCTATTCGTTTTCTCGGCAACGTTTAACAATGTTCTGGCTCTTTCCATGTCATTTGCAGAAATATCTACGATTACTAGCCTTTTGCATTTCTCAATGCAGCTATCGCAATGCATCTCGACATCTTTTTCGCTTTGGACAGAAAGCAAACGGCCAGAATTTGTTGCCTCACAAATCAGGGATTCTATTTTTTCATTACGCTCTTTGACAGGTTCCCAGAAATAAGTAGAAGGCTGATATCTCCCATGTAATCTAAAATCACCGCTGTAAGCTATGGTGCCCGAACTGGTGTGAACAAGAAATGCGTTGGCACCAGGCACACTGTGATCAACACTGAATACTTCGACATCCATGTTTCTAATCTTTACGACATCGTTTGTTTTGAAATTACGAAAATTCAGATGGTCATACCGCTCAATTTTGCTTTTTGAAGATGACGTCGAGACTTCAATCAACTTTTTTGTGCATGTATTTGTGTACACCTTTGTGTTCTTTGGCAGTGCCGATATTGACTTCCAGTGATCAGCATGAGCATGACTTATGAAACAGGCATCAATTGCCTCGAGATCTTTCAAATCAGGTATTAAACCCGCTTTGATCAATTCCCCGATATCTTTGGGTTCGGAGAAGAATTTTTTGAAATACTCATTATACCTCGAAAGGTTTAGTCCTAAATCAAGGAGAATTCTAGTGTCATCTGCTTCTACGAGAATCTGATTGCCGCCTATTTCGCCAGCGCCACCAAAAAACCTAAGAGAAATCTTGTCTCTCAGCAAAACCACCCTACCGTTGCTTTCCGAAGAATTCTAATACAAAATCAGCATCGATTCTTTTTGGATATATCTCTTTTTCTGCAGCAGCAGTCAAGTCCTCAAACCATTTCATTAAATTTCGGGGTGTGCAGTCTGTCTTTTCTTTGCAGAGTTCAATCGTTTTATGTATAGCTTCTTCAGTGTAGGGATAGTATGAGTCTTCATTATGACCTTTCTTGAAAGGCTTAGCATTAATGAGATCAATAATAAATTCAGAGGCCTCATCATCACTTAATGGTGGAATCTGTATCCGTCTCGATATTCTACTTGACAAATCTTCAATAAGAAGTTCATCCAACTTTGAGGCATCTTTAGAAGCAAAAGACAGTATCAGACAGAGATTATTGGGGCACGCATCGAAAGAGTCTCTTAGTCCTTGTTGAACCTGGTTGAAAGCTTTTGGACTTGTTTTCAAGGTAGCCAAGTAATGACAATCATCCAGTGCCCAGAAGACGTTTCTAAAGCCATTACATCCGTCCTTTCTGTATGTCAACAGTTTAATTATAGACGAGGCTGCGCAAACGAAATCTGTTTCTTCTTTGAGAAAAGCAGAAACACCAATCATTCTTAGCTCAGTTTTAGAAAGACGGACACCAGACAGCCAAGCCTGCACGGCAAGACAGATTGGATCGCGGATCGATCCAGTTAACGCGACTATTCTTCCGAGATTCATTATTGCTTGGGCAAAGTCTATCCATCCATTAGAAACTTCGGATGTGAATTTTTCCAATGTGGCAAGCTCGTTTCGAGGGCTCAATCCTTGATTAAACTTAATCCAAACTTCCGCTGCGATTTTGGATAGGGCGAAGAAATTCAAAGGTTTGAAGAAACCATGTTGATACAATTCCGCAAATTTTCTTATCTCTTTTGGCATAGGCGAAAATATAAACAAGCTCTCGCCAGTTCTTTCAGCTAGCCACTTCAGATAGAACAGAGAATGAGATTTCCCTGCTCCTACATATCCCCAGAAACAGCAAATAGTAGACCTCTCTTTTTCGCTCGGGTCCTTCACGAGTGAATCCAAATCTTTGAGTAGAGCTTTTCTATCTGCCCACAGCTCAGAAGACCGTTCCGGGACTACTCTAAAAGGCCAGTTCCTGAAATACAATTTAAGAATACCCGCGAATTATTATTCGATTACTGCTAATATAGTTATCTGGTTGAACCTGCCTTGGTAAGCAAAAGTGGATTTCTCGTAAGTGGTGAAAATTTCGTTTGGGCAAAAAAGGGGTTGATGAAAATAAGCGAACTTTGTCCAAACGAGAGTATTCTAGGAATTAGCCGTGAAGGAAAAACTTCCTGGTCTCCCATGGATATCGTCAAAACGAAACAAGGTCGCATGACGCGGTTGACTACGGATAGCAGTGAAACTCTGTTAGCACCAAACTGTGAGATTTTTACGGTTGAGGGCATCAAGCAGGTTTCTGCAGTATCGCTTGGAGAACTTGTTGAGACTGCCAACATTCCTACAGAAATCTTGGAGATGTTAGATAAGAAAGTGTTCCAATCCATTCAGGTTGATGACTACGAGATTAAGCTTGATGAAAAAACGGCTTACGTAATTGGAGCCCAAATCAGATCCAGAAGGTTCCCATTCAAGGTTGTATTTGACCAAATAGATCCAGAGAAAGCGCCTCTCCTCGCACGTTTATGTAGTGATATTAGAAAGACTTCAGGCATAGGGGGCAAGATCTTCTACGTCAAAGGCGGCAGAAGGATTCGATTCGACTCGTGGATTCTTGCCGAAGTGTGTGGTGAGATGTGGAAAACTAATAAGGTTTCTGCAAAAATTCGTGAATCACCTGCTGGGGTAATGCACGCTTTTGTAGTCGGAATGCTTGACATGATTCTCCAAAAAAATAGCGCTGAAACACCTCCCACATTCTTTTCAACTGCCTCACATGATAGCGAATTGCGCCGGTTTATACTAAATGTGTTGCGTATTTATGGTGTGATACCTCCAAGAATGAGCTGTGTGACACAGCAAGATGGCTCGACTTCTTTCAGAAGTTCAATCAACACATCCGATCTTGAAAAGCTCGGGCTTAGGTTCATTCGAGCAATGAAGATACCTCCAGCTCTCCAAGAAACGAAGGCGATCAGTTACTCAGCAGTAAAGAACATATTGCATTACAGAGGAACATTATGCTCCTTGTCGACATCAGAATCACATTGGAGCCCTATCGTCGATCTTACTCCTCTTCATCGGCACACATTTCAACTATAGTGTATGCATACTTGCTTTGCTTGCAAAGCGATTGGTCAGCCTGTTGGGTCCAACTAAAAAAGACCCCACACTATTTTCCTACTCGTTGTTTATGCTTAGGCGACTTTAGCACCGCCAGTGCCTAATTAGTTCCTACAGCCCACATGAATCCACATTATTAGCGACGAAGAGCTAAAATCTAAGCTTATATTGCTTAATAGTCAGTAAGACCCTACTGTACAAGGAGAGCATAATTGGCACAAAAGTTGATGCCTTCTGGCCTTAGAAGCTTTATATTCGCATGCACCAATTCATCGGAAGATGAATGTTTCAAACGTTTGCTTTTCGGAAGTAGTAAGGTCTACGGTGCAGCCGCAATCAGAGTCAGAAAAGGAGATTTTCTATTTTTGTGGAACTTTGACTCAGACGTGCTTTATGGGGTCTTCAAAGCGGTAACCGATGGGCAACTAAATATTGTTCCCGAGGCTTGGGATGGAAAGTATCCATATCAGGTGAAGGTTGAACCCAAGGGCAAAATCTTTCCTCTCCAAGATGCTAGAAAGCTTCTCGCAACCATAGGCGTGGAAAGATCATCGCCTATCGGCAAGAACTTGACCACGACTATACTGGAGCTGTTCAGGCCCTCCACGTTTTCCATCAACCAGTGGTTCGAGTTTTTGACAAGAACTGACGGAGACCAAAGTTCAGAAATATCTCATAAACCAAAATCGTGGGAATTGTTGGCGCGAACCAAAAAGGCGGAAGAGCATATTGAAGAACTGCCTCAACTTCAAGCCACTACGCTTTGGGACTTCCCAAAACAGAGCTACGGCGCGATCCCAAAAGGAAACAATAAATACGCTGGCGTCACCCCAGCTGAGCTAATTTGGAACCTCGTGTGGAGATACACTGAACCAGGGGATTTGGTGGTAGATCCTATGTGTGGGAGCGGCACCACGCTTGACGTATGCAAGGAAGAGGGCCGGAACGCAATCTGCTACGATATCTCGCCTCCACCTTATCGAAAAGACATAATACAGAATGATGCACGCAAAATTCCACTTCCTGAAAACCATGTAGACATGGTATTTGTCGATTCTCCCTATGGAGATAACATAAAATACAATGAACACCCGGATTGCATAGGCAAGATTTCAAGCGAAACCGAACAATTCTATGATGAGCTTGAAAAAGTGATAAAGGAATGCCACAGAATAATGAAACCCGGAAAAGTGCTTGGCTGGTTAATTGGAGACCAATGGGTTAAGAAGAAGTTCACGCCCGTCGGCTTTCAGCTCTACGTAAGATTAACAAAGTATTTTGATACCGTGGACATAATATGCATTGTTCGCCGAGGGCAATCTTCTCACACGGGCATGTGGTTCAATCGTGCAAGGCGTTTCAACTTCTACCTTAGGGGCTTCAAGTATCTTTTCATAATGAGAAAGCCAATTCAAGGCGAAAAAAGCAAAGAAGAACCGCGAGAGATTAACTGGACATATTATAAAAGGGAAAAGGGTAAAAACGCAGGTAGGTAAGGAGTCATTCATGAAAATCAAGGATCTAATAGAATTGTACGAAGAAAAAAGGAAAACCTACGGTCCTGATGTCTACAAGCGTATTTCAGAGCTGTTCGAAAAAGCTAAACAATTACATCATAAAGATTGGCTGAAGCATCCCACTAAAATGAAGGATCACGAACAATCATGGAGAGCATGGAAAGGTAAAAACCTTGAGAAACTTGTTCTGCACATGCTTAAGAAAGAAATAGAGCTACTAGGACTGAGGATAGTTGAGGGAAACAAGCTTGAACGAACAACTGGCCAGAACCTTTCTTTTGAACTGGGTTCAGTCAAGAGAAATCTGCTGGTCGATTTTGGCGAATTCGGTTCATATTTGCCTGATGTCGACTTGGTTGTGTATACGCCAAAAACCTTTGATATACTCGCGGTAATATCAAGCAAGGTCACTTTACGAGAAAGAATCGCGCAAACTGGATACTGGAAAATCAAGCTTTCAAGAGATGAAGTCACGAAACACATTAAGGTTTTCTTCATAACCCCTGATGAGGATAACACATTATCCGTAAAGAAGCCTGCCAAAAAAGGAAGAGCTATTGTAGAAGTTGATACTGACGGTAGCTATGTTATGAGCCAAAACCTCGTTGAAGAGAGCAACAAGGTAAAAATGTTTGACAAATTTATAGATGACTTAAAGAAATTAATGAATCCGAGAATACCTACTACGTTTCAAGTTTAGCCTTTTCTCCAGAACAAATAAACCTTTGTTTGAAGAAGCACGCGCTGCAATGAAAGCTCTATGGACAAACTTATTTTTTTAACGACAAAGTTTTTGTAACAAAGTGTAACTTGAAGCTACTTATGGCAATGTTGGAAAGTCCATTAAACGTAACAAGTGATCTAGCGCGCTCAATGAGAAACTCCGGAATTATATAAACAAGAAATGGCCACTTCACACCTACGGCAAAATAAAAGAAGTCATCGAAGCAGCCCTAACCGAATACCTCAAAAAAGAAGGCGCCTAATGATCTATATCAAATTATATCTCGTTTTC
>Ga0315280_10009909_pt1 | contig 12056 bp, 8 predicted proteins | sample YL17G06_40_MG_FD_203697 | JGI IMG/M metagenome (GOLD analysis project Ga0315280, IMG submission 203697) | Sediment microbial communities from Yellowstone Lake, YNP, Wyoming, USA - YL17G06_40 | ecosystem: Environmental > Aquatic > Freshwater > Lake > Sediment | place: USA: Wyoming | collected... | reverse complement strand
GATCCCCAGCGCCGCCAGGCGGAGCGCCGCCAGCAGCGTCCGCAGCAGCGGGCGGGCCTGGGGATTCTCGCGGACGTAGCTGGCGATCACCAATCCCGCCGCGAGCACGATCGCCACCAGCGTCAGCCACGGCGGCCAGCCCCAGGTGTGCTCCAGCCGCCAGCTCGTACCCTCCCCGCTCCCGGTCTCGATTCCCAGCAAGTGCTCGACCCAGTTGGGCAGCGGACTGGTCATGGTGCGTAGTGTCCGAAACGCCGGGCCAGGTAGGTTTCCACGAGCAAAAGCCCCAGCACCGCGTAGAGCAGCCCTTTGGTCAACGGGCTGGGCCGGCCAGGCACCGTGCCCGGACGGGTTTCAAGGTTCTGCCAGGTGGTTTGGTAGAGGAAAGGAGTGCCGGGCCAGACGTCGTCGCGCAACTGGTCGGACGTGATCTTGGCCAGGTCGCTCTCCAGGGGGTCGACGTTCACGGCGAAGGCCTCGCTCCGAGAGATCGGCGGGCCGAACTCGGCGGTGTAGACGCCGCTTCGGGTAGTGTCGGCGTAGCTCCACACGCCGGCATCTCCTTCCACGCGGCTCCGGCCCGCCTCGCTGCGGCCGCCGGGGAGCCGCAGCGTAAAGGGCACCTCGCCCGCCGACGGCGGAAAGGTCCCGCCCAGCGGCTCGCCCACCAGCACGCTCCGCTGCTGGAGCTGCCCGCTCTCGGCATAGGCGAGGATCTCCTGCACGATGGGAACGAAGCTCGGCCACACCGGGAGCCAGGTCCAGGGGGTTTCCCCCGGGTTGGCTGCCGCGGTGTCGGCCGCCGTGGCCACGAGGAAGACCCGGCCGCGATGGATCTCCTCCTCGACGATCAGCGGATCGCCGCCGGCCAGCGCCAGGGCGACTTGCGCCTTGGACTGCTTGGGAAGGAGGAGTTTGAAATACTTTCGCACCGGCGTGGTCAGCAGCCCGGCGTTTTCCTGACCCTGAAACGGGCGAACGATGGGGTGGTGGTAGTCGAGCGGGTCGAGGCGGCCCTCCGCGGGGAGGATCGGCCCCAGCCGGGCGGGAAGGAGCCGCGGCGCACCCGGCTCGTCCCCCCCTAACTGCCGATTGTAGGAATCCGCCCGCACCTGGTCGCCCAGGAAAAACACCACGCTCCCCCCTTGCTTCAGGTACGCCTCAAGGATCTTGGCCTCATTGGCGGTAAACTGGGCCACGTTCGAGAGGAACACGCAGTCGTAGGGGTTCAGGCTGACTTCGCTCAAGGCGTTTTCGGGCCGGATCTGGGGGTGCACCAACGCGCGGCCTTGCCGATCCTGCCGGGGAGACAGCGCCGCCGCCAGGTATCCGGCCGCTCCCCGCGACGCGTCGCCCGAGGGCCGCCCGTCGACGCACAGCACCGGGATCGACGCCTTGACCGGGACCGCCAGCCAGCGGTGGTTGTCCACGTCCAGCCGGTCGCCCACCGCGCGGACCTCCAGGACGTGATCCCCCGGCGTCTCGAAGCGATAGGAGAACCTCGCCGTCCCTTGGCCGCGAGACAAGTCGAGCGTTTCCTGCTTTGCGGTCCTCCCGTCGGCCAATAGCTCGACCGCCAACTTGCTCGGCGGGTGGCCTCCGAAGTGCTTCAGCTCGGCCTCGACCTGGAAATCCTGGTACGGGGTGGCCAGCGGCTCCGACGAGCGGATCGCCGTCACCGCGGTGTTCTCGGCGTCCGCCTGGCCCAGGTCAAGCACCACCAGCGTGGCCGACTCCGCCAGCCGCCGGCTTCGCTTCTGGAACTCGGCCTTTGCCGCCGCGTCCAGCCGCTCAAGGCCCCAACCCACGCGGCCCAGATCGGTGAGAAAATAGATCGCCTCGCGGGTCAGCCTGGGGGCCTCGCGCCGCGCGGCCTGAACGACCCGTTCCACCGCGGCGAGGGTCCCGGGCAAGTCGGCGCTGGTGTGGGGGAGCTCGAGGTTCTCGATTTCGCGGAGGAAGTTGCGGGCCTCGAAGGCCGGCGTCCCGACCACCACCCGCGGCGGATCGCTCAACAGCACCAGCGTGAACCCGTCCCCCTGCGGGCTGGCCTCGACGATCCGCGCGGCCGTTTCCTTGGCCCGCTCGAAGCGGCTCTTGTCCGTCGGCTGGTAGGCCATCGAGAACGAGCCGTCGATGACGATCACGCGGTGGGTCCGCTCGCCCGGCGCCGAGGCAAATCCGCCCGTGCGGAGGACCGGCTCGGCGACGGCGAGCACCAAGAGCACAATCAGGAAAACCCGCACCAACAGCAGGAGCAACTGCTCCAGGTTGATCCGCCGGCGGCTGCGGCGCAACGCGGCCAGCAGGTACTCCATCGCCGCCCAGGACATCTCCCGGTAACGCCGCCGGCTCCAGAGGTGGATCAAGATCGGCGCCGCCGCCGCCGCCAGCCAGCCCAGCATCGCCGGGCTGAGGAGTTCGAAGGCGAGGATCGGGAGGGCGTTCATAGGGCTAGGGGAAAAAGAGATTAGGGACTAGGGATTGGGGATTAGGAATTAGGGATTAGGAATTAGGAAAGTCACGCACCATCATAGGGTCGATGGCGGCGTCACGTTTAGCGGCGGGGCTTGCCCCGCGTGATTTAGCCCCCGCTCGGCGTCATTTAACCCGCTGGTCGATCCCTTTGGCTGGTCCTTCGTCACGCGGAGCATCCCCCGTCACTTGTTGACGCGCTTCATCCGCAGCGCGAGGTAACTCGACAGCGCCAGGCCCAGCGACTGGTCGGTCCGCATGGGGACGTAGTCGATCTGGTGCATGCGGCAGCCGCTCTTGAGCCGGCGGACGTAAGCCCCGAACTCCCGCAAATACGCTTTTCGCAGCGCCCGGGGCTCGACCAGCACGTGGGGCAACTCCTCCAGCCCCCTGAAGAGCGTCATCTGCTGGAAGGGGAAGTCCAGCTCGGCCGGGTCGAGGACGTGGAAGAGGATCACCTCGTGGCGGCGGTGGCGGAAGTGCTTCAGCCCGGTCATCATTGCCTCGACGTCGTCGAACAGGTCGCTCAGCACCACCACGATCCCCCGCCGCTTGAACCGCTCGGCGAGGTCGTGGAAGATCGGCCCGATCGATGTCTTCCGCTCCGGCACCGACTGCTGCATCACCTGAAGTATTTCCTTCAGCCGCGACGGATTCCCGCTCGGCCGCACCAGGGCCCGGATCTCGCGGTCGAAGGTGACCAGGCCCACGCTGTCCTGCTGCTGGAGGACGAGGTAGACGATCGCGGCCGCGGCGCATTGGGCATACTCGAGCTTTGACATCGGCGCGTCCGCGCTTCGGTAGCGCATGCTCTCGCTGGTGTCCAGCAGCAGCGAGCAGACGAGGTTCGTCTCCTCCTCGAACTGCTTGAGGTAGAACTTGTCGGTCCGGCCGAAGACCTTCCAGTCGAGGTACCGCAGGTCGTCGCCGGGAGCGTACTCGCGGTGCTCGGCGAACTCGATGGAGAAGCCCTGGTAGGGGCTGCGGTGCATGCCGGCCACGTATCCTTCGACGATCCGCCGGGCCCGCAACTGAAGCCCCTCAAGCTTCGCCAACACCTGCGGATCTAAATAATTCGGGGAGTTTTCCACGGGCATCCTTCTCGTTCGGCTCGGCCTCCACCAGCTCCACGAGCCGGCGGACGACGTCGTCGGGCTTGACCCCTTCGGCCTCGGCGTTGAAGTTGGTCACGATGCGGTGTCGCAAGACGGGGAAGGCGACGGCGCGGACGTCCTCGCAGCCGGCGTAGAACCGCCCCCGCAGCACCGCTCGGGCCTTCGCCCCAAGGATCATGTACTGGCTGGCCCGCGGGCCGGCGCCCCAACTGACAAAGTCGCGGATGAATTGGGGCGCGTCGTCCTTGGCCGGCCGGGTGAGGCGGGCCAGCCGCAAGGCGTACCGCGCCACGTGCTCCGCCACCGGCACCCGGCGGACGATCCGCTGCAGCGCCAAAATCTCCTCCCCCCCCAGCGTCGGCGCCATCTTCACCGTCACGTCGGCCGTCGTCCGCTTGACGATCTCCAGCTCCTCGTCCTCCGAGGGATAATCCACATACGTGTTGAACATGAAGCGGTCCAGTTGGGCCTCGGGAAGCGGATACGTCCCCTCCTGCTCGATCGGATTCTGCGTGGCCAGCACGAAGAACGGCTCGGCGAGCACATGCCGCCGGCCCCCCTGGGTGATCTGGTGCTCCTGCATCGCCTCCAAAAGCGCCGCCTGGGTCTTCGGCGGCGTGCGGTTGATCTCGTCGGCCAGGATCACGTTGGCAAATATCGGGCCCTTGAGAAACCTCAGCTCCCGCGTGCCCGTCACCTTGTCCTCCTGGATCACCTCGGTCCCCGTGATGTCCGAGGGCATCAGGTCGGGCGTGAACTGGATGCGGCTGAACTCCAGCGAGAGGGCGTCGGCCAGGGAGCGGATCATGAGGGTCTTCGCCAGCCCGGGAACGCCCACCAGGAGGCAGTGCCCGCGGGCGAACATCGCGATCAGCAGCTCTTCGATCACCTGCTGCTGTCCGACGATCAACCGGCCCAACTGCGCCGTGATCGCGCCGTAGGCTTCGTTCAACTTCTCGACGGCCTGGACGTCATCGTCGTGGAGCATGGGAGTCTGGCTTTCCGGTGGTGAGTTGGTCGGTGGTTGGGCTGGGACTAGAGGCCGGATCGGGTGGCAGGCCCCGAGGAACCAGCGGCGTGGGAGGTCGGCAGGCCACGTCCTTCGCTGCGCTCAGGGACGTGCCACGCTCCGCGCTCAGGGACATCCCAGCCTCCCTCGCGAGCGTGACGTCTCCGGCGGCGTTCTGCGGCGGGCGTGCCGTTGGCCCCAGCGCGATCAGCTCGCGGTCGGTGGCGATCAGCAATCGCCCGCCGGCCACGAGGAGGTTCCCTCCCGTCGCCCGCCTCGGCGCCAGGGCGATGTCCTTGATCAAGCGACCGCTGGCCTGGTCGAAGACGTAGATCTTGTTGGCGGTGGGCCAGAGGACGGAATTCCCGGCGAGCACTCCCCGCCCCTGCCCCAGCTTCTCTTCCCCTTCCGGCCAGACGTGTTTCACTTTCCCTTGCTCGCCGGGCTTGAGGCTGATCCAGTAGAGCCGGTATCCGCTGGCGATGAGCGTGTCGCCGGCCACGCCCAGCAGGTGCACCACGTCTTCCAGTTCCGGCCCGGTCTGCCAGAGGATCTGCCCGGTGGCCGCTTCCAGGGCGAAGATCCGCCGGCTGTCGGCGGGGGCGACCAGCAACACCCCCCGGTCGAAGAGGCAGGGGGTCAAGTCGCGGCTGGCATGAGGCGGCGGCTTGGCCAGGTCCCCTTCGAGCACGCGGGGATAGAGACTCACCCAGAGGAGCCTTCCGTCGCGGGCCGCCAGCGCCGCCACGGCGCCCAGGCTCGTGTTGTAGTAGAGCGTGTCCCCGTGGAGCGTGAGGAGGTGGTGGGTGATCTCGCCGATCATCCCGTGGGCGGGCGATTCGGCCGCGCAGACCGACTGCCGCCAGCGGAGATGCCCGGTCTGGGCGTCGAAACAGGCCACGTAGAGGTGCGGCAGGACGTCGCTGCGGCGCATCGCCACGTAGACGCTGCCCGCGTCGGCCACCGGCGAGCCCTCGAAGGCCCAGCCCTCTTTGGCTGCCTCCTTCCACAGCAGCCTTCCTTCCGAGGCCAGGTCGAGGCAGACCAGGTAGCCGGAACCTGCGGCGGCGAACATTTCCCGGCCGGTGCGGGTCGGCGCGGCCCCCATCCGTGCAACCAGGCGGCTGCCGAAGACCGTCATCGTGAACCGCGGCACGCCGATCGCCCCGGCGGGAACGTAAGACTTGCGGGCTTCCTCGTCCAGTGGGTCTTCGTAGATCACGGCCCGATCGTGGCCCCATGCCGGCTTGCCCGTCCGCCAATCCACCGCCAGGATCTCCGCCAGGTTGTTGACCAGCACGAGGTTGCCGGCGACTACGGGGTGGTAGCTGAGGGGACGCCTGCCGTCCTCGGCAACGCGGCCGCGCGGGGGGAGGGTTCCCCAGACGGGCCGGTCAGTCACCGACGGCCCGCCCAGCCCGACCCGCCACGCCACTTCGCCCGCGTCGATCAGCCCCGGCGCGGTCTTGCTTCTGGTCGGCGACCCGGCGAAGGTCGGCCAGTCCGGCTCCGGCGGCAGCCGGGGCCAATGGGCGGCCTCGTCCAGAAGCTTCGTCAGCGCCGCCGCGTAGTTGACCTCGATTCCGCCAAAACGCCCGCGGGCGTCGGGGTGCAGCTTGGCAAACCGGGCCAGCTCCTCGCGGGCCCGGCCCAACGACCCCTCGAGGATCGACGCCAGCACCAGCCGGGCGCGAACCGCCGCCAGGTCCAGCTCGGTGTCGGGCACGCAGAGCCAGGTCCGCGGGGAATCGTCGGGCGGCTGGACGGGGATGATCTTCTCCCAGTAGGACCGCGCCGCCGCCGCGTCCCCCGATTCCAGGGCGATTTCCCCCAGCGCGTAAAGGGCACTGTCCCCCCAACTGCTGGCAAAGGCGTGGTCGAGGACTTCCAAGAGCCGCCGGCTGTCGCGCTGCGCGATCCCTTCGTCACAAAGCTTTTTGGCCTGGGCATCCACCCGGCTGCGGTACAGGGCCAGGGCTTCCGGCGGCAGCGCGGCCAACTGGAGGTGGCCATAGTCCCGCACGCTGACGAACCGCCGCTCCGTGACCCCGATCAGGTTGTTACCGGAGGTCTCCATGGCCTCGACGAGGGTCTCGATCGCTTCCCCCCACTGTTTGGCGGCCCGCAGGGCCTTGACCCGCTCCAGCAGGGCCAGCAGGTTCCCGTCGGCCTGGTCGAGTTGGACGCTGGGCGAGAGCTGATACTTGGTCGCGGAGTCGGGCAGCCCGGGGACCAACGGCTGGGCTGCCAACGGTCCGCCCGCCAGCATGCCGAAAACAATGCCCCCCACCGCGGCCGCCATCGCCGCCACGGGGCACGGCCGCAACCGCCGGCTTGTGGTCCTTGGAAAAGCCATGCAACGAGGCCAGCCCATCGGGGGCCGGTTGTCCAGAAAGGGCTCGCGGAGCGCACAGTCCCCCGCCTGTCCCCCTACTCAGTATACGCCGGATCCCCGAAGGGCGGAAGCGGAGGGACGGCCCACAAGAGCGAACGGGCAGCCACTAGCTGGCAGGCTGATCGATCGGCCGCGCGATCACCGCCCAGAAGGCGTCGAGGTTTTCGGTGGGCACGCCGGGTGGGGTCCCGCCGCCAGCCGAAAAGACGATCCGCCGCCGGTCGCTTACCGATGCGAGCATCCCCCGCGCCGCCAGGCGAACGTCCTCCGCAGTGCCCTCAGCCAATACGTCGCGCGGCGGCAAATTGCCCAGAAGCGTTACTGAATCCCCGCAAAGCTCTCGCATCTGACCCAGCGGGTGCGCGAACGAGAAATTGAAGAGGTTGACCCCGATCTCCGCCAGGTGCCGCGCCGTCACGAGCCCGTGGGCATCGTTGTGAAAGGCCTTCACCGCAACGTCCAGCGACTGGAAGATCCGCTTCAAGTAGGGGCGGGCGAACTCGCCAAAGTCCGCCGGCCCGACAAACCCCACCAGGTCGTCCAGCACCAGCACGCCGTCGATCGTGTCGAACCGCCCCGCCTGGTAGACCAACCAGTCGCAGATGAAGGCGGTGACCAGGTCGAGCAGCCGGTGGGCCAGCTCGGGTTGGGTCTTGATCCCCGTGAGGAACTCGGTCTGACCGACCAGGTAGGAGGCGATGTTCATCGGGCCCCGCGAGGTGGCGAAGCGGATGCGGTGCCCCCGCGCACGATCGCCGGCCGGGCGTGCTCCAGGCGTTTCACCACGAAGGGGAGCAGCCCGTCGCGGCGGCAGTCCGGCCTCTTGAGCCTGCCCACCTGGGTCAGGTCGTCGAGCACTCGCTCCGGGTAAGGGAACTCCCGCTCCGGCCAGACGCACTTGCAGCCGAAGGCCGAGGGCTCGGTCGACATCCCGTATTCGGCCCAAAAACCGGGCAGAAACATGATGCCGGGAAACCGCCGGCAGGCCTTGAGATTCACCTCCAGCCAGACCTGCTCGTCGGTCAGGTAGTCGAGGATCGAAAACCCGGCCCACCCGGGGAGCCAAGGGCTGTCGACGATCAGGCCGACGGGGGGCGGGTCGAGCACCTCGCCCGCCAGCACGCGAAGCAACTGCTCCCACTGGGAATCCGTCATGGAAAGCAACCCAAGCCGGGGCGATCCTTGTCGGCCCCCAGTGGACGCGAGGGCCCGCAGGTTGCCCCCGCCGACCGCCCGGAGATGGCGATCGGATGGTTCTACCGGCGTCTGCGCCAGAGGGCGACCAAGCCCAACATCCCGGCGCCGCTCAGGAGCATGAGGATTCCGGCGGGCTCAGGCACCGGGACCACGTCGACCCAGCCGACCGCCGCGATGCCCGTGACGTCGTATCTAATGGTGCCCAGCCAGAGCCAACCCCAGGTGATGCCGGTGATGTCGAAATGCCCCGCCCCATCGGCGTCGACGGACTGCTTGATCGTGCACTCGATGATCAACTCGTTCTCGTGCCCGGCGCTCAGTTCATGAATCGTCACGTCCTGCCCCAGGGAGAAGGGCAAGCCGCTTGCCGAATCGGGCCCGCCGCTTTGCGTCAGGCCCCAGGGCTGCCACGTGGGGTCGTCGGCGAACCGGAGATAGACCTCACTGATCTCGTACTGCCAGTCGTACTGCGGCATCCCCGTGGCCACCGGTGGAGTGAACGTGAACAGGCCTTGGGTGGGCGGTTCGGTAGGCGGGGCCGGCACGACAACCGCGACGCTCGCCGAAGTGTAAGTCCAAGTGTGGTCAGCGCGGGCCGCCGATGGAGCTCCCAGCGCGATCATCGCGGCGACCGCCAACACTGCGCCGATAAAACAACGTCGCCTTTGCCACATCATAGCCGGCCTCCTCCAAGCCAGTGCAAATAAACTCAGCGTTGCCGGAACCCCCGCGTCCCTGGCCAGAGGTTCAAGCGGCCGTCGGGCACAAGACCGAGCACGACGCATTCCCCACGTCCCGGCCCCCGGTCTCCGGGGGTATTTTCTACGCTACCAACGCCTGCTGCCCAAGTCAACGATTTTCTTCTTGTTGGTCCCCGAATGAAATGGAACCGGCGAGTAGCCGCGCACGGGGGGGGCCGGGTGGCACGCCCTGCAAGGGCGTGACTCATCGTGTGCGTCCACGCCCTTCGCTCCGCTCAGGGCCGTGCCACCCTGCCGATGGACCATCGAGAGGTCCTATCCCCATCTGGTAGGGCACCTTCGGGCGCATAATATTCCACCCAGAGGTGGCCCATTTCCGACGAACTTTCCTTTTTCTTGTTGACAACCAGGAAGATTGGATTATCGTGCAAATTGGTGTGGTGCCCGTCGTAGGGGGCTGCATGAGCATCGGGAATCAGGCAGTCCAGCGCAGAAGCGGAGGCAAACTATGAGTCGCACCAAGAGAGTCGTCTTCCTGATTGGATCGCTGTTGGTATTGGGGCTGGCAGTGCCGAGTGCGGCGCTCGGCGAGACCTGGACGTGGACGTTGGAGACTCACGGAGAGGACGTCTTCTGGACTTCGCCGACGGCCGTCCCCACCGGCTTCCCGCAATACGATTGGTCTGCGCAGTTCACGCTCATCGAGGCTCAGCTCCGGACTCCTTTTCCTCCTCCTAATGATAAGATATGGTCGGACGTCACAAGCCAATTCGGTGACACCTCGGCTTCGGGCACGGCCACCGCGTTACCCTTCAATATTTACGCTGATTACGTCAACGAGGCGGGCATTCTAAAGTTGTATCTGAGCCACTATGTGGACGCCACCGGTCACGGCCAGTTCGCACTCACGGGAGACGACCCCGGCACGCCAGAAGTGGAGACCATGTTCCTCGGAATAATGCCTGGTGTTAATTGGCCGATCCTTGGCTTCCGTGCGACGGGCGAGACGGCGGTCAATGCAGTGCCCGAACCTACAGGCGTGGTCTTGTTGCTGACTGGGCTCCTGGCCGCCGGGCTGGTCGCGTTAAGGCGCCGCTCGCGGTAGGTCGTTGACCCGGCGTTGCCCGCGGCGTTATCCCCCTCGTGTTCTTCTCTCGCGCCCAGAGAAGCTGCCTCTGGTCGAGGATGGGAGCGTGCCGAGTACGCGCTGCGCTCACATCAGGCGGCCCACGAGGAGGGCTGCGCACATCGCCGGGAGGTACACGAGCGAGCATCGCAGCAGCGTCCGCGCCGTGCGTTCGCCGGTGCGGACGAAAAAGGCGGCGGAACAGGCCAGGTAGCCGAGCCCGAGAATGGAAGCAACAAGAGCGTATCCCCATCCGGTCACCCCCGCCCAGGCAGGGGCCAGGCTGACCGGCACCAGCAGCACGGCCCCGAGCAGCGACACCGCCGCGGCGATCCGCCCGGAGAGATCGATCACCGCGGCCACCTTCAGCCCGGCCGCGGCGAAATCCTCCCGGCACAGCCAGGCAACGGCCATCGCGTGGGGAAACTGCCAGAAATAGACGATCCCGAACAGGGTCAATGCGGGGATGCTCCCGGGCGCACCGGTGGCCGCCGCGCCCATCACCACCGGCGCGGCACCGGCCAGGGCCCCCAGCGGCGTCTGCCACGCCGAGAGGAGTTTCAGCGGCGTATAGAGCCAAACGTAAACGATCCAACTCACGAGGCCCACCAGTGCGACGACCGGCGGCAGAGCGAGGGCCAGCCACCCGATCCCGGCGGCACTAGCGAGGATGCCGAACCACGTCGCCTGTCGCACGCTGAGGCGTCCGGAGGGGAGCGGCCGCGGGCCGGTTCGCCTCATCTTGGCGTCCGAGCGGAGCTCCAGCCGCTGGTTAAGCGCGATTGCCCCGGCAATCAGCAGGCCCGACCCGGCCAGCGCATGCACGAAAACGGGCCACGCGGGGGGCCTCTCACCGGCGGTCAGAATCGCCGCCGTCATGGTGAGAAGGACCAGGCCGAGGATCCTCGGGCGGATCAACTGCCACCAGTCCCCTGGGGTCGTGACGGGCCCGAACTGCTTCGCTGCGCTCATGGGGTATCTGCCGACTGTGGAACGGGCCTGAAGATCCGCAGCGACCACCAGCAAAGCGAGATCGCGACCGCCAGGGCGAGCGAGCCGACGGCGATGTGGGCCGTGGTGAGCACGGCCTGGAGGAAGCTGCCGGTGACCACCGTGTACTCGATCTCGCCCGTCCAGCCGGTGAGCCAGACCGGCCAGTTGTAGTGGGTCACCCAGGCCGCCGCGCCCAGCACCAGTTGCACGAGCAACAGCCCGAGAAGCCACCGCCCGCGCCGCCGCAGCTTTGGCGCGTCCGGCAGTCGCCGGCCCGTGAGCCGCACCAGCCCGAGGACGGCGATCGCCAGCCCGCCGGCCGCCAGCACGTGGAGCCAGAGCCAGAGGATGAACCACCCGGGGGCGACCGCCGGGTCGTGGTGGCGGAGCTGGGCCCCAACGACGATCTGGAGGTAGATCGCCGCAGCCGTGGCCAAAGCAAGCCGCTGCAAGGTTGGCGCGGCGGGCCGGATCGCCGCCCAGCGGTCTTGCCGCCATGCCGGAGAGGTGAAGGCGACCAGCGAGGTGCTGAGGGCGAAGAAGAGGGGGGCCGTGCAGCCGTGGATCTTGGCCAACCAGACGGCGTTTTCCGTGACCCGCAGCCCGCCCAACACCCCTTGGAAACAAACCCCCGCCAGGGCCGCTCCACCCAGCCCGCGGACCCAGCGGCGGGGCTCCTGCCGCCAGAGCGCGGCGGCCAGCGCGATGGTGACCAGCCCGGCCGTGGCGGCCAGCAGCCGGTGGCTGTGCTCCAAGAAGACGTCCCACACCCCAAGCCAGCTTTCCAGCGGATAGAGGAAGAGGTTGTAGCCGAAGGTGTTGGGCCAGTCGGGCACCGCCATCCCGGCCCCGTAGGTGGTCACCAGCCCGCCCATCCAGACCAACGGAAAGGTCACGCACGCCAGCACCCACGCAAGCCGGTGCGGCAGAGGGGAAGGATGAAGGCGGGAGGATGAAGGATGAATGGTCAAAGTAACTTGCTGTGTTTGGGTGGTTGGCTCTGGCGCTCCGGTGGGAAAACGCGCGGCACAAGTGCCGCCGCTAA
>Ga0315280_10009908_pt1 | contig 12057 bp, 5 predicted proteins | sample YL17G06_40_MG_FD_203697 | JGI IMG/M metagenome (GOLD analysis project Ga0315280, IMG submission 203697) | Sediment microbial communities from Yellowstone Lake, YNP, Wyoming, USA - YL17G06_40 | ecosystem: Environmental > Aquatic > Freshwater > Lake > Sediment | place: USA: Wyoming | collected... | reverse complement strand
TGTAAGTCCACAGGCACGAGTCGTAATGCGTCGGGTCCTTCTGGGGCAGGAGAAATGGCTTGTGGGCCGTGCCGTTCGGATCGACGTAGCTGAGATAGGTCCTGGTGAAGACCCCGCTGCCCCTCTTGCTGCTGAAGGCGATCCAGCGGCTGTTCGACGACCAACTGTGCCAGCTCTCGCTTGCGTCGCTGTTGATCTCCAGGCGGCGGTACTCGTAGCGGCCGGTCTGTTTCGCCGCTTCGAGGTCGATCATGTACAGATCGCTGCTTCGCTGATAGACGGGGAAACAGCCGTACTCGCACATGCAGAACAGCAGCCATCGCCCATCGGGACTGACCCGCGGCAAGAGGATGCTCCGGCCGGTATCCTTGGCCGACAGCACCGTCTCCAGCGGACCCCACTCGTCCCGGTCCGCGTCGTATGAAATCCGCATCAGATCGTACCTGACTTGCTTGTACTCTGCGGGGATCTTCGTGCGGTCAGTCCATGTCAGCGGCGCGCTGCAAAAATACAGGAACCGCCCGTCGGGTGACCACGTCGGATATGTCTCGAGCCGGTCCTTGCGGGACAGATCCGGCGCCGTCTTGATCGTCTGGGAGCCCATCACATAGTAGGCAATCAGGGAATCGAGGTCGATCACGTCACGGGGCTCCTCGCCGACCGCATGATGGAACAGGACGACCTTGCCGGAATTCATGGCATACGTCAGGATTTTGCCGCTGGGATGCCAAGACGCGTACCCGAAGACGGCCCCGATCTTCCTGGCGGCGCCGTTTTCGACGATGATCGCGGCAGGGGTGTACGTCTTCGTTCGCGTGCTGATCAGCATCCGGTCGCTGCGATTGTTGCAGAACGTGTGGCAATTGAGACAACCTTCGCCGAAGTAGTCCCCGGTCAGGACACAGGACTCATTGAAACGGCGCAGGTCCCGCTGGTAAATGCCCATCTTGCGATGGGCGGCGTGCACCGGGTGAATCCTGCGATAGACCAGGTAGTTGTCGATGTCCTCGTCAGCGATCATGCAGGCGAATGTGTCGAATCGGCGCCACCGGGAGCCCTGGCTATTCGTATCCGGCGTCCCGGCCCGGCTTTGCACGAACACGGTGAACTCGAGCCGCTGGACGCGATTGGCGCCGAGCAATCGGCGCCACTGCTTTTCGGGAATTGCGATTTTCGCCGACCGACTCACGATCTCGATGGGCCGGCCCTGTTGCGAGTGAATCTGAACGACATAGCGCGAACCGGTTTCGCGGATCAGGAAATTCAGCGGGGCGATGTTCGCAGGAATCACCGTGTCGGCATAGTCCGGCTGGATCGCCGGAGCCCGTCCCACAGCCACAGCCTGACCGACCGAGGGCCCCGCACCGAGTGCAGCCCAGCAAAGCACACAAACGAGCAGTACGACCGATGCAGCCCCACAAATAACTAACACATATCGACTGTACTTAATCATTTCGGAGTCTGGAACGCTGCATAAACACTGTATAGAAAGTAGCTGTCGGAGTAATCCCTGGCCAGCTCCTGGAACGCCGCCGCCTTGTCGCGGTTATGCCGGTTGAAGACGTCGCTGAAATGCTCGATCCGCCGACGCACCTCGGGACTGATCGTGTAGCCGGCGAGATCCACCGGCTTGCCCGTCCCGTACGCGTACATCACGACGGCCTCCTCATACAGCGGCGGAATCGAGGTGTACCCGAAGTCCCTCAGTCGCCCGAGATTCTGGATGAACTTATCCAGTTGCCTGGTCTGCATGTACCACGCCATGAGGTACTCGAAGGCCATGCGATTGTGATTATCCTGGGCCGCCAGGGTCGCCAGCATCTCCTCCTTGGCGTAGAACAAGCCTGGTGCGTCCTTCTTCAGGCATCGCGAGCGCAGGTCCTGAACCTCGCGATCGCCGGAGAGGTTCGGGTCGGTCTCAAGGCGAGCCAGGTAGTCCTTGGCCCAGCGGCTCTGGAACAGGGTCCTGGTCAGCGCCCCGAGATAGATGCGAGCCGTATCCATACTGCCCTTGACCATATTCACCGTCGCCAGCCGCTGCAGGATCATCGGCTGCTCGCCGAACGCCTCCATGCACTCGGTCAGGTTCTTCTCCGCGGAGTTCATGAGCCCCAGGTCGATCTGCGTATCGAACTTGCTCCAATACACCAGGGCGCGGTCCTCGCCCGTGGATAACAGACCGTCGGGGTGCTGGGGGTATGCGAACATGTCCCGCGTGAATCGGCCGGTGTGCCACAGGGCCCGGTTCACCGCATTCATCACGGAATAGTCGAAGGGACAGCGTCGGGCGGCCTGGAGGACTTCCGGCCACATCCTCTGGCAGGCGTAGTAGTGGACCTCCAGCCGGGCCTGTTCGTCCCGGTCCAGGTCGATGACAGCCACCGCACCGCCGACCGCCAAAAGGACGATCAAGCCGACCATCCACCTGATTGCCAATACACCTGACCAGTGCCGAAGCACGAGCAGACGGGCTTTCGCCGGCTTTGCCTTCTTTGTGCGCACCGGCTCGTTCGCCGTCTGAAGCGCCTCCGCATTTGCTTTGTGCCTGCTCCACATCCCGGCTATCGCTCGCCACAATCCGTAGATCAGCACAGTGGCGATCGGGAACAGGTAGAGTGCATACACGACCTCAATCATCTTTTCCCGCGTGGGCCAGTTGCGAACTCGCCACGCCAACGGCAGAAGATCCGTGTACGCATCGATGATGCTCACGTGATAGATGAGAATGCCCTCGACATAGGGCACAACGGCGCCAAGTACGAGAAAAGCCAGACCCATCGCATATCGGCGCCGATACAGCAACTCGTACGCCGCACACAACGCTGCGAACGGCAGGAACGCCGCCGCGCCGGCTGCATACACGACGACGGACAGAATGACGCAGATTGCCAGGCTCACCGATTGCGGATTGCGAATTGCGGATTGCGGATTGTCGCCGTGGTCCGAATCCGCAATCCGAAATCCGCAATCCGAGATTGCGCCGCCCGTGGCGAAACGCACATAGAGACACGCCGCGAACACCGCGGCGAGAGCCCCCATGATAAGGGGGAGGTGATACGCGTACCGGCCATAGACGGCAAGCACAAAGAATGCGGGCACATACCGCAGCCAGCGGCCCCCCGGCACACCCAGCATCCGGAGCAGCCAGCCGGTGCATGCGCAGATCGCCCACGCCTGCACCGTAACGACGATAGCACCGGCCCAGGAATAATAGAAGAGCTGTGACAGCAGAGCCGAAAGGTACTTGAGCGGGCCGCCGGGAAAGGGGATGGAGTCGCAGAAGAACGCCCAGTCCTTGTAGAAGATCGGGAAATTGGTGATGGTTCCGCATCCGTAGATGAGGCACGGCTTCACAGCGAGCCAGAGGTACAGGTAAAAGAGGCCAAAGAAGATGGCGCCTCGACCCAAATCGCCCAGGCGGCCGTGATGCAGCCCTTTCTCGTCGCGGCCCGCGGGGGAGTTCTCTGCTGATGATCCGTCGAGCGAGTAAGGCATCCATCTGTTCCAGAAAGCAGGCATCCGCCGGAGTCCACGGTCGGCATCCAAAAGCATCGCGTGGCACAATGGATCGGCCCCCAAGGCATATCCCACGCGACGCTCAGCCGAAATATCCTCCATCCACAAGGAAATGTCAAGGCTATTGACACACTTGGCGGACTTGTTCGGGCGTAGTATAATATGTATGAGGCTGCGGCAGGGCGCACGGCCGGAAAGGAATGGAGCATATGGCGACTGTGAAGTCCCGATGGTTCCTGGTAGCGATTGTCTGTATCGTAAGTCTGCTGGGCAGCGTAGGTTATGCACACGTGCGTGTCGGGATCGGATTCGGCACGCACATCGGCGGCTGCTGGCCGGGCTACGGCTGGCACACCGACTGGTACTGGTCCGATGGCCCTGCTGGCTGCTGGCCGTGGCATTCGCATTTCTATGATCCGGTCTGGATCTATGACTATCCGCCAATTGTCGTCGGTCCGCCGGTCGTCGTCGAGCGGCACGTGGTTGTCAACGAGCACGTTCCACCCGCTCCGGCCCCTCAGCCCGCAAGCACGCAGGTAACGCAAGCTCAACAGCGCAAAAGAAGCGAGCTGCTCGAGCAACTCCGCATCGGCGACGGCGACAGCCGGCTCAGCGCTACTCAGGAGCTGGCCGGCTATACCGGCGATGAGAGGATTCGTGAGGCTCTGGAGCGTGCCCTGCTGTCGGACCGCGATCCCGGGGTCCGGGCGGCGGCAGCGACATCACTTGGCAAGCAGAGCGGCAAGAAGGCTGTGCCCGCGTTGAAGCAGGCCCGTACCCAGGATACCGACAGGCAGGTGCAGCAGGCCGCGTACAAGGCCCTCATCATGATCGAAGGCTACTGAGCGTCACACGCCCCGCACCGACGGAGTGAGACTCTGAGGCTCTATCTGCGTGCGCATTCAGCCTGTCCTCTCCCGACTCGGGTGGCACCGCCAAACTCGTTGGCAGTGTCCCATTCTGTTGAGTTTCAGGCGCCACGAGTTGTTGAGACGGGTGGCAGCGTCAAGGCCGAAGGCCCTGGCGATGGCTTTTTTCCCGACCGATCTGAGCCATCGCCAAGCCGCGCTTGACGCTGCCACCCATCCTAAGTCACAGCGACCTCAAGAACCTGGGACGAAGCCAACTCGTTTGACGGGCGCTCTTCAACCAATCGAATCCCCACGGGCAAACAAGTTCGCCCGTGCCACCCAGGGCGTTAACGTTCGCGCTACAGGTACATGGCGACGCACGACGGGACCGCTGCGCGCCGCGCTGCCACAATTACAGCGTCCAGCCCTGGCGGTACTCTCGCCGGAGGAACCCATCGGCCTCCGGACAGCCGACGGCTTTGAGGGCCGCAGCGTCCCACGTGAGCTTCTTGCCGGTCCGCAGGGCCACATTGCAGAGCAGCGCCGCCTCCGTCAATGCCCCGGAATAATCGAAGTTGCACGTCGTCGGTCCGCCCGTCTTGCAGGCCTCGATCCACTCGCGATGGTGGCCGATGGACTCAGGGATGAACGGATCGGGACGCTTGAAATCGGCAAATTTCTCCGCCGGCAAGAGTTGGTTGCGGCCATAATCGGCGATCAGCATTCCCTCGGACCCGACGAACAGCACCGCGCTGCCCCACGGCGGGATATTCTTCTCCTTCACGAAGGCTGGGTAGCCGCCGCCGTTGTACCAGGTGAGCGTGACGGGCGGCAGCTCGCCGCGGGCCGGGTATTCCTGCTTGGCAATGGTCCACTTTGCGGCGCTCTCGGCGTGGACCGGCCCCTGGGCCTCGACCGTCGTCGGATGCCGCAGCTTCAACGCCCAGAATGCCAGGTCGCAGTAGTGGCAGAAGAAATCGCCCAACTGCCCGTTTGCGAAGTTCCACCAGTACCGCCATCCGAACGGCGCGTACGTCGGATGGTAGGGCCGATATGCAGCGGGACCGAGCCACAGGTCCCAGTCGAGCGTCGGCGGCACGGGCGGACGTTCCGACGGGGCGTCAGGCTGCGACATGTCGGTCGGCGTCGGCGGTCCCTTGAAATCCGCACTCAGCCACACATGCACCTCGCGCACGGAACCGATGGCCCGCGTCTGGATCAGCTCCACGGCCCGGCGGTAGTTGGATTCCGCATGGATCTGCGTGCCCATCTGCGTGACGAGCTTCTTCTCCTTGGCCAGCGTGGCCATGACTCTCGCCTCGTACACGGTCCGCGTCAGCGGCTTCTCGCAATAGCAATGTTTGCCCATCTTCATGGCCATGACACCCGCTGGCGCATGGGTGTGGTCGGGCGTGCCGACCACGACGGCGTCGATCTGGCCGTGAATCTCGTCGAGCATCTTGCGAAAGTCCCTATATCGCTTGGCCGCAGGGAACTTCTCGAAGGTCTTGGCGGCGTGGGCATCGTCCACGTCGCACAACGCGACAAGATTCTCGCTGGCGACGCCGTCGATATCGTCGCCCCCCCGCCCAGCGACGCCGATCCCGGCGATGTTCAGCTTGCTGTTGGCCGGCGTGCCCCGCACGGAGCGGCTGTTGGACAGAATGATCAGCCCGGAACCGGTCCAGGCCACGTTTCGCAGGAAATTGCGGCGAGTCAGCGGTCGATGCATCGGTGTCACTCCTTAATGGAACAAGCGTTGCGCACGTTGGAGTACTGTACCGGCCCGCAACGAGCAAGTCAAGCACGCCGCGTCTCATTCACGTCCCCCGCTGTGTGACTACGTTTCGTGAGGGAAAGGGCCTGTTTCTGTCTGAAGAGTGCTTGATGTGATGGCCTCGCAGCGAAATCAAGAGACACAAAGGGCCGACGGCTCCGTTGTCCTCCGGCCCTTGTCTATTTGCCACGTGAGAACGTTTATTACGGCTGGACGGCTCGGTTGTAGATCCGGACATCGTCGATCAGGCCGGACCAGAAGGCAGTTGTCCCAAGGTTCTTGCCGCCGCCGATGTGCAGGCTGCCGCTCGACGCCGCAAGGTTCGGCTGCGTGTCTCTGGCGACCTCGACGCCATCCATCTGTAAGGTCCGGTTCGTGCCGTCCCACGTCAAGACCACGCGGTGCCACTGGTCATCCGTGACGAAAGCGTCGGACGTGAGAGACTTGCCATCCTTGCCGCCCGACTTGAGGTCCGTCGTCAACATGCCGTACTGATTCAGATAGAGCCAGTCTGCTCCCGACGCCTGCGACACGATCACTTTGTTCGGCGCTCCGCCTTTGACCCAGGCAATAACGCTGAGCGGCCCTTTGGCCGGATCGAGAACAACCGATCCCGAGCGTACAAAATCGTCCTTCCCATCGAACGCCAGTGCGCCACCGATCTTGCCCTCCGTAGGCTGCCAAGTTGCCCCGCCCAGCACCATAGCGTCATTGGCGCCGGCGCTGTCATGGGCTGTCGTGCCCTCCGTCTCGTCCAGTGCCCAGTGGGCGATCAGGCTCGGATCGTTCACCTCCTGCCCGATATACCCGGCGAGGACAGTCAGGTCCTTGACATCGACGACGCCATCGCCCCAAGCGTACGGAGCGATATCGCACGGCGGGTAGTTCTGGCCCCAATGCTGCGCCGTGGCCAAGGCTTCCTTGCCATCGACCTTGCCGTCGCCGTTGAAGTCCACGATGGGGAGGATCGGCGCTTTCCAAGTCAAAGTCGTCTGACCGTCGCCAGCGTCGCGGAGGATGTACAGGGCGGAGCCGTCGGCAGTCACGATGGGCTCATTAAACATCGTTGTGTTGACAATGGGTCCCAGAGCTACCGCCGGCTGCCAAGGAGTAGAGCGGGTGGCCCGTCTCGCCACATGGCCGTCAAAATCGCTTGACCCGCCGGGGCGGTTGCTCGTGAAGAACATTAACAGCCCATCGGGTGAAAGCTTGGCCCACGCGTCCTGGCCGGGACTATTCACCGCCGGACCGACATTGTTCGGGTCGCCCCAGGGATCGTTCGTGGTCGCACGCTTGCTGACGTAGAGATCCCAGTCGCCATATCCGTCCGGGCGTAAGGAGTTAAAGTAGAGCTCCAAGCCATCCAGCGACACTGCAGGAAAAAACTCGTCGAACGATCCGTTCACCTTCGGCCCCAGATTGGTCGGCAGCTCCCAAGGGCTGGTTCGGGTCGCACGTCGGGTCACATAGAGATCACAGCCCCCGTACCCTCCGGGCCGGTCGGAATAGAAATAGAGCTCCAGGCCATCGGCAGAGATGAAGGCCTGCTTATCCCAGCGTGCACCGTTGACAAGAGGCCCGAGATTCTCCGGAGGCCCCCAGGCGTCCTCGACCGAGGCCCGTTTGAGGACCCAGAGGTCCATCAGGCCATACCCGCCAGACCGCTGGGATTCGAAGTACGCTTCCAGCCCATCCGCGGAGAAACAGTCGATCCACTCGGTCGCTGGGTCGAGGAAAGGGAAATCAGATTGGATGTTCACCGGCTCGCCGAAGGTGAAATCGGCCCGCGCCGGCCGTGCGTCTAGACCAGAGAGCAGACCGAGCCCAACCAATGACATCGCTAACATTGGAACCTGAAACACTTTCATCTTACACCTACCTTTCTGCCCGAAGGCAACAGACAGGAGAGGGCCGGCGACTCCGTTGCCCGCCGGCCCATTCCCAAGTGTGTGTGTTCGGTAGATAATGCGTGCTACGGTTGCGCCGGCGGGTTCTCTTTCTCCCACTCGGCTATGAACACCTTCAAATCCTCGACATCCACCACGCCGTCACCCCAGGCAAAGGGGCCGATGTCGTAGAGCGTGTTGTCCGTGCCCCAGTGGTCGATCAGCAGCACCAGATCGTCCAGGTCCACCTTGCCGTCGGCGTTGAAGTCCACAACGGGGAGGATCGGGGCCTTCATTTGCGTGAAAGTGGAAGTGCTGGCGTCCATTCGAGCGAAGTACAGGGCGGAGCCGTCGGGAGCAAAGCAAGGGTACATCTCATCAATTGGTCCGTTGACAATGGGTCCCAGATTTACCGCCGGCTGCCAAGGAGCAGAGCGGCTGGCCCGCCTCGCCATCCACAGATCCCCGCCGCCATAGCCGCCGGGGGGGTCCGACACGAAGACGAGCAATAATCCGTCCGGAGAAAGAAACGGAAGGACCCCATGGACGGGGCTATTCACCGCCGGGCCGAGATTCACCGGATCACCCCAAAGGTCTTGGGTCGTCGCACGTGTGCTGACGTAGAGATCGATGCCGCCATAGCCGCCGGGGCGGTCCGACTGGAAGTAAAGCTCCAAGCCACCCGACGACACCGAAGTGGCACCTTCCTGGTACGAGGTGTTCACCGCCGGGCCCAGATTGGTCGGTGAGCCCCAAGGGCTGTTTCGGGTCGCCCGTTTGATCACATAGAGATCGCTGCAGCCGGAACCTCCGGGCCGCCAGGAGGAGAAATAGAGCTCAAGACCGTCGGCCGTGAGGGACGCGGAGTAATCCACCTGTGCACTGTTGACCGTCGCCCCGAGATTCTCGGGAGGACCCCAGTCATCCTCCAGCGAGGCCCGCTTGCAGACCCAGAGATCGTCTCGGCCCTGTCCCCCGACCCGGATGCAGTCGAGGTACATTTCCAGGCCATCCGCGGAGAAACAGATGATACCGTCGCTCTGCGCAAAGTCGAGGAGAGGAAAAGCAGATTGGACGTCCACCGGCGCGCCGAAGGTGAAATCCGCACGCGCCGGCGGCGCGTCCAGACCAGAGAGCAGACCGAGCCCAACCAATGACATCGCTAACATTGGAACCTGAAACACTTTCATCTTACGCCTACCTTTCTGCCCGAAGGCAAAAGACATTACTGGCGTCTTGTTTGCAGGGCGTTCCGGCCCACATGAGGACAAGAACAGACCCTAAGCACAGCCGCTTCGGAACTCCTCACAGCTTCGCGACTTCGCTATATGGATATGGATGCGGTCAATTACGCCGGATTCGAGCGTACCGACACAGCATCCTAGGACGAGTCAATTCGAGTCCAATGCATTGTCATTTCTGGTCCCTCTCTCCGTCCACCGGCTCATCGCCAGGGGCCCCGATGGGGATGACTTGTGCCTTCCAGGTATCAGTGTGGTCGGGCCACTGCCAAGAGAAGTACAGTGCGGAGCCGTCCGGAGCCAGGCACGGCCTGCAGTTGAAGCTTGAACCATTGATTTCAGGCCCCAGATTCGCTACCGGCTCCCAAGGAGCGGTGCGGCTGGCGCGTCTCGTCATCCAGAGGTCACAGTCGCCAAATCCTCCCGGCCGATGACCGGCTTGGAAGACAAGCAAAAGCCCATCCGGCGAAAGACAGGGGAACCACTCAATGAAGGGACAATTCACTGCGGGGCCGAGATTCACCGGTTCGCCCCAAGGATCACTCGTGGTCTCGCGCTTGCTGACGTAGAGATCGTAAAAGCCGTACCCACCCGGCCGGTTTGAGCTGAAGTAGAGTTCCAAGCCATCCGACGACACCGAAGGCATTCCTTCGTCGGACGATCCGTTCACCTTCGGGCCCAAGTTCGTCGCCGGACCCCAGGGGCTGGTTCGGGTCGCACGCTTGGTCACATAGAGATCACACATGCCGTACCCCCCGGACCGGTCGGAATCGAAATAGAGTTCCAGACCATCGCCTGAGATGGACGAGCAGGAGTCCATACTTGCACTGTTGACAGCGGGCCCGAGATTCTCGGGAGGACCCCAGTCGTCCTCGACCGAGGCCCGTTTGAGTACCCAGATGTCGAAGAAGCCCTGTCCCCCGGCGAGATCCGAGTCCACGAACATCTCCAGGCCGTCCGAGGAAAAGCAGCTCACAACGCAGTCGGATGTCGGGAAGAACCGCGTGCCCACATCAAGATGCGTCGGCTCGCCGAAGGTAAAACCCGCCCCCGCAGGCAGATTTACCTGCAGCAGGCGTCCGCTCACGACGGCGGACCACCGTCTTATGTCAGCGTCAGCCCTTTCCCGGTCGTGCACGCAATCCTGGTATCGCGCACGGCTGGCGTAGGCGTAGGCGTCGAGTGGATCGGCCTCGATCCTGCGGGTGTGGAAGGCGAGCATCTCCCGGAAGTGCTCCTCCAGCGTTTGCCCCGGCCCGAGCGACTGGGCTAAGGAGACATTGGCGTCAACGTCAGCGGCCCAAATCTGCCAGTACGGCGGGCCCAGACAGAACACGAGCTTCGTTCCATCGGGTGCGCACGCGCCGGCTATAATCTGGCCGCCAAGAACCTTCGTCGGTTCGGCCTTACCGAGGCTGTAGATCCACAGTCCGGTCCTATCGTCGCTGTCGTTGCGACCCCCAGTCAGACACAGTTCTTGCCCGTTCGCGGACCAGGCGGCGCCGCCCGACGCTGCAAAGTGCACCGGCCACTCGGCGACAACGGCCTGCGAAGCCAAGTCCTTGACCGTCAGGGGCGATCCGTTCAGATACGCCACACGCTGATTGTCAGGGGATACCGACGGATAGACACTCCAGCATCGCATGATCTGTTTGGGTTCAGCGTTCCGGCCCTCGATAGCGATCGAGCACAGCGCCATGTCCACACGTGAGTGATAATAGATCGTCGTCGAGTCGCGGCCCCAGGAGGGCCAGCCGCCCCGAGCGAGGCGCCTGGGCTCCGTGCCGTCGGAGTTCATCGCCCAGACTTCTTCGTCTGTCGCCGCGCGGACCCGGCTCTCATGGTCGGGCGTGGCCAACTCCTCCAGGCGCAGGACATCACGATCACGCACGAAGGCGATGTACCGCCCGTCGGGCGACCATCGCGGCTCCTTGCCGGGGACAATCAGCAGATCGGTCTGGTTCGTGGCGAGATGGAAGACCGCCACGCCACTTCTGCCGCGCACGCCCAGGCTGAAAGCGAGCTTCTCGCCATCCGGCGACCACTGTGCACCGAATCCGTCCGCGGTCAACCGGCGCCCCTTCGCCGAGAGGCTGCGATAGGTCTCCTCGGCCTCCACCATCGGCAGGAAAGCCGCACCTGCTGGTTCACGATCTGCCGGATGCCACGAGCGCTCAGCCTCAAGTGTGTCAAAAACGTACTTGGCGCACCAGTCTCGGAACGTCTGCCGTGCCTCGGGTCCGGGGCTGACGATCTGCCTGAACAAGGCGGCTGCTTTTTCGTACTCGCCGAGCGCCGTCAGGGCACAGAAGATGTGATACTGAAAGACAGGCTTGTCGGGCGAGAGCTTTAGACACTCCTGAGCCTCCGCAATGACGCGCTGGTAGTCCCCCATCCGCAGGGAAGTCTCGCAGCGTTGGGCGGACAGATCGATGTACTGCGGGTCGGACTGAGGCGTCAGTGCAAGCGCAGCGTCATAGTCGGCAATCGCCTCCTGATAGCGACCCAGTTCTCTCCATGCAATCGCATGCAGAGAGTACCCCAGCGGGTCGCGCGGCCGCAAGACCGCCAAGACCATCGCATCGTCCTTCATCTTCTCATACTTTCGCGAGGCGTAGTACGTGAAGGCCCGCAATCGGCGAGACTCATAGTGGCTGGGGTCAAGCTGCAATGCCTTGTCGAGCGAGGCAAGCTGCTCCTTGATCGTCACGGCTGTCATGGCCCGCAGGAAGTAGGCTTCGGCGGTCTCCGGAAGCAGTGCCTCGGCCTTTTGGCGGTGCTCATTG
>Ga0315280_10009907_pt1 | contig 12057 bp, 11 predicted proteins | sample YL17G06_40_MG_FD_203697 | JGI IMG/M metagenome (GOLD analysis project Ga0315280, IMG submission 203697) | Sediment microbial communities from Yellowstone Lake, YNP, Wyoming, USA - YL17G06_40 | ecosystem: Environmental > Aquatic > Freshwater > Lake > Sediment | place: USA: Wyoming | collected... | reverse complement strand
CAGCTCCTTCAAGTAATCGGCAACTTGCTTTTCTGATGCCGTCATCTCTTCATAGACCGAATAATCCATTGACAAGGACTTCACCGTATCTATAGCTTGCTTGTGACGCAATATTACTTTTGTGTTGGTTTGGTTGGGGTAAAGTTTTATCCAAACCAACCAACAAAAACCACTATCCTGCCTGTCTTCATTCTTTTCAGCACTCTTATACCTATACCTACACACCACACACGCACAGGGCGAATGAGTGCCCAGAATGTCTCAAACTTCTGAGCAGAAGATTATCAGTTGCTTAAGAACCGAATATCCGATAGATTTATCAATCGGAGAAATCACGGCGAAGACTGGCATACATCGCAACACCGTTTCTAAGTATGTATGGGGACTTAAAAGAAGGCAAAGTGAAGATTTCCAGGAATATTGGCAGGGCAAAAATGTATACGATAAACAAGAAGTGAAGCGTCTGCAGCAAATGATCGGCGAGAACGCTGCTGAGAAAGCAGGTGCAAGATGGAGCCTGTCCATGGTTACTGATATTATATTTTTATATTCGGAAGCCGTAGATAAAAATGACGGGTGGATTCTGAAATGAGAACGATAGCTCACCTCGACAAGGTGCAATCGCAGGGTTCGATTCTCGCCGATAAGACGACCTTGATTGTTGTACAAAACCTGCTATCAGAGCCAAGGAGCTTTACAGGACCCCATATTTTGGCCCTTGAGAATTTTATTAGAGCAGCTGTACTACATGAAAAGGTCTACGTCTTCATAGGCGGCAGTGGGCTAATCGACACAGTCGATGTTCGACTCCCTGACATGCTGATGGAGTTGGTGAGCAAAGAGTTGGTCTCGCCACTAGTAGAACCGCATGACTCTGAAAAAAAAGAAAAAGAGTTGCTCACAAGTCTCATCTCTGAGATTAAGAACAAAGGATATCTTGAGAATATCCCCAAACATGTATTGAAGACCGCCGAACTGTTGAGGGATTTGCGGGGTTATTACTATAGGCGCGACAAGTACCACAAGCTGAAGGCCTTGTTGAAATCTCAAGGAATAGAACCCACTCCATTGAACGTTGACATCGTAGGCAATATCCGAAGGACTCTTGTCTATCTGGAAGCTTCTAATAAGGAGAAGGTCCCCTACCTGCCATTCTTTGAAAGAAATGACTATATAAAGAGCTTTCCAATACTGGAGTCACGCACATCTGCGGCATCTGAGATTGTGAAGCATTTTGAAATAGCTGAAAGGGAACAGTTGCATGAGATGATGGCGTTCTTTGGAGTCAAGGACTACAGAATCGATCTGCCTATGTTTACAGGATATGTCCTCTCACGGTGTTCGAAGCCTATTGACATCATCGACGAAACCATTCAGCTAAGAAAGGAAAGCAAACTCAAAAAGTTCAGAGAGAGGTGTGCCTCACTGACGAAAGCTCTTTATGAAAATAACATCGATACGATCAACAAGAATTACAAAAGAATCAATGAGATTCTGTTCAAAGAGTATGGAGAAAGCTCATGTCAAGAACTAATAAGATCATTTCCAGAACTAGTTCTCAACCCCCAACAGAGGATTGCTTCTTTTGTTTTGGAGTCCGTTAAAAAAGGAATTGATTTCCTGAGAGCAAGAGACTTGATTTTTCTGAGCAAGGATATTGCGAAGAGCATGTGCAAGCATGGTGACGTTGAATTAGAAAGGGTTTTCGGAAAAGGTCTAACGTTCGAGGATAGGGAGTTTCTGGATACGGTCACGGCATAGAAGAAATTTCTGGATTGAAGCCTTTCGAATGTGGCGCCAGTTAAAGGCTGTCTGTTCGAGAACCTGTCTGAAACGTTTGAAAAAATAATCTACGATCATTAGCTAAAGATTGTACATCTGAACTGGGGTACGCACAGCCCTTGAATCCGTTGGAGTATGGCATGGGCAGTCCCACAACGATTTCTAGTCTTTTTGCTCGCGACCAAAAACAATAAGAACTGTATGGAATGCCTTCAAAGTTAAGGCCATCTTGAAATACAAAGTCTTATAATTGACCTTAGCAGAACTGGAGCCTGCCATGAAAAATAAGCCATCCCATTATAGGATTTGAACCCGTTTGGGTGCTAATCCATAGAAGCTTGTTGCCTTTTGGCAATGGAACCAACATTTCCATTCTGCTCGCATAGAAACATTCTTCACTAAAACGAAAGTGGTCAAAACTGACTGCAACTATTTTCTCTCGATCTTTTTTCACCACTTTCGTTTCACAACTATGAGAATTCCTCATACTAACACCAAACCTAAGCCAGCAATTGCAAATTCTTGCGCCGCCTTAGTCTGCCAATAAGGAAGAAAGTCCAACAAGCCTTCCCAGAACTCTTGAGTGCCCCCATGTTCTCTGCAATACCGTTCTATTTCTGATCTTTTTCAAGCTTCATAGTCCTGAACGCTCTTATACAAAGCCACAGCGTAGATAACTGTAACAGCCAGCAACAATAAAGCCATGACCTTAAATCTAAACGCTTTCATTCTTTCCACTCTTCTATGGGTAGTTTGTTGTCTGCAAGCTTGAAGCTTACCTTTACATATATGGAGTCTGAGCCCTATTAACCTGAAGCAAAAGCCAACCTGAATTCTCACACACATCGGTCATGAAGAACTCTTTTCTATTTCCAGCTTCTTTATTATAACATCATCATATGGTATTATGATCCCGTTTTCTGCGTCTTTCAAAACGCTCTCTACACTTAAGAAATCGGCTTCTAGATCGCTTTTTAGGAATCTAACCCATTTTTCTTGTTCTTCATTTTGAGGCATTGCTTGTACTACTATTGATCTTCCCTCTGGGACTACGCCCGAAATAAGGAGGGCACCTTTTATGTGTGGTATGCTTTCAGCGTAATTTTTCGGAATATTATAAACCTCTATCAGAACTTCCTTTACTCGTTGTTTACCTAAATCACAAGCATCAGCCAGTCTGAGCAAAGCAGCTAGAAGCTGCACTCGAACTTGTTTATATTTTTCATACCCTTGTATTGGACCCCACTTCTTGGGAAGTTGCGTAATGTCATATTCTCTGTTATGTGCCTTACAGATTTTGCCAATCAAACCTGCGAGTGCAGAATCCAGCGACAATCTGCGGTAATTTTTTGAATCTGTTATATACTTCTCTGCACGTTCGTAATGACCATCTCTTAGATCCTTGGCTAATTTTCTCCTCTCACTTTCATTAGAGCACTCCGCTAATTTTCCTTCAAAATCCGCCATCCCTACATCATGTATCCATGCGGAGCATAGTAGAAGAAGTATCTCAAGAGGAGTAAATTTGTCCCATGTGCTCCTCGGAATTATTGTTTCAAGGGCTTTAATTATGTTCTCTGAATGATCAGGACCATGGGACGTAAAGTTCGGATGAGCGTTCTGAATATGAATCAAGAGGTCATTCAAGTCTTTATCCTTAGAAACGTTTTCATACAATTTACTTAGCCGATTATCAAGCAACTCTTCTAAATCGACACCATGTCCTTCGATTTCTTCTTCATCTTTCGCTCTACACGGTAGGCAAAAAACAAGATTTGCTATTTCTACATTAGGTATTTTTTCCAACCCTCCAATCTGTAATGCCTCTTTCCAAAATTTTGAAACAGTTTTTGCGATAGAAGTTTTTCTGTGGTCATTCTGTATCGCGATAGCACGTCTTCGTACCTTTCGCAATGAAAGCTTAGCAGCATCTTCTGAAATCCCCTTTTCATTGTGGTATATTTTTGCCAATTCCTGCGCATTATCTATGCTCCAGTCTCTTGTAACTTCTAGAAGGCCTATCATTTTCTCTATCGTTTCTTTACTTTTTTCAAGATGTCTTCTATCTGTAACAACTAGTTGACCGATCACATGTCCGCCTTCTTCTTCGTATAGATCTATTGGGTCTATTTCCAGAAATTTGTATTCAGATTCATTCAATTCGAAGACAAATGGCCAGTACATCACGATCAAGTCAACGATTCTCTGTTCGAGAGCGCTGGGTAACGCCATTTGTGGGAGGTCAATAAAGCGGACCGCGCCAGATTTGCCCGTTCTATAATCGTCACCGAGCTCATTCATTAAAACGTATCTCGCGAGCAAGCTTGGCACCATATGCGTACCCGATATCCCGATTTTAAGAGCTCGTTCTACTGATGTACGGTATCCAAGAATATCTCTTAAACGACATCCTGCCTCATCTTTACGGGCTATGAACCTTATTGTTTTAGCCTCCGGTTCAAATAAGACTCCAACTATTGCTAAATTAACGGATGATTTGATTTCTTCGGCTATATTGACTAAATGAGCAACCGTAACCAAAGGAACACAAAGTATCGTTGGAATTTCAGATTCAAGGTATTTTAAGAGGTTTGCTATATTATCTTTCGTTGTTTCGGACATGATTTCGGACTTTGGTTCAATAATTTTCACCGAGATGCCTCGGGGCATAATCGCAGGATCTTCCACGAAAAGTTGGTACAAAGAATACTTAAGAAAGCGATCGAGGCAGATCACGCCTTCTTCAGCGGTTTTTATAGTTAGGATAGCTCCGGGCACACCACGCAATGAATATGTTGCATATTCCGAGAAAGGCATGGGTTTGTCACACATATGTTGTTTGGCAATTCTTAGAGCATCACCTACTGTCGCAAATTTCTTTTCGCTAAGTTCCTCAAAAAACAGCTTTGAAAATTGGATTGCAGGTTCAGTCAGTATTCTCCAAAAAGTGCCGATTACTGCACAAGCACCGAAATCTAGAAATGCATCGGCGATTACCGAGTATCCTCCACTTACTGATTCACAAGCGTTTAAAAAGACGATAGGGGTCTTGGTACTTTTGGGGATCTGCGATTTTTTTCGCAAAGTAGCCTCTTGGATATCCTCTAGCGTTATATATTCATTATCTTTGATTTTTAGACAGAATCTTTGCTTATCCTCAGATCTGTCGATTCCATGCCCAAGGAAGTAGATGAAATCGAAGTTTCCTTTGATTAAACTAAATAAAACATCGTCTTTCGATATGTTGCTTTCATCAAAAATAATAATTGAATCAGTTTTATCTTTTGGGATTCTGAATGCCTCGGAGAACATTCGTTTGAGTTTGTTTGCATTATTCTCACTTCCATGGACTTGCGCTGCAGTTTCCTTAGTTTCTTTTGGTTGGATTGGAGGTAAGATCAATAAGATCTTGGGGTCAGAAAAATCCACTTTGGGTTCAAATGGTCCATGTTCCCGAATGAACAACGTTCCAACAGACATATTCTTTGCATTTATACCTGCTACGGCGAGTTCCCATGGGATTGAACTGTCATCTGTTATAATCAAGACTTGAGTTGGGACATCATTTCTAAGCTTCTTTAACTCTTCTACTATTTCGGGTGGAATGCAATAAACTCTTATTCGCTCACCTATTGCCTCAATCTTTCTCTTGAAGTCGTCTTCTTCAGTAAGTATTATTTCTCTTATACCCTTGGTAAAACTTTCAAACAATTTGCGGATCGCTTCAAGATCAGTTTCCCGGGTACGCGCGCATCCAAGCAGTAGGGGTTCCACATCCTGCCTGCCAGTGTAGAACCATACCCATTGATATACAATTCTAGATGATGGCACAGAACCATCTTTTCGGGTAGATATCTGAAGAACAACCATTTCTTCGGTCGCAAATCTTAAATGGTGCCTTTCATGTGAAAAACCTTGAAGTTCTTCTCCAGCTCCACCAGTCATTTAGATCATCCAAAGCGAGCGAATTTCACTTTATTATATTTCTATACGGGTTTTTACAATTTTCGGTTATGCTGTAAATTTAATAGCATCGTAAAATTTATTAGTTTGCTATGTTTATAGCATTGTTAGTGAACCAAAAATGTCTGATTTCGAAGAACGAGAGCGGTTAGTCACAATAGGTCTTCGGATTGAAGAATCTAAGAAAGAAGAACTACTTAGAATAGCCTCGCTTCTAAACATGAAACCGTCTGAAGTAGGACGTTGGATATTTGATAAGGGTTGGTCTCGTAGAGATGAAGTAATTAGAAGTAAGGCTAAAACTCTGCTCAACATCTTGGGTGAGTCTCTTGAAACTTCGAAAGAGAAATGAGGGGGATTTCCAACGCCTCTGCTGAAGATAGTTACAAGAAGATTTCCGGTGTTGCAAACCTATGCTTATTTGGTAGGCGCTAGAGACTTTGTGGATTTTGGAGGTTATAAATATCATTCGACATTTCCCGAAGGTCGAGAAGGAAATTCGATGTGGGTGGATCAAGATGAGCATCGTGAACTAGGTAAGAAATTCATGAACAAGGTTTTAGAGGACAGAGAATTCTCTTTTTTTCTCATAAATGATTGCTACAAGCTTTGCGATGAATTGGTTGCTAACTCTAAAGAAATCTGTAACATAAATCTATTGGATGCCTCTGATCGCCAATTGAAAGAGGCTTTCTCCACCTTCATGAAGAAGTATATGAAACTCACAAGATATATGTTAACACCACATTTCGTCGAGTTAGCTCTTTCTGAATCGATAAGAAAGTGGCTTTTCGAAAAACTGCATGACGAGAGTAAAGTTGATGAAACTTTTGCGAATATTGCTGTTCCTAGCAAAGAAACTAGTTCAATAAAAGAACAGAAAAGTCTCCTGCGTATTGCAGCAGAGGTTAAGAAATATCCAACGCTCCTTGCGCTATTTACAAAGAGTTCAATGAAATTAGAAAACTTGAATCCAGTTTTTTCTGAAGCCGGCAAAATGATCGACGATCACATGGCAAAATATGCGTGGATGCCGATGGTATCTATGATTAACCCACCTCGAGGAAAACAAGAATTCCTAATAATGATATCCGACGTACTGAAGACCGACGAGAACCCTTTTCAGAAATTGAAGATAATTGAACGACGCACGAAAGAAGAAAAGGAGATAGCTAATAAAAGGTTGGAAGGGTTGAATACGCCAGACGAGATCGTTGATTACGTAAAAGCACTACAAGATTTCATATTTCTAAGAACATTCAGAATGGAGGCATACGGTCAGGCACATTACTATGCTCAACCACTCTTTGCAGAAATATCAAGAAAAGCTAAGCTTACACCTCATGAAACAAAGTATTTGACGCATTTAGAGATTCTAGACTTCTTCGAAACCGGAAGAATGATTAGCACAGATGATATACGGGAGAGGATGGTTGCTTATGCTTTTGTAATGCGGAACGGTATTATAAGTGAAGTGTTCGCTGGTAAAAAGGCTGCTGAGCTAAAGAAAAAAGAACTTGCGGAAGGTATAGCTTGAAAGAAGAGAAAAACACGCAAAATGATTTTTCCGAAATTGTTACGAAAGGGCATGTTGCTTCTCGAGGATTGAATTCAGGGATCACCGTGGGAATTGCGAAGGTGATTCTCAGCCCAGAAGATACTATCAGGCTTCAGAGAGGGGAGATTTTGGTGACGACCATGACCACACCAGACTATTCAATAGCAATATCAAGAGCAGCCGCAATAGTTACCGACGAAGGTGGAGTCACCTGTCACGCGGCTATAGTCAGTCGAGAGCTAGGCATTCCTTGTGTAATAGGCACGGAGAATGCAACGAAGCTAGTCAAAGATGGAGAAAAATTGAAAGTTGATAGCAATGAAGGGGTCATCTATCGAAGGGGTAGTCAAAATGAAGAAGATAACCTTCTGGAGCAATAACCACAGGATTATCGGAATTCTTGATGCGGCAAATGGTGACAAAAGACCTGGAATACTTATGCTTCATGGTCTTACTAATACTAAGGAGGATTGTCCGCTCATATCTCAAGTTAAAGAAACGTTATGCATAGAGGGCTATGCAACTTTCCGTTTCGATTTCTATGGGAGTGGTGAAAGTGAGGGACAATTCAAAGACAAGACTATATCCGAGATGGTGACGAATGCAAAGGATGCTTTAGATGTACTAAGTTCGAACAAACTCGTTGAGGGGCAAAACATAGGCTTATGGGGACGAAGTATTGGGGGTTTGGTTGCCGCAATGCTGATGAGAGATGAACGTGTTCGTACATCTGTGCTTGCTTCAGCACCTATATTTCCTTACAAGACTTTTTATCCACTATATGCTCGAGACCTGACCCGAGACTTCGTGCCTTTACCCCAAGGCACAGTTTCTGGGAAGATCAAAGGAAAACCTGAACTGCCGAAGGCGTTTTTCACAGAATTGCAGGATATCGAGAACAAGACTTCCCAAGCTCTCCAAGGAGCCAGTTCAATTTTGATTATTCAAGGTGATCAAGATAAAAAAGTGAATCCGCAGTATGCGAGATGGATATACGACACAGTAAAAGAACCGAAAGAACTACTAATGGTGAAAGGAGCTGGTCATGACTACTCCGGCAAAGAGAATCAAGTGATATCTGCTGTTCGCAGATGGTATACAAGTCACTTGCCTATATAGAAGATCAGGTGATATTCTAGTTGAAAGCACATACAGACAAATTAAACTGGACAGTTGAGCGGCTTTCCGTTTCAGCTGCCTTTGGAGCACTGGCTACAGTCATAGCGTTCACCATTGCTGTTCCATTAAGCTTGGTAACAGGCTTACCTGCGGGCGGTGTGCTTGGGATGACCACTTTTGTTATGCCAATGATATACTCATTATTTGCCCTTATTCTCCCTCTCTTTCCTTCTTGTTCCCTAGTAGCCTTTGTCCAAGGAATATTGATGATTTTCACACCAGCTCTTGGACCTATCGGTTTTCTCCCAAAAGTGGTGATTAATGTAGGCTATGGTATTATCTACGATTTCATTATGCTTTCACTTCGTAGACATGAGCGTATCGCGTCGATGTTAGCAGGGTTAATTGCTTTTGCAACAATAATTCTCCACATGAATTTCTGGTTTTCACTAATGCTTCCAGCTCAAGTCTCCATGAAATTTGGAGAAATCTTGATGACTGCATTACTCTTAACCGTGCCCTTATCTCCTTTTGGTGGACTAACGGGCTGGATAATATTTTCCAAGATTAAGGAAAGAAAACTCGTGAAAAGACTGCGGACTTGAAAATTTAGGAGGATCTTTCTCTGAACTTGGATGAGATTTTGCTTAGCGATGTCTGGTTTGCTTATCCTGATTCTACTGTTCCCATTATAAGAGGACTGGAATTAAGCGTTCCTCTTAGCAGGTGCACGATTCTAGTTGGACCTACTGGAGCTGGTAAATCTACTATTCTCAAGATTTTAAGAGGTTTTTATAAGTTACATGGAGGCAGGATCAAAGGTAAGATCAGAATACAAGGGATTGACTATGCCCAGTTGACCTTTGACGACATTACATCGCGCGGTATAGTTTTCATGCACCAAGACCCTCACTCTAACATACACTTACTAAGTGTAAGAGATGAAATCCAAAGCGGTCTCGTTTACAATAATTTTCCTTGGGAGCAAATTATGAACATAGCAGACAAAACTAAAGAATCCATGGGAATTTCTTATCTAGTGGATAGGTGCACGGAACAACTGAGTGAAGGAGAGCTCCAAAAAATCGGAATTGCCTCTTCTCTGGCACTATGTTATGGTTTTAAAAAATCACCAATCCTATTGTTGGACTCTCCAATGTCTTTACTTGATGGACGTTCTCAAGATGAGCTCATTGAGACATTGAAAGGTCTGAAGAAGCAAGACGTAACTATCTTGATTGCATGTCCTGATCTTGGCCCATATAAAGAAATCGCAGATAAGGCTGTGCTGATTGCCGAAGGAAGAAAGGTCAAAGAAGGATCAGCGGAGGCTATCATAGATTGCCAAGAGTACAACAAACTCGTTGGTGTTCCATTGGTAAGTGATGCTGATTTCTTGAAGTCCGCTAATGTCAAGAACTCAAAAGAAGATACGGGAAGAGCTTATCATGGGAGCGACTACGCATTTACGTTTCAAAATATACGTTTTAGTTACAATGATAGCCTCGTTTTCAATAATATTTCTGGTGAAATCGGACGTTTGGGAACAGTTACTGCGATATTTGGACACAATGGATCTGGAAAAACCACTTTGATTAAACTGATGCTGGGAATACTGAAACCTCTCAAAGGTGAAATCCTGTTATTTGGAAAAAACCCTCAAAAATATTCAGCTAGTGAAATTGGACCCAAGATTGCATTCGTAACCCAGAATCCAACAGAGATGTTTGTGTCAAACACAGTTGAGGAAGAATGTTTAATTGCTCCAATTAACCTTCATGTGAACAATCCCGAAGCCCTTGTCTCACAAGCACTAAAATTGACTCACCTTGATCATTTAACTGACCGTTCTGTTGATTCTCTAAGCGGTGGGGAGCGAAGGCTACTGTCTTTGGCTTGCACTGCACTGGTTTCGAACTGTAGTTTGGTCATACTGGAGGAACCAGATCTTGCTCTTAATCCAAACCGTTGGAAAGAAGTACTGAAGATTTTGTTAGAATTTAGACAATCAGGCAAAACTGTGATTCTTACTACTCACGCAATAGAAACGGCAATCCTTTGCGATGAAATTCTTGTCCTCTCTGGTGGAAATCTTGTGTTTAGAGGTACTTCATCTGAATTTTTGAACGAGAAACAAGCAATGAAAGACATGGGAAATCGTCAAAATGACCGACTTCTCAAAATTAAGAAGATAATGAGTCATCTCAAGAAGACTTGACTATACGTAGAGAAGTGAAACAACAACATGATAGGTAAAGTCCAACAAAATTCGCCGATTCGAAAATTGGATGTACGATCCCGTCTTGCATTGTTCGGAATAGCTTTTCCAGTTTCTGCATTCATAGTAGATTACAGACTTCTTCTTATACCGTCTCTTCTACTAATTCTAATAATCATCGCAATCAGAATCAAGGTTAAACACATCATAAGAAATACGGGAAGTTTTTGCGCTTTTCTTCTTGCATTTCTCTTTTTGGCATCAGTGACGCTAGTGGAAGGATCGTTTGAAACAAGAATTTTGACATGGATAGTGATGTCGATTAGATTCAGTGTTGCAGTAATATCCAGTTCTCTGCTTTCACTGATCGCGAGACCTGAAGAAATCGCCTACGCTCTATTGAAGAGTGGATTGCCTCACCCAATAGGAATGAGTGTAATGCTCGCATTTAGATTCTTTCCAATTTTACTATCCAAGGCTTCAACTATTCGGTACTCGCTAAAATTTAGGGGAGTCTCTCTAAGGGTGAATCCACTTAAAATTCAAGAATCAATTCGCGATATTTCTTTTTATTTTGTAGCGGTATTTGCTACCACAGTTGAGATGGGAGTAATGCTCGGAGAAACTATGGTGGGACGTGGATACAGTCTTCATAGGCCGATCACTATTTCACCTGAACTACGATTAAAGTCAAAAGATTTTGCGATTATTTCTTGTTCCGCTATCTTCATTCTCTTAAGTTATCTTTCTCGATATTCTATCTAGTTTAGGCGCGCGTGTCATACATCTAGGCTTCTTTAAAGGTTATTCAGTCAATCCTATAAAACTCTCGCTAAAAAGCACACTCTGCTCATAGTTATTGAGTAACGTGTGAATAGACATAAAAAGATGAGATAGAGGCATTTGCGGGATTGTCCTAGGTCCTTTAGAAAATAGACTTGAACCCGTTTGGGTTTGGGTACGGGCAGGTCTACCACATTTATCGTGTTTTTGCCGATAAATGCGCATGCTACGCATATTCACTGCGGGCGATTTCGGAAAGCGTCTTTACGGCGTTGAGGTCAAGGTTTACCTGGTGCGCATTCGACTAGTTCGCAAGCGCCATCCAAAAACTATATCTTCAACATTGCACAGACCCCCGTAGAACAGTTATGTATAATGGGGCTGTGCGGGTTCCAAGAGATTTTGTGAAGGAGATGGCTGAGTGAGGCTGTGGTTTGAATGATTCCGGTTGAAATCTCTTCTGTCAAAAAGTCGTATGGCGATGTGAAGGCGGTTGATGGAGTTTCCTTTTCGGTTAACGAGGGCGAAGTTTTCGCTCTCGTCGGTCCGAACGGCGCGGGTAAGACAACACTGATAGAGATATTGGAGGGTTTGCGGAAACGAGACGAAGGTACTGTGAAGGTGCTCGGTCTTG
>Ga0315280_10009906_pt1 | contig 12058 bp, 9 predicted proteins | sample YL17G06_40_MG_FD_203697 | JGI IMG/M metagenome (GOLD analysis project Ga0315280, IMG submission 203697) | Sediment microbial communities from Yellowstone Lake, YNP, Wyoming, USA - YL17G06_40 | ecosystem: Environmental > Aquatic > Freshwater > Lake > Sediment | place: USA: Wyoming | collected... | reverse complement strand
TGTTGTGTGGTACGGTTGAGTAACATCGGCCACATAGTGGCAGAGTCGGCCAGCATCAATGAACATGCTGTTCCAATCCTTCGCTCGTATTGCAGACTCCATTTCTCCAGTGAACTCTTCGACTGCTTGTGGGAGTATGCCTGTTGACGGATCGTTTGGATTCCAGATTTCCAGATCTATGAAGTGTCTCGGTGATTCGTTCGGATCGCTTTCACGATAATAGGTGTCAGGATAAGTTGCAGTTTCAGCAAGCAACCCTGCATAGTATGCAAAGAATTGTCTCCACGGGCCTGGAAGCAAGCCTGTCGCGGCGTTCGCGATTGTTGAGTGAGCGTCAATTGACCATGCAGCTGCGGGGTATGGTAGGATTCCGATTTGTAGGATGCAGAAGAGCACGAGGGCAAATCTGGCCTTTGATTCGGCGATTCTGATGAAGCGGATCACGATGGACCGACTATCCAAGGTAACTCTGCAGTTGTCAGCCTATTCAAGCCAGCTTCTCTTGGGAGGTAGCTGTCCATCTCATTCTCAGGAGAAAAGGAAACAAGCGATAATTGACGAGCTGAGGAAGAAGATGCGGTAGGATTGGCGTCTTTCTAGCAGGCACCGGATCTCTTTCACTAGGCTCCGAGTGGGGCCGCACAAGTACCCTTTTTCGATTAATGTTCGCGGCAAGAACATGCGCCTCCATGAACCCATTAGCACAACCTAACAGATGCAAACATCCGGAACTCGAAATCATGGCCAAATTCAAGGGCGACGAAACGGTCTGTGGCTGCCTGATCTGCGAGGCCGTCGTGTCCTCTCGAGAACTGGATCGGGGCGACTGAATTGGGTCAGGAACGACCGAAGCCTGATTTAGCAAGCCTCGTAGCCGACATCGCCAGAGAAGAATGCAGGAAGCTCTACGAGAAGCGACTAGCAGGCCTAGAAGAAGAACTCGCTGCACTCTACAGGACACTCGAACAATACACACATCCAACCTGAACGAGGTTCTATGAGGAGATCTGTTCCGCTTTGGGTAAGCATGCGCAATCGGGGTTTGGAGGCCCCCTTCTTCTCACGAACAAGAGCGTATTTGAGCGAGAAGGCCATCAAACTAGTCAAGCAATATGGTGACAAGGTCGGCGGGTGAGAGTTGTGAGACCATGGCAAGTTTTCGCGGGTATCGTTCTCTTTACCACGCTTGTTTTCACCTTGACAGAGCTGCCGACGCAACGGGGCGAATGTATCAAGAACTGTCAGTATCCGCGGTCTATAGGACTCTATGACAACCAGATGGAAAGCCAGTGTACTAGTCAGTGCAACGAAGGCTTTGACAACATCAACCTCATTCTCATAGTTTCCTTTCTTGTTGGGGTTGTCATCCTCGTTGCGATCATAGCGTTCTTTCCCGGCAAGAAGGGAGAACACCTCACACTTGAGTCCGTGATGAAAGCGCACCCGGACCTCTGGCCAGAAGAAAACAAGGTGAACGAGCCTGAGTCCCCGGAAACCACACACGATGATGATGAGACAGGGAAGACGGATTGAGATGAGGTTCTTTCACCATAGACCCTCACTCCGCCTCGCCAGTCCCCGTTTTCATTAATGTTCGCGGCAAGAACCGTCGCCAGCATGATCACAAGTAGCGGCAAAGTCATCGAGATTCACGGCCAGAAGTTCTGCGTCACATGCAAACAAATCCGAGGTCACACCTGCTTTCACATGAAGTATCGAAAGTCGGAGACCAACGACGACGCCTATAGCAAAGAGGAACGGCGGGTCTGCGACAGATGCCACACAGAGAAGGTCGTCGTGAAGGAGATCCCAATTCCAACGGAGCAAGCGATGCTTGTCAAGCTACTCATGTCGCTAAGCGAGAAGTACGAACTCAAAGGCTCGGTCCCTGTTTCGAGTTAGATAGGCGTGCATCACTGTCCAGGTTTTCGCCTGAAGGCGATGAGGACGAGCAGAAGCACGATTGCGAGGAGCGCAACCGAAGGGAACTCGGGTACCGTGTTTGAGCCGCCAATCGTCACCTGATGTTGGCTATGCGGGTATGTCACGTGGATATACCAGAAGTTCGTGTCGCCACTTACCGTAGCTGACCTCTGAACTCCATCGATTAATACAACAGGCTGACCAGAAAGGAGGGTCTTCGCTACTGTAGCGTCGAAGAATCCGTAGGTTCCTTGAGGTCCCGAGACTGTGAAGTTGAGGAGGCCTCTTGTGGAATCAAATGCGAGTCCAGAGACTGTGGAGTTGCTGAGCACTTGCATTTGCAGCCCTGCGGTTGTCTGAGTCGGTGTTGTGCTTAGTGTGGTTGTGCCTTGGGTCAGCGTGGTTGTGCCTTGGGTCAGCGTGGTTGTGGCTGTACACGTCCCACCTAGTGGGCATCCAGTAGGTTGGAGCTGGAAATCAACTACTGTCACGGCGCTCGGCAACGCAGTGATCACTTTGCTTTGAGACTTGAACGCGGGGTCGGATGAGGCTGTCACATTGTATGTTCCCGGATTCACATATGTAACATAGGTTCCGTCGGTGAAAGAGGAAGTCACAATTGTCGTGTCCTCTTGGCTGACGGCAACTATCTGGGCCCATGGGAGCGGGTGAAGGTTACCATACGAGTCGTACCAGTAAACCGTACCACGAATTGTCGACATCAGCGTCTGCGTTGTTGTGATGGCACTCGTGGTTCCTGTTGAGGTGGAGGTTGAGAGCGTGCTGGTTGAGGTGGATGTGGATATTAGAGTCGTCGTAGCGGAGCCAAGCATGAAGGTCTGGTCGGCGCAGTATGACCCTTCCAGATCATAGTTGTCCCAAGTCTTGACTCTCCAATGATATGTAACGCCCTGAGAGAGCTGATATGATCCAGAGTAGAAGAACGCGGGGTTTCCGTTGTAGAATACTGAAGAGTTGTCACGATACTGTTTACCTGAATCCCAAACAACTGCGCCAGTCCCATCAGGCCCAGTTGAGATTTGGATTTCCCACGCAGCCATTGCGTCACCGGGATCGGGGTCACTGAACTTCCAAGAGAAGAAGGGCGTAGCGCCATTGCTGCAGCCGATGACGTTGCAGCCCCAAGCGGGGCTGGTGGGAGCATTCGGAGGATGCCTCAGAACCAAGCCGAACTTAAGGACAGGGCCTTTAAGGCTGCTTATGGTACTTTCCAAGACGTACAGGTTGCTGTCCGAATCAACGGCAATATCGGATGTGGTGACTACAGGCGCGGACTCTCTGTCAGCTAGCTTTGCGATGTCGATCTTCGCGATGAACGTACCATCTGGTGTAAACTCTTCAACGACATCCCAGAACGAGGGGAACTGACTCCGATCGCAGGTGTTGTCACTAGCATACACGTTGCCGGTCGGGCCGATAGCAATACTATGAATTCCGGTAATCCGGTAGTCTGGTAATAGCCACTTCGCCACGAACTCTCCTGACAAGGTGAACTTTTGGATTCGAGCAACCCCTCCCTGAAGGGGCATCGTTGGGCCGTCTGCTACGTAGACATATCCACTAACGGGATCAACCGTGATGTCCTGCGTACCGGAGAACTCGCCATCCTCGGCCCCCGTGTGCCCCCATTTAGTGACAAAGGTACCGTTGGACGTGAACTTCTGGACGTGATCGAGGTCATCGAGGACGTAGACGTATCCGCTTGAGTCAACCGCGACTTTGTCTGGAAACGCCAAAGCGTTCTGCCACCACGCTTGGACTACCCATTTCGTGATGAAAACACCGTTGGAGTCGAACTTCTGAATTCGATTCCCGCCAGGGTCAACTACGTAGACATACCCGTCTTTGTCCACGGCAATGCCTGCCGGGCCCCATACCCCCGTACTACCACCAAATTGCCCGTCTCCACTCCCGTGGCTTCCCCACTTCGTGATGAAAGCTCCTGTTGAGTTGAACTTCTGAATGCGCGAGTTAAGAGTATCAGCCACGTACACGTTGCCAAGTGAGTCAACTGCGATGTTGGAAGGGCTGTTGAAATGTCCGTCATGGTCGCCGTATCCTCCCCATTCCAGTATGAGATCATACACGTAATGGCCCCCAAAAGTGGCTGATGTGGTCCATGCAAAGGCGTTGATCACCACGTGGTCCGAAATCGAGGACGACATCGGTTCCTCTGAAACGCCGGATGTCCAGACTGTCCAGGGAACCACGGACATGCTGGCGACTATGAGAAGGAGGCAAAGAAATGACGTTTCTAGACGCAACTTGGTTCAAGCAACCGAATGGAGCGTTTCGGGGTAAAAGGTTGGTGGATCAACGTAGTGATCGAACATCGCTATGCGATCAGGCCGAGCACTCTCCACCTGTGAAGTTGTTTGGCCCGCTCAGGTGTCGGGACAGTGATAGGGCGAAGGTCCGTGAGCAAAGGCCGCCAGTACGAGCGGATATGGATCTACGTACCGACCAAAGTGAGTGAGGACACAGCCTTCCCATTCAAGGTCGGCGACCCATGCTTGATCCAGCTCGACATTGAACGAAAGCAACTGCTCATCCGACAGATCGGCCGCGAGAAAGCAATCAGCATGGGCTGGCGAACCGAACGAAAACGCCGAGTCGCCTGAGCGAAACAGGCATTTCCCTGTTGGAGATAATGTCAGCACGGTTTCTATCGGACGGAGACATGAGACAGAGAGTCATGGAAGGGTCTGATAAGTCGTGAAGCGGAGTCTCACAAACGAGTTCATAGGGCTTCCGTTGCGAAACCGCGTACGCATGGTGGCAGCGGTCAGTTACTTGGTATACGCCTGTTTGCCCGCCTACCTGATCCTCTCCAAGAATCTTTGTTCGACCTGTTCTGCTTCGGAGCTGTGGAAAGTCTGGATCTGGGCCACGCTGGTACCGTCTGTGCTTTTCGTCTACCTCTGTGGTGGGTGGAGAAAGACTCAATCGGCGAGATTGATAATAGCGGTCTTCTCGATTCTCATTGTCCTCTGCAATTTCGTTATCATCGGGATCTTATACATACCAGAGTTTACTTTCTCTAGTTTTTCAATAACATACGACATCCAATACTTCCATTGGCTGGCTTTCCCGTTCCCCTCGGGCCTAGTGCTTGTCCTGGCCGCTGCCTCTGCCATCAACTCCCTCAATCTTACTGTGGGCTTTCGGCGCGGGACAAGAGTCGAAGATGGCAGTTCACTCACAAAGACATTATGGACCGTCTGGAGCCCTGTCTTGTGGGGTTTCTCAGTTCTCACTGGGCCTGTTCTTTTGGTCGAGCAACAGTTCGGGGGCGGAAACCAGTTCCTTGCCTTCAGTGTTCTCTTTTGTGCAGTTTTGATGATACCTCTATTCTCCGCTTTTCATGAGAAACTCGAGAGGCTTCCAAGATTGTTGCGTCTGATAGTGGTTCTTCTTGGGCTCGGATCTTTCACGCAAGCATCAAGCATCAGGGACATCACGCTCCAAGGACTTTCGCCATCCCATCCATTCCAGTTAGTTGCCTTGTTCTCCGCGGTTGCCTCGTGCATGTCATCAGGGATTGGTGTAGCATCCGCACAGTATGTGGATCTAAGACGAGTGAGACGGCGGCCAGGTTGGAGATTCTATCTTGCTGTTGCAGTACTTGTCCTCTTGGCCATTGTCACCTGGTATTTCTCATCTGCGCACTATTCTGTGTGGATACAGGACCAGATCACGCTGGACTGAGGCTCTTGGGTTTCAAGTTTCGCTTTCCCTACGGAGCGGCATGCGGCTTCTTCAAGTTCGTGGCGTCTACCTATGGGCAGGAAAGCATCCATACAGCTCTCGAGAAGTATCAATCCACCTTGGTTTTCTGGGCTCCAGCGCAAGAGGCATTCAAGCAAGCGACGGGGCGAGATTTCCTGAACCTGAAGAATGATTGGTCGAAGCAGCAGGGCTGAGGGTGGGATTCGATCCCTCTAGAACAGAACTTTGTCTCTCTGACAGTCGGATTCTTGGAATATGTAACTATGCCCATTTGGTCTTCGTATCGAAATATCATCTGCTCTAGGCACTTGTGAATAGTCTTTTCGAGCCTATCCCCTTGCTTTGGTCTGTGCGTTTTGCTCGGACGCCCTGATCGGGCCACTTGCGATATTCGGCTCCGATCGCCTATTTTCGCCCGTTTTCAGGCTCAGCGGTCGTGTCGTGCAATATGCGTGCAATTTGCACTAAGTATTTATGTCCGAAGACACACGCGACCTTGGGTGAAATCGTTTGGAACCAGACGTTCAACGCAATCAGGGGACTGCTGGTGCGCGCGAATCTGACCTTGAGCACAAGACTTGGCGAGAGGCAGTTGCACATTCATACACTCATGCGCTTGAGGAGATTGACGGGAAGTCCCCTAGATGGGAGACCTACGACGACCATTGGAACTTCCCTCCTGACAATGACTGGCGGCTGTGGGAAAGCATCGAGGTTCTCGACATCACTCATAGTCTGCTTCGCGACTTGACGAGACGCGCCCGACGCAAACACAAGCAGGAACTCGCGATACGAATCGATCAGATAAGGCAGAATGTGAACCTCACCCTGTTTCAACTTGACCCAGATAATTGGCGTAGACACCGCTTCATGGATTTCAAGGACGACAGGAGGCGACTCCAAACCGCACTCAAGTGCCTGCAACAGGCCTTCATGCTGTTCCGCGACGGGTATGAGCAAATATCACTCGAAGTCGAGGCGTCGCGACGCAAAGACTGCTGGGTTATGGGAACGCCAGCAATCTACCGTCAGCTTCGCGACTCATCGTATGCACTTGAGAAATACTTGGCCTGCGCCAAGGACGGGGCAACTGAATGAACGTACCGAGAAAGAACACGAAGCATTTGGGGCATAGAAGAGAAGAAGAGAAAGGGTACAGACGCCACGGCAAGGATGCGTGGCCCGTCAAGATCGCTAATATGACTGTTGACCTTGATCGTGAGATCATACTACAGGCAGGTAAGCAGAGCCTCACAGAAGCGGTTTGGAAACTCTTCGTAAACCGCTCCGATGACTATGCCGAGCAGCAGGCCGACGGCAGTTACGTTCGTGTTGGGCGCGTTCTGACGAAGGAAGACCTCGACGCGCATCTCGCACATTCCAAAACCATCGGTGTATATGCGATTAGCCCCGACGGTCAGACCGTCAAGTGGATCTGCTGGGACATCGATGAGAAGGATCCTGAAGTCGCTAAGAAGGCCGTTCACGCGATCCTTGGGAAGATCAAGCTGCCCCATAAACTCGATCCTAAAGCAACCTTGATCGAGTTCTCCGGCTCTAAGGGTTACCATGTCTGGCTGTTCTTCGATCCGCCAATCGTGGCAGCCGTTGCCTATGTTGTGGGACGCAAGATCGCTGAAGAAGCCGGTGTAACATGCGAGGTCTTTCCGAAACAACGTGAATTACTTTCATCTTATGGAAACCTAGTCAAAGTACCCCTCGGCAAACATCAGGAGAGTCAGCAGAATTCTTACTTCGTAAATGATAATCTTGCCCCAGAGTCTGAGAATCTAGTTCATTCAGTTCAGCCCGAATTCATTATGCTCACCGATGAGATTCGTCGACGCATCACTGAGCAGTCACGACCTTGGATGGATGTCGTTGCGGCCAACCTAGACTTGGAACCATATTCAGGAGACCATCCGCCGTGTATTACAACTCTATTAGGTCAGGCGCGAAGCCCTGGCACTCGCCGTCCCGTCATGCATGTTCTAGGAGCCTATCTACTGAACTTCAGAGGGATGCGTGGAGAGGAGGCACAGGTAACCGAAGCCCGTCGCAGCCTAGAGACGTGGAATGCAGACAACAACCCACCGCTCACAAATGACGAATTCGAGGCACAGTGGCGATCGTTGATCTCCACCCCTCAATACAATTACGGCTGCCATAACGAATGGCTCACTCGGACCTGCAAGGTAACCGAATGCGCGCTCATGCGATCCAAGACAGCGGTGCTCTTTGGCGACTTTACGCCGGCAGAACTTGCCGCGGCTGAAGAGATTCTGCGAGGAGATCCTCCGGGAAGTTTCATTCGGACGACAAACATCTGGGTTGCCAGAGATGAGCCGCTTCGCCGTAACGTCTTACGCACATGCGTTTCTGCTTTCTGCACGGATGCCATAAACGAGGCTCTCTTCGGACGGGATAGTATCGGCAAGAGTTGGAACTCAGTTCATTGCGCGCGAGCCTTAGACACAAAGGGAAGATATATCTGGTATTTAGGCGGAGTGTCGCCCACTGCATTCGTTCATGATTATTCGGAGTATGATAAGACGCGTGGCGCACGGATTATCAGCCTCGAAGGAGTCACACTCCTATTTCTGGAGCCACCGCACCCCGACACTTGGACCAGACTGAAGCCCATACTATCGCATGACAAGGACGAGATCTGGTTCCGTATTACTGACAAAACGAAGGGGGGACAACTCCGAACCGTCAAGAGTATCGTTAGAGGCTGGCCGGCTGTGATACAATGCGCGGCCGTCAGTGGTTACAAGGGCGGGGAGTACTCTAGTCGATTCCTAACATCGACGCCAGAGATCTCGAAGGGTAAGACCGGGGAGGCATCTGGAAAAACTGCGATGAGGTATCAGAAGCCTTGGGAGTTCAGTTATGACAGGACCGAGCTGCGCGTATGGAATGCCCTGTACGACATTCTTCACCGTATGATGCCTATTCGAGTCGCGATACCATATGCGGACATACTGCATAAACATTTAGTCATACGCGGCCCTGAAACAATGCGTGTCTTCGATTATTTCTGCCGTCTCATAGTTGCCAATGCCGCTCTATTCTGCCGTCAGCGATATATGGACCACGAGCATGGCTACATCAACGCCACCCATGATGATCTGAAGGCGGTCCATGATGATTTCAAATCGATCGCCGCAACGACTTATCTCGGTATAAGTAACGACGCCTTAGCCGTCCACCAGCAGATCGCGGGTAAAATAGATTTAACCTTTGAGGACATTGCGAATGCGGCAAGAGAAGCTTTCGGCGCTGACACGGCGGAGCACACTCTGCGGGAACTCTACGTGAAACGGCTGGTCGAAGTCGGTCTATTGAAGGAGAAGCCAGATCCAGAGGATAAACGGCGAAAACGGTACGATGCTGAGGGCAAACTGCCTGAAATGTCAATTTTTGACGATTTTGATGTCGTGCTACGGGAGGTTGTGGACGCCTCAGCACCGTTACCACAGGTAACAAATAGTACTGCGGCGCCGGGGACAATTCGACAAGACGGAACCCTCGATTGTCCCCGGTCCCCTAGTACTATTATCTCGCCAGAAGGGGGCTCCACCTGATGGAATTAGCCCTCTGCTACACCTGCTATATGGCGAAGTGGCGTAGCGGCGGGAGCGAAAACGGATTTTCACATATCTCTGTTACCGCGTTACCGCGGCCCCGCCTACCATGAGGTTTCACCCTTGCCACTAATGCCACTCTGCTCCATGCTTGCCACGCTCGGGCAAGGTCCGAGAGGCGGCCAAATCGACGCCTCTTTCATTCAAAACAACGCTTCTTTCATTCAAAGCGGTACCTCTTTCCCGTGCGCAACACTGGCGAATATCGCTATTGTGACATCCACACGTTTTGGCCTATCTTGGCGCCGCCACGAGGGCTCGCGCCAGCCTGAGTCATACCGTAGGCCTTTGCACAATCACAATATCAGCCATTCCTGGCCAGGCCGCTCCGGCTGCGGCGTACCGTTACGCTCCTAACGGTCCTCACCCTCCTCACGCTCCTCATGATGGGACAAGATGTTTCACCTTGAAACATGGGCTACCCTGGCGCGGTCAAACTTCAGAAAACGCAGCGGATACTCGCATAGAGTACCACGGGAGAGTACACTAGAGGCCTACTATTGTTCTTTTATATATGGATCTTCGGGGCTATGGTCTGATGGAACTTTGAGCGTTTATGGATTCAGCCCTCAGAAGAAATGCAAGGTCTGCGAGAAGCTCAACGTGGCCGCGAATATGTACTGCAATTGGTGTGGCTCCTTGCTGGATATGATGCCTGAGCCGCTTGCGCCAGGACAGTGTCACTCGTGTGGTTATAAGAACCCGAGCGGCGCTACCTATTGCGGAAAATGTCGTTCAGCATTTCTGTGGCATGGCGTAGTATAGGTTCTCAGGATTCAAAATCCAAGCCCAGGCGCTCTTATGACAAGAGCGGATGTTTAGCCTATTACTCACCATCCGTCTGAATCGTAGCGATGGATGCGCGCCTTCGCGTCGACACCCAAGAGCTTGAATAGTCTCTGCTGGAAGACGCGCTTGCGCAGCTTCTTTGCGACGCGCAACGTCGTCACGAGCGCAGCGCGGTTGTATCCGGCTGCGAGTGCTTCGAAGCATTGTCCGACGCCGCGTATGATGTCGTCTCGTGGTGACTTGACTTCAATGGCAATACACTCGCCTTCAGCCGTCAGGGCGACACCGTCCACGAACGCGTTACCGGCGCGGGCCGGCTTCATTGAAACCTTGTAGCCTAACGAGCGATAGTAGCGTCCTATCGCCCACTTGAGCCACCGTTCATTTGTCAAAGCGGCTCGCTCTTCGGACGACGATCCTACCGCCGGCAAGCTCCTTGAGGATATCCCATCCTTCGTCCAGGAGTGGGAGGAGCTCCTTCTCATCGCTTATGATTCGCGTCTCGAAGAACGGTATGCCGCCGTTATGCGCGGTCCTTCCTCTTGCTCCACCCTTTCTCTTCCGCCTTCTTGTTCTCGGTCTCTCTTGCGCGCTGCTTGGTGATGGTTGGTCGATCCAAGGCCTCTCATGCAAGGCCACTAGATCTCTTACTTGTCTCGCCAATTCATCTGCGGTCACCGTCATGGACGCGATCTTCTCTATCTGGTGGATTTTCTCCTCTGACAGGCCTTGAAGCCTTGCAAAATCGATTATCGCATGTTTCCTAGCCTGCTCGACAGTAGCGGTCATGCCGCTGTCCAGGAATCCCTGAATCTTACTCCATTCCGCCAGCACCTTGCCAGGCTCCCGGCTGAGCTGCAGGTAATTGTACCGATCGACGACGTGGCCCGTCATGAAGTCTGTGGATTCCTTGCTGACACCGACCTTGTAGCCGAGCGTGATGAATAGGTCTCGCAAGTGGTGGCCTCGATATCCTTCCTTGGAAAATCCCACCCTTTTTCTGGCATACTTCCAGGCGACTTCGAGGTCGTGGCCAATGATCGGCCTCGCCCTCCGCTCTCGCTCATGCTTCGTCAGCACTCGGAGTGGCTTCTCAGTCTCACCGTCATACGGTTTCAGGAGCCGAGCCGGAATGAAGGTAAAGTATGGATTCTCGTTTGTCTTTCGTCTCGAGAAATCAGCGCGAACAGGATCCTTGCCTTCCCTCAGTTGCCTACGCAGTTGCGGCCACATCTCATTAAGGGCCACAAGTTCGCCTTGGCCCATGCCGCTGTATAGGGCGATACTATAGAGCGAACGGTAGGGTTCCTTGAGCGCCCCGATTATCGCACGCGCCTTGTCAAGCTCCATGTATTGTGTCTGCCGTACTCTGCCGTCGTCGCTGATCTTGAAGGTCTTGTCGGCAGGCAACGCGGCCCTGTGATGAGCGAAGAATGATCTCACCGCCGCGTACATGAGCTTGCGTCGGCCGGCAGATGTTTCCGCAACATGCACCGTCTTCCCATCGAAGCCGCGGCGCCTATCCTTGTACGTGCCACTCGCCAAGAACTCCTGGATGAGATCAATCACCTCGTAGCCTTGCTTCTTATCCGCGCCCCGAAGTTTCAGCAATTCGTCCGGAGTCTTACCGCACCATTCGCAGAACGCGTGGAGTGATTGACCGTATGTGTTGCGCGTTGCGGGGCTTGGTAGACGTTTCAGAAAATTCTTCGCAGCCGGATTCTCGTCAAGCCACTTGGATCCAGTTGGACCGTCAAACCATCCAGTCGCCATCTACATGACCGGGACAGAACTTGGGGATTCACAGATAAAAAACCTTCCAAATACCTCCATTCACAGACGCGGATACGCGCACTACTACCCAACCTACTGTCCCTTCCCCATAGCGTCCTTTCTAGCATGAAACACCCGTTGTGCCGTCCGTAGGAAAGCGAAGTTTGTAAGCGCTT
>Ga0315280_10009905_pt1 | contig 12058 bp, 9 predicted proteins | sample YL17G06_40_MG_FD_203697 | JGI IMG/M metagenome (GOLD analysis project Ga0315280, IMG submission 203697) | Sediment microbial communities from Yellowstone Lake, YNP, Wyoming, USA - YL17G06_40 | ecosystem: Environmental > Aquatic > Freshwater > Lake > Sediment | place: USA: Wyoming | collected... | reverse complement strand
TGGCAATCGCCATCAAGTGCAAACAGGTGTTAGTCGACCCACCAATTGCGTTGTCAACCCTGATCGCGTTCTCGAAACTGTCTTTCGTGATGAAATCTCGTGGCTTGCGATTTCTTCTCACGAGGTCTACAGCGAGTGCGCCTGTCTTCCTTGCCAACTCGAGCTTCTTGGTCGATATCGCGTGGGAGGTGGCGCAACCGGACAGACTGAGCCCGAGAGCCTCCGTGAGGCACGCCATCGTGTTCGCGGTGAACAGGCCCGCGCAAGAGCCTGGTCCTGGGCAAGCTCTCCTCTCGATCTCTGCGAAATCGTTCTCAGTGATCTTGCCCGCATTGAGCTCCCCCACGGCCTCGAAGATGGAAATCACATCCAGCTTCCTCTCTTTGTAGACCCCAGGCATCATGGGTCCGCCAGTCAGAATCAATGAAGGTATGTTCACGCGCCCGCAGGCCATCAGCATGCCGGGTGTGATCTTGTCGCAGTTCGTTACCCCGACCCATCCGTCCGCGACGTGCGCCTCGACCATTGCCTCAATCCCATCTGCGACTATCTCCCTGGACGGGAGGGAGTATCTCATACCGTCCAACCCCATCGCGATGCCGTCGCAGATTCCGGGAACGCCGAACTCGAAAGAGACGCCGCCCGCTTCGTCAATCCCCTTCTTCACTTCTTCCACCAATCTGTTCAAATGCATGTGTCCGGGCACGATCGTGTTGAAGGAGTTCGCGACTGCGATCAGCGGCTTTTCCATGTCCGCATCATCCATCCCCAGGGCCCTCAAGAGCCCTCTCGCTGGCGCTCTTGATAGACCTTTCCTGAGAGAGTCGCTCCTCAGCGGGGCATCGACACGACTGGTGGGCACTGTCAATCACCAAGCTTGAAGTCACTGTGCAATTCCTCAACGGCCTTCTTCGCATCGATCTTCCTGATGATGAATGAGATGTTGAGTTCCGATGAACCCTGGGCGATTGCGCGGATGTTAACGCCTTTGTTTGCCATCGTGCCGAAGACGCGCGCCGCCACTCCTGGGGTCCCCCTCATGCCTGCACCCACAACAGCCACTATGCTGAGGCCGCCCTCCATCGAGACCTCTCTGACCTGTCTGGAACCCAGAAGCGACAGTTCAAGGGCGTTCTGTGCCTTTGGCCCGCTTGCCTTCGGGATGGCGAGCGTGATGCTCTCCTCGGACGAGCTCTGCGAAATCATCAGGACATCGATCTCTTCGTCCGTCAAGATCTGAAGCACCTTTGCAGCTAGTCTCGGCGTCCCTACCATGCTTGCGCCGCTTACCGTGATCAGACTGACATCGTTGATGTTGGTGATTGCCTTGACGACGTCTCCGGCCTTGATCTTGACCTCGCTTTCAATTGCCGTACCATCAGCGTCTGGATCGCGGAGGCCCTTGACCCTGAGTGGCATCTGGTACTTCGCTGCGCATTCGAGCGCTTTCGGGTGTATCACCTCTGCCCCGAAATGCGCCAGCTCCATCGCTTCAGCGAATGAAATCGCCTGGATCATCTTGGCGGATTTGACTATGCTGGGATTTGCAGTCATCAGCCCATCGACATCCTTCCAGACCCAGACCTCGTCCGCCTTGATCGCGGCGCCGACGATAGATGCAGTGTAGTCCGAACCGCCCCTTCCCAGGGTCGTCTGAACACCGTCCTGGGTGGAGGCGATGAATCCGCTGATGACAGGAATGATGCCCTCTTCTACCAGGGGGTCAAGAATCTGTTTCACCTGATGAATCGTCACATTCATGAGCGGAGATGCGTCTCCAAATCGATCATCAGTGACTATTCCAGCCTCTCCTCCAGTCAGAGCTTTCGATCTCATTCCGAGGTCCTCGACGACTCCTTCAAGAAGCGGAGTCGAGAGCTTCTCGCCATAACTGACAACGAAGTCCTTCGATCTTGGCGTCAGCTCGCCTATGTGTGCGATGCCGAGTAGGATGTTCTTCAACTCATCTGCGCGGCTGTTCACCACAACCAAGGTTCTGCTGAGAACCCGCTCATCCATTATCGCTGCCTCTGCAGCTTTCTTGTGCTTCGAGAGAATTGCATCCATGAAATCATGAACTGCCTTCTTGTCTCCTTTGCTGGCTCTAGTCGCGATGTCTGAGAGAGAGTCGGTCACACCGTGCATCGCGGAGGTCACGACGATGAGCTTGTGGCCGCCTTTGTGATACTTCCTTACGATCGTTCCCACTCTTCTGAGCTTGTCGCCGTCTGCGACGCCCATGCCACCGAACTTCATCACGATCTTCATGTTTGGACCTACCGGAATCCAAGCCGGACAGAAATATCTATCGGGCGAAAGTCCTCCGTATCTCGATGAGATCTCTGAGGACAGAGCTGGCCGTCTCCATCCCGCCCGCTCCCTTTCCTACCAGCGTTATCTCGCCTGCTGGATGTGTGTCAAAGGATATCGCGTTGAATGTGCCGCTGACATTGAGGGGGTGTGTAATCGCGACCTCTTGTGGCCCCACCCTGGCATGCCCGTCCATCTTTCCAATCAGCTTAATCACGTTGCCTCTGGACTTTGCGGCTTCGATATCCTTCTGGGTCACATCCGCCATACCCTCTATCCCAACGTCCTTGAGGGACATGCTTGTGCCCAGAACATAGTTCGACACTATGACCAGCTTGCAGGCGGTATCGAAACCGCCGATGTCATAGGACGGGTCGGCCTCAGCATATCCCAGTTTCTGGGCCGCTTCAAGGGCGTCCTTCATGGCGATTCCTTCGGTGGTCATCCTGCTGAGTATGTAGTTGGAGGTGCCGTTCAAGATGCCGCTTATCGACCTGATCTTGCTGCCTTCGAGGCACTTTTTCGCGAAGTCGAGCACGGGCGTCCCACCGCCGACCGTCCCGCTGAACTTGAAGATCACGTGATTGTGGCCTGCGAGCTCGATGAGCGCTGGCATGGCAATTGCGAGTGGCCCTTTGTTCGTGCATATCACATGGCGACCTTCTCCCATGGCTGCCCTCAAATGGCTGAGACCAGGTTCGCCCTTGCCGAGATCTGTAGGTGTCGTTTCGATCACGACCTCGCACTCGATATCCCTGATCACATCAATGCCGCCCACGCCTTCACGATAGATGTCGTTACCGAGTCCCCCGAGCGAGCCAGAACGCTTCTTCGAGGCTATCGCCTTGCTCGAATCTATTCCGTCTGGGGACACAGCAGCCCCTTTGCTGTCGACAATGCCCACGATCTTGGGCCGAAGCCCGAAATCGCGATCGAGCTTCTTGGCTTCGTGGTCAATCAACTCGCAGAAGCTCTGAGCAACCACTCCGAAACCGACCAGAACGACCCTCATCTCACGTGCCCTCCAGAAGTTTCTGGAGCGCATCGAGTGAGGCCTCGATGGTCCTAGGCCTCGCGCTTTGAGACAACGCCACGTCCGGGTCCTTGAGGCCGTGACCTGTGGAGACGCACACTACGTTGGAGTTTCGGTCGATAGCTCCCGCCTTCAGATCCTTGACCAAACCTGCGAGCGCAGCAGCTCCTGCGGGCTCGGCGAATATTCCCTCGAGTCTCGCAAGGTCTTTCTGGGCCCCAAGGATCTCCTTGTCCGAGACCGTGGACACGCTCCCCTTGGACTCCTTGACCGCTTTGACTGTCTTCTTCCAGTTCGCTGGATTTCCGATTCTGATGGCGGTTGCCACGGTGTCCGGTTTCATCACAGGCGAGAGTTCACTTGCTCCAGTCTCAAACATGCGCGCGATAGGCGCTGCCCCCTCTGCCTGTATCCCCCTCAACACTGGTAGACCTTTTGTGAGCCCAAGAGACTCATATTCAGCAAAGCCCTTCCAGTATGCAGCCGAGTTGCCTCCATTGCCGACGGGAATGTACAAGACGTCCGGGCTTCTGCCTCCCATCTGGTCGCAGATTTCAAAGGACGCAGTCTTCTGTCCTTCGATTCTGAACGGATTGACCGAGTTCAGGACATACATGTCCAATCTGCCTGATGACTTCATCACCATGTCCAACGCCTGATCGAAATTGCCTTTGATTGTGACGACCGTTGCTCCGTGCATCATTGCTTGCGCGAGTTTCCCGAGCGCGACTTTTCCTTGAGGGATGAGGACCACGCACTTCAGTCCAGCGAGACCCGCATATGCGGCCAGCGATGCCGATGTGTTTCCTGTCGATGCACAAGAAACAGTCTTCATGCCGAGTTCCTTGGCCTTGGTTATCCCGACGGTCATGCCCCTGTCCTTGAACGACCCAGTGGGATTCATTCCATCGAACTTCACTCTGAGGCTCTTCATCCCCAGTCTACCTGCTAGGTTGCGGCAATCCACGAGCGGGGTTCCTCCCTCGCCGAGCGAGAGTATCCTCGAGCTGTTCCCAACAGGGATCAGCTCCCTGTATCTCCAGACCGAAATCGGTCTAGCCTTCATGTTGATCTTTGAGATCCGCTCAAGTGCGGCAGCTCGGTCCATCGTGATTTCGAGCAGATTACCGCATGAGGAGCATACATAGGCCGGCCTGGTCATGTCATGGACCCTTGCACACTCTATGCATCTCATCTCGAACGGATCGGCCATGCCTTCCCCACCGAGTGCGTCTGCTATGGCTAGTGGCAATATAAGTTCTTCGCACTCCTGGATGGCGTCAATTTGGTAGTTTGACCGATGCCTGGCATGCTTTGTGGTGCACAATTCTGTCCATGTTGTCACCGCCCCAGTATCTTAATATCCGAGCACACAATGCCTTTGCGGCCAGGTGCGATAAATGCCGTGCGAGAAGGCGATTGTCTCATCACCTGCGACGATAGCAAACTTCGGGCCAGGTTTTGACTCGTTTGGGCTTTGCCTCGAGAAGCCACGAGATAGGATCACGATCAGAAAGCTTCCGAAAGGCAGGTTTGAATTGAAGGTGCTTGGAAAGTACAAGCTGCCGACGAAGATAGATGAGAACACAGCTTCATACGCGGCCATGAAGCTGGCAGAGCTGTGCGGGCGCGATGATGTCGGCTTTTCAATGGTCGTCAGAAAGGGCATGAAGCCTGGCAGCGGCCTCGGAAGTAGCGCCGCATCGTCTGCCGGCGGCGCCCTGGCTATGGCCGCCATACTCGGACTTCGAAACGACGAGATGGTTCTCGAAGCATCAGCCATGGGCGAGGAGCTTGTCGCTGGCTCTCGCCACTTCGACAACGTGTCTGCGGCGCTGTACGGGGGCTTCACAGTCGTGTCGGACCTTGACACGAGAACAATCATCAGGATCAGACCTCCGCGCTTCCAAATTGTCGTTGCGTTGCCCGAGATAGCGGTCGAGACGAAGAAGGCCAGAGAGATACTCCCTCATTCTGTCCCAATTGGCGATGCTGTGCGCAACGTCGGCTGGGCATCGGGCATGCTGCACGCCATGATCAAGCGCGATGTCAAGATGATCGGGGTTTACCTCGACGATAGGCTTGCCCTCCCTTACAGGATCGAGTTGGTTCCTGGCTACGATGCGGTGAGAGAGCGCGCCATGAAGATGGGCGCCTATGGTGTTTCGATTGGTGGCTCTGGACCAGCTGTGTTCGCTGTGACGCAAAGGAACGCAGTCAAGATTCAGAAAGCGATGGTCGACGCGTTTGAGCAATCGGCCGGGCTTCGCTCTGAATCTTTCATCACAGTGCCTGGATCCGGAGCCAGAGTTGAGGGCAGAACTTGAGAATGTTGCTAGCTCATGTTGCGGATCTGCGACGAGTGGAGGTCTAGCTAGAATGCTATTCTCTCTCCTGGGACCCTCGGGAAAAGCGTAACATCGCGTATGTGTTTTTGTCCAGTGAGGAAACGGGTCATTCTTTCAATTCCAAGTCCGCCGCCGACCGTCCTTGGGATCAAGCCCTGACTTGAGACCTTGAGGTAGGCCTCGAAATGCTTCAAATCGGTCTTCCTCTCCGCCATTTTCCTCATGATCTCCTGGTGTTCCCATTCTCTTTCTCCGCCGGAGAGAGCTTCACCATAGCCCTCAGGCCAGATGACGTCATAGTTGTGGAAGTAGCCTCTTCTCTCTTTGTCCTCTCTATCGTAGAATTCCCTTCTGTAGTTCATTATCCAGAAAGGATCCGTGGCCTTTTCCGAGGCGATTCTCTCGAACTGCTCTCCGTGCTCCTTCTTCAGGTTCTCTGACTCATGCACCTTCAGCGGAAGCTTCGGGACTCTGAGAGTCCTCTTGAGGAATTCCAGCTCGTCCGAGCACTCATCTATGACGAACCTGTAAATGCTCGCGATCATCCCGTCAACGAACCGTATGAAGTCCTTCTTCGTCTTGTTCTTGAACTCCACGTCGACCTGGGTGAACTCGAAGAGGTGTCTTCCCGTCTCTCGCAAGCTGCCCTCCTCAAGCCTGACGTTGGGCGACATGAAATAGATCTTGTCAATGCCTTCATTTAGAAGGGAAAGCTGTTTGTGCAGAATCATGCTCTTCGTTAAATGCAGCTTCTGTCCATAATACTCCACGGTGGCTGCGAAGTGCGGGTGGTTCAAGGGATCGGTTTCTGGCGAGAGGATGATGGGCATGGCTTGGACCACATCGTGCTCGTACATGTAGTCGTGGATAGCTTTCATTGCAGCGCTCTGGACTCGAAGAACGCTCTTGTGCTTCTCCGCCTTGAGGTGCGCGATGGCCTCTTGCATGTCTGACACCGGCGGAAGGACGGAGATGCGCGGCTACTATATCATCATTTCGTCAGGAAATTCGGCTTATGTTCGGTTCTGAGGCAATATTGATATACAGAATCCGTCATTATGCCGAAACATGTTGGACGAGAAGGACTCGGCAATCCTCGAGGAATTGATGAAGGATTCTCGTAAGACCACGAAGGCGATCGCCAGGGGGCTGGACATGCCCAGAGCCACAGTGCACGACCGTATCGTGAAGATGGAGCAGAAGAACGTAATCCTAAGGTACACCGCAATCCCGGACTTCGCCCAACTCGGACTCGGAGTCACGGCTTTCATCCTGGTACAGTTTGTGCCCGAGAAGGGGCTCTCCCAGAGGGATACAGCAGAGGAGATAGCAATGCTGCCAGGTGTCTTCGAGGTTCACATGATCTCCGGTGAGTACGACATGCTCCTAAAAGTCAGAGGTTCCAGCATGGAGGAGATCGGCAAGCTCGTCATCGATTGTCTGCGCGAGGTTAAGGGCGTTGCGCGCACGCTGACATGCGCGTGCTTCACTACCGTGAAGGAATAGGCCTCTGGAAACTCAGCTCGTCCGCTTCCTGATCAGCCTCGCCGCGGCCTCTGCCACCTCGCCTCTAACAGGCTCGACCGTGTGCTCCCTCAGGATCCTTCTCACTTCGTCTCCCGCCCTTTCGATGAGAGTCTTGCCGCCTTTGGCAATCCAGGTGTCGTAAGAGGATCTGTCGGTCACGACAGGAATGAAATGCTCGGTTCTGAAATGCTCCAGCGTGTGTCTCTGTCCAAGGTAGTCCTTGGCGATTCCGACTTTCTGGACAACATCAAGCGCGAGGGTCTCCTCGTCGACATCAATTCCTCTAGCAATTCGTTCGATGATCTTGGACATCTCGGAGTCGATCACAAGCTGCTCCAACCAGATGGTTCTGCAATCCTCGAGGAGGCCTATGCCAGCGATCATGTCAGCTCCCGCGAGTATCGGCGTCACCGCGCTGGCGAACTTCTCATACGCCGCCTGCTGGTCGGGCTCTTTCGCGGTCGTCACGAATCCGCCGACGAGCGCGGGGAACCCAAGACTGTGCGCGACCTGGGCGTATGCGGCTGATGTGAGACCATGTTCCGGTCCTCCGCCGGCGCGAGTGGAGGTCTTCATGTCCATGTTGGCGATGCCGCAGCTGAACACATAGGCTGTTCCCGGCCTGTGAGCCTGGAAGATCGTGTTGCCAGCCAACGCCTCGGCCACGCCCAAGGCCACGGAACCTGCTAGCGTCGCAGGCCCAGTTGAGCCGGGTCCAGGCATGACATAGAAGCATATCGGGATGCCCGCATCGGACATGGTGAGGCCCGCATCCAGGTTCTCGCCCTCGATTTGGAGCGGCGAGAAGCTTGTGTGAATAGATGAGATCAAAGGTCTCTTGCGCAGCTCATCGATGCCTCCTGCGGCCGCTGCAGCCAGCTCGATTACATCTTGGGCTTCCCCAACAGAAGTGTTGGTCGCGATCGTTATGTGCTTCTCCGTGTTCTCCAGTGAGGCCTGGAGATCGTGGATGTGGCGGGTGCCAAGGGGGACATCCTGAGAAGTGACGCATGGCCAGTTGATGCTATGTCCTTCTAGAGCATCGGCGACGAGCGCGCTCCTGGCGACATCCGACTTCCTCGATGGTCGTCTGATTCTCGTCTCAAAGTCCATGGCATCCGTGCCGTTGCCGTCGCTGCATATGTGTACGTGCTCGAAATCCAGCCTCGCATCATGCCTCCTCGTCCTTCCGTAGAACGTGACGGCCCGGTCATTCTTCCTCGCCATTTCCAGAACCAGTGTCTGAGGGAATCTCACGACTGCACTTTTCTTGTCAACGATGCATCCAACGCTCGCTAGCAACTTCTGCGCTTTTTCGCTTCGGACAGCGACGCCCGTCGCTTCCAGAATGTCAAGGGCTGTGTTTCGTATCTTCTGCACGCCGTCGCTTGTTAGGACGTCTCGTCTCCATCGGACGGGTATTGAATTCACCATTTACTGCCTCTTGGATTGTCATTGTGATGCGGTCTTGATTCGTCAACTGCGGAAGAGGTGCGAAATCGGCCGAAAGCTTTTGCTCCTGGTTCAAGAGGGTCTCAGCGTGTCTTCGACTCCCCGCCCCACATCGGCTTCTTGGCCTTCTCGATCACCTCATCCAGCCTCTTCTGGACACTCTTCTCGAGCGGCGGGACCCTATGGTTGTCAAGGATCCATTTCGTTCTCTCCCTCGCCCTGTCGACCAAGGACTTCGAGCCGTCTTGCGACCAGGCGTCAAACGATCGCCTGTCGATCAGGTTGGGCATGAAGTGATCGGTCCTCAGGAATTGCATCGTGTGCTTCTGGGCAAGGAAGTTCTTGCCGGGACCCACCTTCTCGATGACGTCCAGGGCCATCGTATCGTCGTTGGCCCACTCGCCCCTGATCAATCTGCCGATTGCACCGACGATCTCGTCGTCGATGACGATCTGTTCGAGGTAGAGGCAGCTCGAGTCTTCAAGCAAGCCAACGCCGCACATGAGGTCGGCGCCGGCCAGCATAGGACCCACGCAGCCCGTGTAGTACTCCATCACAGCCTGATCCCCTGGCTCCTTCGCGGTCGCAGACACACCGACGCACGAGGGCATACCGTAATAGTGTGCGAGCTCAGTGGCCATTGCAGATGAGATCGCATGCTCTGGGCTGCCGCCTGCCCTGACAGTCGTCTTCATGTCGAGAGGGGCGTTTCCCATTCCATATATGACCGATGCGCCCGGAGTGGACAGCTGGGTCATCGTGAGCGCGCTCAGAACCTCAGCGTTGCCGACGACCAGGGATCCGACGAGCGTGGCGGGGCCAGTTGCGCCCGGTTGCGGCATCCCGAAGAACACGAGAGGCACGCCTTTCTCTGCGAAATAGAGACTCGCATCCATGACGCCCGCGTCATGCTGGAGCGGAGCGTAGGTGCACTGCAGGCAAGAGGTTATGGGTCGCCTCCTGTATTCCTTCTCACCGCCAGCTGCGACGTACCCCATCTCTGTCAATGTTCTGGCGTCCGAGAGCGTAACGCCCGTCTCGTACATAACGTGCTTTTCTGTGTTGTTCAGTGAAGCGTCGAGGTCATGGAGATGCACGACCGATGGCTGCTGATCCGTGGAGCTCACCATCGGCCAGTGAATATGGATGTTCTGCAGATAGTCGATGATCCTCGAGGATTTGACGAGATCCTCTTTCGTGGACGGCCTTCTTTTGCCGGACTCGAAATCGACCGCGACCGCACCATTGCCGTTCGCGGTCATGTAGCTGTGGTTCATGTCCAGCTTCGCATCGTACTTCGGGTTCCTGGCGGCCAGTGTTATCGATGTCTTCTTCTTTGCCAGCGCCTCCTCGACCAGGTGGGACGGTATCCTGACTATCCTTGTCTTCTCGTCAACTTCACAACCATTGTTCTTGAGCAGCTTTCTGCAGGCCACACTGTCGACTTGGACCCCGACCTTCTCCAGTATGTGGAGAGTGCCCCAGTGTATCCTGTCTAAGTCGCTCTCGCCGAGTATTTGGAAGCGGACGCCCCGCTTTATGCCGAAGGCCATTCGAGCTCACCTGACCAATTTCTTGGCAACATCTACCGCGCCAGATGCATCGCCACTGTAGCCGTCCGCGCCGATCTCCTTCGCATATGTGTCTGTGACCGGTGCTCCGCCCACGAGGGCCTTGACGGCCTTGTTCTTCTTCTTGATGGGGGCTATGATCTCTGCCATCCTCGGCATGGTCGTCGTCATGAGTGCCGACATAGCGATGATGTTTGGCTTCGTCTCGTCTGCCTTCTTCACGAAGTCAGCGGACGGAACATTGACTCCCAAGTCCACGACCTCGAACCCGTTAGAAGACAGCATCGTGGACACGAGATTCTTGCCAATCTCGTGTATGTCGTCCTGGACGGTGCCGATGAGGACTTTGCCCGCGGTCGACCTGTGCTTTCCCTTTGGAACAGCAGGCTCGAGTACGGCCAACGCGGCCTTCATCGCTTCTGCGCCCATGACCAGCTCGGGCAGGTAGATCTCTCCCTTGCCAAACTTCTCACCGACAGTCTTGATTCCCTCCGCCAGTCCTTTCTCGATGGCGACGAGTGGGTCGACGCCATCCTTCAGCGACTGCTTTGCAAGGTCGGCGATTGTCTCCATCTCGTAGTTTATCACGGCGTCCTTCAGCCGCTTTACTGCGTCTTCCATTGGTTTTACCCCCAATAGCTTCACTTCGGGATATGTTCCCTCTGGGTCTGGTTCGGAAAGTTGGTTGGTTCGTCACATGGACAAACGCTTTTTCCGCTTCAGATTGAACCCGCATGCCCGATTCCCTAGTTAAGGTTTCGCTCACCAGACGAATGCGACCATCGGAGTCGCGCTTGTTTCTCTTTTCCCGGAAGTTACATTCATCACGGAAAGATAAAAGTGCTATCGCAGGTCCTGCAGGGCTCTCGAGACTCAGGACTGCAATGATTTCGGCGCGTAGGAAGGTTTTTCAATGAAAAGGCATTCCCTCTTTTGAGGGAGGCCTGAGAAATGCCTTGTGCAATCGTGCCCGTGATAGAGCTCAAAGGAACTGGAAAGGTCGTCAAGATCGGAGCTGGCAAGACTCCTGTCATCGTCGGGGAGAGAATCAACCCGACCAATAGGAAGGAACTGATCGCGAAGCTGAAAGCAGGCGAGTTTGATGTCCTCGCAAACGAGGCGAAGAAACAGGTTCAGAACGGAGCCGATGTGCTCGACATAAATGTCGGTGTGCCTGGCATCGACGAGAAGCATGCGATGCTCGAGGCGTTGAGGATTGTCCAAGGAGCCGTAGATGTGCCTCTTTGGATCGATACGTCGAATCCAGAGGTCCTCGCAGCCGCGCTCAAGAACGTCAATGGCAGACCAGGAATCAACTCGACGACGGGCGAGGAGAAGAGGATGGATGCTGTGATCCCTCTCGCGGCTGAGTACGGTGCAGCCCTCGTCGGATTGTGCATCGACGATGCCGGAATTCCGCAGACATCAGAAAAGAGAGTCCAGATTGCGAGGAAGATCATAGAGAAGGCTGAGAAGCATGGCCTCGACCGCAACAGCATGATCATCGACTGTGTAGCCCTTGCCTGCAGCACAGGTGAGACCGGTGCAAAGGCGACGCTAGATACCATCAGGATGTGCACTGAAGAGCTGGGCGTGAACACCACGGTGGGTTTGAGCAATGTCTCCTTCGGTCTCCCTGAAAGACCGGCCCTCAATGCTTCGTTCATGCTGCTCTGCGCTGGCCAGGGCATGACCTGCTTCATAGGGAACCCGAACGATCCGAACATGCAGATGGCGCTCAAGGCGTCAAAGCTGTTCTGGGGCGAGGACAGATATGCCATGGGATATCTTTCGTACTACAGGAAGAGACAGGCGCA
>Ga0315280_10009903_pt1 | contig 12060 bp, 14 predicted proteins | sample YL17G06_40_MG_FD_203697 | JGI IMG/M metagenome (GOLD analysis project Ga0315280, IMG submission 203697) | Sediment microbial communities from Yellowstone Lake, YNP, Wyoming, USA - YL17G06_40 | ecosystem: Environmental > Aquatic > Freshwater > Lake > Sediment | place: USA: Wyoming | collected... | reverse complement strand
ATTGATATTCAAACGAAAGGGCATAGATGTCTTTACCTCTTCGAGTGTGGAAAAGATCACGGACGGCAATATTCTGAACATCGTTATTTCCGGCGGCAGAAAGATAGAGGCTGTCAGGGTATTGGTCTCTGTCGGCAGAAAGCCGAACACAGAGGCCCTCGGCCTGGAAGGGGTAGGCGTCAAGACAGAAAAAGGCAGATGCGTCGTAGATGAATATCTCAGGACCAGAATAAAAAATATATACGCGATAGGCGATTGTGTCTCCGGGCCGCTTCTGGCGCACAAGGCCTCGTATGACGGCATATTGGCATGTGACAATATCATGGGCAAGGCGCGGGTAGCGGATTATTCAAACATTCCAAATTGCATATGGACTGCCCCTGAGATAGCGAGCGTTGGGTTAAGCGAGGATGCGGCCAAGGAAAAGTATCCTGGTTTAAAGATAGCAAAATTCCCATACCTTGCTTCCGGGAAGGCCTATATTCTGGGTAAGACCGAGGGGTTCGCGAAGATCATAGGAGACCCTAAGGGCGTTATCTTGGGAGTGGAGATATTCGGCGAAGGCGCCTGCGATCTCATAGGAGAGGCGACGCTGGCAAAGACTATCGGATTAAATATAAAAGACTGGACCCGCATCGTCCACGGTCATCCCACCCTGTCCGAGATATTGCAGGAGGCGGCACATATCTTCTGCGGGACCGGCATACATAGCATATAGAGACACGGATCAGTCCAATTAAGGTTGCAAGGGGAGACCCTTAAAGACCTTTGACTCGAAAAAACATAGCTTGATCATCTAGAGTTATGATACTAGACCTGGGTTTAATAGATTACGAAAAGGCTTGCCGGATACAAAAAGAGTTCGTCAATAGAAGAAAGATCGGCGAGATAGATGATAGCATTTTATTTGCAGAGCATGATGCGGTATTCACTATAGGAAGATCAGGACGAGAAGACAATCTGCTCGTCAGCCTTGATTTTTTGGAAAAAAATAATATAAAAGTTTTGCGCGTAGATAGAGGCGGCGATATAACCTTCCATGGCCCTGGGCAGCTTTTGATATATCCGATACTAGACTTAAGGGAAAGGGGCAAGGATCTTCATCGATATCTCCGAGACCTCGAAGAAGCGGTCATCAAATTTTTAAGCGGTTATTCTATAACGGCCGACAGGCTCGAAGGGAAAACCGGCGTTTGGGTCGCGGGAAAGAAGATAGCCTCGATCGGCGTTGCAGCAAGCAACTGGGTCACTTTTCACGGTGTGAGCGTAAATATAAACGTAGATTTAAGGTTCTTTTCTATGATAAATCCGTGCGGGATGAAAGACTCGGGGGTCACATCGATGGGGCGCGTCTTAGGTGCGGATATCGCTATGTGCGATGCCAGACAGGCCCTTACGAGGTCATTTAGCGGAATATTCCGGCTGGAAGACGAGAAAATTGCAAAACGATAATTTCCCGGCATGGCTTAAAAAACGGCTCATTGCCAATCAGGACCTTTTCGAAACCAAAGAGATCCTGTCGGCGCTTAAGGTCAACACCGTTTGCGAATCTAGCCTGTGCCCGAATTTAAACGAGTGTTTTTCCCGGCGATTTGCCACTTTTTTAATACTCGGAAATGTCTGCACGCGGTCTTGCGGATTTTGTTCTGTATTAAAAGATTCTCCGGGGGCAGTAGATCCGGACGAGCCTGCAAGGATAGTGGAAGCGGTCAAGAGGCTCGGATTAAAATATGTGGTCATCACATCGGTGACGAGAGATGATTTAGCCGATGGAGGCGCCGGCCAGTTCGTAAAGGTCATCGAGCAAATAAAAAAAATTTCAACTTCTGTAAAGATCGAAGTCCTGATCCCTGATTTTAACGGCGAAGGGTATCTGGCGGACAGGGTCATCGGCTCAAGGCCTGACATCGTCGGGCACAATATTGAAACGGTAGAGAGGCTCTATCCTCTCGTCAGGCCGGGCGCAGGCTATGAAAGGTCGCTTGCCTTATTGCGCGCGGTAAGATCTCGGAGCGCCGGAACGGTCACTAAGTCCGGGATCATGCTTGGCCTCGGCGAAACCGACGATGAGGTTATAGGCGCGCTTAATGATATCAGGTCAACCGGATGCGATATAGTGACCATAGGCCAGTATCTTAGGCCCGGACAATATAATTTGCCGGTCAAGCGGTTCGTCGATCCGCAAAAGTTCACGCGGTATAAACTGATCGGCGAAGAGATCGGCTTCAAATATGTCGCCTCAGGGCCTTTTGTCAGGAGTTCGTATTTCGCGGACGTATATAGCGCCGCCGTAGGGCTTGATATAAAGGAGCGTTCCTACAAACCAAAGGAGAGTAGACATGACAGATGTGACATTGCCGCCTCTGGCTCAGGGCGTTGATAAGGCCAACGTCTCATATTGGCACCATAACGTCGGTGATGCAATAAAGGAAGGCGAGGACCTTGTAGAGCTCGTTACGGATAAGGCCACATTTAATCTACCCGCCCCGATATCGGGCGTATTGAAAGAAGTGCTAGTCAGCGAAGGGGATGCGGTGAAGGTGGGACAAACTTTAGCGAAGATCGGATAATATGAGCGCTAATAAAATACTGCTGCTTTATATATCTGAGCATTCAGGGCATCATTGCGCCAGCCTGGCAATAGAGAAGGCGCTGCACGAACTGGAGCCCGGCGCCGAGACCCTCAATATAAACTCTTTCAACTATACAAATCCAATCTTAGAAAAGGTAATAAATAATGCGTATATAGGTGTCATAAAACGGACCCCTGAGATATGGGATTATCTCTACGACAACCCAAGCGTCCTCAAAAGAACCCAAAGACTAAGAGAGATAATCCACCAGTTCAACGGCAGCAAGCTAAAAGTACTGATGGATGAGTTCAGGCCGGATGCGGTAGTCTGCACGCAGGCATTTCCGTGCGGAATGGTAGCCGATTACAAGAAAAGCTTTAATCTGAACATCCCGCTGGTGGGGGTATTGACCGACTATGCCCCGCATTCCTACTGGATATACAATAATGTTGACAGATATATTGTCCCGTCGGAGGAGACGGGTGAAAAATTGATAGCCAACGGCGTAGATGCCGCTAAGGTGGTCCCGTTCGGTATCCCCATTGATAGTAAATTCTGCAGAACGGATGACAGGGCGAAGATATGCGAGAAGCTGAAGATAGAAGTTAATGCCCCGTGTATCTTGATCATGGGCGGTACCCAAGGGCTCGGGCCTCTGCGGGAAGTCGTTAGACAGCTGGACAGGTCGTACCTTAATCTGCAGATCATAGTCGCCGCCGGCACTAATAAAAAATTACATGACTGGATTGCGTCGCATCATTTCAAGAAAAAAGTCCTGTCGCTGTCGTACGCTGAAAATATAAATGAATTGATGGAGATAGCCACGGTCATAATCACAAAACCCGGAGGAATAACCACTGCGGAAGCGCTCGCCAAAGGGCTGCCCATGCTTATAGTGAATCCGCTGCCGGGCCAGGAGGCCATGAACACCGTATTTTTGCTGAAAGAAGGGGTTGCGATAAAATCCGAGAACCCGGCAGATGTCGTGATATTGCTGGAAGAACTTTTGTATAATAAGCATAAGCTGGATACGATGCGTGAAAAGGCGCGAGCTGTCTCTAAGCCCGACAGCGCTACGAACATCGCAAAACTCATTTTGGAGCTCGTTAAGCCATGATCGTTTACTTATTATACAGGATAGGATATTTTATTGCGATGACATTACCGGTTAGGGCATCTTACGCATTGGCATGCTTTGCGGCCGATATGTATTATCATATTTGCGAAAAAGATCGAGTTGCGGTCATCAAGAACATCGGGGTCATTACGGGCGGCGCTGCATCCGAAACCGACCTGGCCAGGATGGCCAAAGACGTGTTCAGAAATTTCGCGAAGTACCTTGTCGACTTCTTCCGTTTTTCCAAGATAGATGAAGCGTATATGAAAAAGTTTATTAAGGTAGACGGCATTGAGAATGTCGATAAAGGGCTTGCCGGCGGCAAGGGCGTGATCGCGCTATCTGCCCATATAGGCAATTGGGAACTTGGCGGGTTCGTTCTCTCCTCCTTGCGGCATCCTATGAAAGCGGTTGTGCTCACGCACCAAAACAAGCTCATAAATGACTTTTTTACAAGGCAGAGGTCCATCGGTAATATGAGGCCTGTGGAGATAGGTATCTCGCTGCGCAGCTGTTACAATGTTCTAAAAAACAACGGTCTCCTGGCGCTTCTGGGCGACAGGGACTTTTCAAGAAATGGTTTCCGGATAGACTTTTTTGGCAAAAAGACCCTGATCCCGAAAGGGCCTGCCGCATTCAGCTCGAGAATAGGCTCATGCATAGTTCCGTGCTTTATGATCAGGGAAGAAGATGACACCTTCAGGCTCATCTTAGAGCCGCCCATATTTCCCAAGTCGGGCCAAAATACAGAAGCGGCAGCTATTGAATTGGCAAAAGAATATACCTCTGTAATAGAATCTTATGTCAGAAAGTATCCCACTCAATGGTACATGTTCAGAGAGGTTTGGAGTAATAATGAAAAATCTATGCGCCCTGATACCATCATATAACGAGGCAAATACTGTAGGCGGGATAACAAAGGACCTTAAGGCATGCGGGATGACCGTCTATGTTATCGACGACGGTTCGACAGATAGAACGGCGGCCGTTGCGCAGGCCGCAGGCGCTATCGTAATAAGCCAGCCCAAAAACATGGGCAAGGGCGCTGCGCTCGGCGAAGGATTTAAGCGAGTTTTAAAAGATGGCTTTGACGCGACCCTGGTCATGGACGGCGACGGGCAGCATCAGGTAAAGGACGTTGATAAATTCCTGGCCAGGATGAAAGATACCGGTTCGGACATAATCATAGGTAATAGGATGGCCGACACGGCCTCAATGCCCTATATCCGCGTCATCACTAACAGGTTCATGTCCAATTTAATATCCAGGATATCAAAGGCTAATATTCCTGACAGCCAGTGCGGATTCCGTCTGATAAAAAAAGCGGTGCTGGAAAAGATAGAGCTCGAGTCTTCAAATTATGAGACTGAGTCCGAGCTTATTATAAAGGCCGCGCGCGCGGGTTTTAAGATAGAGTCTGTGCAGATCGCGGCTGTATACAGGAATGAAAAGAGCAGGATAAATCCCGTATTGGATACTATACGGTTCGTTATCCTAATGGTCAAGATATTGTCGCATAAAGACAAAGGTGCTTGTGGATAGCCCCAACTTCGACGAGATGCGCAAGATAATGGTCCAGACCCAGCTGGCGGGGCGCGGCATCTCGGATAAGCGCGTATTGGACGCCTTTCTAAAAGTGCCTCGCCACGAGTTTGTTCCGGATGAATTCAGGGAAGATGCGTATAACGACTATCCTCTTTCAATAGGCGCCAACCAGACCATATCTCAACCTTACATGGTGGCCTTGATGACCGAATGCCTGGCGCTTAAAGGAAATGAAAAAGTGCTTGAGATAGGCACAGGCAGCGGTTACCAGGCGGCCATACTGGCCGAATTAGCAAAAGATGTATATTCGGTCGAGCGGATCGAACCGCTGGCGGCCGGGGCAAAAAAAGTTTTAGACTCGCTCGGATATAAGAATTGCAATATAAAAATAGGCGACGGCACGCTCGGGTGGTCGGATTTTGCGCCTTACGATGGCATAATTGTCACCGCAGGCGCGCCAGCCATTCCAGAGGCCTTGGTCAAACAGCTTAAAGATACGGGCCGTCTGGTCGCGCCGATCGGCGGCGGATTCGGGCAGATCCTTACTATCGTCGAAAAGAAAGGCGCCTCTATCAAAACGACCGATGTGTGCGGATGCGTATTCGTACCGCTTATCGGAGAAGAAGGCTGGCCGAATTCAAGGCGTGGGTTGTAATTAATCAATGGTTTTAGCAAGAACGGAATATGCGCGCCGCCAGGATCAGATCCTGTTCGCGGCCAAATATCGTAACTGAAAATGACAGGCATGGATATCAACTCGTATCCGGCATTTCGCCCGATTGAAAAAAAGACAAACCCGCCTTTGACCGCGCATTCCGCGATAATCCTCCCACGATATCGGAATTCACATTTACCAATATCTACAGCTGGAGGGATGTCTATAGGTTTACCGTATCGGCACTAGATGGTTTCATTATATTGCGTTCGGATGGCGCCTCGGAAGCGAAGTTTTTTGATCCGATAGGCAGGGGTGATGCGAAGAGTGTCATCGCTAGGGTCTTAAAGGATCTCGGCGGCGCCTTTGTGAGGCTGCCGGGTTCGACGAAGTCGCTCTTTGATGGTGATGCGAGATTCGCCGCAGAGCCGGATCCGAACAATGCGGATTATCTGTATAGGGCCAATGACCTCGTTTCGCTTCCAGGCAAAAAGTACGACGGGAAGAGAAATCTCATAAAAAAATTCAAGGCAGCTTATGAATATGAGTATATCGCGATCGATGATAGAGTCGCGCGGGATTGCCTTAAATTCGAGGAGACATGGTGCGGTATCAAGAACTGCGACAATGTAAAAGGGCTGGATAATGAGAGGCGCGCGGTAAGGGAGATGCTCGAGAATTTTTCTGAGTTTGGGCTAATGGGCGGAGCGATAAGGGTAGATGGCGCCATATGCGCTATAGTTGTAGGGGAAAGGCTCAATCCCAATACGCTGGTCATGCACATACTAAAGGCAGAGCCGTCCAAGGCAGGGCTTTATCAGACGGCTCTGAACGAGTTTTTAGCGCGCCAAGGCAGGGATTTTGAGTACGTTAACCTTGAGCAGGACCTCGGCGAGGAAGGCTTAAGGAGATCAAAGATCTCCTATCATCCGGTTGGGATGATAGAAAAATACACCCTCCGTTGATGCGGCAGGAGAAGAGAATATGAATTTAAACACGTTTTTAAAAGACGACAAGATAAGGGCTACGATCTCGGAAAGCTGGTCTGTCAGCTGGCCCATGATATTGATAATGTTCTTTGAATCATTGATAGGACTTACAGATGTGTATGTAGCCGGCAAGTTCGGCAAAGAGGCCCAGGCGGCTTATGGGGTAGCCTTTCAGTTGTATTTTATTTTTATAATCATAGGCATGGCGCTCGGCGTTGGTGCCGTATCCGTCATTGCAAGGTTATTTACCTCTGACAGGCGCGAGGAGTTCGGCAGGGCGGTCAATTCTTCGCTTGCCATGTCCGCCATAACAGGGTCCCTGTTCGGAATATTGGGACTTGCGTTTTCCCGCAATCTTGTGGACATCCTGAATATCCCCCATCAATTAAAGGTCCTTGCTATCCCGTTCATCATGATATACTCGTTGGGATTTTTATTTGATTATATACTTATCACCACGAACGGGATCCTGCGCGCGTGCAACATGATCAAGAAATCGCTTATCACCATGAGCGTCGTATGCGTTCTTAACGTCGCGTTCAATTTCTTGCTGCCATTTCGTACCCCTCTTGGCTTCAAAGGCATCGCTGCTGCTACCGTGATCAGCCTCTTTACCGGGAGCATAATAAATATGGTCTATGTGCGCAGGGTTATGGGCAGGGGCTGGAGGCTCTCCGTTTTGGTCATCAGGAAGATATTGAATATCAGCTGGCCGGCCGGATTACTTCAGGTGCTGTGGCAGCTCGGTTCGATGGCCCTATTTTTAATATTAAGTTTGCTGCCGGAGCATAATATAGAGATAATGGCAGCTCTGACCAATGGGTTGAGGATAGAGTCCGCGATATTTTTGCCGGCATTTGCATTCAATATGGCCAATGCTGTTGTGGTGGGTAATTTACTGGGCAAGGACAAGAAAGATGATGCTGTCCGGGGAGGCCTTGTCACGGCGGTCACCGGGGTTGTCATTGTGGCCGTATTGACTATAATAATTATGTTGAACGCAAGACACATTGCATCATTTTTGTCGGGCAACGATACGGTCATCTCTGAAAGCGTGCGGTATATCTATATAGCATTGATATTCGAGCCTCTTATGGCATGGGGCGTTATTCTGGGCGGTGGATTGAACGGCGCAGGTGACACTAGAAGCGTTATGACCATTATAGCTGCCGGCATATGGCTGGTGCGCATCCCGCTAAGTTATTTTCTCGGCATTTATCTCGGCCTTGGCGCTATCGCTGTTTGGTGGTCGATGAACTTGTCCATATTGACACAGACGATATTCATCTCAATGCGTTATTTTGGGAAAAGGTGGGTGGCGAGAGGGACATGGCAGGTTGAGGATATCTAAGGCATGGACCTCTTTCAATAAAACCCTTGCTTTGCTTAAACGAAAGTATTATGATACTGCGCTAGGAGCAAGATTTTCGACAAAAATGCCGATCATGAAAAAGGGGGAGCAATGAAAAAGTTTTTGGTGGGATTGGGCGCGATCGTTTTATTAGTAGCGGTCATCGCCTTGGTATTTATGAATATTGCCTCTTCAAAGGCAGGGAAGATGTTGCCTTCGGTGGAAAGCCTCGTAGATGATTTTTACAATAACTGGAATGCTCAAAATTACGAGTATATATATAACTCGATCTCAGAAACGAGGTTCAAGAGCGGCGGAAGCTACGATGAATTTAAGCAATTTATGAACGAGATATATAAGAAATTCGGAAAGATAAAATCCCGGAAAAAGATCACATGGCGCTTGAATTATCAAGCGGACGGCCTCTACTTCAGCATCAATTATACCACAACTCATGAAAAAGGAGTCGCGACCGAGAATTTCATTTTAAAAAAACATAGTGAGTCTTGGTTGGTGGCGAATTATCAGATATCTGCAAGTAAGTGAACTATATTGATGTTGGATAGGAAGTATCGTCGGCGAAAGGAAGGATTATGATTCGCCAATGCGATAGCCATGACCTGGAAAGCATATTCGTTGTAATAAATGATGCTGCGCAGGCATATAAGGATGCGATACCTAAGGACTGCTGGAAAGATCCCTATATGTCTAAGGATGATATCTTGCGCGAGATGGAGGACGGCGTAATATTTTGGGGGTATGAGGAAGACGACGAAGTGGTTGCTGTTATGGGCATCCAGGATGTGCATGACGTGACCCTCGTCAGACATGCCTATGTTCGGTCCTCCCGGCAGAAGCAAGGGCTGGGCGGAGAATTATTATCGTACCTTCAGTTGCAAACGACGCGTCCTATCCTTGTCGGCACGTGGGCCGACGCACACTGGGCTATCAATTTTTACGAAAATAACGGCTTCCGAATGGTCCCTCCCGAGATCAAGGATATGCTCTTGCGTAGATACTGGACTGTGCCTGAGAGGCAGATCGAGTCTTCCGTCGTTTTAGCGAATGACAAATGGTTCAGGGAGAGAAGCGCCGGGCTATTCTGCATTTAGGCATTATGATATGTCGTCTTAAAACTACCATGCCCGCTCATCGGGTGACTTTGTTTTAGGATTGACTTTCGGCCTTGGTGCATCATATATTTTATACTATGGACAATGTATTGCGGAACGCGATATTCATCTCAGCGGCTATTCATTTTTCTGCCATAGGGACTTCTCTGTGCAACATAAACATAGTAAATCCGCAGATCCGGCAGAAAGATTCAATAGTTGTCGACTATGTGGTCTCGAAGGAGCCGGAGAAGATAGACGCACCCAGGCGCGAAATGACGGTAAAGACCGTTGAGACGCCGGCAATTGTGGTGAAGCAAAAGCTCGAGATGAAGCCAGCGGTGAGTCCGGCGCCAGCAGCCGTAAAAAAGACAGAGGCAGCTAAAAATGCGGAGCATTTAGCCAAGAAACAGGCCAAGATACGCTCAACCAAGGATTACGTAAGTTATTACCAAATGATCCGAGAGAAGATAAGGCAGAGGCTTAAAGACAATTACAAGAATTACTATAAAGAAGGCGATGTGCATATTACCTTTGATCTGAATTCGAACGGGTCCCTGACGGGGCTTTACATTGACCGCGCAGATTCAACGAACGATCAGAGGTTGTTGGATATAGCGATATTGAGCATAAAAACAGCAGCACCGTTCTCGCCATTTCCAAAGGCCCTTGACCTGCCTCGGATGTCGTTCAATCTTACCATATCATTTAAGAAAGAATAGCCGCGCCTGTTGCTCAATTTTGCGCAGTTCCACTAGCGGCGCGCTAGAGGCACCCGCCATCGTTGTCCGTACCTGCGCAGTATCTAAAACCTTGCATTTTTTCTTAAATTGGATTATCCTATTATCCTGCCATATAACGACATGGAGGATATTATGAAAAAAGGCGCCATAATTGCTATATTTCTTTTATTCATTGCAGGAACAGCGTGCGCGGCGACCGGCCCCACAGAGGAGGATTACAAGAATTTAGAACAGCTCCGCGGCAAACTTGTCAGGATGAAGCGAGAGATGGACAGTTTCATAAAAGATATAGTAGCAACGTACCCTGATCAGCAAGGCGCTATGCTTGATAACTTAGGACAAGATGTAAAAGTTGATGTGACAGAGACCGATAAGTTCGTCATCGTCAGGGCTGACCTGCCGGGCATGAGCAAGGACAAGATAAACGTGACTTTGGACAACAATAAGCTGCTTAAGATTTCCGGCAAAAGGGAAATAATGAAGAGCCAGACCTCTCCGGGCGTGGTCAGGAAGGAAAGGATGGAAGGCGAATTTGCGAGGGTCCTGGAGTTGCCCACCGAGTGTATGAGCGAAGGGATAGCCGCGACTTATAAGGACGGCGTATTGGAGCTTGTGATACCAAAGAAAGAAAAGACGAAGACAGAGACGGTCAAGATAAAGGTCCAGTGAATCGCAGGAGGAAAAAGTGAAGGCTTCAGAATTAAAGAGAGGTATGATAATAAGGGACGGCGGCGAGTTCTATGCCGTTGTTGATATAGAACACAGGACGCCGGGCAATCTTCGTGCGATATATCAGACAACGTTAAAAAATATATTAAACGCGAAGATCGTGAACAAGCGATACAGCCCGGCCGATTCGGTAGAAAAAGCGGACCTGGAATCAAAGAAGGTCCAGTATCTTTATCATGACCACTCTGGATATCATTTTATGGATATGGATACATACGAGTCCATGACGATAAGCGAAGACCTGGTGGGACAATCCAAAGACTACCTTAAAGAGAACCTGGAGGTCGAGCTCCTCTACTATGAGCATCATCCCGTGACCATAGAGCTCCCGGTCAGCGTCGCGCTTAAGATTACAGAATCCTCCCCGGGCATCAGGGGCGATACTTCCGGCAAGGCCATGAAGCAGGCTACGCTTGAGACAGGGTTTAAGATCAATGTCCCTCTTTTTATAGAGGAGGGGGAGATCATTATGGTAGATACGCGTACCGGCGAATACCTGGGCAGGGCGTAGAAGGTCTTTTGTTCCTGAGTTTATCGAAATCTTTCAAAAAAATCTGCACAATTTTGACGATGGTTCAAACTTTATGCCCTCAGCGCTCAAAAGGCCGTATCCTGCCATATCTTAACGACGGAGCTAGTTAATGCAAAAATTTTCCATTGCCGTAGTCGGAGGAGGGCCAGCGGGCATGGTCGCCGCGATCAGCGCCAAGCGCAAAGGCTCGTCCGTAGTCATATGCGAGAAGATGCCAAGCATGGGCAAGAAGCTGCTTGCCTCCGGCAACGGCAGATGCAATCTCTCGAATGATAAACTGGATGACGGATGCTATAACGCTCAAGCAAGATCCCTCGTGAGGTCTGTATTCAATAAATTCGGCGGCCAAGAGATAAAAAATTTTTTCAATGAGCTGGGATTAGAAGTTTATTCAGACGATACGGGCCGTATATTCCCCGCCACAAATCAGTCCTCATCCGTTCTAAAAATACTGGAGATGGAGATCAGGCATCTTTCAATACCTGTCGAGATGAACTTCGAGGTATCCGATATCTCCGGTTCAAGCGAAGGATTTCTGGTGACCTCAAGATCAAATAAAAAGATCGCGTGCGGTTCGCTCGTATTGGCCGCCGGAGGGAAGACATATCCGGCCCTAGGCTCTGACGGCAATGCTTATAGGCTGGCCGCGCACTTCAGCCATAATATCGTGGAGCCTGTCCCCGTAGCGGTGCCCGTAGTAGTTAAAGACATCCT